>Ga0233363_1000116_pt1 | contig 39014 bp, 32 predicted proteins | sample ElkDunMinimDraft_18_FD_191534 | JGI IMG/M metagenome (GOLD analysis project Ga0233363, IMG submission 191534) | Fecal eukaryotic communites from dung pellets of Tule Elk in California, USA - Elk Dung C16 | ecosystem: Host-associated > Mammals > Digestive system > Large intestine > Fecal | place... | reverse complement strand
GACGATCATCGCGCTGGAGGCGGGGCGTTATGCGCCATCGCTGGAACTGGCATTCCGCATTGCGCGGGCCTTCGGGGTCGGCGTCGAGGACGTGTTCCGGTGGGCGGCGTGAGGCGCCCCGACCTGGTGCTGTGCGCCGCCGCGCACGCCTGCAGCCTGCTCACGCTGCTGATCGCGGCGGCGTTGACCGGCGTGCCGGCCGCCGCGCCGCTGGCGCTGCCCGGCGCGACCGGCATGCCCTTGTCATGGGTGTTCAACGCACTGGCCTGGATCGGGCCTGGCGTGGTCGTTGCAGCGGTGGCGCTGCGGTTACGGGCCCGACTGCCCGGTTCGGGCATGGGCGCCGGCATCGCCCTGCGGCTGATGCTGCTGGCGGCACTGGCGTTCGCGGCCCAGGGCTTGTTGCCGCTCGATCCCGAGGCGCTCGACCGCGGCATGAGTCGCTGGCATGCCGCCACGTGGATGGTCTGGATGCTCGCCTTTGCCGCCGCCGCGTTGCTGTCGGGAATTGCATTGCCGAGTGTGCGCTGGCCGTCGCTGATCCTGTGCGCGACGGTCGCGATCTGCCTGTTCGCGCCGATGCTGGTCGGCCCCGAGATCGCGACGCGGTTGGCATTGGCGTGCTGGTGGGCGTGGACCCTGTTGCTGGCGTGGCGGCTGCCACGCCAGCATTGACGCGGTTCAGTCGGCGGCGATCGACGGCGCGTCCGGCATGCGGTGCACGCGGCCGGCCTGCATGACGAAGTCGACCGCCATCACCACGTTGATGTCCGCTACCGGATCGCCCGGCATCGCGATGATGTCGGCGCGCTTGCCGGCTTCAATGACGCCCTGGTCGTCGACGCCGAGCACGGTGGCGGCATGCAGCGTCGCCGACTGCAGCGCATAGGCGGCCGGAATGCCGGCCTCCACCATGTAGATGAACTCGCGCGCGTTGTCGCCGTGCGGGCCAACGCCCTGGTCGGTGCCGAACGCGATCGGCACGCCGGCGCGATAGGCACGCGCGGCGGTGTCCTGGATCTGCGCGCCGATGGTCGCGGCCTTGGGTCGCACGACTTCCGGGAAGTAGCCCGGCTCCTTCGCCTTGTCGGCGACGAAGCGGCCTGCATAGATCGTGGGCACATACCAGGTGCCGCGCTGCTTCATCAGCCGCATCACTTCGTCGTCCATGTGGGTGCCGTGCTCGATGCTGGTGACGCCGGCGAGCACCGCGCGCTTCATTCCCTCTGTGCCGTGCGCATGGGCGGCGACGCGGTAGCCGTAGTCGCGGGCGGTATCGACGATCGCCTGGACCTCGTCCACGGTGAACTGCGGCGCATCGCCGCTGCGCGCGTAGCTCAACACGCCGCCGGTGGCGGTGATCTTGATGACGTCGCTGCCTTCCTTGTAGCGCTGGCGCACGGCCTGGCGCGCATCGTCGACCGAGTTGATGACCCCCTCGGTGGGGCCTGGCGGGCCAAGCAGGTGCGAGAGCATGGAGTTGTAGCCGTTGCTCGGATCGGCGTGGCCGCCGGTGGTGGCGATCGACTTGCCGGCGGCAAAGATCCGCGGTCCCTCGACCAGTCCCTGGTTGATGGCATCGCGCAGGTGCGGACTGACTTCGCCGCCAAGGTCGCGCACGCTGGTGAAACCGGCATCGAGCGTCTTGCGCGCGTAGCCGACCGCGCGGAACGCGTAGTCCACCGGATCGAGACGGAATCCTTCGGAATAGCTCGCCGGGCTGGACTGCGATCCCAGGTGCACGTGGAGATCGGTCCATCCCGGCGAACAGGTGCGCTCGGCGAGGACGATCGATTCCACATCGCCGCCGAGCTTGGCCCGGCCGGGAATCACCTCGCGGATCCGACCATCCTCGACCAGGATCGTGTGTTCGCCGAGCACGCGTCCGCTGCGCGCATCGAAGAGCCGCTCGCAGTGCAGGGCGGTCTGCGTGGCGGCGATGGCGCCAATGGGCGACAGCAGGGTCGCGGCCAGCAGGGCGGAGGACGACAGACGGACGCGTGAAGCCATGGGTAACTCCGGAACGGCGGCGGTCCCGGATTGAAGCACGCTTGCGCGATGTGCAGGGGTCAGGGCGCGTACGACACGTGCAGCACGCGGTTGCGGCCTTCGGCCTTGGCCCGGTAGAGCGTTGCGTCGGCCATCTGCAGCAGCAGGTGGGGCCCGTGTCCATCGCCGGGGAAGGTCGCGATGCCGACCGAGATCGTCACCGGTCCGAGCTGCTGCCCCAGGTGCTGCACCGTCGTCATCTCCACCGTGCACCGGATCCGCTCGGCGCGCGCGCAGGCGCTCGCAGCGTCGAGTTCCGGCATGACCAGGGTGAACTCCTCGCCGCCGTAGCGGCAGGCGATGTCCTCGTCACGCACGGCGGCCTCGATCTGGCGGCCGATCTGCGAGAGCAGGGCGTCGCCTGCGGCGTGGCCGTGGGTGTCGTTGAAGCGCTTGAAGTGGTCGACATCGAGCATCAGCACCGACAGCGGCAGTCCGCGGCGTTCGCAGCGCTGCAGCTCGCGGCCCAGGCTTTCTTCCAGGTACCGGCGGTTGAACAGGCCGGTCAACGGGTCGCGCAGGGATTGCGTGCGCAAGGTTTCGCGCAGCTGCAGGTTGGCGATCGCCAGTCCCAGCTGCTCGGCCAGCTGGCCGATGAGTTCGTCGATGCCGTCGCCATGGTCGACCTGCTCGGTCGGCGCGCTGACGTGCAGCAGGCCGATCGAACTGCTCTGCGCACTCAGCGGCAGACAGATCGAGGTGACGCCCGGCGCCGGCATGCCCGGGTCGAGATGTCCGCAGCACAGTTGCCTGCGGTCGACGCCCGCAAGCATGTGCATCTGGCCGCGACGCAGTGCCCAGCAGTCCTCGGGCAGCAAGGCATCGGGGCTGCTGATCATCGCTTCGCCAAAGCTCGCGACGCTGTCGTGGAATTTCTGCGAAGCGCGCAGAAGATAGATCCGCCCACTGGCGCCAGGCAGCAGCCGCAGGATCGTCTCGATCGACAGCTGCACGATCTCATCGCGCGTCGTGCAGCTCTGCAGGAGCCCGGAATACCGGCTCAGCTCGTGCCGCTGCCGGGACAGGCGGTTGACCTGGTCCATGCTCAACGCCATCTCGTGCGCCGCGCCGCGGGCCTCCTTCTCCAGCCTGAGCGCGCGACGGTTCTCGCGGGTGAGGCTCGTCATGAGGATCACCATGATCGCGCCCGAGCCGAGCATTCCCAGGATCACGATCACGCTCAGCTGCACCGCCTGCCGGTGGTTGTTCGCCTTGCGCTCGGCAAGCAGGCCCAGCTCGTCGCGACGCATCTGCGAGCCGATCCCCTCGATTTCACCCCATTGCTGCAGCACGGTGCCCGGATCGGTCGCAAGCCGCGCGGCTTCGGCGCCGCGGGCCTCCTGCAGGTCGTGCAGGCGGCGCAGTTCGGCGAGATGCTGCCGGGCGATATCGCGCAGGTGCCTCGCCCGCGTGTCCTGGTCCGGGTTGTCGCGGATCAGCATGGTCAGGGCTTCGATGGTCCTGTCGACGTCGGGCGCCGCCGCGAGGTACTCGCTGCGGAAATCCGGATGACCGGTCAGGCGGTAGGCGCGCGCATTCGCCTCCACGGCACGGATGGAGCGCTCGACGACCTCGATCCGGTTGATCACCTCGTAGCTGTGCTCGATCCACGCATTGCTGCTGCGCAGGCCGGCGACTGCCGTCAGGCTGGCGATCGCCACGCCCACAAGCAGCACCAGGGCGACAGCGAACGCAGGCAGGCGATACCGCGAGATCCGGGACGGGGATGCGGGCAAGGGAGAAGATCCAAGAGCGGGGCCGGGGATTCTAGCCAGTGCGCCCCGCCCCAGGGGCTTGGGGGCGGTGATCCATGGCGGTGGTCACGGCGCTGGGGTAGGCTTCGCGCTTGTACCGCAGCACAGCAGCGCATCCCGTGTCCAACGAGCCGTTCGTCGATTCCACTGCCTATCAACCCACTCCGGTGGAGTCCGACGCCCAGCGGTTCTGGACCACGACCCGTGCCTTCGAAGTCACCGAGCGGCCCGACAAGCCCAAGTACTACTGCCTGTCGATGCTGCCGTATCCATCGGGCGCGCTGCACATGGGGCACGTGCGCAATTACACGCTCAGCGACGTCATCAGCCGCTACCAGCGCATGACCGGCAAGAACGTGCTGCAGCCGATGGGCTGGGACGCGTTCGGCCTGCCGGCCGAGAACGCGGCGATCAAGAACGGCACCGCGCCGGCCAAGTGGACCTACGCCAACATCGCGCACATGCGCGGCCAGCTGCAGTCGCTGGGCTATGCGATCGACTGGAGCCGCGAGTTCGCGACCTGCGCGCCGGACTACTACGTCCACGAGCAGCGCATGTTCGTGCGGCTGATGAAGAAGGGCCTGGCCTACCGCCGCAACTCGGTCGTCAACTGGGATCCCGTCGACCAGACCGTGCTGGCCAACGAGCAGGTCATCGACGGTCGCGGCTGGCGCTCCGGCGCCCTGGTGGAGAAGCGCGAGATCCCGCAGTGGTTCCTCAAGATCACCGCCTACGCCCAGGAACTGCTCGACGGTCTCGACACGCTCGATGGCTGGCCGGATTCGGTCAAGACCATGCAGCGCAACTGGATCGGTCGCAGCGAGGGCCTGGAGTTCGCGTTCGACGTGGTGGGCAGCGACGAAAAGCTCGCGGTCTACACCACACGCCCCGATACCCTGATGGGCGTGACCTTCGTATCGGTCGCCGCCGAACATCCGCTCGCGGTCCGCGCGGCGGAAAACGATGCCGACCTTGCGGAATTCGTTGCCGACCTGCGACGGGGCGGAGTCTCGGAAGCCGAGCTCGAGACCCAGGCCAAGCGCGGCATGGACACCGGCCTGCGCGTACTGCACCCGATCACCGGCGAGGAAATCCCGGTCTGGGTCGCCAATTTCGTGCTGATGGGCTACGGCACCGGTGCGGTCATGGCTGTCCCCGGCCACGATCAACGCGACTGGGAATTCGCCAAGGCCTATGGCCTGCCGATCAGGATGGTGGTCGTGCCGACCGACGTGCGCGATGCGCTCGAGGAAATCGGCCGCGACCGCGCCACACACACCGATCCGATGCAGTCCGCGCTCGAAGGCGGCGCCTCGCTGGATGTCTACGACACCGGCGCTGCGGTACAGGTCGTCGAGGAATTCGAATACCGCATCGCCGAAGAGAGCGCCTACACCGATCGCGGCTGGCTGGTGAATTCGGGCGAGTTCGACGGTCTCGACTTCCAGCAGGCGCTCGATGCCCTGGCCGCCCGCTTCGAAGCGGAGGGTCGTGGCAGCCGCAAGGTGAACTTCCGCCTGCGCGACTGGGGCGTCAGCCGCCAGCGCTACTGGGGCTGCCCGATCCCGGTGATCTACTGCGATGCCTGCGGCGCGGTGCCGGTGCCCGAGGATCAGCTTCCCGTCCTGTTGCCCGAAGACGTCGAGGACGCCTTCGCCAACCCGGGTGTCGTGCAGTCACCGATCAAATCCAATCCCGAGTGGCGCAGGACCACGTGTCCGAGCTGCGGCGGCGCGGCCGAACGCGAGACCGACACCTTCGACACCTTCATGGAGTCGAGCTGGTACACCGCCCGCTACACCTCGCCGGGCGCGGCCGACATGGTCGACGAACGCGCCGATTACTGGACGCCGGTCGACCAGTACATCGGCGGCATCGAACACGCGATCCTGCACCTGCTGTATTTCCGCTTCTATCACCGCCTGATGCGCGACGAAGGCCTGGTGCGCAGCGACGAGCCGGTGATCAACCTGCTGACCCAGGGCATGGTCATCGCCGATACCTTCTATCGGGAGCAGGGCAACGGCGGCAAGGACTGGATCAACCCGGCCGATGTCGAGATCACCCGCGACGACAAGGGCCGGATCACCGGCGCGACCTCGAAGCTGGACGGCCAGCCGGTCTCGATCGGCGGCACCGAGAAGATGTCCAAGTCGAAGAACAACGGCGTGGATCCGCAGTCGATGATCGGCAAGTACGGTGCCGATACCGTGCGCCTGTTCTCGATGTTCGCGGCGCCGCCCGAGCAGTCGCTGGAGTGGAACGAGGCCGGCGTCGAGGGCATGTCGCGCTTCCTGCGGCGCTTGTGGAACCAGGTGCAGAAGCACGTGCAGGGTGGGGAGGCCGGTGCGTTCGATGTCGCAGCCGCGACGCCGGCGCAGAAGACCCTGCGCCGGCAGCTGCACGAGGCGATCCAGAAGGTCGGCGACGACTACGGCCGCCGCCACAGCTTCAACACCGCGATCGCCGCGGTCATGGAACTGCTCAATCATGTGGGCAAGTTCGACGAGACGGATGCGAACGCCTGTGCGCTGCGCCAGGAAGCGTTCGAGACCATCGTGCTGCTGCTCAATCCGATCACCCCGCATATCGCCCACACGCTGTGGCAGGTGCTGGGTCACGCCGAGACCCTGCTCGAGGACCAGGCGTTCCCGCAGGCCGACCCGGCTGCGCTGCAGCGCGATGCGGTGACGCTCGCAGTGCAGGTGAACGGCAAGCTGCGCGGGACGATCGAGGTGGCGGTGGACCTGCCGCGGGAGACGATCGAGGCGATGGCACTGGCCGAGCCGAACGTCGCGAAGTTCCTCGACGGATCAACCGTGCGCAAGGTGATCGTCGTACCGGGCAAGATCGTCAACATCGTCGCCGGCTGAACCCGGCGTCGCCGCATCTCCGACCGGCGCTTGCCGGTCCTGTCCCCCTCATCCAGACTTCGCCCATGCGCATCCTCCGATCGGTTTTCCCGTCTCTGGCCCTCGTCGCCCTCGTACTGACGCTCTCGGCCTGCGGCTTCCATCTGCGTAATGCGCTGACCCTGCCGGCCGACCTTGGGCCGGTGGACATCGTGTCGAGCGATCCCTACAGCCGCCTGGCGCGTTCGGTCGAACGGGCACTGGCGGCGGCGGGTGCCGAGATCGCCGAACCCGGCGTGACCGATGTCGCAACGCTCAACATCCAGTCCGAGCGCTGGGCTGCGCTGCCGGCGAGCCTGGACGCGCAGGGCCGCGCGCTGGAGTACACCCTGCGCTATGCGGTGGTGTTCTCGATGCGTGATGCCGATGGCCGTGCCATCGTCCCGCAGCAGGCGATCGAGCTCTCGCGCGACTATCTGGCGCCGCCGACCGACACGATCGGTGCCGACTCGGAGCGCGAGCTGCTCTCGCGCGAACTCGAGCGCGAGATGACTGCCTCGATCATCCGTCGTATCGATGCGGTGTTCCGTAACCCGCAGCAACGCCCGCTCGAGTGAGCCTGGCGCGCGTCAATGCCTGCTTGAGCCGGTCATGGAACTGACGCCCGAGCGTCTGGTGGCGCAACTCGATCGCGAGCCGCTGCGTCCGGCCTATCTGATCGCGGGGCCGGAGCCGCTGCGCGTGCTCGAGGCCGCCGACGCAGTGCGGGCGGCCGCGCGTGCGCAGGGCTTTGCCGAGCGGGAGGTCTTCGAGCCGGAAGGGCGCGACATCGACTGGAACGCGGTCGAGGCCACGTTCCGGGCGCCGAGTCTGTTTGCCTCGCGCCGACTGGTCGAGATCCGCCTGCCGACGACCAAGCCCGGCAAGGACGGCGCCCAGGTCATCAGCGGGTTCTGTGCCGATCCACCCTCGGATGTGACCCTGCTGGTCACCGGGGGCGAGTGGAGCCGGCAGCACGGCGGCAAATGGAGCGAGGCGATCACCGGCATCGGTCATCTGGTCGTGGCCTGGCAGGTCAAGCCGCACGAGTTGGAAAGCTGGATCGACGCCCGCCTGCGCAGCCGCAACGTGCTGGCCGACCGGGCCGCCGTGCAGCAGCTGGCCGAACGCGTCGACGGCAACCTGCTGGCCGCGGCGCAGGAGATCGACAAGCTCGCGCTGCTGGCGGACGGCAGCACGCTTGACGCGCCGCGCATGCATGCGCTGGTGGCGGATGCGGCGCGCTTCGACGTGTTCCGCCTGCTCGACGCGACGCTCAACGGTCAACCGGCGCAGGTGGTGCGCATGCTCTCCGGGCTGCGGGCAGAGGGCGCTGCGATTCCCGCGCTGATGGGCATGGTGGTGATGGAGCTCTCGCGCGCCGCGCAGCTGGCGCAGGTCCAGGCCCGCGGCGGCAATCTGGCCGGCGAATTCAAGGCCCAGCGCATCTGGGACGCCCGCCAGGCCGGTTACCGGCGGGCGCTGCAGCGCCATCCCGAAGCGCGCTGGGTGCGTTTCGTCGCCGAGGCCGGGCGCGTGGACCGCATCGCCAAGGGCCGCGGTCGGCCGGGGCAGGACCCGACCGACGGCTGGCTTGCGCTCGAGCGGCTGCTGGTCGCGGTCGCAGACGCGCGCGCCGGCGCCCTGCTGGCCGCATGAGCGGCGCGGCGGAGCCGCTGCACCTGGTCTACGGCGGAACCTTCGATCCGATCCATTGCGGCCATCTGGCGATCGCCTGCGCGGCCCGCGATGCGCTGGGCTGCACTGTCCGGCTGATGCCCGCGGGGGACCCGCCGCATCGCGCGGCCCCCGGCGCGGATGCGGAAACGCGGGCGGCAATGGTTGCCCTGGCCATTGAGGGGATGGCTGGGTTGATGCTCGACCGCAGCGAGCTCGATCGGGGCGGCCGCAGCTACACCGTCGACACCCTGGCCGGGCTGCGCGACACGCTGGGCCCTTCTGCGCCGATCGCCTGGCTCGTCGGCGCCGACAGCCTGCTGGGCCTGACGGCCTGGCATCGTTGGCCGAAGCTGTTCGAACTGGCCCATCTGGTAGTCGCAGAGCGCCCGGGCAGCGCGCTCGACGCCGAACTGCCGGGCGACCTCGCCACCGCCCTGGCCCCGCGCTGGGCCACGTCGCCGGACGAGCTGCGGACGCAGCCCGCCGGTCGGGTCCTGCGCCTGCATCAGCCCCTGTCCCGCGTGTCGGCAACCGAGGTGCGGGCGCGCCTCGCCGCGGGCGCTTCGACCGAAGGCTGGCTGCCGGAGCCGGTGGCCGCATTCATCCACGAGAAGGGCTTGTACGGAGCAGGCTCTCGCGCTCCGCTATAATTTCCGCCGCACTTTCAGAAGCCACACTCTTGTCCAATCCCGCACACGTCATCAAGACCCGCCTGCCCGAACCGCCGCCGTCCCCGGACGCTTTGCTCGAGGTCGCGCGCGCGGCGGTCGCCGAAATCAAGGCCGTCGACGTCATCGACATCGACGTGCGTGGACGCAGCAGCGTCTGCGACTTCATGGTCATCGCCTCGGGCACGTCCAGCCGCCACGTCAAGTCGATCGCCGACGAAGTCGTCAAGCACGCCAAGAAGCTCGGCTGTCAGCCGCTTGGTGTCGAAGGCGAGCGCGAGGCCGAATGGGTACTCGTCGATCTGGGCGACGTCGTCGTCCACGTCATGCTGCCGCGCGTGCGCGAGTTCTACGCCCTCGAGCGGCTGTGGACCGTGGGCGACGAGCCGCCGGCCGAGGATCGCGGCCCGCGCCGCGATGCCTGATCGGGCGCGCCCGGCCTCCGCGCCGGACGCGGTGCTCCAGTGAAAGCGAAGCTGATCGCCGTGGGCGAGCGCGCGCCTGCATGGGTCGCGGAGGGCTTCGCCGAATACCGCAAGCGGCTGTCGCACTGGCTGCCGCTGGATCTTGTCGAAGTCGAGCCCGGCCTGCGCGGCAAGGGCCGTGACACGGCGCGCGCAATGTCCGACGAGGGCGGACGTGTACTGGCGGCGGTGCCGCGCGATGCGCTGGTGGTGGCGCTCGACGGGCGCGGCAGGCTGCATTCTTCCGAGGATCTCGCCCAGCGCCTCGAGCACTGGCGCATGCAGGGCCGCGACCTGGCGTTCCTCATTGGCGGGCCCGAAGGCCACGCGCCCGACGTGCTCGCGCGGGCAGACGAGCGCTGGTCGCTCGGGCCTCTGACGCTCCCGCACATGCTCGTGCGGCTGGTGCTCGCCGAGCAGCTCTATCGCGCCGCGGCGATGCTGGCCAATCATCCCTATCACCGGGCCTGAACCGTCGCGGCTGCAGGTGTGAGCAGTTGCGAGGCTGCCGCAGGGGCCACCGTCCCGCGCATTCGCGCCGGGCGCAGCAGGTCAGGCCGCGTGCAACACCAGGATGGCGTGGGGAGCGGTGATCGCTCAGGCGTCTCCGGCCTGCCGAACTGATCCCTTTTGGGCCGCGCTGCGCGGGACGGGCTCTGCTGGGCGCATCGCCCGAACGCGCGTCGCACTGCGTGCTGTCAATCCCCGAGCAGCGCAGGACAGGAGAGGTGCCGCGCGCGCAGTGCGGCGGCCTGTCTCCGCAAGCCGTACGCGCCTGCGTTCACGCGTTCCTTTGGCAACCGGCCCCTACGCGGCGGGCGGTCGATGCCTGCGAGCGGGCGGTGCTCAATCCTCCGGCATGCTCTCCGGCTCGCGATCGAGGCCGCCGTCGTCGGGATTGCGCTCGTGGGTGTCCGCCGGCTGCTGGGCATCGCCCTTGTCGTTGGGGTTCTTCTCGGAATACCCCGGATTCTGGCCTGGGCGGGTCGGCGGTTCGTGGGTGGTCCTGTTCTGGCTCATGTCAGCGTCCCAATTCGAAAACGACGTCGAGGTTTGCGGTGAGCGTGCTCTCACCGGGCGATACGGGTGACGAGAAACTGTCCTGCTGCACGGAGCGCATCGCCATCATCGGGCGTGGTGGCGCCTGGAAGCCGCCGCCCTCGCTGATGCTGACGATGCGGCGCACGCGCATGCCCAGCGACGTGGCATAGGTTTCGGCCCGGCGTTGGGCCGTCTTCAGTGCCGCTGCGCGGGCCTCGTCGCGGACGGCTTCGGCATCTTCGATCTCGAAGGTCGGCCCGTTGATCTGGTTGGCGCCACTGGCCACGAGCGCGTCGAGCACCTGGCCGAGCTTCCCGATGTCGCGGACCTTCAGATTCACCGTGTTGCTGGCCTGGTAGCCGGTAATCGCCGGCGGCTGGTTTTCGGCGTAGCGGTACTGCGGATTGAGGTTGATGCCCGATGTCTGCATGTCGCGGTCGGCGATGCCGGCCGCCTTGATCGCGGTCATGAGCTTGGCCATCTGTTCGGCATTGCCGCGCATGGCCGCGTTGGCATCGGCGGCCTGGGTCACCACGCCGGTCGACAGCACGGCGATGTCGGGCTTGCGGCTTGCCTCCGCCTGCGCGGAGATCGACAACAGGGTGCCATCGCCGGGTGTGGCCTGGTGCATGGGCTGGGCGCTGGCGGTCATCGACAGGGTTCCGAGGGCGAGGCCGCAGGCAAGCAGCAAAGGACGAACAATGAGGCGCATCGAGAACTCCAAGGTGGGAAGCAAGGGTCGTCACGCTCCGGTGAACGGCCCGTGAGCCGTACCGGGTTGATGCGGATCCAGCGGGCAGAGGGCAGGGGGCCCGCACGGTATCCTTGCGCGATGCTGCATCTTGCCTCGCAATCCCCCCGCCGCCGCGAACTGCTGGCCCGTCTCGGACTGCCGTTCGGGCAGATCGACATCGATGTGCCCGAGGTCCGCGGAGCGGACGAGCCTGCAGCCGACTACGTGCTGCGCGTGGCCGGCGACAAGGCGCGCGCGGGACTGCAGGCGCTCGGCGGTGGCGCGGAAACGCTGGTGCTCGGCGCCGATACCGAAGTCGTCCTCGACGGGGTGGTGTTCGGCAAGCCACGCGACGAAGCCGATGCGATGGCGATGCTGCGGACGCTGTCGGGCCGTCGACACGAGGTGGTTTCGGCCGTAGTCGTGGTCGGCGAGGGACGCATCGGCCAGGTCGTGGTGGTCACCGGGGTCACGTTCGACACGCTCGACGAAGCGACCATCGCCGCCTATGTGGCGACCGGCGAGCCGCGCGGCAAGGCCGGCGCCTACGCGATCCAGGGCGGCGCAGAGCTGTTCGTCGCGCGCATGGACGGCAGTTACTCCGGGGTCGTCGGCCTGCCGCTGCAGCAGACCGCAGCGTTGCTGCGTACATTCGGGCTGCATCCGCGGCCCTTCGCATCCGACCACTGAGCCCGAGACCCGCATGTCCGAAGAGATCCTGATCAACGTGACTCCGCGCGAGACGCGCGTGGCGGTGGTCGAGAACGGCATGCTGCAGGAGCTGCACATCGAACGCGGCTGGCGCCGTGGCGTGGTGGGCAACATCTACAAGGGCAAGGTGCAGCGGGTGATGCCGGGCATGCAGGCGGCCTTCGTCGACATCGGCCTGGAGCGCGCCGCGTTCCTGCATGCCAACGACGTCGTCCGTCCGCCGCAGGCCGCCATCGACACCGAGCCCAACGGCGAAAGCCTGTTTCCTGCTCCATTGCCGACGCTGGCGGTCAACGAACTGCTGCGCGACGGCCAGGACATCGTGGTGCAGGTGGTCAAGGATCCGATCGGCGGCAAGGGCGCGCGCCTGACCACGCAGATCAGCATTCCGTCCCGTTACCTCGTGCTGCTGCCTCAGTCGCACGTGGTCGGGGTGTCGGCGCGGATCGAGGACGAGGTCGAGCGGACCCGTCTCAAGACGCTGGTCTCCGAACTGGCGGCAGCGACCGGTGGCCACGGCTACATCGTGCGTACCAACGCGGAAGGCCAAAGCGCGGAAGCGCTCGCCGAGGACATCGCCTACCTGCAGCGGGCCTGGACGCTGATCGAACGCGGCACGGCCGAGGCGCGCGTGGGGACCTGCGTCTACGAGGACCTCACGCTGCCGATGCGCGCGGTGCGCGACCTCATGCGGCGCGACGTAGACAAGGTCAAGGTCGATTCGCGCGACACCTTCGAGAAGCTCTGCATCTTCGCCGCGCAATACCTGCCGGCACCGGGTCCGGCAGAGCAGGCGCGGCTGGTCGACCGCATCGAGTGCTACACCGGCACGCGGCCGATCTTCGACCTCTACGGGGTGGAGGACGAGATCCAGCGCGCCCTGAAGAAGGACGTGCCGCTCAAGTCGGGCGGGTACCTGGTGATCGACCAGACAGAGGCGATGACCACGGTCGACGTCAACACCGGGTCGTTCCTGGGCCAGCGCAATCTGGAGGAGACGGTGTTCCGCACCAACCTCGAGGCCGCGCAGGCGGTCGCGCGCCAGCTGCGTCTGCGCAACCTCGGCGGCATCATCATCATCGACTTCATCGACATGGTGGATGCCGAGCACAGGCGCCAGGTGCTGCGCACGCTCGAGAAGTCGCTGTCCAAGGATCACGCCAAGACCACGGTCTACGACTTCTCCCCGCTGGGGCTGGTGGAGATGACCCGCAAGCGCACGGTCGAAAGTCTCCAGCGGCAGCTCGGCGAAACCTGCGGCGCCTGTGGTGGCCGCGGCATCGTCAAGACCGTCGAGACCGTGACGTATGAGATCTTCCGCGAGATCGTGCGGGCCGTCCGCCAGTTCGAGGCCGATCGCCTGCTGGTCATCGCCTCGCCCAAGGTGGTGTCCATGATCACCGACGAGGAGTCGGCCGCAGTGGTCGAGCTGGAGGAGTTCCTCGGCAAGTCGATCCGCTTCCAGTCCGACGACCAGTACCTGCAGGAGCAGTTCGACGTTGTATTGCTCTGAAGTCCCTGCCCGGTCGCATGCACCGACGTCGCGCGCCGGAGCGGAGCGGCGATGACGGCCATCCGGACCTCGCCCCTGCATCGTGTGGGGCGTGCGGCGTGGTATCTGCTCGCCGCGGTGCTGGTGACAATGGCGCTGGCGGCGGTCGTCACGTCGCAGTTCGCGCTGCCCTGGCTGGAACGCAACCCGCAGACCGTCGCCCGCTGGCTGGGCGAGCGCGCGGGTCGCCCGGTCGGGTTCGACACCCTTGAAGCCGCATGGACCCGCCGTGGGCCGTTGCTGCGGGTCACCGGCCTGCGCATCGGTGAGCCGGGCCTGGCGGTGCCGGTCGGCAAGGCCGAGATCCAGATCGCGCAGTACTCCGGCCTGCTGCCCGGCCGATCGCTGACCGAACTGCGCCTGCATGGCATCGCGCTCACGCTGCAGCGCGCCGACGACGGGACCTGGCAGGTCCGCGGCCTGCCGGGCGCGGCGGGCGACGACGAGGATCCCCTCGACGCGCTGCAGGGGCTGGGCGAGCTGCAGGTGGTCGGCGCGCGGCTGACGATCGACGCCCCTTCGCTCTCGATCGCGCACACGCTGCCGCGCGTGGACCTGCGCATGCGCGTCGACCGGCGCCGCGTGCGCGCCGCGGCGCGCGCCTGGGTGGAAGCGGACGGCGCGCCGCTGGACCTGCGATTGAACCTGTTGCGCGAGCAGGGCGACGGGCGCGCCTTCGTCGCGATGCCGCGCAATGACCTGCGCATCTGGTCGCCATTGCTGGCCGCGAGCGGCGTGGCGATCCAGGCCGGCCACGGCCGGGTGGATGCGTGGATCGACCTGCGTGGGCGACGCGTCGAAGCGGTGACTGGCGACGTGGCCCTCGATGCGGTGTCGCTGCAGCGCGCCGGCGATGTCGCCCGCGCCTCGACCGATGCACCGACGGTCGTGTTCCAGGGCGCGCGCATACGCGCGCGCTGGGCGCATGTCGACGGCGACTGGCGACTGGACGCCCCGACCCTGCGCATCGTGCATCTCGACCGCGAGCAGGTGCTCGACGGCCTGATGCTCAGTGGTGGCCGGCAGCGCTCGATGCACGCCGGACGGGTCGAAGTGGCGCCCCTGATCGCGCTGGCGGCGCTGAGTGATGGCATCGGCCCGTCGCTGCGCGAATGGCTGCAGGCCGCCGCGCCGCACGCGGTGCTCTCGGACGTACGCTTCGCTGCGCGTGCGGGCGGGCCGCTGCGGCTGTCGGCGCGGATCGAGGATCTGGGGTTTGTACCGGTCGGCGATCGTCCCGGCCTGTCCGGACTCGGTGGAACCATCCTCGGCGATGGCGCCGGCGTGGTGTTCCGCCCCGACCCGGCCGCGGAGGCGGTGTTCGACTGGCCGCCGGGTTTCGGCGTCCTGCATCCGCTGCGGCTCGATGGCGAGATTGCCGCCTGGCGCGACGTCGAGGGCTGGCGGGTGGAGACTCCCGGGCTCCGCATCGAGGGCGACGGCTATGCGGCCGATGCCCGCGGCGGGCTGCGGTTCGATGGCGACGGACGCCCGCGCCTGGACCTGGTTGCCGATGTCGATGCCGCGGAGATCCCTGTGGCGAAGAAGTTCTGGGTGCGCCACCGGATGCCGGCAACGGCGCGTGCCTGGCTGGACATGGCGCTGGTCGGAGGGACTGTCCGCAACGGCTACGGCATCGTCGCCGGCGATCTCGACGACTGGCCGTTCGATTCGCGCAATGCGAAGGACCGGCGCGGGGTGTTCCTCGCCGAGGGCGATATCGAAGACGCCACGATTCGCTTCCAGGACGACTGGCCGGCGATGACCGGGCTCAACGGCCACATCCGTTTCATCAATGCCGGTTTCGAACTGCGGCCCGCGGGCGGCGAGCTGGCCGGCGTGCCGGTGCGCGATGTCGTCGCCCGCATCCGCGACTATGGCGACTCGCCGGTCGAGGTCAGCGCGACTGCCAATGCCGATGCGAAGCAACTGCTCGGGCTGCTGCGCCAGAGCCCGTTCCGCGAGACGCAGGGGGAAACCCTCGACGCGCTCGACCTGGCTGGCCGGGCGCAGGTCGCGATGTCGCTCGCCGTGCCGCCGGGGGCGCCGTTCCGACTCGACGGCGAAGTGGCCCTGCAAGGCGTGGCGATGCGCGATTCGCGATTCGAACTCGCCTTCGACGACGTCCGGGGCCGCGTGGCGTTCGACCAGGCGGGCTTCCATGCCGATGGTCTCGCCGCGCGCCAGGCCGGGCAGGCACAGCAGGCGGGCACGCTGTCACTGCGCGCCGGCGACGGACACGTGCGGCTGCGCAGCAACGCGTTCGAAGGCGAACTCGACATGCCCATGGACGCCGATGCGCTGCTCGCGCGCGCGCCCGACCTGGCATGGCTGCGGCCACACGTCGGCGGACGCGCGCCCTGGCAGATACGGGTCTCGGTGCCGGATGCACCGACGCGTGCGGGAATGCCCGCCGCGCGTCTGCTGATGCGTTCCGACCTCACCGGTACGACGCTGCGCCTGCCTGCGCCGCTGGACAAGGCGGCCCGGGTGCCGCTGCGTACGACGATCGAGGCGCCATTGCCATTCGGCAGCGGTGACGTGCTCGTCGGATTCGGCGACCGTCTTGCGCTGCGCGCGCGTACCGGTGGTGCGCGTGCAGGCATCCGCGTGGAGCTGGGACGGGCGCGCGTCGATGCGGCGGCGCCCGCGGAGGGCATCGCCGTCGACGGTCGTACGCCTGTGGTCGACGTGCTCGACTGGATCGGCCTGATGGCCGGTGGCGGCAGCGGCGGGGACGGGCTCAGGCTCGAGCAGGTCGATGTGACCACCGCTGATCTGCGGCTCGCCAGCGGCCGGTTCGGCCAGACACGCATCACCGCCGCGCACCGGGACGCCGCCACCGAGCTGCGCCTCGATGGCGCGGCGCTGGCCGGGAACGTGCGCATTCCCGACGCCAACGGAGCGACCGTCGCGATCGCCCTGCAGCGCCTGCATTGGCCGGCGGCGGCGAAAGCGACGACGGCACCGATGATCCATGCGGTGCCGGCGACCGCGCCGGTGGAGATGCCCGATCCTGCGTCGGTGCCGCCGATCCAGCTTGCGATCGACGATCTGCGGTATGGCGCACTCGCGCTCGGGCGCGTCGACGCACGCACGCGACGCGTGCCGGGCGGGCTGTCGCTGGACCAGCTGCAGGTCCGGGCCCCGGAGCACCGCATCGATCTGACCGGCCGCTGGACCGGCCACGGTCGCGGCGCCCGCACCAGCATCGATATCGACGTGGAAAGCGAAGACTTCGGCCGGCTCGCCTCTGGCCTCGGGTTTGCCGGCAGCATCGTCGGCGGGCAGGGCCGCGTGGATCTCGCTGCAGCCTGGGCGGGCGCGCCGAACGGCTTCACCCCCGCCTCGATCAACGGCGCGATGCGCGTGGCGCTGCGCGACGGCCAGCTTGTGGAGGTGGAGCCTGGTGCGGGCCGCGTGCTCGGCCTGCTCAGCGTGGCGGAGCTGCCGCGGCGGCTGACGCTCGATTTCCGTGACTTCTTCAGCAAGGGTTTCGGTTTCAGCCGGCTTGCGGGCGATGTCCTTTTCGGCAACGGCATCGCGCGCGGCGAGAACCTCGTCATCGACGGGCCCGCCGCCGAAATCCGTATCCGCGGCAGCGCCGATCTCGCAGCACGCACTCATGATCAGGAAATCGAAGTGTTTCCCAAGACCGGCAACCTGTTGCCGGCGGTCGGCGCCCTGACCGCCGGGCCGGTGGGCGCAGCGGTCGGGGCGTTCGCCAATGCGGTGCTACGCAGGCCTCTGGGCGAGATGGGCGCGCGCCGTTATCAGGTCAGTGGGCCATGGCAGGATCCGAAAGTCGAGGTGATCGAACGCCGCGACTCGGCGCCCGGTGCGCCCCCGCAGAGCGGACCGCGCTCGGCCGATTGACGTTGCGCGCTGGCGCCGTAGCGGAGCGGTGACGGTCGCTTCGCGCGTGCTGCGGCTTGCCATCCGCGGCTTTGCCCCCACACTTCGACGATGTCCGAATTTTCCCTGTCTTCCGGTGGTGCGCTCGCGCTCGCCGAATCCCGCCTGCTGCTGCCCGCCGGTCTCGACACCGCCGGTCTCGATCGCACCTTCTCCGCGCTGCTCGGTCCCGGCATCGATTTCGGCGATCTGTATTTCCAGCACTCCCGTCGCGAGAGCTGGTCGGTCGAGGATGGAATCGTCAAGAGCGGCTCCCATGCGATCGAGCAGGGCGTGGGCGTGCGTGCGATCAGTGGCGAGAAGACCGGGTTCGCGTACTCCGACGATATCGATGCAGGCGCGCTGCTGGGCGCTGCACAGTCGGCGCGCGCGATCGCCCGCGACGGCCGCGCGCATGCGCCGCATGCGTTGGCCCGCGCCCGCGCCCATGATCTCTACGCGCCCCGCGACCCCATCGATGCGCTCGACAATGAAGCCAAGGTCGAGGCGTTGCGGCGCATCGACCGGCTGCTGCGCGCCGCGGACCCGCGCGTGCAACAGGTCATGGTGAGCCTGTCGGGCGGCGTCGACACGGTGCTGGTCGCACGCAGCGACGGCGTGCTCGCCGGCGACGTGCGTCCCCTGGTGCGCCTCAATATCCAGGTGCTGGTGGAGCACGATGGCCGGCGTGAATCCGGTTATTCGGGGTATGGCGGGCGCTACTCGTACGAAGAACTGCTCGGTGACGGACAGCCGGAGCGGTTCGCGCGCGAAGCTCTCCGCCAGGCCCTGGTGAACCTCGACGCGGTGGACGCGCCTGCCGGCACGATGCCGGTGGTGCTGGGCGCCGGCTGGCCCGGCGTCCTGCTGCACGAGGCGGTGGGCCACGGTCTCGAGGGTGATTTCGCGCGCAAGGGCACCAGTACATATGCCGGCCGTATCGGCAGCCGTGTGGCGTCGCCCGGTGTGACCATCGTCGATGACGGCACGCTGGCCGCCCGCCGTGGCTCGCTCAATATCGACGACGAGGGCACGCCGACGCAGTGCACGACGCTGATCGAGGACGGCGTGCTGACCGGCTACATGCAGGACACGCTCAATGCGCGCCTGATGGGCGTCGCCCCCACCGGCAACGGCCGCCGGGAATCGTTCGCGCATCTGGTCATGCCGCGCATGACCAATACCTACATGCTCGCCGGCCAGGACGCGCCCGAAGACATGATCCGCTCGGTGAAGAAGGGTCTGTATGCGGTCAACTTCGGTGGCGGGCAGGTCGACATCACCAACGGCAAGTACGTGTTTTCGGCGACCGAGGCCTATCTGATCGAGGACGGCCGCATCACCGCGCCGGTCAAGGGCGCCACGCTGATCGGCAATGGTCCCGAGACCATGCAGCGGGTGCGCATGATCGGCCACGACATGGCCCTCGACCATGGCGTGGGCGTCTGCGGCAAGGACGGACAGAGCGTGCCGGTCGGCGTCGGCCAGCCGTCGCTGCTGATCGATCAGCTGACCGTCGGCGGCACCCGCGCCTGATGGTCTGGGCCACGGGCGGATGCGTGCCGGCGGGCATGGGCGCCGCAGGTTCCGGTGTCCCGCAAGCAGGTGGTATGCGGTCGCCTTCCGACGCCGCGGTCAGCGCCGGCGTCGCAGGGTCCACGCTTCCTCAGCGAGCGTCGTCCGTATCGCCCGCGTCGTCGTCGTCGGGGTGCGCATCATCCGCAGCGGTCTCACCCGCCGCGAGCGAGGCCGCCGCGAATACGCCGCGCAGTTCACGGAACAACTCGCGGAACGCGGCCGGCGGCCTGTTCTTCGCCCGCTCCGCCAGGGCGTTGCGCACGAGCTGGCGCAGGCGCTGGCGGTCGGCCTCCGGGTACGTGTCGAGCAGCTCCGCGAGCGCCGCGTCGCCGTCGGCCAACAGGCGTTCGCGCCAGGCTTCGGCCCGGTGCATCTGCGCGGTGTCCATGCGCGCCGCGGCGCCGCCGGCATCCATCGCGTCGCGGATCGCATGCAGGGTCTCGTCGTCCTCGCGCCGCATCTGCTTGGCGAGGTACGCCAGCTGCCGCTTGCGTGCGATGTGCGAGGTGATGCGCCGCGCATCCGCGATGTGCGGCAGCAGAGTCTCGGGAATGGGCAGCTTGCCCAGCTGGTTTTCCGATAGCGCGGCCAGGGCATCCGCCAGCGACAGCACTTCCAACGCTTCGCGTCGGTTCTGCTTGCGGCTGGGGCCCAGGTACTCGCCGGAATCTTCGTCTATGCCTCTCATTGCAACAGGATAAGTCATTGCTCATGTCGCCCGCCCTGAATATTCACACCGCCGACGATTCGGCCGAGCGCCTCGACGCGCTGGCCGCGGTATCGCAGCGCCTCCTCGACCGTTGCCGCGCCGCCGGGGCCACCCAGGCGGAGGTGTCCTGCTCGGAGGACGCGGGGCTGAGCGTCAATGTGCGCATGGGCGAGGTGGAGACCGTCGAGTCCACCCGCGACCGCGGGATCGGCGTCACCGTCTACTTCGGCAAGCGCCGGGGCACCGCGAGCACCGCCGATCTGCGCGAGGAGAGCCTGGCCGCCACGGTCGACCAGGCCTGCGCGATCGCGCGATTCACCGAGGACGACGAGGCGTCGGGCCTGGCGGACGCGGAGCTGATGGCGCGGCCCGGGCCCGATGGCCGCTTTCCGGAGTTCGATGCCTGGCATCCCTGGGCGCTGGACGCCGACGCCGCAGTGGACCTGGCCCTGGCCTGCGAAGCCGGTGGTCGCGACGCGGATCCGCGCATCGAGAACTCCGACGGCGCTTCGGTCAGTACCACCCGCGGACTCAGCGTGTATGCCAACAGCCATGGCTTCATCGGCGCCGAGCGCAGCAGCCACCACAGCATCGGCTGCGCGCTGATCGCGGGTGCCGGGGATCGCATGCAGCGCGAGGGCTGGTACAGCGTGGCCCTGGCTACGGACGACCTGGAATCCCCGGCCGCGATCGGCCGTCGCGCGGCCGAGCGCACGCTGGCGCGCCTCGATCCCCGGCCCGTGCCCACCGGCAGCTATCCGGTGCTGTTCCAGGCCGAAGTGGCGCGATCGCTGATCGGCCACCTGCTCGGTGCGGTATCGGGCGGTGCGCTGTACCGGCGCGCGAGCTTCCTGCTCGACAGCGTCGGCACGCAGCTGTTTCCCGAATGGTTCGGCATCTTCGAGCGGCCGTTCCTCGAGCGCGGCTTCCAGTCTTCGGCCTACGACGCCGAAGGCGTGGCCACGCGCGAGTCACCGCTGGTCGAGGCCGGCGTGCTTCAGCGTTATGTGCTCGGCAGCTATTCGGCGCGCAAGCTCGGCCTGCAGACCACGGGCAATGCGGGCGGCGTACACAACCTCGAGGTCCCCGCCAACGCCGGTGGCCTCGACGAGCTGCTGCGCGGCATGGATCGCGGGCTGCTGGTCACCGGTCTGATGGGGCAGGGCGTCAATCCGGTGACGGGCGACTATTCGCGCGGCGCGTCCGGCTTCTGGGTGGAGGGCGGCGAGATCCGGCACGCGGTCGACGGCATCACCATTGCCGGCAACCTGAAAGAAATGTTCGCCACCATCGAGGCGGTGGGCAGCGATATCGACCCGCGTTCGCATGTGCGATCCGGCTCGATCCTGCTCGGCCGCATGACCGTCGCCGGCGACGACTGAGCTTTGCGCACTTGACGGTGGCCCCCGCATCGCTGAACAGTGCGTTGCAGGCCACGGCCTGATCCTTCCACCCGACCAGAGGCGCTTTCGCATGAGCGAGTTCGACAAGTACACCCTTGCACCGCCTCCCCCCGCGGACCCCGCGTCTTCGGAAGAGCGCCAGTGGGCGCTGTTCGGACATCTGTCGGCGTTGACCGGCCTGTTCACCGGCGGGATCGGCAACATCGTAGGCCCGCTGGTGATCTGGTTGATCAAGAAGGACACGATGCCCTTTGCCGCCGACCAGGCGCGCGAGGCGCTGAACTTCAACATCACCCTGTTGATCGTCGGCGTGCTGTTGCTGCTGATCACCCTGGTCACCTTCGGCCTCGGTGTCGTGCTGACCTTCCCGCTGTCGATCCTGCTCGGCATCGCGTGGCTGGTGCTGACCATCATCGGCGGCATGAAGGCGAACGAGGGCGTGGCCTACCGCTATCCCTTCGCGCTGCGACTGGTCAAGTAGGCCGCCCCCGGTTCAGTACACGGGCTCCGGCGCCGCGCGCCGGAGCCTGTTGCGTATGGGGGTGCCGGAAGTCCGGGTGACCTCCGTGGCTGGCATGGAGACTCGCCTGCGGGCAGGCTGAGGCCGCGTCCACGACCGGAGACCTGCCATGCAGACCGCATCCTTCCCGCAGACCCTGCCCGCCAGCGAGAGCCGCAACTGGGCGGCAGCGATGCACATCGGCGCGCTGGTGCTTGCGCTGCTGACCAGCTGGATGTCGGGCGTGGCCGGAGCGCTGGTGGCCGGCGTGGTCTATCTGATCAAGCGCGACGAGGACGCCTTCGTGGCCGACCATGCGCGCGAGGCGCTCAATTTCCACCTGAGCATGTGCCTCTACGCCTGCGCGATCGTCGTGACGGGCATGGTCCTGCTTGGCGCCACGGTACTGACGCTCGGGATCGGCGCGATCGTGACGGTGCCGGCCGGCCTGTTGCTGGGCGCGGCGGCCTGCGGACTTGCGCTGCTGTGGCTGGTCAGCAGCATCGTCGCCGCGGTCCGCGCACTGAACGGCGAGCATTACGAGCACCCGCTGACGATCCGGTTTTTCGTGCGCCGATAGGCCGTTCGCAGCCCGGTTGAACGATCCGCTTCAGTGATCGCGTTCGATCGCGCGCCGACCGAGCGCGGCCAGCGGCGCGACGGCGTCGCCGAATGGCGCGAGCGCCTCGTCCATGCGCGCGGCCAGCACCTGCAGGCGGTCGCGCGAGGCTTCCAGTCCGATCAGCGCCGGGAAGGTGGCCTTGTCCTGCGCGATATCCTTGCCGGCGGTCTTGCCGAGCGTCGCGCTGTCGCCTTCGATGTCGAGCAGATCGTCGCGGATCTGGAACGCGAGGCCGAGCGCGGCGGCGAAGCTGTCGAGCCGGGCGCGGGTGTCGGCATCGACACCGGCTGCCAGCGCGCCCAGGGTGACCGCGGCCCGCAGCAGGGCCCCGGTCTTCATTGCATGCAGGCGTTCGAGCGCCTCGATGTCGATCGTCACGCCTTCGCCGGTGGCGGCGAGATCGAGCGCCTGGCCGCCACACATGCCGTTCGCGCCTGAGGCATGCGCCAGCGTGGCGACCATCGCCAGGCGGATCCCCGCATCGAGCGGGGCCTCGGCCAGCAGCGAGAACGCCAGTGTCTGCAGGGCATCGCCGGCGAGGATCGCTGTGGCTTCGTCGAAGGCGACGTGCACGGTCGGCTGGCCACGCCGCAGCGCATCGTCGTCCATTGCCGGCAGGTCGTCATGGACCAGCGAATAGGCATGCACCAGCTCGACCGCGGCCGCGGCCGCGTCGGCGGCTTCGGGCGCGGCGCCGAACGCCTGGGCGGTCGCGTGCACAAGAAGCGGGCGCATGCGCTTGCCGCCGAGCAGCACTGCATGGCGCATCGCCGCGTGCAGGCGGGGCTCGCCGGTTGCGACCGTGTCGAGTGCGCGCTGCAGGCTCGCGTCGGTGCGGGCGCGCCAGATCTCGTTCAACCCCTCCATCGGATCAGGCATCGGGACCGTCAGCTGCGGCTTCGCCGAAGGGCTGGGCCCGTTCCGGCGCGGCCGGGTCGCTGAGCAGGCGCACGCGCAGCTCGGCGTCCTCGAGCGCCTGCTGGCAGCGGCGATACAGGCCGACGCCGCGCTCATAGGCGCCCAGGGATTCCTCCAGGCTGAGCTCATCGCCTTCCATGCGTTCGACCAGCGACTCGAGCTGGGTCAACGCGTTTTCGAAGTCCGCGACGGGACTGGGTTCGGTAGTGGCAGGCTTCTTCGGCATCCGCGGATTTTAAAGCATCCGCGCGTGCAGGGCCGGTGCCGTGGTGGCGGGCGGCCACCAGCGCAGCCGGCGATGGCCGCTGCGGAGCCAGGCGTCGAAGCCGGCGTCGAAGACCAGGTCGCCGGCCGCCGCCAGCCGACCGCCGGGTTCGACCAGCAGCGGCAGGTGGGCCCGCAGCCAGGGCGGGATCGCCAGCGACTGCAGCACGTGCTTGAGCGCGTGGCTGTGGTCACGCCGCGGCAGGCGGATGCGCTCGCCACCCCGGCGCGCCTGGACCCGCCAGGGCCCCGCTTCGTCCAGGGCGCCTTCGAAGGCCAGCACGCCCCCGTCCGGCAGGCGAAGCGGTGCGCGGCCGTCCCAGATGTCGGAGAAGGCGCGATCGAGCGGCGCGCGCACCGGACCCGCGTGCAGCAGCTCACGCCAGCGCTGCAGGCGGTGGCCGGCCCAGTCGAAGCAGGGCTGTCGATCCGGCAGGCCGCTGGCCAGGTCGTGCTCGCACCAGGCCAGCGCCTGCGCCGGCAGCGGAGGCAGGCCGAGCGCGGCGCACCAGCGACGCAGCACGCGGGCGCGGCGCGCGGCCCCAAGCCCGCGCAGGGCATCGAGCCGGAGCACCGCCGGATCCAGCGTACGTGCCTGCGCGAGCGCCTCGGTATCACCGCTGTCGAGCAGGTCGGCGGTGTCGGCCTGCAAGGCCGCGACCCCTGCCAGCGCCGCGTCGGCCTGCGGCCAGCGCGTGCGCAGCAGCGGCAGCACGCGGTTGCGCAGGAAGTTGCGGTCGGCGTCGTCGCCGGCGTTGCTGGGGTCCTCGATCCAGTGCAGGTGGTGGGCCTGCGCATAGGCAAGCAGCCGCGCGCGCGGAAGGGCCAGCAGGGGGCGCCACAGCTGGCCCGCGGCGAAGCTGCGCAACGGTCGCATTGCCGCGAGCCCCTCGGGACCGGACGCGCGCAAGGCACGCAACAGCACGGTTTCGGCCTGGTCGTCGCGGTGGTGGGCGAGGACGAGAAGGCCACCATCGGGCAGCTGCCGGGCGAACGCGGCATGGCGTGCATCGCGGGCGGCGGCTTCCAGGCCCCGGCCATCGGGCTCGACATACACACGGACAACCTCGCATTGCAGTCCAAGTGCATCACAGACCGCTGCGCAGTGCGTGGCCCAGCCGTCGGCGGCCGGTTGCAGGCCGTGATGGACGTGGATCGCGGAGAGCCCGCGCATGCGCGCCTGCGGCGTATGCGCGAGCGCATGCAGCAGCGCGGTGGAGTCGAGTCCGCCGCTGAACCCCACGAGGAGCGGTCCGTCACCGGGGATCGCGGGCAGGGGCAGTACGGGCGGCATGCGCGCATGGTGCCATGCGCTGCAATGCTGCGATCCGGCGGCGCGGTCGCCCTCGGCATCCGCGCCGCCTACAGTGGGCAGCCCTTCGAGGATGACTGCATGGCCGCCCTGTTCGCCCCCTTCCGCCAGCGCGACCTGACGTTGCGCAACCGCATCGCGGTTTCTCCGATGTGCCAGTACTCGTCGGTCGACGGCATGCCCGACGACTGGCAGCTCGTGCACCTGGGCAGCCGCGCGGTCGGCGGCGCGGGACTGGTGATGACCGAAGCTGCGGCGATCTCCCCGGAAGGGCGGATCTCGCCGCAGGACGCCGGCATCTGGAACGATGCGCAGGCGCAGGCCTGGGCGCCGATCGCGGCGTTCATCCGCGCGCAGGGTGCGGTGCCGGCGATCCAGCTCGCGCACGCCGGGCGCAAGGCCAGCACCCACGCGCCATGGCGTGGCCGCAGCGCGGTGCCCGTCGCCGAGGGTGGCTGGGAGGTCGTCGCGCCATCGGCGCTGGCCTATGACGCGACGTATCCGTCGCCGCGGGCCCTCGACACCGAGGGCATCGCCGCCGTCGTCGACGACTTCCGCGCAGCGGCGGTCCGCGCGCTGGCGGCGGGCTTCGAGGTGGCGGAAATCCACGCCGCCCACGGCTATCTGCTGCACCAGTTCCTGTCGCCGCTTTCGAATACGCGCGACGATGCCTGGGGCGGCTGTTTCGACAATCGCGTGCGCTTGGTGCTGGACACGGTCGACGCGGTGCGAGGCGTCTGGCCGGAGCGACTGCCGCTGTGGGTGCGCGTGTCGGCGACCGACTGGGTCGACGGCGGCTGGGATCTTGCCCAGACCGTCGAACTCGCGCGCCTGCTGAAAGCGCGCGGCGTGGATCTCGTCGACACCTCGAGCGGTGGCCTGTCGCCGCTGCAGTCGATCGATGCTGTGCCGGGCTACCAGGTGCCGTTCGCGCGTCGCATCCGCGAAGACGTCGGCATTGCGACCGGCGCGGTAGGCCTGATCACCAGTGCCGGACAGGCCGAGCGCATCGTCGCCGGCGGCGATGCCGACATCGTGCTGTTGGCGCGCGAAATGCTGCGCGATCCGTATTTCCCGCGGCGCGCGGCAGCCGAACTCGGTGCGCGAATCGAGGCGCCGCCGCAGTACCAGCGGGGCTGGTGATCAAGGGCGCGCCCCCGGTGGACGCGGCGCATCGGGCGATCGGGTGTGGTCGCGTCAACAGGCCGCGCGTGACGGTGCAGGCCGCCACGCGCGGCGATCGATCACTCGGTCTCGATGCGGATGCCGCCGATGACGCCGGCCGCCGCGTTGTATATGAGCGCGTGGATCGCGCCGCCGATGAAGCCGGCAATGCCGTACATCAGCGGCAGCGCGATGACCATGAGGCCGCCCGTCAGGGCGAATCCATTGCCGGTGCCGGTCGTGGGGCCCAAGCAGGCCCTCGAACAGGAACACCATCATTCCGGCCAGCAGGCCGGACCCGGCGGCGATGATGCCGATGATCCTGGCAGCCGAAAACACATCGATACGTTTGATGATCACGCAGAGCTCCCCTGGGCTGGCCGGTCGCCAGCGCCGGAAGTCTGTTCGAACGCGACTGGAAGGCCTCGTTCGGCGGTGCGACGCTTACGCCGCCTCGTACGCGCCGTAGCCGCGCAGCCGCTCGTAACGACGCTGCAGCAGCGTCTCGACCGGAAGCTGCTCGAGCTGGTCGAGCTCGTTCATCAGCACGGCCTTGAGGCGCGTCGCGGTCTGGCGCGGGTTGCGGTGGGCGCCGCCGATGGGCTCGCGCACAACCTTGTCGATCAGGCCTAGCGACTTGAGCCGCCTGGCGGTCAGGCCGAGCTGTTCGGCGGCGTCGCGGGCCTTGCCGGCGTCCTTCCACAGGATCGAGGCACAGCCTTCCGGCGAGATCACCGAGTAGGTGCTGTACTCGAGCATCAGGGTACGGTCGCCGACGCCGATCGCCAGCGCGCCGCCCGAGCCGCCTTCACCGATCACGGTGCAGATGATCGGCGTCCTGAGCCCGGCCATCTCCATCAGGTTGCGGGCGATGGCTTCGGACTGGCCGCGTTCCTCCGCGCCGATGCCCGGGTAGGCGCCCGGCGTGTCGATGAAGGTCAGCAGCGGCAGCTTGAAGCGCTCGGCCATCTTCATCAGGCGCAGCGCCTTGCGGTAGCCCTCCGGGCGCGGCATGCCGAAGTTGCGCCGCACCTTGGTCTTGGTGTCGCGGCCCTTCTGGTGGCCGATGATCACGACGCTGCGGCCGTTGATCCGGCCAAGGCCACCGACGATCGCGGCGTCGTCGGCATAGGCGCGATCACCCGCCAGTTCCTGGAACTCGTCGCAGAAATGGCGGATGTAGTCGTTGGTGTAGGGACGCTGCGGGTGCCGGGCCAGCTGCGAGACCTGCCACGGGGTCAGGTCGCGGAAGATGTGGGCGGTCCGCTTGCGCAGCTTGTCGCGCAGGGTCGCCAGTTCGGCGTCGATGTTGACTGCAGGGCCGTCGCTGGCCTGGCGCAATTCCTGGATCTTCGCTTCGAGGTCGGCGATGGGCTGTTCGAAGTCGAGGTAGTTCGGATTCATTCGGGAAAGCCGTCGGTGATGAGCGGTTGTGGCGGACCCGGGCGCCCGGCGCCACGCAGGTCCGGCCTGGCCGGAGGGCCGACAGTTTAGCCGAGCGCGCCGGATGGGGCCGTACGAGGGCGTCCGGAACGCAGATCGCCGCAAGATGCCGGATGTTGGCCGGACCCGCTCAGTTCGCCCAGGGCTTGGCGATGTCGATGCGGGCGATCCGGACTCCGGGCTGGGCGCGCAGGGTGCCCGGCAGCTCCGCGTCCACGCGCACCGACTGGCTGCCGTTGACGTCGAGGGTGCCGGCGCTGCCGGCGGGCAGCAGCAGATCCAGCCGCAGCGGGGTGCGGCCCGGGCGATGCTGGGCCAGCAGCTGTTCGACGCGCGCCAGGGTGCCGGGCACGCGCAGGTCCAGGCGCAGCGACAGGCGGCGTGCGTGTTCGGGGCAGACGGCGTGGAAATCCCAGCAGCGTTTGACCCGCAGCGCGAAGCCGCCGCTGAACTCGTCCTCGCGCAGGCCGCCCTCCACGATCAGCACACGATCGCGGGTGAGCAGGTGCGCGTACTCGGCGCTGGCGTCTGCGAAGAATCCGCACTCCAGTCGCCCGCGCCCGTCCTCGAGCAGCACGAAGGCCTGGGAATCGCCGCGCTTGCGCATCGAGGTGACCTGGCCGGCGACGATGACCTGGGTTTCCGGGCGCCAGCTGTTGCCGCCGCCCTTGGTGTCGCGCGCGGCCCACAGGCTGTCGAGCTGCCCCAGGTCGGTGCCCACCAGTGCCTGCAATTCCTCGCGATAAGGATCGAGCGGATGCCCGCTGAGGTAGTGGCCGAGCGTGTCGCGCTCGCCGTCGAGGCGCTGCTTGAGGGGCCATTCCTCGCATTCGGGCAGGTCGATATGCAGCACGTCGCCATCGCCGCTGCTGCTGCCGAACATGTCGACGATGCCGGCGCTGCGGTTGCGCGCGAGCTGGTCGGTGGCCTTCACCGCCTCGGGCAGCTGCAGCATCAGCGAGGCGCGGTTCTTGCCGAGGGCATCGAGCGCACCGGCGTTGATCAGCGCTTCGAGCGTGCGCTTGTTGAGCCGCGAGGAATCCACGCGGCGGCAGAAATCCAGCAGGTCCGGGAACACGCCGCCCTGCACACGCGCCTCGACGATGTTCTCGCAGGCGCCGCGGCCCACGCCTTTGACCGCGCCCAGCCCATAGCGGATGGTCCTGGGGTCGATCGCCTCGAACATGTAGGCCGAGGCGTTGACGTCCGGCGGCAGCACTTCCAGGCCCATCGCCCGCGCTTCGGTGAGGAAGCCGGTGACCTTGTCGGTGTTGTCCATGTCCGACGACAGCACCGCGGCCATGAACTCGGCCGGGTAGTGCACTTTCAGCCATGCGGTCTGGTAAGCCACCAGCGCGTAGGCGGCGGAGTGCGACTTGTTGAAGCCGTACTCGGCGAACTTCTCCATCAGGTCGAAGATCGAGCTCGCCACGCGCGGGTCGACGCCGTTCGCGGCCGCGCCGGCCTCGAACTTGGCGCGCTCCTTGGCCATCTCCTCGGCCTTCTTCTTGCCCATCGCGCGGCGCAGCAGATCGGCGCCGCCCAGCGAATAGCCGGCCAGGACCTGGGCGATCTGCATCACCTGTTCCTGGTAGACGATCACGCCGTAGGTCGGCGAGAGCACCGGCTCGAGCGAGGGATGCGGATAGCTCACCTCGGTGCGGCCGTGCTTGCGGTCCACCCATTCCTTGTCCATCCCCGAGCCCAGCGGACCGGGACGGAACAGCGCGGCGAGCGCGATGATGTCCTCGAAGGTGTCGGGCTGGGCGCGCTTGAGCAGTTCGCGCATGCCGCGCGATTCGAACTGGAACACCGCGACGGTGTCGCCGCGCGCGAACAGCTTGTAGCTCTCGACGTCATCGAGCGGCAGCGCGGCGATGTCGAGCGCATCCTCGCCCGCCGCCGCACGGCGCACGTTGATCGCCTTGACCGCCCAGTCGATGATCGTGAGCGTGCGCAGGCCAAGGAAGTCGAACTTCACCAGGCCGATCGTCTCGACATCGTCCTTGTCGAACTGGGTGACCGGGTTGCGGCCACGCCCGCCTTCGTCGTGTTCGGCGAACAGCGGGCAGAAGTCCGACAGCGGTGACGGGGCGATCACCACGCCGCCGGCGTGCTTGCCTGCGTTGCGGGTCAGGTCCTCGAGCTGCAGGGCGAGATCGAGCAGATCGCGGACATCGTCCTCGTCGTTGTAGCGGGCGATCAGCTCGTCGGAGCGCCAGGCATCGTCGCTGCGCGACTTCTCGGTGCGACCCAGCGCGTCCTCAAGGCCGATGCCCAGCGTCATCGGCACCAGCTTGGAGATGCCGTCCACCATGCCGTACGGGAAACCCAGCACGCGGCCGGTGTCGCGCACCACGGCCTTCGCCGCCATCGTGCCGTAGGTGATGATCTGGCTGACGCGGTCGCGCCCGTACTTCGCGGCGACGTAGTCGATGACCTCGTCGCGACGATCCATGCAGAAGTCGATGTCGAAGTCGGGCATCGACACGCGTTCGGGATTGAGGAAGCGCTCGAACAGCAGGTCGTAGGGAAGCGGGTCCAGATCGGTGATCTTCAGCGCCCAGGCCACCAGCGAGCCGGCGCCGGAGCCGCGGCCCGGACCGACCGGAATGTCGTGGTCCTTGGCCCACTTGATGAAGTCCGAGACGATCAGGAAGTAGCCCGGGAACCCCATCTTGCAGATGACGTCGAGCTCGACGTCGAGGCGTTCGATGTAGCTCTCGCGGGTATGCCCCGGCGCGAGCGGATACTTCGCCAGGCGCTCCTCGAGACCTTCGTGCGACTGCGACCGGATCCAGGTGTCGAGCGTGTGGTCGTCGGGCACCGGATACGCGGGCAGGTAGTAGGTGCCCAGGCGCAGTTCCAGGTTGCAGCGCTGGGCGAGCGCGAGCGTGTTGTCGATCGCGTCGGGCACGTCGGAGAACAGCTCGGCCATCTCCTCGGCCGACTTCAGGTACTGCTCGCGCGTGTAGAGCTTCGGTCGACGCGGATCGTCGAGCACGCGGCCGGTCGAGATGCACACGCGCGCCTCGTGCGCGTCGAATCCTTCGGCGTCGAGGAAGCGCACGTCGTTGCCGGCGATCACCGGCAGCGAGAGATCGGACGAAACCTGCAGCGCCAGCGCGTTGTGAACCGCCTCGTCTTCGAAGCCGCAGCGGGTGAGCTGCAGGAACAGACGGTCGTCGAAGACCTCGCGCCACTGCGCATACCACTGGCGCGCGAGATCGTCGCGACCGCCGGTGAGCAGTTTGGCGGCCGGCCCATGGCGTCCGGCGATGGCGAACAGCCCGGCATTCGCCTCGCGCAGCCATTCCGGACGCACCACCACGCCATCGGTGCGATGGCCCTCCATCCACGCGCGCGTGAGCAGGCGCGACAGCGACAGGTAACCGTCGTGGTTGCGGCACAGCAGGGTCAACGTGGATGCGGGCTCGTCGCCTTCGGCAATGGAAATGTCCGCGCCCATCACCGGCTTGATACCGGCGCTTTCGGCGGCGCGGTAGAACTTCACCAGTGCGAACAGGTTGTTGCGGTCGGTCAACGCGACCGAGGGCTGGTCGAGCGCCGCGCAGCGTTTGACCAGCTCCTTGATCCGGATCGTCGAATCGGAGAGCGAGTATTCGCTGTGGACATGCAGGTGGGCGAAGCGGGTGGACATTGCGCAGGCGTGGCGGCCGGAGGCTCAGGTTAGGGGTCGGGGTGGGGGTGGACAAGGCTTGACAGCGGGCGGCTCGCGCTCTGGCGCGGATGCGCCCGGCGTGCCATCGGGACCGCGTTCAGTCCGGGCCCGGGCAGGAGATGAACAGCCGCGGGAGAAGCCGGCCTGCGGCATCCGGCCGGATGGGCGGATCGGCGTCGGCCTGGCGTCGATGGCGCACGCCGGTTGCGTCCATGGTCACTCAGGCCGGCAGCGCATCGGCGAACAGGTCGGCGGTCGCCGGAGGCTCCACTTGCGGGCCCAGCAGCCGCGCCACGGGCGCGAAGCTGCGACGGTGATGGACGCAGGGGCCATGCGCAAGCAGGGCGGCCAGGTGCAGCGGCGCCGAGTAACCCTTGTGCTGGTCGAAGCCGTAATCGGGCCACTGCTCGTGCAGGGCGACCATCGCCCGGTCGCGCGCGACCTTGGCCAGGATCGACGCGGCCATGATCGACTGCTCGAGCGCATCGCCGCCGACGATCGCGCGCGCCGGGCAGGGCAGGCCGCGTGGCAGCCGGTTGCCGTCGACCAGCACGCGCTCGGCGGCCGGCGCCAGCGCATGCACCGCGCGCGCCATGCCGACCATCGTTGCCTGGTAGATGTTGATGCGGTCGATCTCGTCGACATCGACGAACTCCACCCGCCATGCGAGCGCCCGCTCGACGATCTGCGGATACAGCGCCTCGCGGCGCTTCTCGGTCAGTTTCTTGGAATCGTCCAGACCGTCGATCGGGCGCTTCGGGTGCAGGATCACCGCCGCGACCACCACCGGCCCGGCCAGCGGCCCCCGGCCGGCCTCGTCGACACCGGCAACGCGCAGGCGCCGGGTCATGGCGTCGCTCCCGGACCGGGCGCGGGCAGCGCGGGCGCGGCCAGGCGTGCGACCGCATCGGCAGCGGTCGCAGATGCGCCGCGGCGCAGTTGCAGGTGCAGATCGCGATAGACCGGTTGCAGGGCCTGCGCCGCATGTGGATCGCGGAACCAGTGCAGCACGGCTGTCGACAGGTTTTCGGGCGTGCAGGCTTCCTGCATGAACTCCGGGGCGATCGTCCGGCCCGCCAGGACATTGGGCAGCGAGAATCGGTCGACCTTCATCAGCCTCAGCAGGCGCACGACGAAGGCGGTGCTCGGGGAAATGCGGTAGCCCACGACCATCGGCCGCTTGGCCAGCAGCGCCTCGAGCGTGGCGGTGCCGGACGCGAGCAGCACGACATCGCTGGCGACCATGGCGGTGCGGGCCTGGCCGTCGAGTACCCGGATGTCGAGGTCGGCGAACCGGGCTTGCGCGCGCAGGGCATCGATCGCGTCGCGACACGATGCATTCGCCGCCGGCACCACGATGCGCAGGCCGGGCAGGGCAGCGGCCACGCGCGCGGCGGCGTCGAGGAAGATCTCCCCGAGCCGCGCGATCTCGCCGAGCCGCGAGCCGGGCAGGACTGCGAGTACCGGTGCGTCGTCAGCGAGTCCGAGCGTAGCCCGCGCGGCAGCGCGATCGGGATCGAGCGCGAGCATCTCCGCCAGCGGGTGTCCGACGAACCGCGCGTCCACGCCGTGGGTGGCATAGATCGGCGGTTCCATCGGGAACAGGCACAGCACCAGGTCCGCGCTGCGGCCGATCTTCGCCGCGCGCCCCTGGCGCCAGGCCCAGATCGACGGGCTCACGTAGTGCACGGTGCGGATCCCGCGCTGCTTGAGCGCGCGCTCCAGACCCAGGTTGAAATCGGGGGCATCGATGCCGACGAAGATGTCCGGCCGCCATTCCAGCACGCGCTCGCGCAGGTCGCGGCGCAGGCGCAGCAGGCGTGGCAGGTGCCGCAGCACTTCCGACAGGCCCATCACCGCGAGCTCGGATGCGTCGTGCCAGGTGTCCATGCCGGCTGCGCGCATCGCATCGCCACCGACGCCGGCGAAGATCGCCTGCGGATGACGCGCGCGCAGCTGCTCGATCAGGCCGGCGCCCAGCAGGTCGCCGGAGGCTTCGCCCGCGACCAGGGCAATGCGCAGCGGCGCCGATGCACTGCCTGCGGAAGAAGAAACCGGGATTGGCGCGGACACGGACACGGCGTCATTGTGCGGCATCGGCGGCTCGCCGTGCCGCGCTCGTATGCTCAACGCAGCAGCGGACGGTCGCCCGATTCGATGAACGCGAGGAACTCCTGGACGTCCTCGCTGTCCTGGGCCATCTCCGCCAACCGTGCGCGCGCATCGGCCAGCGAATCCCCGGAGACGTAGAGGGCGCGATAGGCGCGCTTGATCGCCGAGGTGCGCGCGCTGTCGAAGCCGCGGCGCCTGAGGCCTTCGGCGTTGATGCCGCGGGGACGGCCATAGCCGTCCTGCGCGACCATCACGAAGGGGGGGACGTCGCCATTGACGAACGCGCCCATTCCGACGAACGCATGCGCACCGATGCGGCAGAACTGGTGGATGCCGACAAAGCCACTGAGGATCACGTGGTCACCGACGGTCACGTGGCCGGCGAGCGTCGCATTGTTGGAGAACACGCAGTTGTTGCCGACCACGCAGTCGTGGGCGACGTGCGTATAGGCCAGGAACCAGTTGTCGTCGCCGATGCGGGTGATGCCGCTGCCGTCGCCGGTCCCGCGGTTGATCGTCACGAACTCGCGGATCGTGTTGCGATCACCGATCACCAGCTCCGTGCGTTCGCCGGCGAACTTCTTGTCCTGCGCCTCGCCACCGATCGCGGCATGGCCGTGGATGTGGTTGCCCCGGCCGATGCGCGTGGGCCCGTGGATGCTGCAGTGCGGCCCGACGATCGTCCCGTCGCCGATTTCGACCTCGGGGCCGATGAGGGAGAACGCGCCGATGCGCACGTCCGCGCCCAGCTTCGCGCCGGGATCGACGACCGCGCTGGCGTGGATGTGCACGGCCATGTCAGCGCGGGACCTCGGCGCAGAGGATCTCCGCGCACGCCGCCTGTTGGCCGTCGACACGGGCGATGCCCGAGTACATCGTCATGTTGCGGATCTCGCGCTTGATCGAGACCTCGAGTTCCAGCCGATCCCCCGGCACCACCATGCGCGAGAACTTCGCCGCGTCCACCTTCACCAGGTAGGAGAGGTTGCCATTGTGGTTCTTGCCGCGGGTGAGGTGGGACAGGATGCCGCCCGCCTGGGCCAGCGCCTCGACCACCAGCACGCCAGGCATCACCGGCTGGCTCGGGAAATGCCCCTGGAAGAACTGCTCGTTGGCCGAGACGTTCTTGTAGCAGAGCACGCGCTTGCCGGGCTCGAACTCGACGACGCGGTCGATCAGCAGAAACGGATAGCGGTGTGGCAACAGCTTCTGGATGCCGTCGATATGGATCGGCAGGGTGATGCCTGCCTGGGTGTCGCCCTGCGTCATGTTTCCCCCTTCCCGAGCGCCGTGACGCGACGCGCGAGCGAATCGAGCTGGCGGATCCGTACGGCATTCTTCCGCCACTCGCGCGTGGGCTGGGCGGGAATGCCGGCCGAATACTCGCCGGGTTCGGTGATTGAAGCCGACACCATCGTCATCGCATGGACGACGACCTTGTCGCAGATTTCGAGATGGCCGGCGACGCCGACCTTGCCTGCCAGCAGGCAGTACCGTCCGATCTTCGTGCTGCCGGCGATGCCGACGCAGCCCGCGACCGCGGTGTGCGCGCCGATGCGCACGTTGTGTCCGACCTGGATCAGGTTGTCGAGGCGCACGTCCTCCTCGATCACGGTGTCGTCGAGGGCGCCGCGATCGATGGTCGTATTGGCGCCGATGTCGCTGTCGTCGCCGACCACGACCCCGCCCAGCTGCGGGACGTTGATCCACTGGCCCGCGTCCATCGCCAGGCCGAAGCCGGCCGCGCCGAGCACGGCGCCCGGGTGGATGGTCACCCGCTGCCCCAGGCGCACGCGCGTGACCAGGGTGACGCGCGCGATCAGGCGGCTGCCCTCACCGATCACGCAGTCTTCGCCCACCACGCAGCCCGGTCCGATGCTGGCACCCGCGCCGACGACGCTGCGCGCGCCGACGCTGACCAGCGGACCGATCGAGGCGGTCGGATGGATCTGCGCGGTGGGATCGATGACGGCCGAGCCGTGCACGCCCGCCGGGGCATCACTGGCCGGCTCGAACAGCGCCGCGATCTTCGCGTAAGCGACATACGGATCCCGGGCGATCAGCGCGGTGCCCGCATATCCCGCCGCGTCGGCTTCGCGCAGCACCACGATGCCGGCGCGGGTGGTCGACAACTGCGGGCGGTAGCGCGGGTTGGACAGGAACGAAAGCTGGTCTTCGGCAGCGCCTGCCAGGGTGCCGACACCACTGACCGCGGTGTCGGGCGCGCCATGGACTGCGAGTCCGAAGCGCTCGGCGAGCGCGGCGGCGGTGTGGCGGGTTGCGGTTCCGGTCATCGGCGGTGCCGGGATCAGAACGCACCGCCGAACGTGAACTGCAGGCGCTCGACCTCGTCACCCTGCTTGATCAGCTCGCCGGAGCCGCCGCGCACTTCCTTCTGCTGCCGCAGCGGATAGGCGTAGCTGATCGAGATCGGGCCGACCGGCGCCCGCCACATCAGCGCGATGCCGGCCGATGCACGCAGTTCCTTGGCGTCCCAGGAGTCGACGTCCTTGAAGACGTTGCCGAAGTCGACGAAGGCCGAGATGCGCGCGGCAGGCGACTTGATCAGCTGCGGGAAGAACATCTCGGCCGAACCGACCGTCTTGACCGCGCCACCGATCGGCTGCAGGAAGCTGCTGCCGAACGCGGCCTCGCGCGGGCCGAGCGTGTTGTCACGGAAACCGCGTACCGAGCGCGCGCCACCGGCGTAGAAGTTCTCGTAGAACGGCAGGCCGTTCGCGGTGAGCGTGCTGATGTAGTCGGGGGACGTCGGCTCGCAGGGGTCGCTCGGCGCGGGCGCCGGCGGCGGATTCGGATTCGCCTCGGTCGGCCGCTCACCAGCGGTGAAACAGACATTGCGCACGATGTCGCTGCCGTAGCTGTCGCCGTAACCCAGCTCGGCGCGGGTGTTGAGCACCATGTAGCGGTTGATCGGCCAGTACTTCGAGATCTCGTAATTGAGCTTGTAGTACTCGGCGGTCGAGCCGGGCAGGGTGGTTTCGAGCGAGACGCGCTGCATCATGCCGCGGGTGGGCTGCAGGAAGTCGTTGCGGGTGTCGCGCGCCCAGGCGAGTTCGGTGCGCCAGGCGTGGAAGGTGCGTGAGTCGAAGGCCTCGATGTAATCCACGATGGATTCGGGCGAGGAGCCGCGCCAGGCGAAGATCTGGTTGCGGTCGATGCCGAACAGCAGCGAGATCGAGTCGTTCTCGGTCAGCGGAATGCCCAGGATGGTCTGCGCCGCCGCGCTGGTCGAGGAGTACTGCGCGGTGTTGAACTCGGAGTTGTCGAACTCGCGCCACCACAGGTTGTAGCCCAGCGACATGCCGCCGTCGGTGAAATACGGGTTCATGAACGAGAACGAGTAGCGCTGCAGATACACGTTGCGCTGCGCCTCGACCGACACGCGGTTGCCGCTGCCGAGGAAGTTGTTCTGCGACAGCTGCACCGAGGTGGTCACGCCTGCCAGCTGCGAATAGCCCAGGCCGAACACGAAGCTGCCCGAGGTGGTTTCGGTGACGCTGAAGACCACGTCCACCTCGTCGTTGCTGCCGGGCACGGGCTGGCTTTCGACATTGACGCTGCCGGACTCGAAATAGCCCAGGCGCTGCAGGCGGACCTTGGAGCGGTCGATCGCGGCCTGCGAGTACCAGCTGCCCTCGAACTGGCGCATCTCGCGGCGCATCACCTCGTCGGAGGTGCGGCTGTTGCCCTTGAACTGGATGCGGCGGACCTGCACCCGCGGACCCGGCACGACCTGCAGGTTGATCGAGACCGTGCGGTTCTCGCGGTCGACTTCCGGAATGGGATTCACCTGGGCGAAGGCGTAGCCGATGTTGCCGAGCGTGGCGATGATCGCATCGGAGCTGAGCTCCAGCAGCGCGCGCGAGAACACCTGGCCTTCGTGCACGAACACGCGGCTCTCGATCTCCTCCTTCGGCAGCACCGTGTTTCCGGTGACCTCCACGTCCGAGACCGTGTAGACCTCACCTTCGGTGATCCCGGCGGTGATGAACATGTCGGCCTTGTCGGGGCTGATCGAGACCTGGATGCTGTCTTCGCTGAAGTCGATGTAGCCGCGGTCGAGATAGAAGTTGTGCAGCTTCTCGCGGTCGCCCTCGAGCTTCTCGCGCGAGTACTGGTCGTCGCGGCGGTACCAGCTGAGCCAGTTGGACTCGCCCGATTCCCAGTTGTCGGTGAGCGTGTCGAGATCGAAGGTCTCGTTGCCGATCACGTTGATGTGGCGGATCTTCGCCGCCTTGCCTTCCTCGACGTTGATCGCGATGTCGACGCGGTTGCGGTCGAGTCGCGAGACGGTCGGCGTGATGCGCACGTTGTACTTGCCGCGGTTGTTGTACTGGCGCACCAGTTCCTGGGTCACGCGGTCGAGGTCCAGGCGGTCGAAGGTCTCGCCTTCCGACAGGCCGATCTCGTTGAGGCCCTTGGTCAGGTCCTCGGTCTTGATGTCCTTGTTGCCGGTCAGCGTCAGGCGGTTGATCGCCGGGCGCTCGGTGACCGTGAACACCAGGATGTCGCCCTGGCGGGCAACCTGGATGTCCTCGAAGAAGCCGGTGCGGTAGAGCGCACGGACCGCATCGCTGATCCGCGAGGCGTCGACGGTGTCGCCGCGTTCCACGGGCAGGTAGGTGAATACCGTGCCCGCGCCGATGCGCTGCAGGCCATCGACACGGATGTCGCTGACGGTGAAGTTGCTCGCACTGGCGGGGGCCAGCGGCGGCAGTGCGGGCGCGGCGGCCGCCACAGGTGCATTGGCCGTCGTCTGGGCCCAGGCCGGTGCGGCGATCACCGTGGCGAGGGCGAGGGCGAGCATTCGGCGGTCAGGCATTCGCGTCATCTTTGGATCCGGGTAGGGGAATGGTTCCGGCGCGGTGGCGCGGCGGAAGCCGGGTCGGGGCAGGTGTCAGCGGACGAGTTGGAGAATGTCGTTGTAGAACGCCAGGCCCATCAGGCAGGCCAGCAGGGCCATGCCGACGTACTGCCCGGCCATCATCGTGCGCTCGCTCACCGGGCTGCCTTTGACCAACTCGATAAGGTAATACAACAGGTGCCCCCCATCCAGCAGCGGAATGGGGAGGAGGTTCAGGATCGCCAGGCTCAGGGAGAGCAGGGCGAGGATGGTCAGGTACCAGGCCGCGCCCTGGCCGGCGTAGGTATTGGCGGCCCGGGCGATGGTGATCGGGCCGGCGACAGTGTTCTCGATCGCCACCCGGCCGGTGAACGCGCGTCCGATCATCGCTACCAGCTGGCTGGCCTGGTGGCTTGCCTCACGCAGCGCTGCCGGCACGGCGTCGAGGGGGCCGTAGCGCTGCAGCGCATCCTTCGGCGGCAGGGCCAGGTCGGCCGGCGGCGCGATTCCGAATGCCCAGTACCGCCCGCGGCCGTCCGGACGCTCGATCTGCCGCGGCGCCATCTCGAGCGCGAGCCGCTCGCCGTCGCGCTCGACCTCGACCATCGCCAGCCCGCCCTGCTCGCCGAGGGCCTGGACCAGCGGGCCGATGTCCTCGAAGGCGTGCACCGGGTGGCCGTCGATCGCGGTCAGGCGGTCGCCCTCGGCGAGGATGCCCCAGGCCGCCGAGTCGGGCTCGACACGGCCCACCACGGGCGGCAGCAGCAAATGCCGGGGCCACAGGCCGATTGCCGAGGCGATGCGCCGCTGGTCGAAATCGGCCGGCAGGGTGGACAGGCGCAGATCGCGGACGACCTCGCGGTCGTCGGCGTCGCGCACCCGCAGCGCGATGTCATTGCGGTCGAGCGCGGCCGGGAGCAGGGCCAGCTGCACTTCCATCCAGGTCGGGGTCGCGCGTTCGCCGACGGCGTCGATGCGGTCGTCCCGGCGCAGGCCCGAGGCCTCGG
>Ga0233363_1000112_pt1 | contig 39589 bp, 33 predicted proteins | sample ElkDunMinimDraft_18_FD_191534 | JGI IMG/M metagenome (GOLD analysis project Ga0233363, IMG submission 191534) | Fecal eukaryotic communites from dung pellets of Tule Elk in California, USA - Elk Dung C16 | ecosystem: Host-associated > Mammals > Digestive system > Large intestine > Fecal | place... | reverse complement strand
CCCGGCTGCGGCTTGGGCTTGGGCACGTAGAAGTACCCCTGCCAGGTCTTGAAGATCACCAGCGCCACCACGGCGAAGATCGCCAGCGAGGCGACCGTGCTCAGGAAACTCAGGAAGGCGTTGCCGATCGGACCATCGGAGAAGGTGCCGACGGTGACGATGAGAAAGGTGATGACCGCCAGCAGGGCGCTGAAGGCGATCTCGGCGAGCGCCGCCAGGGTGATCACCTTCGCCTGCGGCGTACGCGGTGCCAGGTAGACGGTGATCAGCACGGCGACCAGCGGCAGCGCCAGCGCCCAGAGGCCGGTCACCGCCCCGAGGGTGCCGCCGGCCCGGTTGGTCCAGGTGCTGTATTCGCTGTACGGGCCGAAGTCCGCGAAGAGCCGGACGAACGCCACGAGCAGCAGCACGGCGTTGGCGGCGAGCAGCACCAGCGCGACGAGATCGCGCAGCGCCGGAGTGATGGGATTGGCGGGCGCCGATTCGGTCGGGGCCGGCTCGGAGTGGCTGGTGGTCAAAACTCCCCCAGGGCGATTTCGGGTTTCGTGTGAAGTGAGCCTAGTCTCCTGCGCCACAGGGGCATTGAGCCCTACCGGTGCGCGAGGATGGTCGACATGCGCATCGTCGTTCTGGCCGGCGGCATCGGCGGAGCCCGGTTCCTGCTCGGCGTCCGCGAGTACGCCCGGCGCACCGGTGCCGAGGTGACCGCCGTCGTCAACGTCGGAGACGACCTCCGGCTGCACGGGCTGCAGGTCTGCCCTGATCTGGACAGTGTCATGTACACCCTGGGCGGCGGCGCCGACCCGGAGCGTGGCTGGGGCCGCGTCGACGAGACCTGGACGATCCGGGGCGAGCTGGCAGCGTACGGCGTCGAACCGAGCTGGTTCGGCCTCGGCGACAAGGACATCGCCACGCATCTGGTGCGCACCACGATGCTCAATGCCGGATATCCGCTCTCGATCGTCACGGAGGCTCTCGCTACCCGCTGGGAGCCCGGCGTACGCCTGCTGCCCGCCACCGACGACCGGTTGGAGACCCACGCGGTCGTCACCGACGACCAGGGCACCCGGGCGATCCACTTCCAGGAGTGGTGGGTCCGCCACCGGGCCGAGATTCCCACCGACCGTTTCGTCTTCGTCGGCGCGGACGCCGCGAAGCCGGCCCCCGGGGTGCTGGACGCGATCGGCTCGGCCGACGTGGTGCTGCTCGCCCCCAGCAACCCGGTGGTGAGCGTGGCGCCCATCCTCGCCGTACCGGGGATCCGGGAGGCCGTCGTCGCGGCGCCCGGCCGGGTCGCGGGCGTCTCCCCGATCATCGGCGGCGCGCCGGTGCGCGGGATGGCCGACCGCTGCCTCGCGGTGATCGGCGTCGAGTGCAGCGCCGCCGGGGTCGGCGGGCTCTACGGCGCCCGCGCCGAGGGCGGCCTGCTCGACACCTGGCTGGTCGACAGCACCGACGCCGGGGCGGCGGTGCCGGGCGTGGACGTGCGGGCCGTTCCGCTGCGGATGGTGGACGAGGCGGCGACGGCGGCGATGGTGGCCGCTGCGGTGGAGGCGGCATGAGGCTGGAGATCCTGCCGGTGCTCGGCATCGGTGACGTCGCCGAGGGCGACGACCTGGCGGAGCTGATCGCCGGCGCCGCGCCGTGGCTGCGCGACGGTGACGTCCTCGTCGTCACCAGCAAGATCGTCTCGAAGGCGGAGGGCCGGCTCGTCGACGTGCCGGCCGAGGAGGGGCCGGCGCGCCTCGCCGCCCGCGACGAGGTCCTCGCCGCCGAGACCGTCCGGACCGTCGCCGCCCGCGGCGCGACCCGCATCGTGCAGACCCACCACGGCTTCGTGATGGCCGCCGCCGGCATCGACGCCTCCAACGTGGACGCCTCGAAGCTGGTGCTGCTCCCCAAGGACCCCGACGCCTCGGCCCGGGCGCTGCGCGCCGCCCTGCGGCGCCGCCACGGCGCCGACGTGGCCGTCATCGTCTCCGACACCATGGGCCGGCCCTGGCGCAACGGGCTGACCGATGTGGCGCTCGGGGTGGCCGGCATGAGCGCGATCCGCGACCACCGCGGCGAGGTCGACCCGTACGGCAACGAGCTGAGCATCACGCAGATGGCCGTGGTGGACGAGCTGGCCGGCGCCGGTGAGCTGATCAAGGGCAAGTGCGACCAGGTTCCGGTCGCGGTGGTCCGCGGCTATCTGACCGCGCCGACCAGCGACGACGACACCGGGGCCCGGAGCCTGATCCGTGACGCCGCCCAGGACCTCTTCTCCCTGGGCACCGCCGAGGCCCGCACGGCCGGGCTGCTCGCCGCGGCGACCCTCGCCGACACCGCGCTGGCCGGCGGTGCCGCCGAGGTGACCGAGGAGGCCCTGACCCGGGCCGTGGCCGCCGTGCGGCCGTCGATCGCCGAGGCGACCCGGTTCACACCGGTCACCGACGCCGCCGCCGTGGCGCAACTGGGCGCCCTGCTCGACGGCTGGCCCGCGACCGCGACCGCCGCCGTGCACTGCCGCCTGGCCGACGACGCCGAGGGCACCCCCGCGGATGCGGCCGCGCTGATCCGCTTCGGCGCCGACGTGCACCGGCTGCGTGCGGCGCTGGCCGCCCAGGGCCTGGGCACGACGCTGCTCTTCGGCCCGGACGGCAGCGCCCTCGCCACCCTCGCGGTCTAAACCGCCGTAGGGCGATCTGAACGCGGCAGGACCGTCTGGACACGCAGGGCGGGCGGTCTGCACTCCGCAGGGCCGCTCAGCCCTTGAGGATCGCCCGCCCCAGCGGGGTGAGCGTGTGCACCACCATGTTGCGCTCCCGGCGGCTGACCAGCAGCCCCGCGTTGCGCAGGACCGTCGTGTGCTGGCTCGCCGCCGCCGCGGAGATCTGCAGCCGCCGGGCCACCTCGCTGGTGGTCTGCCCCTCGCCGCCGCGTCCGGTGACGAGCGCCTCCAGCACCAACGCCCGGGTGCGCCCGACCAGCGCCGCCAGGGCCTCCCGCCCGACCGGGTCCGGCGCCGACGAGGTCGACGGCAGCGCGCCGAGCCGCTCCACCGGATAGACCAGCACCGGCGGCAGTTCCGGGTCGAAGAGCGCCACCGGGGTGCCCGCGCAGAAGAACGACGGGACCAGCAGCAGCCCCCGGCCGTCCAGGTGCAGCTCCCGGCTGGACGGATAGTTCAGCACGGTCAGCTCACCGGAGCGCCACCGCAGGTGCGGCCGCAGGCTCGCCAGCAGCGCCTCGGTGCCGCCGGCGAGCATGGCCCGGGCCCGTACGCCCCGGTCGGCCTCCACGGCGTTGCAGATGTGCGACCAGTACGGGTCGACGGCGATGGCCTGGTAGCGCTCCATGGCCCCGGTCAGCTCCCGCAGCGACGCCGACTCCCCCTCGGCGAGCCCGGCGGCCGACGGGGGCAGCGCCGTGGTGCCGGCCAGCACCGTCAGGTCCCGGCGCAGCCGGGTGGCGGGGGTCGAGCGGATCGCCTCCAGCCCCGCGTCGAGGCCGCGCACGCTCTGGTAGGGCGTGAGGAAGTCGGGAAAGTAGCCGCGCGGCGGGTTCACCGCGACGAAGAGCCGCACCTGGTCGGCGATCGCGCGCTCCCGCAGGCGATCGCCGACCCGGCGCCGCCACCCGGAGATCATCGGGTCGGCGTTGGTGCCCCGCAGCAGGTGCAGGCTCAGGACCAGTTCCCAGATCGGGTCCGCGGCGGGCGCCAGCCTGGTCCGGGCGATGTCCTCACGGGAAAAGAAGATCCGCAGCATCGGGGGTAGCTCCCTGACACCGGAGACGAGGGGTTACCGGAGTCGGTGCCAACTCTACCGGCCACCGTCGCGGCCTCGGTCTTTAAGCGTGGCCTGAATGACCTCGACCGCGCCGCGGCGGCGGGAGATCCTTGTTGGACCTCTGCGTCCCCGCGATCCGCATCTCGGGGACCGCTGTGGGACCGGGGAGGGCACGACGTCCGGGTGGCGCCACGAGGGTCCGCGGCTCTTGATCCGTGGAGGCGCCACCCGGACGTCACGCACCCACCGCGGGCCACGAGACACGCCGGGCCAACCACTACCGCATCCGGGTGACGACACCCCGGACCGGCGGCCCTCGCTGACTAGAGTGGGCGCGTGTTCGAGGCCCTGCACACTGACGCGACCGCACTGCTCACCCGCTGGCAGCCGACCGGATCCGCCGCCGCCACGGCACGCGACCGGACCTTGGCGCTGCTGAGCGCCGGACCGGTCGCGCTGCGCCGCGAACACCGGCCCGGCCACGTCACCGCGAGCGCACTGGTGCTCGCCGCCGACGGGGAACGGGTGCTGCTCTGCCTGCACGGCAAGTTCGCCAAGTGGGTGCAGCTCGGCGGCCACTGTGAACCCACCGACACCACCCTGGCGGGGGCGGCCCTGCGCGAGGCGACCGAGGAGTCCGGCATCGCCGGGCTGCGGATCGACCCGGAACCGATCGACATCGACATCCACCCGGTCTCCTGCCAGGGCGGGTCGCTCCATTACGACGTGCGGTTCGCGGTGACCGCCCCCGCCGGGGCGGTCGAGCAGCTCAGCGAGGAATCGATCGCCCTCGGCTGGTTCCCGGCCGACGAGCTGCCGGCGCCGCTCGCCGGCGGCACCGAACAGCTCGTCGAGCCCGCTCTGGCGTCGTTCAGACGTACGTCTCCTCGCCGCGCGACTTGAGTTCGTCGACGATCTTCTTGACGTCCTGCGCCCGGTCGCGGGGGCAGACCAGCACCGCGTCCGGCGTGTCCACCACGATCATGTCCCGCAGGCCGACGGTGGCGATCAGCCGGCCGGACTGCGGCACGACGACCATGCCGCTGCTGTCGTGCAGCAGCACCGGCGCCTTCTCCCCGTGGCCGGCGTCGAGGAGCACATTGCCGTCGGCGTCGCCGGGGAGCACCTCACCGAGGGTGTGGAAGTCGCCGACGTCGTTCCAGCCGAAGTCGCCGGGCACCGTGTCGACCTGCCCGGCGGCGGCCGCGCCCTCCATCACCGCATAGTCGACGGAGATCTTGGGGAGGGTGGGCCAGACCGTGCCGAGCACCTCGTCCTGCTCCGGTGTCCCCCACGCCTTGGCGATGGCGGTCAGCCCCGCGTGCATCGCGGGCTGCTGCCGCGCCAGCTCGGCGAGGAAGACATCGGCCCGCCAGACGAACATGCTGGCGTTCCAGAGGTGCCGCCCCGAGCGCAGGTACGCCTCGGCGACCTCGGCGGCCGGCTTCTCCTTGAACTCGGTGACCCGCCGCTGCGGCGCCCCGTCGACCGCGTCGGCGCACTCCAGGTACCCGTAGCCGGTCTCGGCGCGGGTCGGGGTGATTCCGACCGTCATCAGCCGCCCCGCCTCGGCGCCGCGGACCGCTTCGCGGACCACCTCGGCCCAGCGCTGCGGATCGCCGATCAGATGGTCGGCGGCGAAGGAACCCATCACCGCGGTCGGATCGCGTTCGGCGATCACCGCGCAGGCGAGCCCGATCGCGGCGCACGAGTCCCGGGGCGAGGGCTCGACGAGGATGTTCTCCTCGGGCAGCCCGGCCAGCTGGCGGGCCACCGCCGTGACATGAGCCGTGCCGGTCACCACCAGGGTCCGCTCGGGCGTGGTCAGCGGCGCCAGCCGGGACACCGTCGCCTGGAGCAGGGATTCACTGGTTCCGGTGAGGGGGTGGAGGAATTTGGGATGACCGGCACGGGACAGCGGCCACAACCTCGTGCCGCTGCCACCCGCCGGAATCACGGCGTAGAGCATCAGGCCATCATGCCCGACGGGGACCGCTCGCCGAGGGCGGCTTCCGCCGGACCCCCCGATCAGGCCCGGGCCCGCTCCCAGGCGGCGACGTGCACCTCCGCGCTGGAGGCCCAGGTGAACTCCTTCGCCCGCTGGAAACCGGCCTTGGCCAGTCCGCTGCGCCGCTCGTCGTCGTCGAGCAGCGCGGTCAGGTCGGCGGCGATCCGCGCCGGGTCCTCGCTGGTGTAGGCGACCGCGTCGCCGCCGACCTCCGGCAACGACAGGCGCGGGGTGGTCAGCACCGGCGCGGCGCAGGCCATCGCCTCCAGGATCGGCAGCCCGAACCCCTCCCCGTACGACGGGTAGGCCGCGACCAGGGCGCCCCCGAGGAACCCGGGCAGGTCGGCGTAGCGCAGGTAGCCGGGGCGCAGCAGCCGCAGATGCCCGGGGACCTCCGCCACCGCCTGGTCGATCTCGTCGTCGTGCCCGGCGCCGCCGGCGATCACCAGCGCCGGCGGGTCCGGTCGCTGCGCCACCGCCGCCACCCAGCCGCGGATCAGGTTCGGCACGTTCTTGCGGGGCTCCTTGGCGCCGAGGAAGGCCAGGTAGCTGCCGTCGCCCAGGCCCAGCCGCGCCCGTACGCGGGCCTTCTCCTCCTCGGTCGGCGGGTGGAAGGCGACCGGGTCGACCCCGTGGTAGGCCACGTCGATGCGGGTCGGTTCGGCGTCGAGCAGCCGGATCAGCTCGTCCCGGGTCGCCTTGCTCGGGACGATGACCCGGTCGGCGCGGCGCAGCGAGGTCTTGATGGCGCTGCGGAAGAAGGTCCGCCGGGACTTGTCGTAGTGCTCCGGCTCGGTGAAGAAGGTCGCGTCGTGCACGGTGACGGTGACCGGGCAGCCGGCCCGCAGCGGGCAGGTGTAGAAGGGCGAGTGCAGCACCTGCGCGCCGACCTGCTGGGCGAGCATCGGCAGCCCGGTCTGCTCCCACGCCAGCCGGGCGGGGCGGTGCGCGACGGCCGCCGGCGCGCCGAGGATCTCCGCGTCCGGCAGCATCCGGGCGTACCGCTCGGTGTCGGTGCGCAGCGCCACGACGACGAGGTCCAGACCGGAGTCACCGAGTTCGCCGAGCGCCCCGAGCAGACCGTCGACGTATCTGCCGACTCCGCCGCGGTCGGCGGGAACACTCGTGGCGTCGATGAGCACACGGGGCTGACGACCGGCGGTCACAGGGCAACTCCTCGCGATCGGCTCTCGCCTGTGGCGCGAAAGCTGTTCGGTGTGGTGTGAAAGTGGAGGCACGCCGGGTGGGGGTCGGCCGATAACGACCGTCGGCGATGCTGTGGCAAATTACACTCGCGCCAAGCGTACGCCGATCCAGACCACCGACGCTCGCCGCGAACCGACGGTACGCCTCCGACACCTCGCCCGGCTCCACGACGCACGGAAGGTATCGTCCCCGCGATGGCCGACAACATTTCCCGGATCTTCGCCGCCGCGGTGGCGATCGACCCGGCTCGCCCGCTGCTGACCTGGTACGACGACGCCACCGGGGAACGCACCGAGCTCTCCGGCGCGACCCTGGCCAACTGGGTCGCCAAGACCGCGAACCTGATGGTGGACGAGGTCGGCGCCGGCCCCGGCGGCCGGGCCGCCGTCCTGCTCCCCCCGCACTGGCAGACCGCCGCGGTGCTGCTCGGCTGCTGGTCGGCCGGGGTGGAGGTGACCGCAGCGCCGGGTGAGGTGGACGCCCTCTTCGCCACCGTCGAACGGGCCGCCGAGGCCGCAGCCTGGTCGGCCGGTGAGCAGTACGCGCTGGCGCTGCACCCGTTGGCCGCCCCGCTGCGCGAGGTCCCGGCCGGTTTCACCGACTACGTGGTGCAGGTACGCGGCCAGGGCGACCACTTCACGCCGTACCCGTTCGGGGAGACGCTGGTGGCGGAGGCGATCGACCGGGCCGGCGAGCTGGCCATCGCCGCCGGGGAGCGGGTCCTGATCGATGTCGGGCGCAACCCGGACCCGCTGGACTGGCTGCTCGCCCCGCTGGCGACCGGCTCCAGTGTGGTGCTCTGCGCCAATCTGGACCGCGACAAGCTCGCCGACCGGATCGCGGTCGAGCGGGTAACCGTCCCGCTGGCCTGAGGGCCATCGGCACGGCGCCCCGCGCCGACGACCGGCACAGGCCCGGGGCGGGCGGCGCGGCGTGCGGCCCGGCCTGCCCGGCAGGACCGACGCCGTCGTGGGTTCAGCGGCGGCGCTGCGCGAAGTCGGCGAAGGCGGTCAGCGACTCCGGGTTGACCAGGGCGCCGGTCGCGGCGGCGGAGTCCACCGGCGTACCGGTGAGGATCTTCTTGACCGGGACCTCCAGCTTCTTCGCCGACAGGGTGCGCGGCACGGCCCGGACCTGGTGGATCTCGTCGGGGATGTGCCGTGGCGAGAGCGCCGTACGCAGCTCCCGGACGATCCGGCCGCGGACGGCGTCGTCGAGCACCAGCCCTTCGGCGAGCACCACGAAGAGCAGCAGCTCGCCGGCGCCGCCCTCGTTGTCCTCCAGGTGCACCACCATCGAGTCGACGACCTCGTCGAGGGCCTCCACCACGGAGTAGAACTCGGCGGTGCCGAGCCGGACGCCGCCGCGGTTGAGGGTGGCGTCGGAGCGGCCGGTGATCACGCAGCCGCCCTGGTCGTCGATGGTGATCCAGTCACCGTGCCGCCAGATGCCGGGGTAGAGGTCGAAGTACGCGTTGCGGTAGCGCTCGCCGTCCGGGTCGTTCCAGAACCCGACCGGCATGCTCGGCATCGGTTCGGTGATGACCAGTTCGCCGAGCTCACCGATGACCGGGGTGCCGTCGGCGGAGCGGGCCTCCACCTTGGCGCCGAGGCAGCGGCAGGCGATCTGCCCGGCCCGTACCGGCCGCAGCGGCACGCCGCCGACGAAGCCGGTGCAGACGTCGGTGCCGCCGGAGAGGGAGTGCAGCGCCAGCGTGGAGCTGACCTGCTCGTAGACCCAGACGAAGCCCTCGGCGGGCAGCGGGGCGCCGGTGGAGCCGAGGCCACGCAGGCCGGTCAGGTCGGCGATCTCCCTGGGGCGCAGCCCGGCCTTGCGGCAGCTCAGCAGGAACGGCGCCGAGGTGCCGAAGTAGGTGGTGCCGGTGTCGGCGGCGAGCCGCCAGAGCATGCCCAGGTCCGGCCGGGCCGGCTGCCCGGGTACGGCGTCGACGGCCGGGTTGCCGTCGAAGAGGACGATCGCCGCGCCGACGGCCGGGGCGGAGACGAGGAAGTTCCACATCATCCAGCCGGTGGTGGTGAACCAGAAGAAGCGGTCGCCGGGTCCCAGGTCGTGGTGCAGCGCCAGCATCTTCAGGTGCTCCAGCAGGATGCCGCCGTGGCCGTGCACGATCGGCTTCGGCAGTCCGGTGGTGCCGGAGGAGTAGAGCACGTAGAGCGGGTGCGCGAAGGGCACCGGGGTGAAGGTGAGCGGCTCGTCGGTGTCGGCGGCCAGGTCGGCCCAGAGCGACATCGCCGCGTCGTCGACGCCGGTGGCCGGGTCGAGATACGGCAGCAGCACTGTCTGCTCCACCGACGGCAGCGCCGCCCGGATCGCGGCTACCTCGGCGCGCCGGTCGACCGCCTTGTCGCCGTAGCGGTAGCCGTCGACCGCCACCAGCACCTTCGGCGCGATCTGCTGCCAGCGGTCGGTGACGCTGCGGGTGCCGAACTCCGGAGCGCAGGAGGAGAAGGTCGCGCCGAGGCTGGCGGTGGCGAGCAGCAGCACGTACGTCTCGGGGATGTTCGGCGCGTACGCGGCGACCCGGTCGCCGGGCCCGACGCCGAGCCGGCGCAACCCGGCCGACACCCGGCGGACCTGCTCGCGGAGTCCGGCGGCGGTCAGGGTGACCGGCTCCCGGGTCTGGCTGTGGGCGATCACGACGGGGGCGTCGTCGGCCAGACCCGGCATCCGCAGCACGTTCTCGGCGTAGTTGAGCGTCGCGCCGGGGAACCACTGGGCGCCCGGCATCCGCCGCTCGGTGAGGGTGGCGGTCGGCGGCGCGTGGGAGATCACCTCGAAGTGGTCCCAGATGGAGCGCCAGAAGTCTTCGAGTTCGGTGACCGACCACTGCCAGAGGTCGTCGTAGCCGGCGAACTCGAGTCCGCGGTCGGCCCGCAGCCGGTTCAGATAGCCACCGATACGGGACCGCTCACGCACGTCCGCAGGCGGAGTCCACAGCACGTCACCCACAGCACACCCTCCCCTGGCCCGGCACGTCGGCGGGTCGGGCCGCAGCGTCATCCTGCCCTACCCCGCCGACGTCATTGTGCGGACCGATCTTGAGCGGCGCCGCACGGGTCGCCCCCATGTTCGGTGGATGGGAGGTACGCCGCAAGCCCCGGTCGGCATCGACGACTGCGCACAGTGACCGTCGGATGGCCCCGGGTGGGCAAGCGGCGCGACGACGGCCGGTCAGCGGGCGCGGTGCTCGCGAATCGCGCGCCGCCGGTTGAGCCGGTGCTCCCGGCGGATTTCCGCCTCCCGGAACCGGCGCCGGTCCTCGTCGGTCTCCGGCAGCACCGGCGGCACTTCCCGGGCGCCCCCGCCGAGATCCACCCCGACGAAGACGAGGTACGCCGTGGCGACCCGCACCGGCTCCTGCTCGGCCGAGTCCCAGCGCTCGGCGACGACCTTGATCCCGATCTCCATGGAGGTCTTCCCGGTCCAGTTGACCTGCGCATGTGCGTGAATCAGGTCGCCCACCCGGACCGGCTCGGAGAAGACGATCTCGTCGATCGCGGCGGTGACGGCGGTGCCCCCGCTGTGCCGCGCCGCGGCCGCCCCGGCGACGTCGTCGATGAATTTCATCAGCACCCCGCCGTGCACGGTGCCGTACAGATTTACATCGACCGCAGTCATGATGCGACTCAGTGTGACGCGCGAATAAGAGGTTGGCCTGCCGGGGGAAACAGAGGGGTGCTCAGTCATGATTTAGACGGTACGGTGCCCGGATGCGACATCTGTGGAGCTTCCTCGCAGGCTTGGTGGTGGCGCCCGTCACGTGGGTGCTGGTCACTGTGGGTCAGGACGGATCGGCGCGCACCGTCGAACGGTGGGTCGAGGTCGGGGCGTACAACAGCGCGAACCTGATCGAGCCGGCCGTCTACCTCGGCGTCGCCGCCATCCTGCTCGGGCTGGTCGGCACGCTGCGCGTCTCACCGCTCGGTCCGCTCACCGCCGGCGCACTGCTGACCGGCGCGTACGTCACGATGGCGCTCGCGCCGTTCCAGGTACGCGACCGGGTGCCCGACGACTGGCAGGTGCTCGGCGACCCGTTGCCGCTGCTGCTGCCCCTGGAGAACGGCACCCTCCTGTTGATCGGCGTCATGCTCCTGATGGCGACCTTCAGCGTGCAGCGCTGGCGCCGCTGGCCCCGTCCGGCAGCGGCCGACGCGACCCCGACCGTCAAGGAGGAATCCCAGTCCCTCAATGACTGGCCGCCGGCCGACGCCAAGGGCGATCAGCAGGCCGCCGACCTGACGCTCGGCTATCCCGACCAGACGCCGACCGACCCGCTGCCCCGGCGCGCGGCCGGCGAGTCGTCCTGGACGGGCCCGACCGGGGAGACGCCGTGGTCGGCGCCGCCGCGGTCGACCGAGCACGCCGGCAAGACCAAGTAATTCGTCCGGGGGTGGGCCGGCCACCGGCCCGCCCCCACAACCCTGACGGGGCCCTCCCGCCGCCGCTCAAACGGCTGGGCAGGAGTGCCCCCGGGCCCTATCGTCGGCGGGCGTGGACGACACCAGAATCAGCAAACGCCTCTCGTACGTCCTGCGGCACCGCCCCGACAGCATCGGCCTGACGCTCGGCGACGACGGCTGGATCGGCATCGACGCCCTGCTCGCCGGCCTCGCCGCCCACGGCACCGACCTCAGCCGCGACCGGCTGGCCCGGATCGTCGCCGCCAACGACAAGCAGCGCTTCACCATCGACGGCGACCGCATCCGCGCCAACCAGGGCCACTCGGTCCCGGTCGATCTGGCGCTGCCGGCCGTCGCCCCGCCGGAGGTGCTCTACCACGGCACCGCCACCCGCCACCTCGGCGCGATCTTCCATGAGGGCCTGCGCAAGGGGCGCCGCCACCATGTGCACCTCAGCGCCGACGCCGACACCGCCCGCCGGGTGGGCGCCCGGCACGGTACGCCGGTGGTGCTCCAAGTCGACGCGGTCGCGATGCACGCCGCCGGGCACACCTTCCACCGCAGCGCCAACGGCGTCTGGCTCACCGACACCGTGCCGCCGGCCTTCCTGATCCGAGGCGAGTGAGTGAACGCTCCCACCGGAGGACCGGCCGGCCGCCCGGCCGGAAACGACAGCGTGGCGCGGCGGAGGCCGGAGCCCCTGCGGCGCCACGCCGGAGTCGGAACGCTCAGCCCTTGAGGATCTGACGGGCCATGACGATGCGCTGCACCTGGTTGGTGCCCTCGTAGATCTGGGTGATCTTGGCGTCGCGCATCATCCGCTCGACCGGGTAGTCGCGGGTGTAGCCGTAACCGCCGAGCAGCTGCACCGCGTCGGTGGTCACCTCCATCGCCACGTCGGAGGCGAAGCACTTGGCGGCCGCACCGAAGTAGGTCAGGTCGGCGTCGCCACGCTCGGACTTGCCGGCGGCGGCGTACGTCAGCTGCCGGGCCGCCTCGAGCTTCATCCCCATGTCGGCGATCATGAACTGCAGGCCCTGGAACTCGGCGATCGGCTTGCCGAACTGCTTGCGCTCCTTGACGTAGCCCTTGGCGTAGTCGAGCGCGCCCTGGGCGATGCCGATGGCCTGGGCGGCGATGGTGACCCGGGTGTGGTCCAGGGTCTTCATCGCGGTGGCGAAACCGGTCCCCTCGGCGCCGATCATGCGGTCGGCCGGGATGCGTACGTTGTCGAAGTAGACCTCGCGGGTCGGCGAGCCCTTGATGCCCAGCTTCTTCTCCGGCGCGCCGAAGCTCACACCCGGGTCGGACTTCTCGACCACGAAGGCGGAGATGCCGCGGGAGCGGGCGGCCGGGTCGGTGACCGCGAAGACCGTGTAGTACTCCGAGACGCCGGCGTTGGTGATCCAGCGCTTCACGCCGTTGAGCACCCAGTGATCCCCGTCACGGACCGCCTTGGTGGTCATCGAGGCGGCGTCGCTGCCGGCCTCCGGCTCGGAGAGGCAGTACGAGAACATCGCCTCACCGGCGGCGACCGGGGTCAGGTACTTGCGCTTGAGCTCCTCGGAGCCGGCCAGCAGCAGCGGCATGGTGCCGAGCTTGTTGACGGCCGGGATCAGCGACGACGAGGCGCAGGCCCGGGCTACCTCCTCGATCACGATCGCGGTGGCCAGGGCGTCGGCGCCGGCGCCGCCGTACTCGGCGGGGATGTGCGGGGCGTGGAAGTCGGACGAGCGCAGCGCGTCGTAGGACGCCTTCGGGAACTCGGCGTTCTCGTCGGCCTCGGCCGCGTGCGGGGCCACCCGGGCGTCACAGATCTCCCGGACCGCTTCGCGAATCGCCTCGTGCTCCTCCGGCAACCGGTAGACGTCGAAATCCGCACCTGCGCTCATGCTGGCCTCCCCTTGGCTGTTTCCGCGCGTCGCTGTAGCGTCGATCGCCGCCGACGCGCAGACTGGAGAATACCGGCCTAGCTTCGGGCGATACTTACCGCGGCGTAGGCTGGCGCACTATCGCCGTGTGCGCACCACGGCGGACTCAATACGAAGCTATGTCCTATTCCGGTGCCCCGGCGCGGCGCCGCACCGAAGCGACGCGAGTACAGCGCCGCCAGCGCGAGCGGAGAACCAGGCGTGACGATCCCGTACCCGAGCAGCCAACCGATGCCGGCCATCACACCGGTCGTCCCGCCGTCGGGCGCATCCCGTCCGCGATTGACCTTCCTCGGCACCGGCTACCTCGGCGCCACCTACGCGATCTGCTTCGCCGAACTCGGCTACGAGGTGATCGGCTTCGACGTGGACGCGGAGAAGATCGCCAAGCTGGCCGGGGGCGAGGTCCCGTTCCACGAGCCCGGCCTCGACGAGCTGCTCCGGCGCAACCTCGCCGCCGGCCGGCTGCGGTTCAGCACCGACATCGCCGAGACCGCGCACTTCGGCGACGTCCACTTCATCTGCGTGGGCACCCCGCAGCGCGCCGACGGCATGAGCGCCGACCTCAGCTACGTGGAGGCCTCGGTCACCGGGCTGGCGCAGAACCTCGACCGCCGGGCGCTGATCGTCGGCAAGTCCACCGTCCCGGTGGGCACCGCCGAGTGGATCGAGCAGCTGGTCGACAAGCACGCCGACTCGCAGCTCGGCGTCGAGGTCGCCTACAGCCCGGAGTTCCTCCAGGAGGGCTTCGCCGTCGAGGACGTGCTGCGCCCCAACCGGATCGTCGTCGGGGTCAAGTCCGAGTGGGCCAACAGCATGCTCTACTCCGCCCACAAGGGCGTTTTCGACCTCGCCGCGACCGAGGACCGCGAGGTGCCGTTGGTGGTCACCGACTTCGCCACCGCCGAACTGGTCAAGGTCGCCGCCAACGCCTTCCTCGCCACCAAGATCTCCTTCATCAACGCGATGGCCGAGGTCTGCGAGGCCTCCGGCGGCGATGTCACCCAGCTCGCCCGCGCCATCGGCTACGACCCGCGCATCGGCAACCGCTTCCTGCAGGCCGGGGTCGGTTTCGGCGGCGGCTGCCTGCCCAAGGACATCCGCGCCTTCCAGGCCCGCGCCCAGGAGCTCGGCGCCGGTGAGGCGCTGCGCTTCCTGCACGAGGTCGACCTGATCAACCTGCGCCGGCGCAACCGGGTGCTCCAGCTCGCCGCCGAACTGCTCGACCGCCGGTACGGGCCGGCCGGCCCCGACCTCTCCGGCACCCGCATCGCCGTGCTCGGCGCGACGTTCAAGCCCAACTCCGACGACGTACGCGACGCCCCGTCGCTGGCGGTCGCCGCGCAGCTGGCCAAGGCCGGCGCCGACGTACGCGTCTACGACCCGCAGGGCATGGAGAACGCCCGCAGGGCGCAGCCCGACCTGACGTACTCCCCGGACATGATCGAGGCGGTCCGCGACGCCGACCTGGTCTGCGTGCTGACCGAGTGGTCGGACTTCCGCAACGCCGACCCCGAGGCGCTGGCCCGGGTCGTCGCCGGCCGCCGGGTCGTCGACGGGCGCAACTGCCTGGATTCGACGCTCTGGGTCCAGGCGGGCTGGGAGTACCGGGGCATGGGCCGCCCCTGACCCCGACCACCGGCCGATCTTCGGGGCCGATCACGCAGCGATGCGTGATCGGCCCCTTTCTTTGCGCCGGACCGGCGGGGGAGGATGGATCACCCGCCCGGATTGGGCATGCTGCGTCAGTGGACGTCCACAGTGCAGGGCGGCCGCGGGAGGGAGTGAGGACCGGGTGGAGAGCTATCAGTGCGCCGCCTGCGGGCGGACCATCCAGCCCGCACCGTCCTGCCCGAACTGCGGGTCCGAGCAGCCCCAGTGGGCCGAGGACCTGACCCGCATCGAACGCTCGATCGCCGAGATGAAGGCCCGCGACGCCGAGATCCTGCGGGAGCAGCAGAAGCTCGCCGCCGATCTGCAGACCGCTCTGTTCAAGCGGAACATGCTGGCCCACGCCGGGGACAAGAAGATCCGCCAGCGCGGCCGGCCCTGGCGTAAGCCGGGACGACCGGGGCCGCAGCACCCCGGAGCCCCGGGGCCGACCGCGACAGCGACCGGCGCCCCACCCCGGGTGCCGCGGCAGAGCCCCACCGTCACCACCCCACCCGGCCCGCCGCCGGGGCCGCCGCGACGACCGGCGGCGCCCGGCCCTACGGCCCCCGGCGCGGCGGCCCCGACGGAGACCTCCTCCCGGGAGGTGCAGAACGTCCTGCTCACCCTCGGCGCGCTGCTGCTCGGGGTCGCCGCCGTGGTCTTCGCCGTGGTGGCCATCAGCTCCCTGGACGACCTCGGCCGGGTGGCGATCCTGATCACCGCCACCGCGCTCACCCTCCTCGCCCCGCCGCTGATCGCCCCGCGCGGCCTCACCTCCACCGCCGAATCGGTGGCGGCGGTCGGCCTGATCCTCGCCCTGGTCGACGGGTACGCCCTCTGGACTGTCGACCAGGTCCGCGGCACCGCCGCCGCCGGAACGGTCTTCGCCGCCACGACCTGCCTGGTGGTCGGCGCGGTCGCGCTCGCCTACGGACGGTTCACCGGGCTGAGCGTGCCCCGCTTCGCCGCTGTGGTCACGCTGCAGCCGGTGCTGCCGCTGCTGGCGTACGGGCAGGTCACCGACGTCGCCGGCTGGGCGCTGGTGCTCACCCTGGTCGCCACCGGCAACCTGGCACTGGCGCGGCTGGCGAGTTCCCGCCGGTGGCAGCCGGGCTGGCTCACCCTGCCCGCCACGGACCCGGCGACCGACCCCGGCGAACTCGTCGACGTCGCCACGACCGCGTCCGTGCACGAACCGCAGGCGCGGGCCACCGAGCGCCCCGAGTCGACCCCGGAGGCCGCCGAGGCGGATCTGGCCGGTACGCCGACGCGCCGGGCCGCCCCGGCGGCCGTGCCGGTGCCCTGGCTGCCGGAGCTGACCTGGGCGCTGCACGGCGCGGCGGTGCTGAGCGCGCTCGCCTTCGCGGTGGCGGCGCTGCTGCGCGCCGGCAGTGTTCCCGCCGCCGCCCAGGCGGGCGCGGTGCTCGTGCTCGCCGCCGCGCTCGGACTGGCCGGCGCCCTGACCGAACGCCGTCGCCCGCTGCCCGAGGTCGCCTCGGCGGTCTTCACCCTCGCGGTGATCGGCGCGCTGGCCCGGGTCGCCTCGCTCGCCCTGCCCGGCCGGGCGCTGGTCCTGACCGCCCTGGTGATCGCCGGCGCCGGGCTCGCGGTGCGCGCGGTGCCGGTGCCGGCCCGCCGCGGTCCGCAGTGGGGTCTGACCATCGCCCTCACGGTCTGCGGCGCCGAGGTCGCCGGCCGTTCGCTGCGCGCCGCCGCCGCCACCGTGGAGGCCGCGCTGCCGGCCTGGGATGCGGCCCTGGAGAGCTATCCGGCGCAGCTCGCCGCCGATGTCGGCGCCGCCCCCTGGCAGCTGCCGCTGGCGGCGCTGCTGCTCACCCTGACCGCTGTCGGTTCCCTGCCGCCCCGGGTACGCCGGGAGTTCGCCGTGGCCGGCGTGGTGCTGACCGCGCTCGGCGCGCCCGCCGCCCTGGGGCTGAGCTGGTCGACCGCGCCACTGCCCCCGGTGCTGGCCGCCATCGGCATCGGCCTGGCGGGACTGCGCGCCCGCACCGACCACGACGCCCGTGTGCACGCCGTCGGCGCCGGGTTCATCGGCCTCTTCGGCGCCGCCGCCGCCCTGGTCCGGCCGGAGCTGACCGCCGTGGTGCTGCTCAGCTACGTCCTCATCGGTGTGATCATCGGGATGACGCCGCGGCTGCGGATCTCCAGCACCCCGGCGGACGTCCTGGCCGGCTGGGCCGCCGGTGGCGCCGCTTTCGCCCTGCCGGGTGCCGTGGCCGCGGCCACCACCGCGATGACCGCCGCCGAGCAGAGCCGGGCGGACGCGACGGTGGCGGTGCTCTGCGCCGGTTTCCTCGCCGCCTGCGCCACCCTCTGCCACGCCGCCGTCGTCCAGGTCGCGCAGCGGCGCATCAGCACGCCACTGAGCATCGGCACCGGTCTCGGCACCGTCGTCGTCGCCGGCGCCGCCTTCACCGCGCCGCAGGCGAGCACGCCCGACATCTGGGTCGGCGCGCTGCTGCTCGCCGCGGCACTGCTGGTCCTCGCCGCGCCGTGGATAGACCGCAACCGCCGTATCGACCAGGTGCTCGACGGGGCGGACTTCGCCGCCGCAGCGGCGACGGTCGCCCTGATCGGCACCCTCGCCCGAATCAGCACCGTCCTGACCCCCTCGGGCCAGTTCGCGGTGACCGCCGGGCTGATCCTGCTGGTGGCGGTCGCGGCCCGCGCGATGCCCGAGGACTGGCGGCGCGGCCCGATCCTCGGCGTCACCGTCAGCGGCGCCGTCATCGCCGCGCTCGCCGGCTGGCAGGCCCTCGTCGGTGGGCTCGGTGTGCTCGCCGTTCCTGGACCAATCTGGGCGGGTGACCTGAGCCGCTGGCCGGCCGGCGCCGCACACGTCGACTGGCAGTCGCCGGTCGCCCTGGCCCTGCTCGCCGCCGCCACCGCGATCCTGCTCCCGCGCCCCTGGCGCTACGACGTCTCCGCGGTGCTGGCGGTGCTCGCCACCATCTCCGCGCCGGTCGCCTTCGGACTGCCGTGGCCGGCGCCGGTCCTGGTCGGCACCGCGGTCGCCGCCGGCTACGGAATCGCCGCGGTCCTCGCCGCCGACCCCCGGGCCGCGCTCTCCCGCACGCTGGTGGCCGCCCTGGTGGCCCTGCACGCCGTCGGCACCGGGCTGCCCCGGGCCTGGTCCACGGCGCTCGCGCTCGCTCTGGTGCTGCTGACCGGTCTGCTCGTGGCGAACCTCAGCCGGTCCGCCGGCGCGCGCCTGACCCCGAACCTGGCCGCGGAGGGCCTGCCGCCGCACCTGGCGCTGATCGGCGGCGCCGCCACCGTCGGTGCCCTGCTCGCCGCCCCCGGACTGGTCGCCTCGGCCGCCGCGGAGCTGGGCCATCCCGCACCGGTGCTGCTCACCGGTGCGCTCGCCGCCTCCAGCCTCGCCCTCGCCGTGGTCGCCGCCGGGCGCCGGCGCACCCCGCAGTTCCTGCCGTACGCCACGATCGGCATCGCCGGCGGCGCCACCGCTGTCGCCCTCATCGCCATCGCCGCCGACCTGAACGCCGGGGTCTACGCCGCGGCGGCGGTGCTGCTGGCCGTCCTCGCCGAACTCGTCCGCGGTGCCACCGCTCCCCCTGCCGCGACCGGCGTGCCGGTGGTCCGCCGCTGGACGTTCCCCGGCTCGGCCCGCTGGGCCGCGGACCCGGCACAGCCACACCTGTGGACGGTGAGCCCGGAGGTGGGTGCCCTCGGCGCCACCCTGCTGCCCGCCGCGCTCGCCGTGGCCTCGCTGGCTCCCGCGCTCCTGACGGCCCTGGTGCAGCCGTACCAGTTGCTGACCTCGGTCTGGGAGGGGGCGCCGGCCGAGCTGCGTCACCCCGATCCGACCGCCAGCGGCGCCACCCACGTCCTCGCCGCGCTGCTGCTCACCCTTTCGGGGGCGCTGGCGGCGGTCGGCTTCAGCGGCGGACGACGCAGCCGGGCCGTACCAGTGGTGCTGCCCGGCGTCGCGGTGACCCTGCTGATCACGCCGATCGCGCTCGGCCGGGGCTGGCCGCTGAGCACCCTGGCCGCGCTGACGGTCTTCACGGTCCTGTTGCTGGGGCTGGCGCTGACCCCGCCGCCGGCCGGCGCCGAACGAGCCCGACCGGTACGCCTGGCCCGCGTCCTCGTCTTCGCCATCGGCATGGCCGCCGGCGGAGCCGGACTGGCGGGCAGCCTCGCCACCCGCGACCTGACGCTGTTCACCCTCGGCGCGGCGGTCGGCGTCGGCGCGGTCGCGGCGCTCTTCGGTGTCTCCGCCCGGGACCGGATCGCCGGCTGGCTCTTCGGCTCGATCATGGCGCAGCTCTTCGTGCTGACCGCCGGGCTGGTCGCCGGCGTCGCCCCGCGCACCTCGGCCTTCGGGGTGCTCGCCATCGGCGCGGTGCTGCTGGTGCTCGCCGCCCGGCTGCCCCGGCTACGTCGCGAGGGCTACCGGATCGAGGCGTCAGTCGTCGAGTGGTGCGGGTACGCCTCGGCGCTGATGGCGCTGGCGCTGGCGTACGACTCCTCCCGGCACGTGGCGGCGCTGCTGGCCGCCCTGGGCGCGGTGCTCGGGATCGCCGCGACCCGCCCCGGCCGGCAGGCCCGGGAACGGCGGATCCTGTTCTGGGCGGTTGTCGCCTGCGAGATCAGCGCCTGGTGGCTGCTGATGCGCATCGCCGACGTGGCGCTGCCGGAGGCGTACACGCTGCCGTTCGCACTGCTGGCGCTGGTCGCCGGGCTGCTGGAGGGGCGTCAGCGCGCCGAGCTGAACAGCTGGACCGCGTACGGCCCGGCGCTGATCGCGGCTTTCCTGCCGACGCTGGTGTTGGTGGTCGCCACGCCCTCGCATCCGATGCGGCAGGTGCTGCTGCTGCTCGGCGCGGTGGCGACGCTGATCTTCGGCGCGTACCGGCGGCACCAGGCGCCCTTCGTGGTCGGTGCGGTGGTCACCGCGCTGACCGCGCTGCACGCGCTCTTCTCGTTCGGACCGTGGCTGGTGCTGATCCCGGTCGGGATCGTGCTGATCGTGCTCGGCGCCAACAACGAGCGCCGCCGCCAGACGCAGGAGCGGCTCCAGGCCACCCTGCGCGGCATGCGCTGAGCCCGCGCCGGATCGTTGCGGCGGGCCGGGTGCGGCCGGCGCTGTGGCTGCGGCGGGCCGGGCGCGGCCGGGCGGCGGTCAGGCCAGGGAGGCGCGCAGGGCGGCGTCCTTCTGCTCCACCATCGCCTCGAGCGAGGCCTGGAACTGCGTCATCCGCTCCCGCAGCGCCTCGTCGGCGACGCCGAGGATCCGCACCGCCAGCAGGCCGGCGTTGCGGGCGTTGCCGATGGAGACGGTGGCGACGGGCACGCCGGCGGGCATCTGCACGATGGAGAGGAGCGAGTCAATGCCGTCGAGGTGCTTGAGCGGCACCGGCACGCCGATCACCGGCAGCGGCGTCAGCGAGGCGACCATGCCGGGCAGGTGCGCCGCACCCCCCGCCCCCGCGATGATCACCTTCAGGCCGCGGCCGGCGGCTTCCCGGCCGTACGAGATCATCTTGTCGACGGTGCGGTGCGCCGAGACGACCGAGACCTCGTACGCGACGCCGAACTCGTCGAGCGCCTCCGCGGCGGCCCGCATGGTCGGCCAGTCCGAGTCGCTGCCCATGATGATGCCGACGGTCGTCATGCCTGCCCCTCCTGGAGCCAGCGGGCGGCGCGCGCAGCCCGGGCCCGTACGTCGTCAAGGTCGTCACCGAGCACCGTGACGTGCCCGATCTTGCGGCCCGGCCGGACCTGCTTGCCGTAGAGGTGCACCTTGGCGCCGGGTTCGGCCGCGAAGAGGTGGTGCAGCCGCTCGTCGATGGAGATGCCGCCCTCGGGGCCACCGAGGACGTTCGCCATCACCACCACCGGGGCGGTGAGCGAGGTGTCCCCCATCGGATAGTCCAGCACCGCCCGCAGGTGCTGCTCGAACTGCGAGGTGCGGGCCCCCTCGATGGTCCAGTGCCCGGAGTTGTGCGGGCGCATCGCCAGCTCGTTGACGACCAGCCCGTCGGCGGTCTCGAAGAGTTCCACCGCGAGCAGGCCGACCACCCCGAGCGAGGTGGCCAGGTCGATGGCGAGCTGCTGGGCGGCGACGGCCAGGTCGGCGTTCAGGTCCGGCGCGGGGGCGAGCACCTCGACGCAGATCCCGTCGCGCTGCACCGTCTCCACCACCGGGTACGCGGCGACCTGCCCGAACGGCGAACGCGCCACCTGCACCGCCAGCTCGCGGCGCAGCGCCACCTTCTCCTCGACGATCAGCGGGGTGCCGGCGGCGAGCAGCTCCTCGGCGAGCGGCCCGGCCGCTTCGGCGTCGACGATCCAGACGCCCCGCCCGTCGTAGCCGCCGCGGGCTGCCTTGAGCACCACCGGCCAGCCGACCTCGGCGCCGAAGACTGCCAGGTCGCCGGCGCTCTCGACCGGCGCCCAGCGGGGCACCGGCGCGCCGAGTTCGGTGAGGCGTTCGCGCATCAGCCGCTTGTCCTGGGCGTAGCGCAGCGCGTCCGCCGGCGGGTGCAGGGTCACGCCTTCGGCGGCCAGGGTGCGGATGTGTTCCTGCGGGACGTGCTCGTGGTCGAAGGTGACCACGTCGCAGCCCTCGGCGAAGGCGCGCAGCGCGTCGAGGTCGGTGTGCTCGCCGTACCGCACGTCGGCGGCGACGAGCGCGGCGCCGTCGGCCGGGGTCTGGGCCAGCACCCGCAGCGACTGGCCGAGGGCGATCGCGGCCTGGTGGGTCATCCGGGCCAGCTGGCCACCGCCCACCATGCCGACAACGGGAAGTCCGGTACGCGAATCCATAGCGCGCGCCAGCCTATCGGCGCAGCGCCGCCCCCGGACAACCGCGTCTCATCCCGGCAGCCCGCGTCGCGCGAGGACCGGCTCCCGAGGGACGGCGGGCAGGGGCCGCGGGCGGGCGGCGGCGCGTGGCAGAGTCGGCGCATGCGTGATCTTCTACGGGACCTGCCCGTCTTCGCCCAGCAGTTGCCGGACTTCGACCCGCAGGACGTGCCCGGCGATCCCTTCGCGCTGTTCCGGCGGTGGCTGACCGCGGCGATCGACGCGGGAGCGGTTGAACCGCACGCGGTCCACCTCGCCACCGTCGACGCGGACGGCCGGCCCGACCTGCGGGTGGTGATCCTGCGCGACGTCGACGCCGCCGGCTGGCAGGTCGCCACCAGCGCCCGCAGCGCCAAGGGGCGGCAGCTCGCCGGCAACCCGTACGCCGCGCTGAACTTCCACTGGCGCGAACAGGCGCGGCAGGTACGCGTCCGGGGCGTCGCCGAGCCGGCCGACGCCGCCACCAACCGCGAGGATTTCCTTTCCCGCTCCCCCGGTTCGCGGATCGCGGGCCTGGCGGGCCGCCAGAGCGACGTGCTGACCGACCGGGCCGAGCTGGACCGGGAGTTCGCCCGCCAGCGGGAGCGGGTGGCCGCCGACCCGGAGCTGGCCAACCCGGACCACGTGCGCTACACGGTGGTGCCCGAGACGGTGGAGTTCTGGCAGGGCGACCCGGAGCGCCGGCACACCCGCCTGCGCTACCGCCGCACCGGCGAGGGCTGGACGCGCGAGCTGCTCTGGCCCTGAGCGCTCAGCTCAGCTGCGCGACCAGCTCCTCCACCGTCGTCACGGGGCGGTCGCAGACGAAACCACGGCAGACGTACGCCGTCGACGCGCCGTCGATCATGGTCCGGTCCGCCAGCAGCGGCACCCCGGGCCGGTCCGGGGCACCCGCCACGATCACCGCACCGGGCGGGGCGGCCTTGTACGCCGCCAGCAGCAGCGGGTCCGCGGCCGGCTCCTCGGTGACAACCGCGATCTCGTACGGGCCGGAGAGCAGCGCCTCACCGGCGGCGGCGGACCAGCCGCTGAAGCGGGCGTGCCGGCCGAGGATCGGGGCGATGGTGGCGAGTGCCCGCTCGGCAGCCTCCCGGTAGCGCGGCTGAGCGGTCAGGGCCGAGTACGTCACCAGGGCCGTGACGACCGCGGAGAGGCCCGACGGGGTGGCGTTGTCGGTCGGGTCGGCCGGGCGGGTGACGAGCCGCTCGGCGTCGTCGGCGGTGTCGTAGAAGCCACCCCCCTCGGCGGCGAAGTGCTCCAGCGCGGTGTCGAGCAGGCCGCCGGCCAGCTCCAGCCAGCGTCCCTCCCCGGTGAGCTGGTGCAGGGCGCAGAACGCCTCGGCGACGCAGCCGTAGTCCTCCAGGACGCCGGCGGGTGCCCCGGCCACGCCGTCGCGGGAGACCCGGCGCAGCCGCCCGTCGACCAGGTGCAGCCCGGCGAGCAGTTCGCCGGCCCGGGTGGCCGCCGCGGCGGTGACCGGGTCGCCGGTGAGGCGGCTCTGCTCGACCAGGGCGGTGATCGCCAGCCCGTTCCAGGCGGCCACGACCTTGTCGTCGCGGGCCGGCTGGGGCCGGGTGTCGCGTACCTCGCGCAGCCGGGCCCGCACCCGCGCCCAGCGGGCGGTGACTTCTTCGTCGGCGTCGTCGACGTCGCGGGCCAGCCGCAGCACGCTGGTGCCGTGTTCGAAGGTGCCGGCCTGCGTGACACCGAAGAGGTCGGCGGCGTAAGTCCCGTCGGACTCGCCGAGCGCCTCGATCAGCTGCGCCGGGGTCCAGGCGTACGTCAGTCCTTCGACGCCTTCGGTGTCGGCGTCGAGCGCGGAGGCGAAGCCCCCTTCCGGGGTGCCGAGGTCGTCGATGATGAAGGCGGCGGTCTCGGCGGCGACCCGGGCGGCCAGCGGATCGGCGGTACGCCGCCAGAGCTGGGTGTAGACCCGCAGCAGCAGCGCGTTGTCGTAGAGCATCTTCTCGAAGTGCGGCACGGTCCAGTGCGCGTCGACCGAGTAGCGGGCGAAGCCGCCGGCGAGCTGGTCGTAGATGCCGCCGCGGGCCATCGCCTCGCAGGTGTGGCGGACGATCTCCAGGTCCTGCGCCGCGCCGGTGCGCTGGTGGTGGCGCAGCTGGAAGAGCAGGTTCATGTGCGGCGGGAACTTCGGCGCGCCACCGAATCCTCCGTTGCCGGAGTCGTACTCGCGGCGCAGCTGCGCGGCGGCGGAATCGAGCAGCTCGGCGGTGAGCGGGCTGCCCGCCGCGCCGACGGCCTGCGCCCCGCCGATCGCCTCGACCACCGCGGCGCCCTGCTGGAGCACGGCTTCGCGCTGCTCCTGCCAGGCCTTGGTCACCGATTCGAGCAGCCGCAGGAAGTTCTCCCGGGGGAAGTAGGTGCCGCAGAAGAACGGGGTGCCGTCGGGCGTGGCGAAGACGGTCATCGGCCAGCCGCCCTGCCCGGTCATCGCCTGCGTGGCGGTCATGTAGACCGCGTCCACGTCGGGGCGTTCCTCACGGTCCACTTTGACCGAGACGAAACCGGCGTTCATCACCTCGGCCACGGCCTCGTTCTCGAACGACTCGTGGGCCATCACGTGACACCAGTGGCAGGCCGCGTACCCCACCGAGATGATCACCGGTACGTCCCGGCGGCGCGCCTCGGCGAACGCCTCCTCGCACCAGGGCCACCAGTCGACCGGGTTGTCGGCGTGCTGGTGCAGGTACGGGCTGGTGGCATCGGCGAGTCGGTTCACCCGACGACCATAACCACTGGCGGCGACGCTCGCCGGATCTGCGGCCCGCACGGCCCGATGTTCAGGAGGCGCCTTCGGTCCGCGCTCCGGGTACGCGTGCCCCGGCCGTACGCATCATCGTCTCCAGCACGGCGGTGATCTGGTCGGCGGGCATCGGCCGGTGGAAGTGGTAGCCCTGGGCGGCGGTGCAGCCGATCGCCACCAGCGCCGCCCGCTGCTCGGCCGTCTCCACCCCCTCGGCTACCACCCGTAAGCCCAGCTCGCGGGCGAGGCCCACGGTGGTCCGCACGATCGCGGCGGCCTCGGGTGAGTCCTGCATGCGGAGCACGAAACTGCGGTCGACCTTGAGTTCGTCGACCGGGACGCGGGTCAGGAAGGTCAGGGTCGAGAAGCCGGTGCCGAAGTCGTCGACGGCGATCTGCACGCCCATGGCGCGCAGCGTGGCGAGCACCTCGTCGATCACCGCCAGTTCGCTGATCACCACCGTCTCGGTGATCTCCAGGACCAGCCGGCGGGCGGGGATGCGGTGCCGGCGCAGCGATTCGGCGATCTCGGCGGGCAGTCGCGGGTCGAGCAGGCTGCGCGCCGAGAGGTTGATCGAGATCGGCAGGTCGAGTCCGCGGCCGGGCCACTGGGCCGCCACCGTGAGTGCCTTGTCCACGACGTAGCGGGTGAAGGCGCCGAGCTGTTCGCTCGCCTCGACCGGGCGGATGAACTCCGCCGGTTTGAGCAGTCCGCGCCGCGGGTGCCGCCAGCGGATCAGGGCCTCCACCCCGGTCGGCGCGCCGCTGTCCAGGTCGACCGCCGGCTGCAGCTCCAGCACCAGCTGGTCGTCGCTGCGCAGCGCCTCCCGCAGCTCGGCCAGCAGGGCGAGCCGGTCGGTGCTGGCGGCGTCCCGGCTGCCGTCGTAGAAGGCGACGCTCCCCTCGCCCGCCTTGGCCTGGTACATCGCGATGTCGGCGCGGCGCAGCAGCTCCGTCATGTCGGCGCCGCCCGCGGCGGCCACCACCACGCCGACGGAGGCCTCCACCGAGATCCTGATCCCGGCCACCTCCGCGGGTACGGCCAGCCGCGCGACGATCTCCCGGGCCTGCCGCAGCGCGTACGCCCGCACCGCGGCCTCCTCGGCGACCGGCACGGCGGTCAACAGCAGCGCGAACTCGTCCCCGCCGAGCCGTCCGAGCAGCCCGCCGTTGCCGGTGAGGTCACGCAGCCGTCCGGCGGCGCGCTGCAGCAGCTCGTCCCCGGCGGAGTGTCCGAGGGTGTTGTTGACCTCTTTGAAGTGGTCGAGGTCGAGCAGGAGCAGGGCCACCGGCCGGCTGCGTTCCAGTCCGCGCAGCGTCTGGTCGCCCCGGTCGAGCAGGGTGGCGCGGTTGATCAGGCCGGTCAGCGGGTCGTGCACCGCCTCGTACGAGGCACGGGCCGCCAACTGCCGCAACTCCCCGTGGGTCGCCGCGTCGTGCAGCGCCGCCGCCAGGGCGTCGCCGTAGGCACCGAGCACGTCCCGGTCCCGGGCGCGGGGGCGCGCCGAGGTCGGGAAGCAGACCCGCAGCCGGCCGATGGTGGTGGCACCGACCACAAGCGGGTGGGTCAGCGCGACGCACCCGGCAGGCGTCTCCGAGTCGGTCAGCGCCACGGGATCGGCCGGCGTCGCGGGATCGCGCGGCGTCTCGGTGCCAGCCAGGGCCGCGGCGTCGGTCGCGGGCATCTCCTGGTCGGTCAGACCGCCGTAGCGGTCACCTCGGTAGCGGTGTCGTGCGCCGTCACCGCGGATCACCTCCACGTCGACCTGTTCGGCGCCGAAGAGGTCGGCCGCGCCACGTACCCCCGCGGTGGCGACGCCGCGCTCGTCGAGCCGGTTGAGGCCGCCGGTCGTCTCGGCCAGCACCCGCCAGGTACGCCGCTCCTCGGCCACCCCCAGCCGATGCCGGTACACCTGCTGCAGCAGCCAGAGCAGCGGCGGCGCCAGGATCAGCCCGAGCGGATAGTGATCGAGCAGCGCGGCCAGGCTCAGGCCGACCACGACGTTGCCGATGAACATCAGCAGCTTGCCGCGGAGCGCCAGCAGCAGCGGGCCACCGACCGGGCCGCCGCGGCGCAGGGCCAGCGTGGCGGTGCCGATGACGGCGTTGACCAGTACGTAGGTCGCGGCCGCGGCGACGGCGGCGACGGCGACCGCCGGGGTGAGACCGGCGGCGGGCGCGGCGATCAACTGGAAGACGAGCACCGCCGGGGTGAGACCGGCGGCGGGCGCGGCGATCAACTGGAAGACGAGCACCGCCGCGGCGACCGCCAGCGTCATCGAGGCGGCGATGTGCGCAAGCTCGGTGACCGGGCGGCGGTCGACGCGCAGCGAGATGATCAGCCAGCCGAATCCGGCGCCGAGGAAGACAGCGGCGGGCAGCCACCCGGTCGGCACCAGGAAGAGCCCGAAGATGAGAGCGGCCTCGCCCCAGGTGACCGTGACCATCCCGGTGGCGGTGCGGAACCGCAGCCGGGCGAGCTGGGCAAGCCCGAAGACGGCCGCGGCGACGGCGAACCGCAGGCGGGGGTCCCAGTGGATCTCGGGCGGGTGGACCGGCGGCAGGAGCAGGCCGGTCACGACCGCCGCGACGGCGGCGGTGAGCAGCAGCGCGGTGAAACGTGACGCGTGTCCGGGGGTGGTGCCATGCCGTTGCCCGGCGACTTCACCGCCCCCGGCCCCCGTCATCGGCGCGTCCCGGCCCGGACCACCTCGGCACGTGGCGGGTGGCGGGGTGTCGACCGCCGCAGGTCTGTCGCCGTCATCGCCGCCCCCCTTCCGCGCCGGTGGGGACGTCGATGCCCCCGGGCGGAAGGCTAAGCCAATCCGGGCGCCCGCAACAGGGGTTCTGTCCGGACCTGGACGCCGCGACGGCTGAGCGCGCCGCCATCGGGCCCGGAACCAACCGCGGGTGCTGCCGGAGCGGAATCAGCCGCGCGCGCCGCCGTCGGGTGCGGCGTCCGGACCGGCGGCGGGGGCCGGGGGCTGCGCCACCGAGGCGGCCTGGAGAGCACCGGGGCCCTCGGGGGCGGGGAACTCGGCGGGCAGTCGCTTGAGCCGCTTGTTCATGTTGCGGATGAGCAGGACGGTGGCCGTGCCCAGCGCGAGCAGGAGGAACAGCCCCATCGGTCCGGCGAGCCCACCGGTGCGGGTGTCGCCGAAGTTGTTCTGCGCGAGAATCTGCGCGGCGGTCAGCATGACAGGTTTCCTCCGGGGTGCGGTCTGCCGTTGACGGTACCTGCTGGGCAGGTCATCGGGCGTGGTCGGTGCCGCGAATCCCGGCGAAAAGGTCCGATTCCGGCAGTGGAGCGTCGATGTGCGTACGCGCCAGCTGGAAATCCTCGGTCGGCCAGGCGTTCTGCTGGATCTCCATCGGCACCTGGAACCAGAAGCCGTCCGGGTCGATCTGGGTGGCGTGCGCGCGCAGCGCGTCGTCACGGACCGGGAAGTACTCGGCGCAGTGCACCCGGGTGGTGATCTGCGAGCCCCGGTCCTCCCGGTGCTGCCACCGGTCCATCCATCCCTCGTACGGCGAGACCAGCCCGGCCGCGAGGGTCCACTCGTGCAGCGCCTTGATCTTGGCCCGGGAGAAGCCGACGTCGTAGTAGAGCTTCAGCGGCTGCCACGGCTCACCCAGTTCCGGGTAGCGCTGCGGGTCGCCCGCCGCCTCGAACGCCGCGACGCTCACCTGGTGGCACATGATGTGGTCCGGGTGGGGGTAGCCGCCCTGCTCGTCATAGGTGGTGACAACGTGCGGCCGGAACTCGCGCATCAGCCGGACCAGCGGGCCCGCCGCCGCGTCGAGTTCCTGGAGCGCGAAACAGCCCTCGGGCAGCGGCGGCAGCGGGTCGCCCTCGGGCAGCCCGGAGTCGACGAAACCGAGCCATGCCTGCTCCACGCCGAGGATCGCCCGGGCGGCGTCCATCTCCGCACGGCGGATGTTGGCGATGTCGGCCCAGACCTCGGGGCGGTCCAGCTTGGGGTTCAGCACCGAGCCCGCCTCACCGCCGGTGCAGGTGACCACCAGTACGTCCACGCCCTCGGCGACGTACTTGGCCATGGTGGCGGCGCCCTTGCTCGACTCGTCGTCGGGGTGGGCGTGAACCGCCATGAGTCGCAGTTGCTCTGCCAACGCCGGTACTCCTCGTCTGCGCTGCCGTACGGCCGGTCGGCCGGCGGGCCTGACCTGCCCGTACCGGGCACCTGGAGGTGACCGGTGACCGGCACCTGCCACGGCCTCGACAGCGGCAGGTGCGAGAATGAACCCTGCCATTGTTGCCGATGGCCCCGACAACGACGGTAGGAGATACCAGGCGGTGACCGAGACGCATGCCACAGAAGCCGTCACGCCCGTCTTCCCGCCCGGTCGCTACGGCCGCCGGCGCGCACCGCAGCGCCGCCGCCCGGTGCTCTTCGCCGCGCTGGTCGCCGTGCTTCTCGTCGTCACCGGTCTGATCTCGGTGAAGCTCTACCAGCAGTACGGCCCGGACTACAGCGGCGAGGTCGTCAGCTACACCGACATCACCGACAGCCAGATTCGGATCACCTTCCAGGTGACAGTCCCCGAGGGCGAACCTGCTCGCTGCACGCTGCGTGCCCGCTCCTACGACGGCGCCCAGGTCGGGTACGCCGACGTCCTGGTCGACAATCCGGGCGGCGCACGGCAGATGACGCAGGAGCATCTGCTGGCCACCACCGCGAAACCGTTCATGGCCGAGGTGCTCGGCTGCCGCCCGGTGGAGTGACTTTCCGCCCGGGCCCGGTCTTCCCCCGCGCTGGTAAGGTGTGAGGTTCACCTGTCGGCCGGTAAGACCCGAGGAGATCGCCAGTGTCCAGCACTGACAACCAGGCCACCTGGCTTTCCCAGGACGCGCACGACCGCCTCCAGGCCGAGCTCGACGAATTGATCGCGGCTCGGCCGGCCATCGCTGCGGAGATCAACGCCCGTCGCGAGGAGGGCGACCTGCGGGAGAACGGCGGCTACCACGCCGCCCGCGAGGAGCAGGGCAAGCAGGAGGGGCGGATCCGCTACCTGCAGGAGCTGCTGCGCACCGCCAAGGTCGGCGACGCCCCCGATTCCGACGCGGTCGCACCCGGCATGGTCGTGACGATCTACTTCGACGACGACGCCGACGACACCGAGACCTTCCTGCTCGGCTCGCGGGAAATCTCGGCCACCACCGAACTGACCGTCTACAGCCCCGAGTCGGCGCTGGGCAAGGCGATCCTCGGCAGCCGTCCCGGCCAGACCGTCACCTACACCGCGCCCAGCGGCGCGGACATCAAGGTCACCGTCGTCAGCTTCGAGCCGTTCGCCGGCTGAGCCGCCGCTGCGTCCGACGCCGCCGGGGGTCCTATCCCCCGGCGGCGAAGAGCACCTCGTAGCCGCTGGCGCGCAGCGTGCCGATCAGCTTGTCGGAGTGCTCGGCGCCGCGGGTCTCCACCGAGAGCGCCACCTCCACCTCGCCGAGACGCAGATGCGGGTTGCCCCGCAGATGCTCCACGTCCACGACATTGCCGCGCAGTTCGGCGATCTGGGCGAGCAGCGACGCCAGCTGTCCCGGCCGGTCCGGGCAGCGGACGGTGAACCGCAGGTACCGCCCTGCCGCCGAGAGCCCGTGCTCGATCACCCGCAACAGCAGCAGCGGGTCGATGTTGCCGCCGGAGAGCACCACCACGGCCGGCGCCTCGACCCGCACCGCGCCGGCGAGCAGGGCGGCGACCCCGACCGCACCGGCCGGCTCGACGACCTGCTTGCTGCGCTCCAGCAGCATCAGCAGCGCCCGGGAGATCTCCTCCTCGGTGACGGTCACCACCTCGTCGACGAGCTTGCTGACATGCGCAAAGGTCACGTCACCGGGGCAGCCGACCGCGATGCCGTCAGCGATGGTGCTCAGCGAGGTCAGCCGTACCGGCTCACCGGCCGCGAGCGAGGCCGGGTAGGCCGCCGCGCCCGAGGCCTGCACCCCGACGACGCGGACGTCCGGGCGCAGCGCCTTCACGACCACGGCGATGCCGGAGATCAGCCCGCCCCCGCCGACGCCGGTGATGATGGTCTTGACCTCGGGGCACTGTTCGAGGATCTCCAGCGCCACCGTCCCCTGACCGGCGATCACGTCCGGGTGGTCGAAGGGGTGGATCAGGGTCGCGCCGTGCCGCTCGGCGTAGTCGTGTGCCGCGACGAGGGATTCGTCGACGGTGTTGCCGACAAGTTCGATCCGGGCCCCGTACGCCTTGGTGGCCGCCACCTTGGGCAGCGGCGCGTTGACCGGCATGAAGACGGTGGCGGCGGCGCCGAGCAGGCCCGCGGCGAGCGCCACCCCCTGGGCGTGGTTGCCTGCACTGGCCGCGACGACCCCGCCGGCGCGCTCCTCGGCGGTGAGCCCGGCGATCCGGGTGTACGCCCCGCGCACCTTGTAGGAGCCGGCGCGTTGGAAGTTCTCGCACTTGAGCAGGACCGGCCCGCCGAGCGCCGCGCTCAGCGGGCGCGAGGGCTCCAGCGGGGTGGTCCGGACGACGCCGGTGAGCAGTTCCCGCGCCGCCCGCACATCGGCCAGGCCGACCAGTTCCGTCATACCCCGATCGTGCCACTGCCAGCGGACAACGGCCCGCCCAGGATCGGCGAGCGGCCCGGCCGGGCCGCCGCCTCGCCGGGACGACGGCCCGGTCAGGATCGGAGAACGGCCCCGGCCGGGCCGCCACCTCGCCGGATCACGTGGTGGCGGCCTCGCCGGGAGACCGGCGGCTGGTCAGGAGCCGGCGGCCGACCGGCTCGCCACCCGGGGGTAGCCGGGGGCGTGCCGGGACCAGGGCGCCGCCATCTCGATCTGCCCGGCGACGGCGAGCAGCAGCAGCTCCGACCCGGGCGGCCCGACGAGCTGCACCGCGACCGGCAGCCCGTCCGGGCGCTGCCCGATCGGCACGACCAGCGCGGGCAGTCCGGCGACGTTCCAGGGCGAGGTGTACGGCGCGTACCGGACGCTGGCGACCATGTTCGCCTGCCAGGAACGGCCACCCCAGCCGGCGGCGGCCGGTGGCCGGGCCGCGAGCGCCGGGGTGAGCAGCAGGTCCACGTTGCGGTCGGCGAAGTAGCCGACGGCGCGTTCCCGCCAACCGTCGCGGTCGGCGGCGCGCACGTACCCCTTGCGCTGGGCCCAGCGACCGAAGGCGATGTGCCGGCGGTTGCGCGGCTGCAGGGCGGTCTCGTCCAGACCGGCCTCGTCGACGTCGCGGGCAGCGGCGGCGAACCAGGTGGCGAGCGTCTGCGGTCCGAGCAGCAGCGGGTACGCCGGGTCGGCGGTCACCGTGTCGTGCCCGGCGGCGATCAGCAGCCGGGCGGCCTCGGTGACGGCGGAGCGGTTGGGCCGGTCGGGCAGGACCCCGGGTACGGGTGTGCGGAGCGAGACGCCGACCCGCAGCGGGGACGGCTGGACCAGCGCCTCCGGCCGGCGGCCGGCGAGCACGGCGAACCCGAGGGCGGCGTCGGCGACGGTGGTGGCGAGCATCCCCTGCTCGGCGAGGCCGAACCAGTCGTCCACGCCGAGCCCGCCGGGCACCACGCCCCGGCCCGGCTTGAGCCCGACCAGGCCGCAGCAGGCGGCCGGGATCCGGATCGAGCCGAGGCCGTCGTTGCCGTGCGCGAGCGGCACCAGCCCGGCGGCGACCGCGGCGGCGGCCCCACCGGAGGAGCCGCCGGGGGTGTGGTCGCTGTGCCACGGGTTGCGGGTGACGGCGGTCTCGTCGTCGGTGACCGCCCAGAGCCCCAGCTCGGGCATCCGGGTGACGCCGACGATGACCGCGCCGGCGCCGCGCAGGCGGCGGACGACCTCGTGGTCGTCCTCCGCCACGACGCTGCGCGCCGCCGCCGAGCCGTTCCAGGTGGGCAGGCCGGCCACCGGGGTGTTCTCCTTCACCGCGACCGGCACGCCGGCCAGCGGGAGGTTCCCCAGGTCCTCCTGCTCGTCGACCTTCTCCGCCTCGGTGATGGCCTCGCCACCGCGCAACGCCCGGAACGCCCCGATGGTCGGGTCCGTCCGGTCGATGTGGTCGAGGTGATCGGCGACCACCTGGGTGGCGGAGGCGTCACCGCGCCGCACCGCCCGCGCGATCTGCTTCGCCGTCGCGCCCACCCAGGTCGGCATCATGTCCTGCACGCCCAGCCTCCTGCCACGCCTCAGCCGAGCGCCCGCTCCAGATCGGCCAGCAGGTCGTCGGCGGTCTCAATGCCGACAGACAGTCGCACGAGATCGGCGGGAACTTCAAGCGGCGAGCCCGCGGCGCTGGCGTGTGTCATCTGACCGGGGTGCTCGATCAGGGATTCCACGCCACCCAGGGACTCGGCCAGCACGAAGAGTTCGGTGCTGTTGCAGATCTTCACCGCCGCCTCCTCACCACCGGCCGCGCGGAAGGAGATCATGCCGCCGAAGCGGCGCATCTGCTTGGCCGCCACCTCGTGGCCGGGGTGCTCGGGCAGCCCCGGGTAGAGCACCTGCGACACCGCCGGGTGTCCGGTCAGGAACGCCGCGATCCGCTCGGCGTTGTCACAGTGCCGGTCCATGCGTACGCCGAGGGTCTTGATGCCGCGCAGGGTGAGCCAGGCGTCGAAGGGGCCGTTGATGGCGCCCATCGCGTTCTGGTGGTAGCGCAGCTCGTCGCCGAGCGCGGTGTCGGCGGTGATCAGCGCGCCGCCGACCACATCGGAGTGCCCGCCGACGTACTTGGTGGTGGAGTGCACCACCACGTCGGCGCCGAGGCCGAGCGGCTGCTGCAGGTACGGCGAGGCGAAGGTGTTGTCGACCACCAGCAGCGCCGACGCCTCGTGGGCGATCCCGGCGAGCGCGGCGATGTCGGCGATGCCGAGCAGCGGGTTCGTCGGCGTCTCCGCCCAGACGATCTTCGTACGGCCGGGCTGGATCGCGGCCCGCACGGCGTCGGGGTCGGAGACCTTCGCGGCGGTCCAGTCCACACCCCAGCGCTGGGCGACCCGGGCGAAGAGCCGGTAGGTGCCGCCGTACGCGTCGTCGGGGATCACCACGTGGTCGCCCGGAGCGCAGACGGTACGCAGCAGGGTGTCCTCGGCGGCGAGGCCGCTGGCGAAGGCGAGCCCCACCGTGCCGCCCTCCAGCGCCGCCAGACACTCCTGCAGGGCGTCGCGGGTGGGGTTGCCGGAGCGGCTGTACTCGTACCCGAGCCGGGGCGAGCCGACGGCGTCCTGGGCGTACGTGCTGGTCTGGAAGATCGGGGGGATCACCGCGCCGGTACGCGGGTCGGGTTCCTGCCCGGCGTGGATGGCGAGCGTCTCGAAGCCGTAACTCATGATGCTGAGGCTAGTCCGCATCACGGGACGACCCGGCACACCCCGTCGGCCTGTCGCCACCGGGCGTGGGCGCATGGCTCTGCGGGGCGCGGGGCCATAGCCTCGACGGGTGGCCGACTGTGTTTTCTGCGGAATCGCGGCGGAGACGGTGCCCGCCTTCCGGGTCGCCGACACTCCCGAGGCGGTGGCGTTCCTGGACACCCGCCCGGTCTTCAAGGGGCATGTGCTCGTCCTGCCCCGGCGGCACGTCGTGACGCTCGGCGAACTCCCGCAGGTCGACCTGGCCCCCTATTTCGCGCTGGTGCAGCGCCTCTCGCTCGCCGTGGTGCAGGGGCTCGGGGCCGGCGGGAGCTTCGTGGCGATCAACAACCGGGTCTCCCAGTCGGTGCCGCACCTGCACACGCACGTCGTACCGCGGACCAAGGGTGACGGGCTGCGCGGCTTCTTCTGGCCCCGGCACCGGTACGACTCGGACAACGAGGCCCGCGATTACGCCGACCGGATCGCCACGGCCCTGCGGGACACCCCGTTCCCGCACCCCCCATCCGCCTGAACCGGCCACCTGGCGGGGATTCGCTTGGCGCCTCGCCGCCTGACGTCCTGCTACGCGACCCGGCCGCCTGAACCGGCCCCGGGCGGGTAAGGATTGACAAGCCTGCGGTGTTGCCCTCACTGCGAGGTACGAGAGGAGTCCCACCGTGTTCCTACGGCGCATGAAGGCCGAGCTGCCCACCCCTGACCAGGCCCTGGCGGGCCGCCCGCTGCCGATGCCGGTCGCCGACCGGCACGAGGTGCTCGACGCGTCCCTGAAGGGGCCGTTCCCGGACACCGCCGAGGTGGCGGTCTTCGGGATGGGCTGTTTCTGGGGGGCCGAGCGGCTCTTCTGGCAGCTGCCGGGGGTGCTCAGCACCTCGGCCGGCTACGCGGGCGGCATCACCCCGAATCCGACGTACGAGGAGGTCTGCTCGGGGTTGACCGGGCACGCCGAGGTGGTGCGGGTGGTCTACGACCCGGCACGGATCAGCTACGAGGACCTGCTGAAGGTCTTCTGGGAGAACCACGACCCGACGCAGGGGATGCGCCAGGGCAACGACGTGGGCACCCAGTACCGGTCGGCGATCTACACCACCAGCGACGACCAGCTCGCCACGGCGCTGGCGTCGCGGGACGCCTTCGCGCCGATCGTCGAGGCGGCCGGGCGCGGGGCGATCACCACCGAGATCGAGCCGCTGGGCGACTACTTCTTCGCCGAGACCTACCACCAGCAGTACCTGGCACCGACGAAAAACCCGAACGGGTACTGCAACCACGGCCCGAACGGCATGACCTGCCCGGTGGGCGTGGCCAAGACGGCCTGATCTCGTCGTAGCTCCGGCGCGGGTCCGTGGATTTGCGCCGGAGCGTGGTCCGCAGGTCATCGAAGCTGCTCGTGGCCCACGCGCGGGGGCGACGGGGCTTCCTCGACACCCGTCAACTGCCCAAATCGGTACGGTTGCCTGCCGCGTTCTCGGCCCCATCGTCCCGCGCCTCCCCGATTATCGTGCTCTTCGTTCGCACAAGGACCTGGAGGGTGGCCCACGGTGGCTCGTACACAGCTGTACCTCGTCCGCCATGGCGAGCAGGATCCGGCGGCCTTGAACGGAGGCCTGTCCCAACTCGGCCGCGAGCAGGCGGACCGACTGGGCCAACGGCTGCGCACAGTGCCTTTCTCGGCGATCCACCACAGCCCGTTGGCCCGGGCGAGCCAGACCGCCGACGTCGTCGCCGGCCACCTCCCACAGGTGCCGCGACACGGCTGCGAGTTCGTAGCGGACCGAACGCCGGTGCCCTCCGCCGGGCAACGCGGCCTATACCCGGACCGGTGGCACGCCTGGCTCGACGGCGTGCCCCACGACGAACGCGACGAAGACGCTACGGCCCTGCAAGCCGCCGTCGCACACTTCGGCGTCGCCGGCGACACCGACCGGCACGAACTGCTGATCACGCACAACTTCGTCATCGGGTGGTTCGTTCGCCACATGCTTGACGCCCCGGAGTGGCGGTGGATTGGCCTCAACCAGGCCAACTGCGCCATCACCATCGTGCAGTGGGATTCCGACCGGCCGCCGACCTTGGTCAGCTTCAACGACACCGGGCACCTGTAGCCGTAGGCGGCACGGACGAGCGGTGATCATGGCGTCCAGAGCAGTGCATTGTTCGCCAGGATCGAAAAACCCGGGCGGCTACTGCAACCACGGACCGAACGGGCTGAGCTGCCCGGTGGGCGTGGCAAGGGTCACCGAAGCGCACTGAGCGCGCGGGTCTCGCGACCTACGGGTGGGGGATCTTGACGTCCGATCCCCCTCCAGCCACCACGAACGGTGCATACCCATGGTCGACCGTGTCGACGGCCAGGTCTGAGAAGACCAGCGAGATGTTGTGGCCATTCGTCTCGATAATGGCCTCGTGAAACGGAAGATAGAGGAGCTGTGACCACCGCTCTGCGTCAGGCGAGTCGCGCAGAAGTTTCATTCCCGGGTACAGATCCTGCCACTTGACGCCCCACACGTAGCCGTCGAGATCGACGCCCTGTTCATGGTCGACGAGCCGTTCGTCCAGTGATCGCATCCAGACCTCAGGCGGCACGGCGGACGTGGTCACGGCTCGGACGCAGTACCTGAACCGGTATCTGAGGTACTTTGGCGTGATTCCCGTGCGAGGGTCGGCGGTCGCGTAGACGAAGACGTCGTAGTCACGCATGTAGTCGGCGAAGCCGTGGAACACCATGGCTTGATCGAAAACGTCGTCGAATGCGGCCTGAATCTCGTCGATGTCCACGCCCGCATCATCGCAGCGGTTCTGAACGAGCCGGCGGCCCGGTGGCCTGCGCCGCCGACCCTCAAGATCTGTACAGACTTCGCGCCAGTGACTGCCTATACTTCGAGCATGACTGTCGTGCCGTTCACCGACGCCCGCAACCGCCTCTCGGAACTCATCGACGAGGTGACCTCGACCCACGAGCGGATAGAGATCACCAAGCACGGCCACACCGCCGCGGTGCTCATCTCCGCCGATGACCTCGCGGCACTGGAGGAGACTCTGGAAGTCCTGTCCAGCGCCGAGGCCATGCGGCAACTTGCCGAATCCAAGGCGGCCGTCGAGGCCGGTGACGTCCTCGACGCCGACGAACTCGCGGCGTTGATGGCAAAGCGGTCGAAGCAGGCACGGTGACTGGCGCTGCCCCCGACCGCTACCGACTTCAGGTCACCGGCCCGGCCGCACGCGCCTTGGCCGGACGGATGCCAGAGAAAATCGCCGCCGCGGTCTACGAGTTCATCACCACCGCTCTCCTCGACAACCCGCATCGCGTCGGCAAACGGCTGCTTCTGCCGCCGTTCGAGGGGACCTGGTCGGCCAGGCGCGGCACCTACCGCGTCCTCTACGAAATCGACGAGGACGACCGTCTCGTGACCGTGACGGCCATCGAGCACCGCACCGACGCCTACCGGTCGCGTTGACTCAAAGCGAGAATCAGTACATCACTTTCTCGTAACCTCTCCGGCACGTGCGGTGACTACCGTTCCTGAGACGAGGATCACGTTTTCGGCACCGAGCAAACCACCCCTTTCGCCCGCCGCCGGACAAGATCACAAACCGCCCCGCGAAAGGCGGTCATGATAGCAGCAGAAGGCCACTTCGCCATCGTCTCAACGGGCGAATCCCGCCAACCTCTGGCAGCATTGCTTCGCATGTGCGGATTGGCTGGGGAATTCCGTCGCGACGGGTCACGTGCCGACGTCGCGGCTGTGGAACGCATGGCGGCGACGATGCACGACCGGGGGCCCGACGACAGCGGCGTCTGGTCGCAGGGCCCGGTGGCGCTGGGACACCGACGACTGAAGATCATCGACCTCTCCGCGGCCAGCGGACAGCCCCTGATCGACCCCGCCGCGGGTCTGACCGGGGTCTTCAACGGCTGCATCTACAACTACCAGGAGCTCCGGGCCGAACTGCAGGCCAAGGGGCACCGCTTCTTCTCCTCCGGCGACACCGAGGTCGTGCTCAAGGCGTACGCCGAATGGGGTCTCGATTTCGTCGACCACCTGATCGGCATGTTCGCGGTGGCGATCACCGAACGGGACAGCGGCCGGCTGGTGCTGGCCCGTGACCGGCTCGGCATCAAGCCGCTCTACCTGGCCGAGACCCCGGGCGTGCTGCGTTTCGCCAGCACCCTGCCGGCGCTGCTCGCCGGGGGTGGCATCGACACCTCGATCGACCCGGTGGCGCTGGCCCACTACCTGAGCTTCCACAGCATCGTGCCGCCGCCGCGGACCATCCTGCGCGGCGTCACCAAGCTCCCCCCGGCGACCGTACGCGTCTACGAGCCCGACGGCCGGGTCACCGAGCACGTCTACTGGCGCCCGGACTTCACCCGCAGCGCCGAACGGGCCGGCTGGTCCGAGAAGGACTGGCAGGACGCCCTGCTGGAGTCGCTGACCACCGCCGTACGCCGGCGCATGGTCGCCGACGTGCCGGTCGGCGTCCTCCTCTCCGGCGGGCTCGACTCCAGCCTCGTCGTGGCGCTGCTCGCCGGTGAGGGGCAGCGCGGGCTCTCCACCTTCTCCATCGGCTTCGAGGCCGTCGGCGGGCGCAGCGGCGACGAGTTCGTCTACTCCGACCTGATCGCCGAGCGCTTCGGCACCGACCACCACAAGATCCAGATCGCGGCGAACGACCTGGTGCCGCCGCTGGAGTCGGCCGTCGCGGCGATGTCCGAGCCGATGGTCAGCCACGACTGCGTGGCCTTCTACCTGCTCAGCGAGGTCGTGTCGCAGCACGTCAAGGTGGTGCAGTCCGGTCAGGGCGCCGACGAGATCCTCGGCGGCTACCACTGGTACCCGCCGCTGGCCCAGGCCGGCCGGGAAGCGGCCCTCGACACGTACGCGAAGGCCTTCTTCGACCGGGACGCGGCCGGACTGGCGCGGGTGCTCAACCCGGCGTACCTGGCCGGGGGGGACCCGGCGCGTGAGTTCGTCGCCGCCCACCTGGGCCGCCCCGGCGCGGCCACCGCGGTCGACGCCGGCCTGCGCATCGACACCGAGGTCATGCTCATCGACGACCCGGTGAAGCGGGTCGACAACATGACGATGGCGCACGGGCTGGAGGCCCGGGTGCCCTTCCTCGACCACGAGTTCGTGGAGCTGGCCGCCACCTGCCCGCCGGAGCTGAAGCTCGCCCAGGGCGGCAAGGGCGTGCTCAAGGAGATCGGCCGCCGGATGCTGCCCTGGGACGTCATCGACCGCCCCAAGGGCTACTTCCCGGTCCCCGGCCTGACCCACCTCGAGGGCAAGCTCCTCGACCGGGTCAACGACGCGCTGCACGCCCCCGAGGCGCGCCGGCGCGGCCTCTTCCGTGACGAATACGTCAACGAGTTACTGCGCGATCCCAACCGGGAACTGACGCCGCTGCGGGGCAACAAGCTCTGGCAGCTCGGACTCCTCGAGATGTGGCTGCAGAACCATGGGATCGGTTGAGCGGATGACCAGCAAGCAGACCAGTGGCTCGACCCGGCCGACCAACGCCGGACCGGGACGGCCGCGACGCGAAAAGGTGGGCCCCGGCGGCGACCCGGTCGTCGCCGGCGAAGAACGGCAACGGCACGACGAAGGCGACGACGTGGTCCTCGAT
>Ga0233363_1000108_pt1 | contig 40088 bp, 35 predicted proteins | sample ElkDunMinimDraft_18_FD_191534 | JGI IMG/M metagenome (GOLD analysis project Ga0233363, IMG submission 191534) | Fecal eukaryotic communites from dung pellets of Tule Elk in California, USA - Elk Dung C16 | ecosystem: Host-associated > Mammals > Digestive system > Large intestine > Fecal | place... | reverse complement strand
GGCCGAGCAGCTCGTCGTGGCGGCGCTGCGCGAGGCCGTCGGTCGCGGCGACCGCCGCGTGGTGCTGTCGACGCTCGAGACGATGCACGCCGCGCACCGGCTGTACGCACGCCTCGGCTTCGTCGCCGACCCCGAGCGCGACTGGACCGACGAGCTCACGATGCGCGTGCACGCCTGGCACGCGCCGGCGCCGCCGTCCGCCCTCACCGAGTCCGCGTCGTGGCCTCCGTTGCGCGTCGTCGAGGTCGACGGCTGGCGGGTGGGGCTGTCGGGCGGGGTCACCCGGCGCGCCGGCTCGACGCTCCCGCTGCGCGACGTCGAGGACCTGGCGGGCACGGTGACACGCGTCGAGCGCCTGTACCGCGACGACGGGGTGCCGGCGGTCTTCCGCGTGGGCGACCCCGGGAACCCCGCAGGGCTCGCTGGCCTGCTCGACGCCCGCGGGTACGCGGTCGCCGCCGTCACCGACGTCCTGGTGCGGGACCTGGACGCCACCGTGGGGACGGCGACCGTCGGCCCCGAACCGCTCGCGGACGGCCTGCGGGTCCGTGGTGCCGACGTCCCCGACGAGGGCTGGCTCGACCTGTGGCTCGGCGGCAAGGGCGGCGCACGCGAGCCGTCCCGCGCGATCGTCACGGGTACCCCTGCCCGGTACCTGACCGTCACCGGCGCGGACGGCACCGACGTCGCCGTCATCCGGGCGGCGGTCGTCGACGACTGGGTCGCGCTGTCCTGCCTTCAGGTCGCACCGCAGGCCAGGCGCCGCGGGATCGGACGCGCGCTGACGCTGCGTGCGCTCGCCGCCGCGCGCGAGCTCGGCGCGCGTCGTGCGTTCCTCCAGGTCGAGGCCGACAACGACGCGGCACTCCGGCTGTACGGCGCGCTGGGCTTCCGGCCCGCGCACCGCTACGCCTACCGGGTGCAACCGGGGGAGGACGCGCCGACCGGCTGCTGACGGGCCGCGACCACGGTGCACGCCCGGGCGGCCGATCGCACGCCGAGCCCCGATACTGGTCCCATGCTGTCGACGGACAACGCCGTGGCCCTCGAGGCCGCCGGGCTGCAGTGGCACCCCCGAGCCGGTGACCGGTTCGTCATCCGCGGTGCCGAGATGGGGGGCGAGGTCTTCACGATCTCCGAGATGGTCGTCGAGGCGCACGAGTACTCGACCGGGACCGTCCTCGGGTTCAACGGGACCACCGAGTGGGCGCTGGACTCGGTGCGGCAGGAGGACGCGCTCTGGCTGCCGCGCGAGGACCAGATGCGTGAGCTGCTCGGCGGGACCTTCCGGAGCCTGGCCCGGTCCACCGACGGGCGCTACCAGGTGCTCGTGGAGGTCGCCGGCGGCCCGGAGCGCGTCTTCACCGCCGAGGACGCGGCCGACGCGTACGCCGAGGCGCTGCTCGCCCTCGTCAGCGCGGCGACGTCGCAGGTCGGCTGACCGCAGGCAGGTCCAGCGTCGCGATCTTCTGCCAGATCTTCGTCGACATGCCGCCCGTGACGTTCTCGACGGTGCTGACCGTGTCGAGCACGACCGCGTCCGTCGACTCCTCGGCGCACAGGGCAGCCGCCTTGGCGACCAGGCTCAGCAGCTCGGTGCAGTAGTCCAGGTACGCGGCGAGGCCGTCGGCGTCGAGACCGACGTCCACGGACTGCGACGTGGCCCGGAACCCCGGGCGCAGCCGCTCGGGGTCCTTGGTGAGCTGGTGCATGTCGATGACGTGCGCGAGCGACCGCAGCCGGTGCAGCCGGCGCAGCGTCGCCGCGCGCTGCAGCCGCGCGGGCACCGCGAGCAGGAACCACACCGCGATCCCGGCGAACACGGTGTCGTTGATGGCGCTCTCGACCACCGGCAGCCACTCGAACGCGCGCAGCGACGTAGCCGCGGCGACGGCGTCCCGCACGGCCATGACCAGGGCGAACACGGTCGCGCCGACGACGAGCACGACCGCGACCAGTGACGCGACGCGGGCCACGTGCTCATGCCGTCGCGTCCGGGCCTCCTGCTCGCCCACGTCGCTCACGAGCCCCGCGAGCTCGGCGGCGACGTGGCGCAGGTTGCGGTCGGGGAACCGGGTGGCGATGCGTGCGTGCAGGCGGTCGACCGTGGCGCGCACCGCCGCGGGGTCGAGCCGCTCGTAGCGTCCGGTCACGGGCGTCACGGTAGCGGCGCGGTGCCGGCCGGCGGTGGCGCCGCGGCGTACGGCGGACAGGGGTCACCCACCCACGACTAGACTCAGGGACCATGTCCACCCTCTCCCGCGACGAGGTCGCGCGCGTCGCCGCGCTCGCCCGGATCGACCTGACGCCCGCCGAGCTCGACCGGCTGGCGGGGGAGCTCGACGTCATCGTCGAGTCCGTCGCCCGCGTGTCCGAGGTCGCCACCCCGGACGTCCCCGCGACGAGCCACCCGCTGCCCCTGACCAACGTGTTCCGTGCCGACGAGCCGGTCGCGCCGCTCGACCGCGACGAGGTGCTCTCCCAGGCCCCCGCGGCCCGTGACGGCAAGTTCCTCGTCCCGCAGATCCTCGGGGAGGAGTGACGTGACCGACCTGACCCGGCTGACCGCAGCCGAGCTCGCCGACCGACTGGCCGCCCGGGAGGTGACCAGCGTCGAGGCGACGCAGGCGCACCTGGACCGCATCGCCGCCGTCGAGCCCGCCGTCCACGCGTACCTGCACGTCGCGGGTGACGAGGCGCTCGCCACCGCGGCCGACGTCGACGCGCGCCGCGCCGCGGGCGAGGACCTGCACGCGCTCGCGGGCGTCCCGATCGCGGTCAAGGACGTCGTCGTGACGCGCGGCCTGCCCACGACCGCCGGCTCGCGCATCCTCGAGGGCTGGGTGCCGCCGTACGACGCGACCCTCGTCTCGCGGATCAAGGCCGCGGGCCTGCCGATCCTCGGCAAGACCAACATGGACGAGTTCGCGATGGGCTCGTCCACCGAGCACTCGGGCTACGGCAACACGCACAACCCCTGGGACCTCGACCGGATCCCGGGCGGCTCCGGCGGCGGGTCGGCCGCGGCCGTCGCGGCGTACGAGGCGCCCCTGGCGATCGGCACGGACACCGGCGGCTCGATCCGCCAGCCCGCGGCCGTCACGGGCACCGTCGGCGTCAAGCCGACGTACGGCAGCGTGTCGCGCTACGGCCTCATCGCGCTGGCGAGCAGCCTCGACCAGGCGGGGCCGTGCACGCGCACGGTCCTCGACTCGGCGCTGCTGCACGAGCTGATCGGCGGTCACGACCCGCTCGACTCGACGTCGCTGACCGACCCCGCGACGGGCTACGTCGCGGCGGCGCGTGCCGGCGCCGGCGGCGACCTGCGCGGCGTGAAGGTCGGCGTCATCCGCGAGCTGCAGGGCGAGGGCTACCAGGCGGGCGTGCTGGCGCGCTTCGAGGAGTCCCTCGACGCGCTGCGCGGCGCGGGTGCCGAGGTCGTCGAGGTGTCCTGCCCCTCGTTCGCGTACGCGCTGGCCGCGTACTACCTGATCCTCCCCGCGGAGGCGTCGAGCAACCTCGCGAAGTTCGACGGCATGCGCTTCGGTCTGCGCGTCGAGCCCTCCGAGGGGCCGGTCACGGCCGAGCGCGTCATGGCGGCGACCCGCGGCCAGGGCTTCGGGGACGAGGTCAAGCGGCGCATCATCCTCGGCACGTACGCGCTGAGCGCGGGCTACTACGACGCCTACTACGGCTCGGCGCAGAAGGTCCGCACGCTCATCCAGCGGGACTTCGCGGCGGCGTTCGAGGCGGCCGACGTGCTGGTCTCGCCGACCGCGCCGACCACGGCGTTCAAGCTCGGCGAGAAGCTCGACGACCCGCTGGCGATGTACCTCAACGACGTCGCGACGATCCCGGCCAACCTCGCCGGGGTGCCGGGCATGTCGCTGCCGAACGGGCTGTCGGACGACGGCCTGCCGGTCGGGTTCCAGATCCTGGCGCCGGCGCGCGAGGACGCCCGGCTGTACCGCGTGGGAGCGGCGCTCGAGGCGCTGCTCGAGACGAGCTGGGAGGGCCCGCTGCTGGGCCGCGCCCCCGAGCTGGCCGGAGGGGCAGCCTGATGAGCACGACGACCGACGTCGACCTGGTCGACTACGACGACGCGGTGGCCCGGTTCGACCCGGTCATCGGCATCGAGGTGCACGTCGAGCTGGGCACGCTCACGAAGATGTTCGACGGTGCGGCGCAGTTCTTCGGCGAGGAGCCGAACACGCAGATCACGCCCACGAGCCTGGGTCTGCCCGGCGCGCTGCCGGCGGTCAACGGCACGGCCGTCGAGTACGCCATCCGCATCGGGCTGGCGCTGAACTGCTCGATCGCGCAGTCCTGCCGGTTCGCCCGCAAGAACTACTTCTACCCGGACGTGCCGAAGAACTTCCAGACGTCGCAGTACGACGAGCCCATCGCGTACGAGGGCTTCGTCGACGTCGAGCTCGAGGACGGCACGGTGTTCCGGGTCGAGGTCGAGCGCGCGCACATGGAGGAGGACGCCGGCAAGAACACGCACGTCGGCGGCGCCACCGGGCGCATCCACGGCGCGGAGTACTCGCTGGTCGACTACAACCGCGCCGGCGTGCCGCTCGTGGAGATCGTCACCAAGCCGATCACGGGTGCCGGCGAGCGGGCACCCGAGGTGGCACGCGCGTACGTGCAGACCCTGCGCGACATGTTCCGCGCGCTCGGCGTCTCCGAGGCCCGCATGGAGCGCGGCAACGTGCGCGCGGACGTCAACGTCTCGCTGCGTGCGACGCCGCAGTCCCCGCTGGGCACCCGCACCGAGACGAAGAACGTGAACTCGTTCCGGTCGGTCGAGCGGTCCGTGCGCTACGAGATCAGCCGCCAGGCGGCGATCCTCGACGCGGGCGGCACGATCGTCCAGGAGACGCGGCACTGGCACGAGGACACCGGCATCACCACGGCCGGACGCGTGAAGTCCGACGCCGAGGACTACCGCTACTTCCCCGAACCGGACCTCGTCCCGATCGTCCCGGACCGTGCGTGGATCGAGGAGATCCGCGCGGCGCTGCCCGAGCTGCCGGCCGCGCGTCGTCGTCGCCTGCAGGGTGAGTGGGGCTACGCCGACGCCGAGATGCGCGACGTCGTCAACGCCGGCGCGATCGAGCTCATCGAGGCGACCGTGGCGGCGGGCGCGAGCCCGGCCGCCGCCCGCAAGTGGTGGATGGGCGAGCTGGCCCGGACCGCCAAGCAGCAGGAGGTCGAGCTCGCGGAGCTGCCGATCACGCCCACGCAGATCGGGGCGCTGCAGCAGCTCGTGGACGCCGGGCGCATCAACGACAAGCTCGCGCGGCAGGTGCTCGAGGGCGTCCTGGCCGGCGAGGGCGACCCCGAGCAGGTCGTCGTCGCCCGCGGGCTCGAGGTCGTGTCGGACGACGGCCCCCTGCTCGAGGCCATCGACGCCGCGCTCGCGGCTCAGCCCGACATCGCGGAGAAGATCCGCGGCGGCAACCTGGGACCCGTGGGCGCGATCATCGGCTCGGTCATGAAGGCGACCCGCGGGCAGGCGGACGCCGGACGCGTGCGCGAGCTCGTGCTGGAGCGCGTGCAGGGCTGAGCGTGAGCACCGACCTGCACGCACGGCGTGCGTCGTGTCGCAACCTCCCGGTCACGCGGGATTTGTACGATGCGACGCACGCCGGAGGGCAGTCGGTGGTGGTGTCCCATGCGGAGGCACCGGTGGTGAGCCGACGGAGGTCACGATGCAGAAGCCGAGCCTGCAGGGCGAGATGATCGTCCTGCGACCGATCCGGCCCGACGACGCCGACGCGATGTGGGACATGCTCACGGACTCCGAGGGCAACCGTCTGACGGGGACGACGCGCGTCTTCACGCAGGACGAGGTCCGCGCGTGGTGCGCGAGCCGCGAGGAGGCGCAGGGGCGCTACGACTTCGCGGTCACCACGAGCGCGGACGACGAGTACCACGGTGAGATCGTCCTCAACGACGTCGACGAGGACGTCCGGTGCGCCGGGCTGCGCCTGGCCATGCGTCCCGCCTACCGGGGCCGCGGCTACGGCACCGAGGCGATCGAGCTGGTCCTCGGGTTCGCGTTCGACGGGCTCGGGCTGCACCGCGTCGAGCTGGAGGCGCTGAGCATCAACACGCGTGCGATCTCCCTGTACGAGAACATCGGGTTCCGCCGCGAGGGCCGCCGCCGCGACGCGTACCGCGACGGCGCCGGCTGGTGCGACGCCGTCGTGATGTCGATGCTCGAGGACGAGTACCGCGCCGGACGCACGGGCGGCTGACGGCGACCGTGCTGACCGCCACCGTCCCGGACGACGACCTGCTGTACCGGCTCGACGACCTCGCCGCCGCGCACGCCGACGACCTGCGGCTCGTCCGCTGGGACCTGACGGGTGCGCTGGACGCCCGGACGGCCGCCGACGTGGACCTGGTGGTGATCCCGCACTACTTCGTGCGCCCCGGCGGTTTCGACCTGCTGCGCGACCTGCCGCGGCTGCGCTACGTGCAGCTGCCGAGCGCGGGCTACGAGCACGCCCGCCCTCACCTGCCCCCGGGCGTGGTGCTGTGCAACGGGCGTGGCGTCCACGACGCCGGCACGGCCGAGCTGGCCGTGGGGCTGACGCTGGCCGTGCAGCGTGACCTGCCCGGTGCGGTCCGTGCCATGGCGGAGGCCCGGTGGGACAACCCGTTCGGGCCGTCGCTGGCCGACCGTCGGGTGCTGGTCGTGGGGCAGGGGTCGGTCGGTCGCGCGGTCGTGGCACGGTTCCGGCCGTTCGAGGTGGACCTGGTCCGTGTCGCGCGGACCGCCCGTGACGACGCGGACGGGCACGTGCACGGCGTCGACGAGCTGGGGGACCTGCTCCCGGACGCGGACGTCGTGGTGCTGGCGATCCCGCTGACCCGCGAGTCGTACCACCTGCTCGACGCCGCCGCGCTCGCCCGGATGAAGGACGGTGCGCTCCTCGTCAACGTCGCGCGCGGCAAGGTCGTGGACACCGACGCCCTGCTCGTCGAGCTGAGTGCCGGTCGGCTGCGGGCCGCGCTCGACGTCACCGACCCCGAGCCCCTGCCGACCGACCACCCGCTGTGGCACGCACCGAACCTGCTGCTGACGGCCCACCAGGGGGGCAACACGGACGCCACCTACCCTCGGGTCGCGGCCCTCGTGCGCCGCCAGCTGACCGCGTTGCTGGCGGGCGAGCCGCCCGTCAACGAGGTCGCCCGCACCTGAGCCGCCGCGAGGGCGTGACCCGCCGGGGTGCGGGCCACGCGCGCCGACGTCACGATGGCGTGATGAGCGAAGCCGCGGACGTGCAGGCCGGGGACGACGCACCGGGGGTGGGGGCCCGCCGGGGCGTGACCTTCTTCGGGCACCCGTTCGGCCTGTTCACGCTCTTCACCACCGAGCTGTGGGAGCGGTTCAGCTACTACGGGATGCGCGCGATCCTGTTCTACTTCCTCACCGACACGTTCTCGAACGACGGGCTCGCGCTCGACGACGCGACGGGCGCAGCGCTCGTCGCCGTGTACGGCTCGGCCGTCTACCTCGTGACCGTCATCGGCGGCTGGTTCGCCGACCGCGTCATGGGCGCGCGGCGTGCCGTGCTGGCCGGTGGCGTCGTGATCGCCGCGGGGCACGTGAGCCTGGCCGTCCCCGCGCACTGGACCGCGTACGCCGGGATCATCCTCGTCGCGCTCGGCACCGGCCTGCTCAAGCCGAACGTCTCGAGCATGGTGGGCGAGCTGTACCGGCGGGACGACCCGCGACGCGACTCGGGCTTCTCGATCTTCTACATGGGCATCAACATCGGCTCGTTCTCGGCGCCGTTCCTCGTGCAGCTCGCCCGCGGGATCGGCGGGTACCACGCGGGCTTCGCGGTCGCGGCCGTCGGCATGGCGATCGCGCTGGTGGCCTTCGTCCTCGGTCGCAAGGCCCTGCACGGAGCCGGTGACACGGTGCCCAACCCGCTGACGCGCGCCGACCGGCCGGGCGTCGTCCGCATGGGCGGGCTGATCGCGCTGGCCGTGATCGCCGCGACGGGGCTCGCGTGGCTGGTCACCCGGTCGGGCGGGCAGACGGGCGGCATCCTCGACATCGTCATCGACGCGCTGTCCTACCTCGCGTTCGCGGCGCCGATCGTGATGTTCCTGGTGATGTTCCGGTCGCCCCGCGTGAACGCGGCCGAGCGGTCGCGCCTGCGGGCGTACATCCCGCTGTTCGTCGCGGCGATGCTCTTCTGGATGATCTTCGAGCAGGCGTCGAACACGCTCTCGCAGTACGCCCGCGACAACACGGACACGACCGTCCTCGGCGTGACCTTCTCGCCCGTGCTCTACCAGTCCGTGAACCCCGCGTCGATCATCCTGCTCGCGCCCGTGTTCGCCTGGCTCTGGGTCCGGCTGGGCGACCGGCCCTCGACCGCCGTGAAGTTCGCGATCGGGCTGACGCTCGCGGCGCTGAGCTTCGTGTTCCTCGCGGGGGCCTCGGCCCTCGCCGGTGACGGTCGTTCGCCGTGGTGGGTCCTGGTGGTCGTGTACGTCGTGCAGACGCTCGGCGAGCTGTGCCTGTCACCGGTCGGCCTGGCCGCGACGACGCTGCTCGCGCCGCTGGCCTTCCGGGGCCAGGCGATGGCGCTGTGGTTCTTGGCGCCGGCCGCCGGGCAGGCGATCACCGCCCAGCTGATCACCGTGACCGACGGGGTCAGCCGGACCGCCTTCTTCGGGGGGATCGGGCTCGTGAGCCTGGCGCTCGCCGGTGCGATGTTCGCGCTCGCACCGTGGGTGACGCGGCGCATCCGGGAGGGCGCGGAGACGGACGAGGAGGTCGCTGCCCGTCGGTGAGATCGTGCAGTGCGCGCCGGGTGCGCAGACTTCACCCGGCCTCCGGCGTGTCGCCCGCGTGTCAGCCGTCGGTGCGGGGCGGCGCGGTCGAGGCGCGGGGGACGAGCTCGGTGGGCAGCCGGCGGTGCGTCGGGACGTCGTTGCCGGCGATCAGGTCGACGAGCAGGACCAGTGCGGCGGCGCCCATCGCCTGCAGGGGCTGCGCGACGGTCGTCAGCGGCGGCGAGCTGAGCGCCGACTCGGGGACGTTGTCGAAGCCGATGACCGACAGGTCGGTGGGCACCCGGAGCCCCAGGTCGCGGGCGACGTCGAGGACGGCCAGCGCGGACAGGTCGTTGGCGGCGAAGACGGCCGTGGGTCGGTCCGGGCGGTCGAGCAGCGCGCGCGCCGGCTCCTGCGACGACCCCCTGCGGTAGTCGCCCATCCCGACGAGCGTCTCGTCGACCGGGACCCCGGCGTCGGCCATCGCGCTGCGGAATCCCTGGTCACGAAGGCGCGCGGACGCCAGGTCCGGACGGCCCCCGAGGAAGGCGATCCGACGGTGCCCGAGATCCAGCAGGTGCCGGGTCGCAAGGACCGCACCTGCGAGGTTGTCGGAGTCGACGGTCGGCAGGCCGGTCGGGCCGGCGTGCGGGTCGACCGCGACGACGGGCACGCCGGGGCGCGCCTCGACCACGGTCGGGGTCACGATGATGGCGCCGTCGATGAGCGTGCCGGACAGGCGCGAGAGGTACCGGCGCTCCCAGCCGACCTCGGCGGACCCGCCGCCACCCGAGTACGCCAGCAGCTCGTAGCCGGTCGCCATGACCGCGGTGCCGGCACCCTTGAGGAGCTCCGCGGAGAAGGGCTCGAACTCCGCGACGAGGATCCCGAGGACGTTGGTCCGGATGGACCGCAGCGAGCGCGCGCCGAGGCTCGCCTCGTAGCCGAGGTCCGCGATCACCTCCTGCACTCGCTCAAGTGTGCGCTGTGAGACGCCGTAGCGTCCGTTGACGACCTTGGAGACAGTGGCGACGGAGACCCCGGCGGTTCGGGCGACATCGGCCATCTTGACGCGGGGGAGCGAGTCCACGCGGTGATCATAGGACATCGTGTCGATAACGTTATCGACATCGATTGACACCGCTCCTGGACCACTGTCAACCTAGGCGCCGTCCGACCTCTCAGCGACGACGAGGAGATTCAAAGATGAAGAGGACTGCGGCACTGCGCGCGGTCGCGCTCGGCGCAGCGGTAGCGATGATCGCGACCGCCTGCAGCTCCGGGAGCGCCGGCGACGACGCCACGGATGGTTCCGGCGACGAGAACGTCACCCTCACGTGGTGGCACAACTCGAACACCGGCGCCGGCAAGGACTACTACGACGAGCTGGCCGACAAGTTCGAGTCGGAGCACCCTGGCGTCACGATCGAGGTCAGCGCCCTCCAGCACGAGGACATGCTGACCAAGCTCGACGCCGCGTTCCAGACGAACTCCGCGCCCGACATCTACATGGAGCGTGGCGGCGGCGAGCTCAAGTCGCACGTCGAGGCGGGTCTGACGAAGGACATCACCGAGTCGGCCGCTGACACGATCTCGGCGATCGGTGGCTCGGTCGACGGCTGGACCGTCGACGACCGCGTGTACTCGCTGCCCTTCTCGATCGGCGTGGTCGGCTTCTGGTACAACAAGGCGATGTTCGCGCAGGCGGGCATCACCGAGAACCCGACGACGATGACCGAGCTCTACGACGCCATCGAGAAGCTCAAGACCGCGGGCATCGAGCCCATCTCGGTCGGTGCGGGCAGCGGTTGGCCGGCGGCGCACTACTGGTACTACTTCGGTCTGCGCCAGTGCTCGAAGGACGCGCTCGAGGCCGCGACGCAGCAGTTCGACTTCTCGGACGACTGCTGGGTGCGCGCGGGCGACAGCCTCGAGGAGCTCATCTCGAAGCAGCCGTTCAACACGGGCTTCGAGGCCACCGAGGCACAGGGCACGCCCGAGTCGGCCTCCGGCCTCCTCGCGAACCGCAAGGTCGCGATGGAGCTCGCCGGTCACTGGGAGCCCGGCGTCATGCAGGGCCTGACGGAGGACGAGCAGGGCCTCGGCGAGGACACCGGCTGGTTCCCCTTCCCCGAGGTCGAGGGTGGCGAGGGTGACCCCGCCGCGCAGCTCGGTGGCGGTGACGCGTGGGCGTGCTCGGAGAAGTCGCCCGACGTCTGCGTCGACTTCATCGAGTTCCTGCTCGCGAGCGACCAGCAGAAGCGTTTCGCGGAGCTCGACATGGGTCTGCCGACCCTCCCGTCGGCCACGGCCTTCGTCGCAGCGCCTGAGCTTGCTCAGCTGCTGAGCTTCCGCAACGAGGCGCCGTACGTCCAGCTGTACTTCGACACCGCCTTCGGCGAGAACATCGGCGGCGCCATGAACGACGCCATCGTCTCGGTGTTCAACTCGAACGGGACGTCGCAGGGCATCGTCGACGCGATCACGTCCGCAGCTGCACTCGAGCAGTGACCGACGTGGCAGGAGACCTGACCCCCCGCGGGGGAAACGCAACCAGGGCTGCTGCCGCCACCGCAGTGAACCCGGGTGCCACCGACCAGGCCACGGCCTGGTCGGTGGCCTCCGGGCCGCGGGGGCGCGGAGCGTCGTCCAACGCATGGCGCAAGCGCCTCGAGATCTTCTTCTTCGTGGCGCCCGCGCTCCTGCTGTTCGCCACGTTCGTCCTGCTGCCCGTGGTCCAGGCCGCGCGCTACTCGGTCTTCCGGTGGAACGGCCTGGGACCGATGGACAACTTCATCGGCTTCCAGAACTACGTCATGGCGCTGGGCGACACGGTCTTCCAGCGGTCCGTGACCAACAACCTGACGATCGCGGTGCTGTCGATCGCGATCCAGCTGCCGATCGGCGTGCTGATCGCGCTGCTGCTGAACCGCAAGTTCCCGGGACAGACCGCGATGCGCGTCATCGTGTTCGTCCCCTACGTCCTGGCCGAGGTCGTGGCCGGTGTCATCTGGAAGCTGCTGCTGCAGCCGTCCGGCGGCGTCAACGCGTTCCTCGAGGCCATCGGCCTCGGCGGCGTGACGCAGGCCTGGCTCGCCAACTCCAGCGTGGCGCTGTGGACCGTCATGGGTGTCCTCACCTGGAAGTACTGCGGTCTGGCGATCGTCCTGCTCCTCGCCGGCCTCCAGGGGGTTCCCGAGGAGCTCCACGAGGCCGCGTCGATCGACGGCGCGAGCTGGTGGCAGACGCAGCGCAAGATCACGATCCCGCTGCTCGGCCCGACCATCCGCACCTGGATGTTCCTGTCGATGATCGGTTCGCTGCAGCTGTTCGACATGGTGTGGATCCTCACCAAGGGCGGTCCGGACAACGCGACCTCCACCATGGCGACCTACCTGATCCGCCAGGGCACGGAGCGCAGCCAGTACGGCTACTCGTCCGCGGTCGCGATCATCCTCTTCGTCATCTCGTTCGTCATCGCGGGCCTCTTCCAGAAGCTCGTCATGAACCGCGACGCGGGAGACGACAAGCCGAAGCAGCGCCGGAAGAAGGTGTCCCGATGACCTCCGTCGTCGCCCCGCCGTCACGCGGCTCGCGGGGGGCCGCCCGGTCCGGTTCGCAGAGCCGGCGTTCGGTCAGCCCGTGGGTCTACGTCGCCTCCGTCCTGGTCGGCGGCATCACGCTGGCGCCCGTCGTGTACGCCGTCCTCAGCGGGTTCCGCTCGAACGGTCAGCTCGGGGCCAACCCCGTCGGCCTGCCGGACCCGTGGATCTTCACCAACTACACCGGCGTGCTCACGTCCGCAAGCTTCTGGCAGTACGCGCTCAACTCGGTCATCATCGCGGTGGTCACCACGGCGATCGTCGTGGTCGCCGGTGTGATGGCGGCCTACCCGCTCGCGCGTTACCGCTTCAAGGGACGCCAGGCTCTCTTCAACGTGTTCGTCATCGGCCTGATGTTCCCCCTCACGGTCGCGATCATCCCGCTGTTCCTCATGGTCCGTGACCTGCAGCTCACGAACACGTACTGGGGTGTGGCACTGCCGCAGGCGGCGTTCGCGCTCCCGATGACGATCGTCATCCTTCGGCCGTTCCTCATGGCGCTGCCGAACGAGCTGGAGGAGGCGGCGATGCTCGACGGCGCGTCGCGCATCGGGTTCTTCTGGCGGATCCTCGTCCCGCTGTCGGGGCCCGGCATGGTGACCACCGGTGTGCTCGCGTTCGTGGGCTCCTGGAACGGCTACCTGCTCCCGCTGCTCCTGCTCAACGACCCCAAGCTCAAGACGCTGCCGCTCGGGGTCGCGGACTTCTCCACCCAGTACTCGGCCGACACGGCCGGTGTGCTCGCGTTCACCTCGCTCGCGGTCATCCCGGCGCTGGTGTTCTTCCTGACGATGCAGAAGCGCATCGTCAGCGGTCTGCAGGGGGCCGTGAAGGGCTGAGCCCTTCCCCCTGGCAATCCCCACCCTGGTCTGTCCGGGGGCTCCGTGCGCCGTGCGTGCGGAGCCCCGGACGGCCCGTGCCCGCATCGTGGCGGACGCGCACCTGAAGGAGACAGTCCAGTGACTCAGCTCGAGTTGCCCGTCGGCACCCACGTCTCGGAGCGGGTGCGCGACCTCCTGGCCCGCATGACGCTCGACGAGAAGCTGGCGCAGATCGTCGGCTTCTGGGAGAAGAGCGAGGGCGAGGCCGTCGCTCCGCTCCAGGGCGAGTTCGAGGCTCCCCGTGGTCTGGACGAGTCGATCCAGGACGGTCTCGGCCACCTCACGCGTGTCTACGGCACCCGCCCGGTGGACGCGGCAGAGCGCGCGGCATGGCTCTGGGACAAGCAGCGGTGGTTCGTCAACGAGACGCGCCTCGGCATCCCGGCGCTCGTGCACGAGGAGTGCCTCACCGGGCTGTCGGCCTGGGGCGCCGCGACGTTCCCGACGCCGCTGGCCTGGGGTGCCTCCTTCGACGCGGACCTCGTGACCCGCATGGGCGAGCTCATCGGCGAGTCCATGCGCTCGCTGGGCATCCACCAGGGTCTGGCACCGGTCCTCGACGTGATCCGCGACCCGCGCTGGGGTCGCGTGGACGAGTGCATCTCCGAGGACCCCTACCTCGTCGGCACGCTCGGCACCTCGTACGTGCGCGGGCTGCAGTCGACGGGCGTGCACGCGACGCTCAAGCACTTCGTCGGCTACTCGGCGTCCCAGTCCGGGCGCAACTTCGCCCCCGTCCACATCGGCCGCCGTGAGCTGGCCGACGTGCTGCTCGTGCCCTTCGAGATGGGGGTCGTCGACGGCGGCGTCCGCTCCGTCATGCACTCCTACGCCGGCATCGACGGTGTGCCCGTCGCGGCCGACCCCGACCTGCTGACCGGTCTGCTGCGTGAGCGCTGGGGCTTCGACGGCACCGTGGTCGCCGACTACTTCGGCGTCGCGTTCCTGCAGCTGCTGCACCACGTCGCCGCCGACCTCGGCGAGGCAGCCGGCCAGGCGCTCGCCGCCGGCGTCGACATCGAGCTGCCGACCGGGGACGCGTACCTCGCGCCGCTCGCCGCCGCCGTCCGCGCGGGGACCGTCGACGAGGCGCTCGTCGACCGCGCCGTGCTGCGGGCGCTCGCCCAGAAGGAGGCGTTGGGCCTGCTCGACGCGACCTTCGAGGACGGGCCGCCCACCGACGTGGACCTCGACTCGCCGGCGCACCGTGAGGTCGCCGCGCTGCTCGCCGAGCGCTCCCTCGTGCTGCTCACCAACGACGGCACGCTCCCGCTCGCACCCGAGTCCCGTGTGGCGGTGATCGGCCCCAACGCCGACCGTGCCGCGGCGCTGTTCGGCTGCTACTCCTTCCTCAACCACGTGCTCGCGCACCACCCGGACGCCGCGGTGGGCATCGAGACGCCGACCGTGCTCGAGGCGCTGCGGCGCGAGCTCGGCGACGGCGAGATCACCTACACGCCGGGCTGCGCCGTCGACGACGACGACCGCTCGGGCTTCGACGCCGCCGTCGCCGTGGCGAGCGCCGCGGACGTCGCGGTCCTCGTGGTCGGCGACCACGCCGCGCTCTTCGGCCGCGGCACGGTCGGCGAGGGCTGCGACCGGGACGACCTCGAGCTCCCCGGTGTCCAGCGCGAGCTCGTCGAGGCCGTGCTGGCGACGGGCACGCCGGTCGTGCTCGTGATGCTCACGGGACGTCCCTACGCGGTCGACTGGGCGCTCGACCGGTGCGCCGCTGCGGTCCAGGCGTTCTTCCCCGGTGAGGAGGGCGGTAACGCGGTGGCGGGCGTCCTCACCGGCCGCGTCAACCCGTCGGGGCGTCTGCCCGTCAGCCTGCCGCGGTCCGCCGGTGCGCAGCCGTACACCTACCTGCACCCCGCGCTGGGCGGCGACGGCGACGTCACCAACCTCAGCACCGTCCCGACGCTGCCCTTCGGGCACGGCCTGTCGTACACGACGTTCTCCCACGCCGACCTGCGCGTCGCGCCCGGGGCCTCGACGAGCGGCGGCCTGACGGTGACCGTCACGGTGACCAACACGGGTGACCGGGCGGGGGCCGACGTCGTGCAGGTCTACGGCAAGGACGTCGTCGCCAGCGTGACGCGCCCGGTCGCGCAGCTCCTCGGCTACCACCGGGTCGAGCTCGAGGCCGGCGAGAGCGCCGACGTGCTGCTCACGATCCCCGCGGCACGCCTCGCGTTCACCGACCGCTCGGGCCGACGCGTCGTCGAGCCGGGCGAGCTCGAGGTGTGGGTCGGGTCGTCGTGCGCGCAGCGCGACGTCGAGGAGACCGTCGTGCTCGCGGGGGAGACGTACCCCGTGACCCTCGACGACCCGCGCTGGACCGGCGTCACGGTCGTCTGAGACGTCCGCCGGCGGTCTGAGCAGCGGCCGCCGGCGGATCACAGGTCGGACGCGCGACACGCCGTGCGACCTGGCGACGTAGCGTGTCGGAGCGTCACCGCGAGGTGGCGTCGTCACCCGTGCGAAGGAGACCCCAGCGATGAGCCGTCCACTGCGCTCTCGTACCTCGACCCACGGTCGCAACATGGCCGGCGCGCGCGCGCTCTGGCGTGCGACCGGCATGAGCACGGAGGACTTCGGCAAGCCGATCATCGCGATCGCGAACTCGTACACGCAGTTCGTCCCCGGGCACGTCCACCTCAAGGACATGGGCGACCTCGTCGCCGGTGCGATCCGCGAGGCCGGCGGCGTCGCGAAGGAGTTCAACACGATCGCCGTCGACGACGGCATCGCGATGGGTCACGGCGGCATGCTCTACTCGCTGCCGAGCCGCGACCTGATCGCCGACTCGGTCGAGTACATGGTCAACGCGCACTGCGCCGACGCGATCGTGTGCATCTCCAACTGCGACAAGATCACCCCCGGCATGCTGAACGCCGCCCTGCGGCTGAACATCCCGGTGATCTTCGTGTCCGGCGGGCCGATGGAGGCCGGCAAGGCGGTGGTCGCCGACGGCGTCGCGAGGACGCCCCTGAACCTGGTCAACGCGATCAACTACTCGGCCGACGACGGCGTCTCCGACGAGGCGCTGGGTCGCGTCGAGGAGAACGCGTGCCCCACGTGCGGCTCGTGCTCCGGCATGTTCACGGCCAACTCGATGAACTGCCTCACCGAGGCGCTCGGCCTGTCGCTGCCCGGCAACGGCTCGACGCTCGCCACGCACACCGCGCGCCGTGAGCTGTTCCTCGAGGCAGGCCGGACCATCGTCGACCTCGCCCGCCGTTACTACGACGACGAGGACGACACGGCTGCGCCCCGGTCGATCGCGACCAAGGCGGCCTTCAGCAACGCCATGACCCTCGACGTGGCGATGGGCGGCTCCACCAACACGGTGCTGCACATCCTCGCCGCCGCGCAGGAGGCCGAGCTCGACTTCACGCTCGCCGACATCGACGCGATCAGCCGCCGCGTGCCGTGCCTGTCGAAGGTGGCACCGAACCACCCGGACTTCCACATGGAGGACGTGCACCGCGCGGGCGGCATCCCGGCGCTCCTGGGAGAGCTGGACCGCGGCGGGCTGCTCGACCACGACGTGACGAGCGTGCACACCCCGACGCTGCGGGAGTGGCTCGACGACTGGGACGTCCGGGGCGGCAAGGCCACGCAGCGCGCGAAGGACCTGTTCCTCGCGGCGCCGGGCGGCGTCCGCACGACGCAGGCCTTCTCGACGTCGAACGTCTGGGAGTCCCTCGACACCGACGCCGCGAACGGGTGCATCCGCGACGTCGCGCACGCGTACACGGTCGAGGGCGGCCTGGCGGTCCTGCGCGGCAACCTCGCCGAGGACGGCGCGATCATCAAGACCGCCGGCATCGACCCGGACGTCTTCCACTTCGTGGGGAAGGCGCTGGTCTGCGAGTCGCAGGAGGACGCGGTCGACAAGATCCTGCGCAAGGAGGTCCAGCCGGGCCACGTCGTCGTGGTGCGGTACGAGGGACCCGCGGGTGGCCCCGGCATGCAGGAGATGCTGTACCCGACGTCGTTCATCAAGGGTCGCGGCCTGGGCAAGGTGTGCGCGCTGATCACCGACGGCCGGTTCTCCGGAGGGTCCTCGGGCATCTCGGTGGGCCACGTCAGCCCCGAGGCGGCCGCAGGCGGCACGATCGGCCTCATCGAGGACGGCGACGAGATCGAGATCGACGTCGAGGCGCGGGTCATCCGCGTCAACGTGCCGGACGCCGTGCTGGCCGAGCGTCGCGCCAAGATGGAGGCGAGCGAGAACCCGTGGCAGCCGGTCGACCGCGACCGCTACGTGTCGCCCGCGCTGCAGGCGTACGCGGCGATGGCGACGAGCGCGGACCGGGGCGCCGTGCGTGACGTGAGCCGGCTGCGGCGCCCCTGAGCGGCGTCAGCAGGTCTCGTCGGAGCGCTCGTCCAGGACCCAGTGGCCGTTGCCCGGCTGCAGGACGACGAGGCCGCAGCTGCCGGCCGAGTACGTGACGTGCAGGACGGCGCTGTCGGCGGTCTCCTCGCGCAGCTCGACCACCGTCTCGGACGACTGGCCGGCGGCGGCGTAGAAGGCGGCCGTCGTCTCGATCAAGGTCGGGCAGTCGGTGATGCCCGGGAACACCGCGCCGATCTCGTCGACCATGCGCTGCGCGAGCCCGGGGGTCATGTAGGCGCACGCGGTGGCCGCGTCGGGCGCGCGGCTCGCGGCGAGCCACGTGCGGAAGCTGGCCTCCGGTCCGCCGTCGCCGACGGGCGCCGCGGGCTCCGGCTCGGCCGGGGGCGCCTCGGTGGTCGCTGACGGCGTGGTGCTCGGTGCGGCGGCCGGCGTGGTGGTCGGGGCCGCGGCATCCGCGGGCTCGCCCTGCGAGCACCCGGACAGGAGCACGGCGCACAGGAGCGGTGCGATCATCCACGGGCGGCGGGCGGTGAAGGGCGTGGTCACGCCCCTATCCTGACATCGCCGCCGTGCCGCCCGGCGCCGGGCGCGAGGCGTGACTAGGGTCGGCCCATGACGCCATCGCACGCGCAGCCGGGACCGGGCATCGACATCAAGCCGCGGTCGAGGCAGGTCACCGACGGGCTGGAGGCGACCGCCGCGCGCGGCATGCTGCGGGCCGTCGGGCTCGGGGACGACGACTTCGCGAAGCCGCAGATCGGTGTCGCCAGCTCGTGGAACGAGATCACGCCGTGCAACCTGTCGCTCGACAGGCTCGCGAAGGCGGTGAAGAACGGCGTGCACGCGGCGGGGGGGTACCCGCTGGAGTTCGGCACGATCTCGGTGTCCGACGGCATCTCGATGGGCCACGAGGGCATGCACTACTCGCTGGTCAGCCGGGACATCATCGCGGACAGCGTGGAGACCGTGATGATGGCCGAGCGCCTCGACGGCTCGGTGCTGCTGGCCGGCTGCGACAAGTCCCTGCCGGGCATGCTCATGGCCGCGGCGCGCCTGGACCTGGCGTCGGTGTTCCTCTATGCCGGCTCGATCATGCCCGGCTGGGTGAAGCTCTCGGACGGCACCGAGAAGGACGTGACGATCATCGACGCGTTCGAGGCCGTCGGGGCCTGCGCGCGAGGGCTGATGAGCCGCGAGGACGTCGACCGGATCGAGCGCGCCATCTGCCCGGGCGAGGGCGCGTGCGGCGGCATGTACACGGCCAACACCATGGCGTCGGTGGCGGAGGCCATCGGCATGTCGATCCCGGGGTCGGCCGCACCGCCGTCGGCGGACCGACGCCGCGACCAGTTCGCGCACCGGTCCGGCGAGGCCGTGGTCGAGCTGCTGCGCCGGGGCATCACGGCGCGGCAGATCATGACCAAGGAGGCGTTCGAGAACGCGATCGCCGTGGTCATGGCGTTCGGCGGCTCGACCAACGCGGTGCTGCACCTGCTGGCGATCGCGCACGAGGCCGAGGTCGAGCTGACGCTCGACGACTTCAGCCGGGTCGCGGCGCGCGTGCCGCACCTGGGTGACCTCAAGCCGTTCGGTCGCTACGTCATGAACGACGTCGACCGGGTCGGCGGCGTGCCCGTCGTCATGAAGGCGCTCCTCGATGCGGGCCTGCTGCACGGCGACTGCCTGACGGTCACCGGACGCACGGTCGCGGAGAACCTCGCCGACATCGCCCCGCCGGACCCGGACGGCAAGATCCTGCGGGCGCTCGACAACCCGATCCACCGCACGGGCGGCATCACGATCCTGTCCGGGTCGCTCGCCCCCGAGGGCGCGGTCGTGAAGTCCGCGGGCTTCGACTCCGACGTGTTCGAGGGGACCGCGCGCGTCTTCGAGCGCGAGCGTGCCGCGCTCGACGCGCTCGAGGACGGCACGATCCGGGCCGGTGACGTCGTGGTCATCCGGTACGAGGGCCCCAAGGGCGGTCCCGGGATGCGCGAGATGCTCGCGATCACCGGCGCGATCAAGGGTGCGGGCCTCGGCAAGGACGTCCTGCTCGTCACCGACGGCCGCTTCTCGGGAGGCACGACGGGCCTGTGCGTGGGGCACATCGCGCCGGAGGCCGTCGACGCCGGTCCGATCGCGTTCGTCCGTGACGGCGACCGCATCCGCCTCGACGTCGCCCACGCGACGCTCGACCTGGTGGTCGACGAGGCGGAGCTCGCCGCGCGGCGCGAGGGCTGGACGCCGCTGCCCCCGCGCTACACCCGGGGCGTGCTCGGCAAGTACCAGAAGCTCGTGCAGTCGGCGTCGAAGGGTGCCGTGCTGGGGTGAGACGTCACGCCGCGTCGCGGGTGCCGGACCGTTCGCATCCGCGGCGGGTCGGCGAAGGGTGCCGTCCGACTGCGATGTTTCGCCGCCGACCCTGAACGTTTCGCAGGCAGACGCCGTGGCGCCGAGGCGCTTGCCTGGTCCCGTGTGCGGGCAGCACACAGGACGAGGGAGCGACGGATGCGACGAGGGACCACAGCCGCGGTGGCGGCTGCAGCGATCGTGACGAGCGTGCTCGGGACGGGGCCGGCAGCGGCGGACGTCACGGAGCCGGTGGTGCAGGAGGTGCTCGCCGCCAACGTGGCGGCGCACGGCACCGACCACGCGCTGGACTGGGACACGGCCACCGAGACGGCGATCGACCTGGCCGGCGGGACCGCGGTGGTCACGGGCGGGGGCGCGACCGCGCAGGGTGGCACGGTGACGATCGCCGCACCCGGCACCTACCGCGTCCGGGGCACCCTGACCGACGGCGCCCTCGTCGTCGCGTCGCCCGACGAGGGGACCGTGCGGATCGTCCTGGACGGCGCGGAGATCACTTCCACCACGACCGCGCCCCTGCAGGTCAGCGAGGCGGATGACGTCGTCGTCGTGCTGCAGGACGGGACGACGAACGCCCTCACGGACGCCGCCACGTACACGTACCCCGCGGGGGAGGACGAGCCCAACGCGGCCCTGTTCTCCACGGCGGACCTCACGATCGCGGGCGGTGGGTCGCTCACGGTGCGCGGCAACGCGAACGACGCGATCGCGTCGAAGGACGGCCTGGTCGTCGCGGGTGGGGACCTCACGGTCGTCGCGGCGGACGACGGCGTGCGCGGCAAGGACTACCTCGTCGTGACGGGCGGCACGCTCGACGTCACCGCAGGCGGCGACGGCCTGAAGTCCGACGACGACGCCCCGGAGAAGGGGTTCGTCCACCTCGCGGGCGGTGCCGCACGCATCGTGTCGGGGGACGACGGCATCACGGCCGCGTCGGACGTCGTCGTCTCCGGCGGGCACCTCGACGTGACGTCGGGCGGTGGCGTCGCCGGTGCCGGGGACGGCGCGAAGGGCGTCGTCGGCGACGTGGCCGTCGTGATCGGCGGCGGCACGTCCAGCGTGGACGCGTACGACGACGCCCTGCACTCCGACGGCACGATCACGGTCGCGTCGGGCAGCGCCACGCTCGCGACGCTCGGGGACGGTGCGGACGCGGCCGAGCGGCTCGTGGTGAGCGGCGGTGCGCTGTCGGTCACGCGGTCGCACGAGGGGCTCGAGGCGAAGGTCGTCGAGATCTCCGGCGGCCTGGTGGGCGTCACCGCGACGGACGACGCGGTCAACGCGTCCGACCCCGCGTCGCCCGACGCGGTGGGCGCCGTCCCCGGCGTGACGGTCACCATCAGCGGCGGGCGCATCCTGCTCGACTCCGCGACCGGCGACGGCCTGGACTCGAACGGCACCGCTGCGATGTCCGGCGGCCTCGTCGTCGTCAACGGGCCCACGGAGTTCATCAACAGCGCGGTCGACGTCAACGGCGACTTCCAGATCACCGGGGGAACCGTGGCGGGCGTCAGCTCCGGCGGGCTCGTCGGCACGCCTGCCGCGTCGTCGCCCCAGACGTGGGTGTCGCTCAGCTCCGAGCAGCCGGCGGGGGTCCTCCTGCACGTGCTGGCCGCGGACGGGACGGTGGTGACGTCGTTCCGGACGAGCAAGCCGACCGGCAACGTCGTGGTCTCGCACCCGAGCCTCGTGGTCGGCGCGCAGTACCGGCTCGCCGTCGGCGGCAGCGCCGACGGCCCGACCCTCGGGGGCTACCACGAGACGCCCGGCGACGCGACGGCGGCGTCGGTCGTGGCCACCGCGACCGCGGGCAGGGCCGGCGGCTGGGGCGGCGGGACCTGGCCGCCGCGCTGAGTCGGCGCGAGGGCAGGGCGTCAGCACCGGGTCGTCAGCACCGGGTCGTCCGCGGCGCGGCAGACCGCAGAGACGGCGAGCCCCCTCGGGTCCGTCCGGACCGGGTCCGGGCGTCCCCGAGGGGGCGGGTCGCCGTCGAGCGCGGGCGGGGTGGGACGTTCCCCCGCGCGGCGGGTGGTGGTGCGCTCAGCGCGCGCCGCTGAGAGCCGTCACGGGCTCCGGTGCGGGCAGGCCGCGGGTGTCGCCGCGGTGGCCGGGGATCGTCTCGACCACCCGGCGGTACGCCGGCTCGTCGGTCCACAGCTCGTCACGCAGCGGGTTCAGCCGCCGGGTCGCGATGCGGCGCGCCTGGTACACCAGGACCGCGACGTTCGCGGCGAGCGACAGCAGCGACACGGTCATCAGCGCGGCGGGCGAGTGCGAGGACTGCACCGCGAACGGCGAGTCGCTGACGAACGTCGGCACGGCCATGGTGAACATCATCCAGAACGCCAGGGTGTGGGCGCGGTGCTGCAGCCACGCGCCGCGGCGCAGCCAGAACGCCGGGATGGTGCAGGACAGCAGGAGCGCGAGGCCGGCGTAGAAGGCGTGGTCGCCGACGCAGTTGTAGACGTACGCGAAGTTCCACAGGTCGTACGCGACGATCCAGAACCACAGCATGTCGGGCCAGATCATGTCCTGCGTCTTGTCGCGGCTCACGTAGATGCCGACCCAGCCGCAGATGGTGATGATGTTGAGCAGACCCGCGATGCCGTTCATGACGTTCCACGGACCGGGGACCATCATGACGCCGTCCACGACGCCCTGCTCCATGCCGGCGACCTGGAAGTCGCGGATGACGGCCTCGAGGATGTTGATCGAGAGGATCACGGGCGGGAACAGCAGCGCCCAGCGGTTCGTGGAGAGCCGCGGGATGTAGCGGATGGCCATGAAGCCCAGGCACCCGGCGAGCGCCGAGTAGACCTTGACCCAGTGGAACCAGGTGCCGGTCGAGGACCCCGCGCCTGCCGTCTGCGGCCAGACGAACAGGGTGAGCAGCAGGGGGACCGCGACGAACAGGGTGATCCCGGCCCACTTGCTGCGGCGCGAGATCTCGTTGAGGCCGATGAGAGCGGCCAGCACGACGACGAACATCAGTGCCGAGGCCGGCGTGATGTTCTCGAACAGGAACATGTCTCTCCTTCGACGGGCCCTGTCGTCAGTCGGCGGCAGGGGTGGGGGTGGCCAGCCGCAACGTCTGCCGCACGATCGTGGCGAGCACGTCGTCCGGGGTGTCGGGCTGGGAGCGGACCAGCGCCACGAGCCCGTGCACGAGGACGACGAACGTCTCGCGCACGTGCGCGATCTCGATGGTGTGCCGAGCCGCGTAGGCGGGGATGGTGGTCTGTTCGAGCGTGTCGACCACCGCCTCGACCGCGCGGTCGAGGAACTGCAACGACGTCGCGACGTCGTCGAAACGTGGTGCGGACGGCGTGCCGTCGGGGTGGACGTGGCGCCGGACGAGGGCGATGCACTCGACGACGGCGCCGTCGATGTCGCCGGGGCGGCGCGCGGCGTCCCACCGGCGCACGTCCTCGACGAAGTCGGCGATGGACGCGTCGACGACCAGCTCGACGAGAGCGTCCATGTCGCCCACGTAGTGGTAGACGAGGCCGCGCGTGACACCTACGCGGTCGGCCACGTGCTGGAACGTGGTCCCGCGCACGCCGCGTGCGGCGAACTCCTCGCGTGCCGCGCGCACGATCTCCTCGCGCCGCACGTCCGGTGCCTTCACCGACCGCTGCTTCCGCTCCGTCATGCCTCCACGGTATTGACACAACGTCAATGGCGATACGGACCAAGGTCCCTGACGTCGCCGGGACCGGGCGGAGCGCGTGCGCGGGCGCGGCGGTCGTGCGACGGTCGAGGCACCCCCGAGAGAAGGAGCGCCTCTGCCATGACCTTCACTGCCCACGACGCCCCCTGGTGGACCGGCGCGGTCGTCTACCAGATCTACCCACGGTCCTTCCAGGACTCCGACGGTGACGGCGTGGGTGACCTGCGGGGCGTCCTGCAGCGGATCGACCACCTGGTCGAGCTGGGTGTCGACGTCGTGTGGTTCTCGCCGATCTACCGCAGCCCGCAGGACGACAACGGGTACGACATCAGCGACTACCAGGACGTCGACCCGCTGTTCGGCACCCTGGAGGACCTCGACGAGGTGATCGCCGCGCTGCACGCCCGGGGCATCAAGGTGGTGATGGACCTCGTCGTCAACCACACGAGCGACGAGCACCCGTGGTTCGTGGAGTCCCGGTCGTCCGTCGACTCCCCGAAGCGCGACTGGTACTGGTGGCGCCCGGCCCGGCCCGGCATGGCGCCGGGCACGCCCGGTGCCGAGCCGACCAACTGGGGATCGTTCTTCTCCGGCCCGACGTGGGAGTACGACGAGGCGACGGGCGAGTACTACCTGCACCTGTTCAGCCGCAAGCAGCCGGACCTCAACTGGGAGAACCCGCAGGTCCGGCAGGCCGTCTACGCGATGATGCGCTGGTGGCTGGACCGCGGGGTCGACGGGTTCCGCATGGACGTCATCAACCTGATCTCGAAGGCCGTGGGCCAGGACGGGACGCTCGCCGACGGGCCCGCGACCACGGGTGCGCTGGGCGACGGGTCGGCGCAGTACATGCACGGTCCCCGCCTGCACGAGTTCCTCCAGGAGATGCACCACGAGGTCTTCGACGGCCGCCGCGACGGGCTGCTGCTCGTGGGGGAGACCCCCGGGGCGACCGTCGAGGACGGCAGGCTGTTCACCGACCCGGCGCGTCGCGAGCTCGACATGGTGTTCACGTTCGAGCACGTCGGCCTCGACCACGGCCCCGGCGGCAAGTACGACCCGCGCCCGCTGGACCTGCGGGACCTCAAGGCCGTGCTGGGCCGCTGGCAGGCCGGCCTCGCCGACGTGGGCTGGAACTCGCTCTACTGGGACAACCACGACCAGCCGCGCATCGTGTCGCGCTTCGGCGACGACGGCGAGTACCGCCGCGAGTCGGCGACGATGCTCGCCACCGTGCTGCACCTGCACCGCGGGACGCCGTACGTCTACCAGGGCGAGGAGCTCGGGATGACGAACGCGCACCTCACGTCGCTCGACGACTACCGCGACATCGAGGCCCTGCGGTACGTCGCGGAGACGCGCGCCCAGGGGCACGTCGGCGACGACGCCGTCCTGGCGGGTCTGCAGGCGATGAGCCGCGACAACGCGCGCACACCCGTCCAGTGGGACGCCTCGCGGCACGCCGGGTTCACGACGGGCGAGCCCTGGCTGCCCGTCAACCCCAACCACCGGTCGGTCAACGCCGAGGCGGAGCGTGCCGACCCGTCGTCGGTGTTCCACCACTACCGTCGCCTGATCGCGCTGCGGCACGACGACCCGGTCGTGCGACTCGGGGACTTCACGATGCTGCTGCCCGACCACCCGCACGTGTACGCGTTCACGCGGGCCCTCGACGGCGTGCGGCTGCTCGTGCTGGGCAGCTTCAGCGGCGACGAGCAGACGGTCGAGGTCGGGCCCGGCTGGGACGACGCCGAGGTCGTCCTGGGGAACCACGCCGAGCCGGCCCGGGTGGCCGGGGGAGCGGCGACGTTGCGCCCCTGGGAGGCCGTGGTGCTGCGCACCGGTGCGCCGACCGGGTGACGGAGTCGCCGGACGCGCGCGAACGCCGGCTGGCATGATGCACCGATGGCCAAGGTGCACGAGTCCATCGGTGACCGCATGCGCGCCTGGCTGCTCGCGCAGCACGTCTTCTTCGTGGCGACGGCGCCCAGCGGGCCGGACGGGCACGTCAACGTCTCGCCGAAGGGCGTCGGCGGCACGTTCGCGGTGCTCGACGAGCGCACGGTCGCCTACGTCGACCTCACCGCGTCCGGGTCGGAGACCATCGCGCACCTGCGCCAGAACGGCCGCATCACGCTGATGTTCTGCGCGTTCGAGGGTCCGCCGGACATCGTGCGCCTGCACGGCCGCGGCCGGTTCGTCACGCTGTACGACGACGGGTTCGACGACCTCCTCGCCCACTTCGACGGTGACCTCGACGAGTCCCGCGGAGCGCGCGCGGTCGTCGTCGTGGACGTCGAGCGCGTCTCCGACTCCTGCGGGTACGGCGTCCCCCTCATGGACTACCGGGGTGAGCGCCACCTGCTGCCCCAGTACATGGCGCGCAAGGGTGTCGAGGGCCGTGCGGCCTACCGGCGGCTGAAGAACCGCACGAGCATCGACGGCCTGCCCGGGTTCGACATGGACCCCGCGGACGGGTGAATCCGCGCACGTGACCTCGTGCCCGGAGCCCCGCGCGCCGTAGACCGTGGGGATGACTGCTGCGCGGAGGGTCGACGGCGAGCCTGCCGTGAGCGTCCGCGGGCTGCGCAAGACGTACCGCACCTTCTCGTTGCGGCAGGTCGTCGCGGTCGACCACCTCGACCTGACGGTGCCGGCCGGCGGCGTGCACGCGTTCCTCGGGCCCAACGGGTCCGGCAAGACCACGACCATCCGCATGCTCCTGGGCCTCGTCCGTCCCGACGCCGGGACGGTGCACCTGTTCGGCACGCCCGTGCCGTCCCGGCTGCCGGAGGTGGTCGGGCGCGTGGGGGCGATCGTCGAGAACCCGAAGTTCGTGCCCGGCTTCTCCGGGCGGCGCAACCTGCGGCTGCTCGCCACCGCGGTCGGGGTGCCGGACACGCGTGTGGAGGCCGTTCTCGAGCGGGTCGGCCTGCGCGACCGTGGGCACGACCAGTTCCAGCGCTACTCGCTGGGGATGAAGCAGCGGCTCGCCATCGCCGCGACGCTGCTCAAGGACCCCGACCTGCTGATCTTCGACGAGCCGACCAACGGCCTGGACCCGGCGGGGATCCGCGACGTGCGCGCCACGATGCGCGGCCTCGCCGACGAGGGACGCACGGTCCTGGTCTCCAGCCACATCCTGGCCGAGGTGGAGCACGTCGCGGACACGGTCTCCGTCGTGGCACGCGGGCGGCTCGTCGCGCAGGGCACCGTGGCGGACCTGCTGGGCGGGGGCGGCGCGGCCGACGTCCGCGTCGGCGTCGCCGACCACGACCACGCGGAGGCCCTGCTGAGCGCCTGTGGGTGGCAGGTCCGCCGGGTAGGTACGGCGCTGCTCGTGTCGGGGTCGCCCGGCGGGGCGCAGGTCAACGAGGTGCTCGCCCGGGGCGGGCTGTACGCGCACGAGGTGGCGGCGGTCCGTCGTGACCTGGAGGCCGCCTTCCTCGAGCTGACCGGCCCCGGCCCTGCCCCCGGGTCCGCCGCGACGACCGGCGCACCCGTGGGAGGTGCGCGGTGAGCGCGCTCCTGCGGGCCGAGCTCGCGCGGGCGCGGGCGCGGCCGTACGTCTGGGGCGTGGTCGCCGTCCTCACGCTGGGCGCGGTCGGGCACGTGCTCATCGGCTGGTGGGACACGCGCCCACCGACGTCCGCGCAGGTCACCGCCGCGAGCGCCGCGCTCGTCGCGGCCGAGGACCGGTGGCAGGAGGAGGGTTCGGCGCTCGTCGCGCAGTGCGTCGAGCGGCAGGGGACGGGCGGCGGGGACGGCGTCGACCTCGGGTGCGCGGACCTGGCGCCGGTGCTCGAGCAGTTCCTCCCGTACCGGCCGGGACTGGCCCACCTGCTCGAGCAGCGGGTGACGACCGTGGGGTTGATGGTGGTCATCGGCATGCTGATGACCGGTGTCGGGCTGGTCACCGCGGAGTTCGCGACCGGTTCCATGAGCACCTGGCTCACGTTCGCGCCGCGGCGGGGACGCGTCTTCGTCAGCAAGCTGGTCGCGGCGTGCGCGGCCTCCGCCGTCGTGGCGCTCGTCCCCGTCCTGGTGGTGGTCGCGGGACTCGCGGCCGTGAGCGCGCTGCACGGCACCGGCACCGCGGTCGACGCAGCGACCGCCGCGGCGCTCGCGGGGCGCGCGGCGCGCTGGTTCGCGGTCGGTCTCGGAGCGACGGTGCTGGGGGTCGGCCTGGGGTTCGCCGTGCGGCACGCCGCCGCGGTGACCGGCATCGTCGTGTGGTGGATCGCGGCGGTCGAGAGCACGCTGCCGCTGGTGCTCCCGTCGGCCCGCTGGCTGCCGCTGTCGACGAACATCCGGGCGTGGACCGCGGGGCAGACGACCTACGACGTGCCGTCGTGCGTGGCCGACGTGAACGCGCCCGGAGGTGAGGTGTGCCGGCTCGTCGCCCACACCGTGGGTGCGGGGCAGGGTGCGCTCGTCGCCGGGACGCTCGTGGCCCTCGCGGTCGCGGCCGGGTGGCTGTCGTTCCGGCTGCGCGACGTGACCTGACGTCGCCGAGGCCCGGACCTAGTCGTCCTGGACGTCGACGACCACGCGCACGGGGTCGGCGAGCACCAGCACGCGGTACGGCCGCGGCCCGTCGTCGACGCCGATGAAGGACTGGGTCATGCCCTCGAAGGTGAGCGGCCGCACGACGTGCTCGAGGTCGCCGCCGGTGGGGCGCAGGTCCTGCGAGAACTCCTGGGGGCCACCTTCTGCAGGGTAGGTCGTCCCGACGATCCAGACCTGGAGGATCGCGTCTCCGTCCACCTGCCGCAGCGCGCCGCTCGGGTCCTCGACGGCCTGGTCGACGTACCCGACCCGGTAGCCCGGCGTGCCCTCGCCGCCCGTGAGCTCGTACACGACGCGGTCGTAGCCCTCGTGCTCGCCGGTGCGCACCTGGGTCACGACGTACGCCGCGGCATCGCCCTCGGCGGTGGCCTCGGTGCCGGGTGGCGTGAAGCCGCCGAGTCCTGCGGTCGGTTCGGCGACCGCCGTCGCGGAGGCGGCCGGCGACGAGACGTCCGACGACGTCGCGCTCGGCGACGGCGCGGCGGACGACGGCGCCACCGTCGGAGTCGCGGTCTCCTCGGGCGTCCCCGAGCCGCCCGAGCACGCGGTCAGGAGGAGCGCGAGGGCCACGCCCGTGGTCGTCGTGCCCACCCTGCCTGCCGTCGTCCGCACGGTCCCACCGTCCTCGTCGTCGCCTCGCCCCACCGTAGAGGGCAGACGCCCCGCCGACCTCGACGTGCGCGTCACGCGGCGAGTCGTTCGACCACGGCCGCGAAGAGGGCGGGGGACCGGCGCGCGACCGGCAGGAGCGCGGGGCGCAGCGGCGACGTCGCCCAGGCGACGAGGGCGGACGTCAGGAGCCGGTAGTCGCGCGTCGCCGCCCGCCACGCCCGCTCGTACGCCGCCGGGTCGTCGAGCGTCGCCACGGCCGCCCGCGCCTGCGCGAACCCGACCCGCAGCCCCTCGCCGGTCAGCGCGTCGACGTAGCCGGAGGCGTCGCCGACGAGCCGGACGGGCCCGGCGGCGCGGCGGGTGCTGCGCTGCCGCAGCGGGCCGGCGCCGCGCACCGGACCGCAGTGCGCACCGTCCAGGCGGGCGGCGAGCTCGGGGAGCGCCGCGAGGGCCGCCTCCAGGGTCGCCCTCCGAGGCCCGAGGAGGGCGACGCCGACGAGGTCGGGGCCGACAGGCGTCACGTACACCTCGGCGTCCGGTGACCAGTGCACCTCGACGAGGTCCGTCCACGGGGGAAGCCGGTAGTGTCGCCGCAGGCCGTAGCGCCGACCGTCCTGACGGCCGTCGCGACGGCGTCGGGCAGGGGGCTCCAGCCCCACGAGACGCCGGACGGTCGAGTGCAGCCCGTCGCACGCGAGCAGGTGGCGTGCGGAGACCCCGCCCGCCACGACGCCCGCCGGGGTCACCCGGACGTCGTCGGCCCGGCCTCCTACCGTCACGGCGCCGAGTGCCGCGGCGCGCTCCCGCAGGGCGTCGTGCAGGACGGTGCGTCGCACGCCCCGCCCCGACGGCCCGCGGAACCGGTGGTCCACGTGGCCGCCGGGGGAGCGGTAGCTGATGCCGACGAGGGGATGACCCGGCGGGTCGACGTCCCACTCCTGCAGCAGCCGGAGCGCGCCCGGCATGAGGCCCTCGCCGCAGGCCTTGTCCACGGTGCCGGCCCGCGGCTCCAGGACGACGACCTCGAGACCGCGCCTGCGGACCTCGATCGCGGCCGCCAGACCGACGGGACCACCTCCGACGACGAGGACGTCCGTGTCCGGCACGGTCGTCCTACGCCGACACCGTCTGGAGCGCGCGCTCCTCGGCGGGGATCCGGAAGCGCAGGAGGAGCACGGCGTTGAGCACCGTGAACACCAGCGCGGTCACCCAGGCGGTGTGCACGAGCGGCAGTGCGATGCCCTCGACGACGACCGCCACGTAGTTGGGGTGCCGGAAGAAGCGGTACGGCCCGCGCGAGACCAGCGGGAGGTCCCGCACGACGATGACCCGCGTGTTCCAGCGCGGGCCGAGCGTGGCGATGCACCACCAGCGCAGCGCCTGGCTCGCGACGACGAGCGCCAGCGCGGGCCAGCCCAGCCAGGGCAGGAACGGGCGGTGCGCGACCAGCACCTCCACGACGCACGCGACGAGCAGCGCCGTGTGCAGGAGCACCATGGCCGGGAAGTGGCCGCGGCCGCTCTCCACGCCGCCCCGGTCGAACGACCACTGCGCGTTGCGGGTGGACACGACGAGCTCGAGGAGACGCTCCACGGCGGTGAGGCCGACGACCACGAAGTAGAGGGTGAGCACGTTCAGCCTTTCGTCGGGGACCACTGCAGCAGGAGCATCTCGAGGCTGACCCCCGGGCCGAACGCGAGCAGGACACCGGGCGAGTCGCCGGGTGGACCGCCGCGCAGGGTCCGGTCGAGGACGTCGAGCACCGAGGCCGAGGACAGGTTGCCCACTGCGGCGAGCGACGCCCGGCTCGCGTCGAGGGCGTCGGGCGGGAGGGCCAGTGCGTCCTGGACCGCGTCGAGGATGCGCGGACCACCGGCGTGGACGACCCAGCGGGTGACGTCGCCCGGCTTGAGGTCGTGGGCGGACAGGAGGCCTTCGACGTCGTCGGCGATCTGCGCGTGCACGACGTCCGGGAGGCCCGCCGACAGCACGATGCGGAAGCCCGAGGCGCGCACGCGCCAGCCGAGGTCGTCCTGCGTGCCCGGGTACAGGCGGCTGCGGGTGGCGACGACGCGCGGACCGGCCGCGGCCGCCGCGGCCGGGTGACGGTCACCCACGAGGACGGCGGCGGCCGCACCGTCACCGAACAGGCCGCTCGCGACCAGCGCGGCGGCGTCGGCGTCGTCGTGCTGCAGCGTCAGGGAGCACAGCTCGAGGCAGACGACCAGCGCGGTGTCGTGCGGGTGCCCGGCCAGGTAGTCGTGCACCCGCGCGAGGCCCGCGGCGCCGCCGCTGCAGCCGAGGCCGAACGAGGGCAGGCGCTTGACGTCGCCGCGCATCCCGAGCCGCCCCACGAGGGACGCGTCGACCGACGGCGCGCCGATGCCCGTCACGGAGGTGAAGAGGAGGAAGTCGACCTCCGCGGGGTCGACGCCCGCGCGGTCGAGCGCGTCGCGCACCGCGCGCTCGGCCAGGTCCGTCCCGACGGCCAGGTAGAGGTCGTTCGCGTGGCCGAAGTCGCGGATGCCGGCGTACGCGTCCGGCGCGAGCGCGAGGTGGCGGGTGCGCACGCCGCTGTTGGCGTGCAGGCGGCGCAGCAGCCGGCCCGCGCGCTCGTCGTCCCCGGTGACGATCGGGGCGACGATCTCGCTGATCGCGTGCTGGTCGCGCGGCGGCCCCGGGAGGGCCGTGGCGACGGCGAGCAGACGCGACATTCCGGAATCGTGCCACGGGCGCCGTCGGACGGCGCGGGATACGGTCGCACCGTGCCCGACACCTCGACGGACCCCGCGCGGGTCGCCGGCCCGCCGGTCCGGCGCGTGGTGGTCGCGCTGGCGCGCGCGAGCCACCTGGGCCCGACGGTGGTCGTGACGACGCTGTGCACCGCGCTCGCGGTCGCCGTCGGCGCCCCGGCCGGCACGGTGGTGCTCGTGCTCGGGGTCGTCCTGGCCGGGCAGCTCTCGATCGGCTGGTCCAACGACTGGCTCGACGCGGCCCGCGACCACGCGGTGGGCCGCGCCGACAAGCCGGTGGTCGCCGGCGCCGTGACGCCGACGACCCTGCGCCGCGCGGCCTTCACCGCGCTCGTGGTGAGCGTGCTGCTGTCGCTCGCGTGCGGGCCGCCGGCCGCCGCCGCGCACGCGGCCGTCGTGGCGATGGGCTGGGCCTACAACCTCGGGCTGAAGTCGACGGCCTGGTCGTGGCTGCCGTACGCGGTCGCGTTCGGTGCGCTGCCCGCGTTCGTCGTGCTCGCCCGGCCGGGGGACGGGCGGCCCGCGGGCTGGCTGGTCGCCGTGGGTGCCCTGCTGGGCATCGGTGCACACCTGGCGAACGTGCTGCCGGACCTGGAGGACGACGCGGCGACGGGCGTCCGCGGCCTGCCTCACCGGCTGGGTCTGCGGGCGACCGCGGTCCTGGCGCCTGCGGTGCTCGCGTGCGCGGTCGTCGTCGCGGTCCTCGGCCCGCCCGGCGCACCGCCCGGCATCGCGACCGCGGTGGGTGTCCTCGCGGTCGTGGTGGCCGTCACCGCGGGCGCGGCCGGGCTGCTGCGGTCGGGCAGCAGGCTGCCGTTCACCTTGGCGATGGTCGTGGCGGCGCTGTGCGTGGTCGCGCTCGTGGCGGGCGGCGCCCGCGGCGCGGTGGTCTGACCGCCCGGCTGCACCTCGGGTGCTGCCGCGCGGCCAGTCGGTGACGCGCCGTCGAGCCGCTGGCCAGAGCGCTGCCGGTCCGAGAAGTGGACGCGTGAACCAGCATGTGAGATAGCCCGAGGGGGAGGTGACATCCGACGTCGTGCGGGCGTAGGGTGACGGCGTGCAGATGATCCTCGTAGTACTTCCTGAGCGCGCCGGCTGACGCCACCCGCACAGGTCGCTCGTCGCGCGCGCTCGCCCCTCGTCCAACCCGGTGCCTCGGGTCGAGGGGCTTTTTCGTGCCCGGCGTCCGTCCGGCGCGGCCCCCTCGCACCGGACGACCCCACCCGCACTCGACCCGCAGGAGACGACGATGGTCCAGGGTCCCCATCCCGCACCCCCCCGCAGCCCCGTGCGCCCCGCGCGCCCGGTCGCGGACGGGCTGCCCCGCCCCGTCGAGTCGCCGGCCGACGCGCCGCGACACGTCGGGCCCGAGAAGGTCACGGGCGCGCAGTCGATCGTCCGGTCCCTGGAGGAGGCGGGCGTCGAGGTCGTGTTCGGGATCCCGGGCGGCGCGATCCTGCCGACCTACGACCCGCTCATGGACTCGACCAAGGTGCGGCACATCCTCGTGCGGCACGAGCAGGGCGGCGGGCACGCGGCTGCGGGCTACGCCTACGCGTCCGGCAAGGTCGGGGTCACCATGGCGACGTCGGGTCCCGGGGCGACGAACCTCGTGACCGCCATCGCCGACGCGAACATGGACTCGGTGCCCATGGTCGCGATCACCGGCCAGGTCGGTGCCTCGATGATCGGCACGGACGCGTTCCAGGAGGCCGACATCGTCGGCATCACGCTGCCGGTCACCAAGCACAACTACCTCGTGACCGACCCGGACGACATCCCGCGGACCATCGCCGAGGCGTTCCACATCGCCTCGACGGGCCGCCCCGGACCCGTCCTGGTCGACATCGCGAAGTCGGCGATGCAGGCGCAGACGACGTTCTCGTGGCCGCAGGAGATCGCGCTGCCGGGCTACCACCCGGTGACCAAGCCCCACGCCAAGCAGATCCGCGAGGCGGCGCGCCTCATCGCGACGGCGCGCCGGCCCGTGCTGTACGTGGGCGGCGGCGTGGTCCGCTCGGGTGCCTCGGACCTGCTGCGACGTCTGACCGACGCCTCGGGTGCGCCCGTGGTCACCACCCTCATGGCGCGTGGTGCGCTGCCCGACTCGCACCCCCAGCACCTGGGCATGCCCGGCATGCACGGGACCGTCGCCGCGGTCGCCGCCCTGCAGAAGGCCGACCTCGTCGTCGCGCTCGGCGCACGTTTCGACGACCGGGTGACCGGCCTGCTGTCGTCGTTCGCGCCCCTCGCGACCGTCGTGCACGCCGACATCGACCCGGCGGAGATCGGCAAGAACAAGCGTGCCGACGTCCCGATCGTCGGTGACCTGCGCGAGGTCATCGGGGACCTGCTGCCGGAGCTCGAGCGTGAGCACGGCCAGCACGGCAAGCCCGACCTCGAGGCGTGGTGGCAGCAGCTCGACGCCTGGCGCGAGACGTTCCCCCTGGGCTTCGACGAGCCGTCGGACGGGCACCTCGCGCCGCAGCACGTCATCTCCCGCATCGGGCAGATCTCCGGGCCGGAGTCGATCTACGTGGCCGGCGTCGGGCAGCACCAGATGTGGGCGGCGCAGTTCATCAAGTACGAGCGCCCCGGCGCGTGGATCAACTCGGGCGGCCTGGGCACCATGGGCTTCTCGGTGCCGGCCGCGATGGGCGCGAAGGTCGGTGACCCCGCCCGCACGGTGTGGGCGATCGACGGCGACGGCTGCTTCCAGATGACCAACCAGGAGCTCGCCACCTGCACCATCAACGAGATCCCGATCAAGGTCGCCGTCATCAACAACAGCTCGCTCGGCATGGTCCGGCAGTGGCAGACCCTGTTCTACGAGTCGCGCTACTCCAACACCGACCTGAACACCGGCCACGGCACGGCGCGCGTCCCCGACTTCGTGAAGCTCGCGGACGCGTACGGCGCCGTGGGTCTGCGGTGCGAGACCAAGGCGGACGTCGACGCGACGATCAAGCGGGCCATGGAGATCGACGACCAGCCCGTCGTCGTCGACTTCACGGTCTCGCGCGACGCCATGGTCTGGCCGATGGTCGCCGCCGGGGTCAGCAACGACGCCATCCAGTACGCGCGGGGCATCAGCCCCGCGTGGGACCGCGAGGACTGAGGAAGGTAGCCGAGCCATGACCCGCCACACCCTGTCCGTCCTCGTCGAGAACAAGCCCGGCGTGCTCACGCGCGTCGCCGGCCTGTTCGCGCGGCGGTCGTTCAACATCCACTCGCTCGCGGTCGGTCCGACCGAGCACGAGGAGATCAGCCGCATCACCGTCGTCGTGGACGTCGACGCGCTCCCGCTGGAGCAGGTGACCAAGCAGCTGAACAAGCTGGTCAACGTCATCAAGATCGTCGAGCTCGAGGACGCCGCGTCGGTCCAGCGCGAGCTGCTGCTCGTCAAGGTCAAGGCGGACGTCACGCAGCGCACGCACGTGCTCGAGGTCGTCCAGCTGTTCCGCGCGCACGTCGTCGACGTCGTGCCGGACACCGTCGTCATCGAGGCGACGGGCGGCCCCGGCAAGCTCGACGCGCTGCTCGCGGCCCTGGAGCCGTTCGGCATCCGTGAGATCGTGCAGTCCGGCACCGTCGCCATCGGCCGCGGCTCGCGGTCGATCACCGACCGCGCGCTCGAGCGCGTGAGCCGGTCCGCGTGACGTCCCGTCCCATCCGTTCCCCCCGCACCACCTCCGTACGCACGACCGAAGACACAACCGAGGAGATCCACCGTGGCTGAGCTGTTCTACGACGACGACGCCGACCTGTCCGTCATCCAGTCCAAGAAGGTCGCCGTCATCGGCTACGGCAGCCAGGGGCACGCGCACGCGCTGAACCTGCGCGACTCCGGCGTCGACGTCACCGTCGGCCTGCGCGAGGGCTCGTCCTCGCAGGCCAAGGCCGAGAACGAGGGCCTGAAGGTCGCCTCGGTCGCCGACGCGGTCGCCGGTGCGGACGTCGTCGTCATCCTCGCGCCCGACCAGGTCCAGCGGATCGTCTACCGCGAGGAGATCGAGCCGAACCTCAAGGACGGCGCGGCGCTCGTCTTCGGCCACGGCTTCAACATCCGCTACGGCTACATCAAGCCGGCCGCGGACCACGACGTCCTCATGGTCGCCCCCAAGGGCCCGGGTCACCTCGTGCGCCGCGAGTACGTCGACGGGCGCGGCGTGCCGGTCATCGTCGCGGTCGAGCAGGACGCCTCGGGCTCCGCGTGGGAGCTGGCGCTCTCGTACGCCAAGGCCATCGGTGGCCTGCGCGCGGCGGGCATCAAGACGACGTTCACGGAGGAGACCGAGACCGACCTCTTCGGTGAGCAGGCCGTCCTGTGCGGTGGTGTCTCGCAGCTCATCCAGTACGGCTTCGAGACCCTGACCGAGGCGGGTTACCAGCCCGAGGTCGCGTACTTCGAGGTGCTGCACGAGCTCAAGCTCATCGTCGACCTCATCTGGGAGGGCGGCATCACCAAGCAGCGCTGGTCGGTCTCCGACACCGCCGAGTACGGCGACTACGTCTCGGGCCCGCGCATCATCACGCCCGAGGTCAAGGCGAACATGCAGGCCGTGCTCGCGGACATCCAGAACGGCAAGTTCGCCGAGCGCTTCATCGCGGACCAGGACGCCGACGCGCCCGAGTTCAAGGAGCTGCGCGCCAAGGGCCAGAACCACCCGATCGAGCCGGTCGGCCGTGAGCTGCGCAAGCTCTTCGCGTGGGTCAAGCCGTCGGACACCGACTACCAGGAGGGTTCGGCCGCGCGCTGACCCACCCCCCGCATGAGCGCGAGAGAGCAATCCAGTGCGACTGGGTTGCTCTCTCGCGTCCGGGGAGGAGGTGCGGCGGGGCAGGTCGTGGGGGAGGATCACGGCGCGGCCTCGCCCGGCGGGGCTCGCGCACACGCGGACGACGACGAGGGGTGACCATGACCGACCAGCCGACGGCGGGGGCCGAGACCGGCACGCAGGACACGCGCATCAGCGACTTCTGGGACGCGGCGCGCGGGCACCTGGGCTGGGGCAAGCTCGACACCGTGCTGGGGGAGTCGGTCGACGGTGCCGTGCCGCCTCCCGCCTGGTCCTTCGGGGACGACGCGCGGCTCGCCGACGAGCTCCTGGGAATGGTCCTCGACGGGCGCAAGACCGCCACGTCCACCGCGCTGGTGGAGTTCACCGCGAACGACGAGCCGTTGCCGCGCGTGGGCGACGTGTCGATCGTGCTCGACTCCGCGGGCGACCCGCGGGCTCTGCTGCGCACGACCGAGGTCGAGGTCGTGCCCTTCGACCGGGTGGGCGCGGAGCACGCCGCAGCCGAGGGCGAGGACGACCGCTCGCTGGAGTCGTGGCAGCGTGAGCACGAGGTGTACTGGCGCCGGGTGCTGGGCGACGAGGGCTTCGCGCCGACGATGGACGTCGTGACGGAGCGGTTCGAGCTCGTCTACCCGAAGGACGGTCCGGCGCCCGCGGTCGACTGACCGAGGCGTGAGACATTGATTCCGAGGCGTGGACACGGGGTTACGCTGGTCCCATGGCTGACACGACCCCGTCCTCCCTTCTGAACCTGGCCGTCGTGGCTGGTGACGGCATCGGCACGGAGGTCGTCGAGCAGGGGCTCCTCGTGCTGGACCAGGTCCTGCACGGGACGGGCACGACGGTCCGCACCACGGACTTCGACCTCGGCGCGCGCCGCTGGCACGCCACCGGACAGACCCTCACGGACGAGGACCTGGCGGCGATCCGCACGCACGACGCGATCCTCCTCGGGGCGATCGGCGACCCGGGCGTCCCCTCGGGGGTGCTCGAGCGCGGGCTGCTGCTCAAGCTGCGCTTCGCCCTCGACCACTACGTGAACCTGCGGCCGGGCAAGCTCTTCCCCGGGGTGACGAGCCCGCTGGCCGCGCCCGGTGACGTCGACTTCGTCGTCGTGCGCGAGGGCACCGAGGGCCCGTACGTCGGCAACGGTGGCGCGATCCGCGTCGGCACGCCGCACGAGGTGGCCAACGAGGTCAGCGTGAACACCGCGTTCGGCGTCGAGCGCGTCGTCCGGGACGCCTTCGCGCGCGCCGCGGCCCGCCCGCGCAAGAAGCTCACGCTCGTGCACAAGCACAACGTGCTCGTGCACGCGGGGCACCTGTGGCGCCGGACGGTCGAGGCCGTCAACGCCGAGTTCCCGGACGTCACCGTGGACTACCTGCACGTGGACGCCGCGACGATCTTCCTGGTGACCGACCCGTCGCGCTTCGACGTCATCGTCACGGACAACCTCTTCGGCGACATCCTCACGGACCTGGCGGCGGCGATCACCGGCGGGATCGGCCTGGCCGCCTCGGCCAACATCAACCCCGACCGCACGGCCCCGAGCATGTTCGAGCCCGTGCACGGCTCCGCGCCGGACATCGCCGGCCAGGGCAAGGCCGACCCCACGGCGACGGTGCTGTCGGTCGCCATGCTGCTCGACCACGTCGGCCTGCCGGCCGCCGCGCGCGCTGTCGAGGCGGCGGTCGCCGCCGACCTCGCCGAGCGCGGTGCGGCCGAGCGAGTACGGTCGACGGCCGAGGTGGGCAAGGACCTCGCCGCCCGCGTCGCCGGCTGACCCTCGGGGTCGAGCCGACCGCGGCGCGCGCGACGCGTCCGTCGGTCCGCAGGCTCCCGCCTGCACCTGTCCACCCGGCCGTCCGCACCGGTACCGTCGACGTCGACCCTGGTGAAAGGCCCCTCCTGATGAGCACGCTGACGACCCCTTCGTCCGACACGTTCCAGATCAACCGCAGCGACGCGCCCGCGTCCGTCGCCGAGCGCGAGGCCGCGCTGGCCTCGCCGCAGTTCGGCGTCGTCTTCACCGACCACATGGCGCGTGTGTCCTGGTCCCACTCCGCCGGGTGGACCGACCGCCGGGTCGAGAGGTACGGCCCGCTGCAGCTCGACCCCGCCACCGCGGTCCTGCACTACGGGCAGGAGATCTTCGAGGGTCTCAAGGCCTACCGGCACCCCGACGGCTCGGTGTGGTCGTTCCGGCCGGAGGCCAACGCCGCGCGCTTCGCCCGGTCAGCACGTCGGCTCGCGCTGCCCGAGCTCTCCGCGGCCGACTTCCTCGGCGCGATCACCGCGCTGGTCGACGTGGACCGCGACTGGGTCCCGTCGGGCGAGGAGACGAGCCTGTACCTGCGCCCGTTCATGTACGCCTCGGAGCCGTTCCTCGGTGTGCGGGCCTCGCTGCAGGCGGAGTTCCTCGTCATCGCGTCGCCCGTCGGCCCCTACTTCGCCGGCGGGGTGAAGCCCGTCTCGATCTGGGTGTCGCGGCAGTACCACCGCGCCGGCGCCGGCGGGACCGGCGCCGCCAAGTGCGGAGGCAACTACGCGGCGAGCCTGCTGCCGCAGCAGGAGGCGTACGCCAAGGGCTTCGAGCAGGTGTGCTTCCTGGACGACCGCACGGGGACGCAGCTCGAGGAGCTCGGCGGCATGAACATCGTCGTCGTGAACGCGGACGGGTCCGTGGTGACGCCCCCGGTGTCGGGCACGATCCTCGAGGGCGTCACGCGCTCGTCCATCCTCACGCTGCTCGCCGAGGCGGGCCACGAGGTCTCCGAGCGTCCCGTGCTCCTGGAGGACCTGCGCGCCGGGCTCGCCGACGGCAGCGTCACCGAGGTGTTCGCCTGCGGCACCGCAGCCGTCATGACGCCCATCGGCCGGCTCGCGAGCGACGACTTCGACCTCGTCGTGGGCGACGGGACCGCAGGCCCGGTGACCAGGCGGATCCGCGCTCAGCTCACGGACATCCAGTACGGGCGCGCGTCCGACCCGCAGGGGTGGATGCGCCGGCTCGTCTGACGACGCCCCGCCGGGTGGTCGTCGTCAGGCGGCCACCCGGCGGACCGTCCATCCCAGGACGCCCGTCAGCAGCGACCACACGGCGATGCCGATGAACAGGTTGACGACGCCCGAGGCGATCGCCGACCCGAGCGCGTCGGTCCAGGTGAGGGGGAGCAGCGTCGCGACGACCGTCGCCAGGCCGAGGATCCAGCCGAAGAAGGCGCGCGGGCGCGGGGTGGTGAGCACCAGCAGCTGCAGGAGGGCGCCGGCTGCGACCGCGACGAGGATGCCGCCGAGGACGTACGCGCCCATCGGGGACCCGGCGCCGAAGGGGTCGCGGAACACCAGGTCGATGCGCAGGATCTGGTCGAGGACGATGACCCCGACGACGCCGACGAGCGCGGCGACGAGGGCGGTGGCCGCGACGCCGGCCCAGAACCGGCCCGTCTCCACGGTCAGACGGGTCTCGGTGCGTGCTGCCGCGGGCGCGGCGGGCCCCGCCGGAGAGACCGCCGGCGGACCCCCGGCGGCTGCTGCCGAGGTCGGTCGAGGGGCTGCGGCGGCCGGGGGGACCGCCTCGTACCTGCGGGTCGGCTCGTCCTGCGGCCGGCCGGAGGTGGGGATCGACATCGTCGGCTCCTGTCTCGCACGGGAC
>Ga0233363_1000106_pt1 | contig 40526 bp, 35 predicted proteins | sample ElkDunMinimDraft_18_FD_191534 | JGI IMG/M metagenome (GOLD analysis project Ga0233363, IMG submission 191534) | Fecal eukaryotic communites from dung pellets of Tule Elk in California, USA - Elk Dung C16 | ecosystem: Host-associated > Mammals > Digestive system > Large intestine > Fecal | place... | reverse complement strand
CAGGGTGGTGCCCCGGGTCGTCCCCACCCCGGCCGGCTCAGCGGGTCACGGCGAGGATCTCGCCGCGCGCGGACTCGAGCCGGAACGGGCCGTGGCCCGCGCCGTCCGCCGGGACCACGACCCGCTCGCCGTGGAGCATGCGGCGCCGGCCGTCGACGTCCGCGAGGACGGCGCCGTCCGCCTCGAGCGCGACCAGGTCGCCGCCCACGCGCACCAGGACGGGCGCGTCAGGTCCCGGCCGGCTCATCGCCGTGCGCCCCGCGCGCACCCCGGCCAGGATCGCCTCGGGGTCGCGGTCCTGCGCCGCGACCCAGGTCACCGGAGTGCCCGGGAGGTACCCGTGCCGCGGGTGGTGGTAGTCGCTCCCGCCCAGCAGGACGACGTCGTCGCGCCAGCGCGACAGCAAGGTCCACGGCGCCGTCGCGGTCTGCTCGCGGAACCAGGTGACGTGCCACAGCTCGAGCGCGTCGGGCAGTGCCGCCAGGCGGTGCTGCCACGCCCACTCCTCCTGCAGCGGGTGGTTGATGCTGAGCACGCCGCCGCGCGCGGCGACCGTCTCGACCCAGCGGTCGGGGTGCTCGCGGAAGTCGACCCATCCGATGTCGCCGAACGCGTTGGCGTGGCCACGCGAGGTCGTCACCTCCTGCCCGGGGAGCAGCGTGATCCCGTGGGCACGCCCGACGCCGTGCAGCAGCGGGTGGTGCGAGACCGTGTTGTGCTCCGTGACCGCCAGGAAGTCGAGGCCGTTGCGGACGGCGAGCCCGGCGAGCTCGCCGAGCGACTGCTCGCCGTCGGAGTGGGTCGAGTGGGCGTGGAAGTCGCCCGCGAACCATGTGAGGCCGTCGAGGGCCGGCAGGGCACGGGAGCTCAGCCGGGGCGCGTCCGGGCGCGGTTGCCCGGCCGGCTCGGGCGGCGGAGCGCTGGTGGCGGGCAGCTCGACCGTGACGGTGACGTCGATCGGGTCGACCGGCAGGCGGTACAGGCCGAGCTGGACCGACCACGTGCCCGGCTCGAGCGCGCCGGGGAGGTAGCCAGGGGTCGCGGCGTCGGGCGTGATGACGAAGCTCGTGCGTGCCCCGCCCGACCAGCCGCGCCACCCTGCGGGGCCCGAGCAGCCGAGGTCGACGACGGCGTGCTCGCGGTCGTAGTCGAGCGTCACCTCGACGCTCGTGCCGCGGCCTGCGGCGGCGTTGTCCCTCGCCCTGTCGGAAGCCCCGTCGGAGGCCCCGTCGACGTCGAACTCGACGGTGCGGTACTCGCCCTCGAGCAGGTCCGCGAGGCCGAGCCGCAGGGTGCGGACCAGCCGGGTCACGACGTCCACCCCTCGACGAGCCGGATCCCGGCGGCCTCGACGGCGGCGTGCCACACCGGGTCGCGCAGCAGCCGCGCCTCCCACGCGCGGACGGCGCCGCCGAGCGCGGCGTCGGCGGTCGAGGGGTGCAGGAACAGCTCGCTGGTGCCCTCGGGCAGCAGGTCGAGCCGTGTCACCAGGTCGCTCCTCAAGGCCTCGTAGGAACCGTGCTGGGCCGCGGTCAGACGGTTCGTCATGATGATCTCGGGCAGCGCGACGCCGAGGTCGTCCGCGAGGCGCACCGCCTGCGCGTGCCGACGACCGAGCTCGGCGGGTACCGGGCCGCCCAGGTAGGGCACCGGGTCGCGCGGCAGCCGGAACGCGAGCCCGTTCCGGGCGCACCAGGCGAGCGCCTCGGCGAGGTACGAGCGACCGTGCAGGCCGTACAGGGTCCCGGCGTGGGAGTCGGCGGCGGTCGGCTCGAGCCCCTGGGCGCGCATCCAGGCGAGCTGGGCGTCGAGCTCGGCGACGACGTCCTCGGGCTCGGCCCGCGCGGCCACGACGAAGGGGTCGTCGGTCAGGGCGCCGTCGGCACCGGCCAGGCCGCTGCCGGAGGTGAGCGGGTGCCAGCGCGGCAGGCCACGTTCGCCCGTGAGGGTCAGGTGCAGTCGCGGGGTCACGCCGAGAGCGCGGGCGCCGGCAGCGGCGCTCGCGGAGCCCGGGGCGACCGGGATCAGGGTCGTCGCGGTGACGCACCCGTCCCGCACGAGGCCCAGCACGACGTCGGTCGTGGCCGGGTCGCGCGCGAGGTCGTCCGCGGTGACGACCAGTCGTCTCATCGCCCGTCCGCCGGGTCGGTGACCGGTGGCGGGTCGGCCACGGGGGCCGGCTGGTCGGCCGTGGGCTCGGGGACCGTGAGCAGCCGAGCGCCGATCGCGCCGATCACGGTGAGCACGAACGGGTAGACGCACAGGTACATGCGGAACGCCGTCCCTGGGTCGGCACCGGGGTCGTCGCCCGAGTTGTAGCCGAAGAACACGCCGAGCGAGGTCAGCGCGAGCCCGGTGATGACGCCGTTGAGCCGGCCGAAGAAGCCGAACGCCGACAGGAACAGCCCTTCGCGGTGCTCACCGTGCGCGGCCGCGTCGGCGTCGAGCACGCGCGCGACCATCAGGTCGTTGGTCGCGAGCATGCCGGACCACCCGATCCCGACGACCGCACCGGCCAGCATCGCGGGCACCAGCCCGGTCGCGAAGTACAGCGCGGCGAAGCTCAGCGCCAGGACGGCGAAGGCCAGCCGCCACGTCCACAGGGCACCGCGCCGCGCGATCACCCGCGTCCAGACCACGAGGCCCCCGGCGGCCACCAGGATGACGACGGCCTGGAGCAACAGCGCGTTGGCGACCGGAAGCCCCAGCGAGTAGCGGACGTACAGCTGCACGCCCGACAGGACGAGCGCCATGGCCGTCGCGTAGCAGGCCCCGACGAGGCCGACCTTCCAGAACAGGGGATTGCGCAGGATCGACAGGACGCCGGGAACCAGGCGCGGGCGCCGGTCGGGTGCGTAGCGCGGGTTCTCGCGGATGCCCACCGCCATGAAGACGATCACCACGCAGGCCACGACGCCGTAGAGGATGGCCGTCGTCGCGAAGCCCTCGGTCGTCTCCTCGGTGCCGAACACGCTCGTGGTGAGCAGCGGCGTGACCGCGAGCGAGATGACGAGCGCGACCAGCTGGAAGCCCTGCCGCATCCCGTTGGCCGCGGCGCGCTCCCGCTCGCGCGGGAACAGCTCGGGCAGCAGCGCGCCGTAGTTGGCGTTGAGCATCGAGTCGAACGCCTCGCACAGGATGGCGAAGACGGCGAACCAGAGCACGAGCGCGATGCCGTCCACGTCGGGCGCCGAGAACAGCGCGACCAGGCTCGCCGCGAGCAGCGGGGCGCCGACCAGCAGCCACGGGCGCCGGCGGCCGAACCGCGTGCGGGTGCGGTCCGAGAGGTAGCCCAGCACCGGGTTGTCGATCGCGTCGATGACCGCGTAGATCGTCATGACGACGCCGTAGGCGCGGACGTCGAGCCCGAGGATGTCGACGTAGTAGAGGATCACCGACCCCTTGACCAGGTTGATCGGGATCGAGGTGCCGAGCATGCCGATCGCGTAGCGCCACGCCGGCGTGCGGGCGGGCGTGCCGGCCCGAGGGCCGGTCGCGGCCGGAGAGGCAGCTGCTCTGCTCACCTTGCTCACCTCCGTGCCTGCCCTCCGGGGCGGACGGCGTCGGCGCCCCCTGTTCTACCAGCCCCCGGGCGGCCACGCGTGGAACGACTCGACCGTCATCCACGCGCTCACCCGGCCGTGCTCCCGGTCGCTGTACGCGTGCCCGGTGTAGTGCTCGGAGATCCGGTCGATGTCGGCCATGTCCGGGTCGTCCTGGAGGGTCACCGTGCCGCGCAGGCTGATGTGCCGGTACCAGGAGCTCCCGTCGAGGACCGTCAGCGAGACGCGCGGCTCGTGGCGCAGGTGTTCCAGGCGCGCCCGCCGCGCGTCGAGGTTGAGCAGCACGCGGCCGTAGCCCGGGCGGTCGGCGTCGTCGACCCACAGGTACCACGTGGCGACGGAGACCGGTGCGCCGTCCGGGCGCACGGTCGCCATGACCGCGGGGTTGGGGTGGCGCAGCATCTCGACGACGTTGTCAGGAAGAGTGGGTTCAGGCACGTGCACAGTCTGGTACGCGCAGGCCGACTTGTCAGGACGGCCGCGGGGTGTGCTGCGTGGTCCGCTGCGGGGTCTGCCGTCGGGCCTAGGCCCCGGGCCGGACCAGCCCGGTCTCGTACGCGGTCACGACGGCCTGCACGCGGTCGCGCGCGCCCAGCTTGGCCAGGATCCTGCCGACGTGCGTCTTGACCGTCGCCTCGGCCACGAACAGGTCGGCCCCGATCTCGGTGTTCGACCGTCCGCGCGCCATGAGCACGAGCACCTCGCGCTCGCGGTCGGTGAGCGCGCCCAGCGCCTCGTGCTGCGGCGCGGCCGCCTCGACCGGCAGGGCCGTGACCAGGTGCTCGAGCAGCCGGCGGGTCGACGACGGCGCGATCACGGCGTCACCCCGGTGCACCGTGCGGATCGCGGCCAGCATCTCCTCCGGCGGGGCGTCCTTGAGCAGGAAGCCCGAGGCTCCGCTGCGGATCGCCTCGAGCACGTACTCGTCCAGGTCGAACGTGGTCAGCACGATGACCCGGGGCGCGCCCTCGCGCTGGGTGAGCTCTGCCGTGGCCGAGAGGCCGTCCATGGTCGGCATGCGCACGTCCATGAGGACGACGTCGACGGCGTGGCCGGCCAGGAGGCGCAGCGCCTGTGCCCCGTCGCCGGCCTCGAGGGCGACCTCGAGGTCGGGCTGGGAGTCGATGACCATGCGGAACCCTGCCCGCACGAGCTGCTGGTCGTCGACGAGCGCCACCCGGATCGGTCCGGCCTCGTCCAGGCTGGTCATCGCACCTCCGCAGAGTCGTCGCCGGTCTCGCCGGTCTCGCCGGTCTCGCCGGTCTGGTCGGCCGCCGCCGACGCCGGGGGGACCGGCATCGTGAACCGTACCCGCCAGCCGCCGCCGGCCCGTGGCCCGGCGGTGACCAGGCCGCCGAACATCGCGGCCCGTTCCCGCATGCCGAGCAGGCCGTACCCGGCGTCGGACGTCGGGTCGGCCGCCTGCCCGTCGGCCGCGGCGGCCCCGCGGCCGTCGTCGGAGACCTCGAGCTCGACGTCGCGCTCGGCCCAGCGCAGCACGACCGTGACTGTCGGCGACGGCCCGGCATGCTTGCGGACGTTCGTGAGCGCTTCCTGGCACACGCGGTGCAGCGTCAGGCCCGCCCCGGGAGGCAGCCGGCGAGGCGTGCCGACGCGCACGAACGAGACGCGCAGTCCGCCGTCGCGCGCCTGGCCGACCAGCGTCTCGAGGTCGGCGTCGTCCGGCTGTGGCGCCAGCGGGGCGGAGACCTGCGGCCGCCCCGCCGAGACCGGCAGCGCCGGTCCTCCCGACGTCACCGCCGGCAGCGTGGTCGTGCCCGCCTCGCGGTCGTCCGCGGACCGCAGCACACCGAGGAGCCGGCGCATGTCGGCGAGCGCGGCCCGGGCGGTCTCGCCGATCACGCTCAGCGAGCGCACGGCCGCGTCCGGGTCCGACGCGGCGGCGTACCGGCCGCCGTCGGCCTGCGCGACGACGATCGACAGCGAGTGCGCGACGATGTCGTGCATCTCGCGGGCGATCCGCGCCCGCTCGGCCGCGGTCGCGATCCTGGCCTGCTGGTCGCGTTCGATCTCGAGCCGGCGGTTGCGGTCGCGCAGCGCGTCGAGCATGACGCGTCTGGATCTGCGGACCAGTGCGAACGCCCACACGGCGAGGCCCGTGACGGCGCTGAAGAGCCCGAAGGGCACCGACTGCACGATCGCATCGGCCCCGCCGACGCGCAGGCCGACGGCGACCACGAGCACGCCGCAGCCGACCACGGTCGAGGCCATCGCGGTCAGGTGCGCCCACGTCGGGCCGTACACCGTGACGGTGTAGAGGGAGACCAGGACCGCCGCGTCGGCGGGCAGGATGATCGGGAAGCCGACGAGCAGGTGGAAGAGCGCGATCGCGTAGACGGCGACGGCCGAGGGCACGGGGTGGGTGCGCCGCCACGGGAGCGGTGCGATGACGGCGAGCGACCATCCGATCGTCATGCTGCGGTCGTACGTCGACGTCGCGAAGACGTCCGCGGCCGTCAGGAGCAGGAAGAGGGCGAGGACGATCGTCCAGGCGAGGTCGACGCCGAAGCGATGTCGCTCGAACCATCGCACCGTCCGCTCGTACACGGTCATAGCCCGCAGGCTATGTGTCCGGCCCCGCGGACGCGTCCGCCTGAGGGTGGACCTGGCGGCCCTCCCAGGCGCGTCCGCCACCTGGGCGGATGCCGCTAGCATGGGGGAATGACCCACGTACTGCTGGCCGAGGACGACCCGGCGATTGCCGAGCCTTTGGCGCGGGCCCTCACACGTGAGGGTTACGACGTCGTGGTGCAAGGAACTGGTCAAGGAGCCATCGACAGCGCAGGTCAGGCGGACATCGTGGTCCTCGACCTCGGGCTGCCCGACATGGACGGCCTCGACGTCGCCCGCGAGCTGCGCGGCCAGGGGCTGTCGGTCCCGGTGCTCGTCCTGACGGCTCGCGCCGACGAGGTCGACCTCGTCGTCGGCCTCGACGCGGGCGCCGACGACTATGTGACCAAGCCCTTCCGGCTCGCCGAGCTGCTCGCGCGGGTGCGCGCGCTGCTGCGGCGCACGCACGGCGAGTCGCCCGACGACGAGGAGCTGCGGGCCCAGGACGTGCGGGTCGACGTCGCGGCGCACCGGGCGTTCCAGGGCGACCGCGAGCTTCACCTCACGACCAAGGAGTTCGACCTGCTGCGCGTGCTCGTGGCGAACGCGGGCTCGGTCGTCGTCCGGGACACCCTGATGCGGGACGTGTGGGGCTCCGACCCGGTCGGGTCGACCAAGACCCTCGACATGCACGTGTCGTGGCTCCGCCGCAAGCTCGGCGACGACGCGAACGCGCCGCGCTACGTGTCGACGGTGCGCGGCCTGGGCTTCCGGTTCGAGCTCGGCGCGGGCTGACGGAGGAACCGGCCTCGTGCGCCGTCGCGTCCTGCTGGCGACCATCTCCGCGGTCGCCGTGGCCGTGCTTCTGCTCGGCGTCCCTCTCGGCATCTTCGGCGCCCGCTACGTCGGAGCGATCGAGCAGCAGCGGATCTCCGACCGTGTCGCGACCCTCGCGCGCAGCGTCGACGGTGCGATCGAGCGCGATGAGCTGCCCTCCGACGCGGTGCTCCAGCTCGCCGCGGACGGGCGGGAGGGCGACCTCCCGGCCCACGTGACCGTGAGCATGCCCGACGGCACGCAGCTCGAGGCGGGCAACCCGGTCGACGGGCCGGTCATCGAGGACGGCGTGACGACGGACGGCCGCGCCGGCGTCGTCATGACGGTCTCGGCGTGGGGCGCCTACATCAACTCGGCCCAGACTGTGGTGCTGGTGATCATCGCGAGCATCGTCGCGATCGCGGCCGGGGTCGCGATGGCGGTGTGGCAGGCCAACCGGCTGTCGGCGCCCCTGGTCTACCTCGCGGCGTCGGCCGAGCAGCTCGGCTCCGGGCAGGTGCGGCCGCGGCTCGAGCCGTCCGGCGTCGAGGAGATCGACCTCGTCGCCGCCGAGCTCGCGCGCAGCTCCGACCGCCTGGCGGGCAGGCTCGCCGCCGAGCGGCAGTTCACGCAGGACGCCTCGCACCAGCTCCGCACACCGCTCACGGCGCTCACGATGCGGCTCGAGGAGATCTCGCTGACGTCGAACGAGCCCGAGGTCATCGAGGAGGCGCGCATCAGCCTCGAGCAGGTCGAGCGTCTCGTGTCGGTCGTCGACGACCTGCTCGCCGCCTCTCGCCGCGCTCAGGGCGGGACCACCGAGGCCATCGTGCTGTGGGACGTCGTCCAGCAGCAGGAGGAGGAGTGGGGCCCGACGTTCGCACGCGCCGGGCGGCGCCTCGTCCTCGACGTCTCGCCCGAGCACCGCGTCCTGGCGACGCCGGGGGCGCTCGCGCAGATCATCGCCACGCTGCTCGAGAACTCCCTGAAGTACGGCGACGGCACGACGACGGTCCGGTCGCGGCCGTCCGGCACCACGGGCGCCGTCGCGGTCGAGGTCTCCGACGAGGGCCCTGGCGTCCCCGACGACATCGCGTCGAAGATCTTCGAGCGCGGCACGACGACCGGGGGGAGCACGGGGCTCGGCCTGGCGCTCGCGCGTGACCTCGCGGCCGCGGACGGCGGCCGGCTCGAGCTCGCGCAGCGCCGTCCGCCGGTCTTCGCCCTCTTCCTCGCGGGCGTTCCCAAGGCGCTCGACCCCAAGGTCGTGCTGCCGCCCGGGACGACGATCAGCTCGCGCGGCCGCCGTCGGGGCTGGCTGCATCACCACGACTGAGCTCGGCCGAGCCGGTTCCCGTGAAGACGTACCGCCGGTAGAAGATGTACCGGAACACCGTCCCGAGCACGAGCCCGACGCCGTTGGCCGCGATGTTGTCGGCGAGCGGTGAGGTGAACCCGAGCACGTAGTGGGACACGGCGAGACAGCCCACCGAGATGACCATGCCACCCACGTTGACCAGCACGAACGCGACCAGCTCGCGCCCGCGGTGCGTGGTGCGCCGGTGCGAGAAGGTCCAGTAGCGGTTGCCGAGCCAGGCCACGAGGGTCGCGACGGCGACGCTGACCACCTTGGCGGTCAGCGGCTTGTGGCCGAGGAGCTCGCCCGGGCCGAACCGCAGCAGGTTGAACACGCCGACGTCCACGAGGTACGCGAGCAGCCCGACCGAGCCGAACCGCAGGAGCTCGGCGGCCCGCTGCCACCAGACCGAGCGCCACGCCGCGGCGAGCGACGCGGGCCGCGCGGCGTCCGTCACGGGCGCCGGTGGGAGGGTGGGGGACGGCATGGCGCCAGCGTAGTCCTGCTCGGGCGCGGCGCCGGTATCCTCGTCACCCGTGACAGGACCTGCACGAGAGCCCGTGGTCGCCGTCGTCGGCGGAGGGCAGCTCGCACGCATGATGGCTCCCGCGGCCGCTGAGCTGGGCGTGCGGCTGCGCGTCCTGGTCGAGGACCGGACGACGTCGGCAGCGCAGGTCGTCGTGGACGCGCCCGTCGGGGCGGCGTCGGACGACGACGCGATCCGCGGACTGATCTCGCCGCGCGACGACCGCCCCGCGGCCGCCGTCCTCACCTTCGAGCACGAGCACGTGCCGAACGCCCTGCTGCAGGACCTGATCGACCACGGGACGCCCGTCCGGCCCGGCCCCGACGCGCTCGTGCACGCCCAGGACAAGATCGTCATGCGGCAGCGGCTCACCGAGCTCGGGGTCCCGTGCCCGCGCTGGGCCGCGCTGCCCACCGACCCGGCACAGGGCCGCGCAGCGCTCGAGGCCTTCCTCGAGGCGTCGCCCGGCGGCGAGGCCGTGGTCAAGACGTCGCGCGGCGGTTACGACGGCAAGGGCGTGCGGGTCGTCTCGCTCGCGCAGGGCGGGCCCGGCCAGGTCGCCGACTGGTTCGACGCCGTCGCGGCGGGCGGTCCGCAGCTCCTGGTCGAGGAGAAGGTCCCCTTCACGCGCGAGCTCGCGGCGCTCGTGGCCCGCAGGCCGTCGGGCGAGGTGCGCACCTGGCCGGTCGTCGAGTCGGTCCAGCGCGACGGCGTGTGCGCGGAGGTCGTCGCTCCCGCGCCTGGGCTGACCGCGGAGCTCGACGCCCGCGCGCGCCAGGTCGCGGTCGCCGTCGCGGAGGGCCTCGGCGTCACCGGCGTCCTGGCCGTCGAGCTCTTCGAGACGACCGGTCCCGACGGCGAGCTCGGCATCTCGGTCAACGAGCTCGCGATGCGTCCGCACAACTCGGGGCACTGGACCATCGACGGGGCCGTCACGAGCCAGTTCGAGCAGCACCTGCGCGCGGTGCTCGACCTTCCGCTCGGCGAGACGACGGCCACGGCACCCTGGACCGTCATGGCCAACGTCCTGGGCTCACGGCTCGAGGAGCTCACGGACGCCCTGCCCGACGTGCTCGCGCAGTTCCCCGAGGCGCGTGTCAACCTCTACGGCAAGGGCATCCGGCCGGGACGCAAGCTCGGCCACGTCAACGTGAGCGGCACCGACCTCGCCGACGTGCGGCGTCGTGCCGCGGCGGCCGCGGCGCTGCTCCGGGGCGACGCACCGGAGCGGACGTCCGCAGGCATCGACACCATCGAGGAGCAGGTATGAGCACCGCACCCGTCGTCGGGATCGTCATGGGGTCGGACTCCGACTGGCCGGTCATGGAGGCCGCGGGCGACGCGCTCGACGAGCTCGGCGTGGCATACGAGGTCGACGTGGTGTCCGCGCACCGCATGCCCGTCGAGATGCTCGAGTACGGCCGCAGTGCGTCCGGGCGCGGGCTGCGGGTCATCGTCGCGGGCGCCGGTGGTGCCGCCCACCTGCCGGGGATGCTCGCCGCCGTGACCCCGCTGCCCGTGATCGGCGTCCCCGTGCCGCTGCGCCACCTCGACGGCATGGACTCGCTGCTGTCGATCGTGCAGATGCCCGCCGGTGTGCCGGTCGCGACGGTGTCGGTCGGGGGAGCGCGCAACGCAGGGCTGCTCGCCGCGCGCATCCTCGGCGCCGGGACCGACGACGCCGCGCTCGCGCTGCGGGATCGGATGGCCCGGTTCCAGGCCGAGCTCGGCGACGTCGCACGCGCCAAGGGCGAACGCCTGCGCTCGACCCGCGCAGCAGCGCGGCGCACCAGCAGCTGACGCCGGCTACTTCGGCAGCCCGCCGACCTTGCTGCCGGGCTCGAGCTTGCCGTCGCGCAGGTCCGTCCAGAACTGGTCGACCGTCTCGGGGTCGAGCAGGACGGTCGAGCCCGAGCCGTCGCCGGCGTCGTACCCGGGGTTGGCGATGGGCGGGGTGCCCGTCACACCGTCCGGGCCGTTGGCCGCGCGGAACGCCAGCGCCAGCCTGCCGAGGTCGATGATGCCCGTCGACTCGTCGACCGCGAGCGCGTTGGTCCCGGCGTTGACGAGCGAGACCTGCGTGGCCGGCTTCCAGAGCGTGCTGGGGTCGGCGACCTTCTGGCTCAGCGCACCGATGAGCTGACGCTGCCGCTCGGCGCGGCCGATGTCACCCTGACGGTCGGCATAGCGCATGCGCGCGAACGCGATGGCCTTCTTGCCGCCCACGGTGTGGCACCCGGCCTTCCACTTCAGGCGGCTCTTCTGGTCGTCGACGTCGTAGTCGAGGCACAGCCGCACGCCGTCGACGGCGTCGACCACCTCGCGGACGCTGCCGAACCCGACCTCGGCGTAGTGGTCGACGGTGAGCCCTGTGAGCTGCTCGACCGACTGGACGAGGAGCGGTGCCCCGCCCCACGCGTAGGCGGCGTTGATCTTGTTGTTGCCCTTGCCCGGGATCTCGGCGTAGGTGTCGCGCGGGATGGAGATGAGCGCGGTCGGGCCGGAGGAAGGGTCGTGCAGCAGCAGGATCGTGTCGGTCCGGGCTCCGGAGGTCGAGTCGTTGATCCCGCCCGAGCCGCGCGCGTCGGAGCCTGCGAGCAGGTAGGTCGTGCCCGCGGTGCCGTCCGACCCGGACAGGGCCTCGACGTGCTGGATCTTGCCGTTGGCCCAGATCAGCAGGCCGACCGGCCAGGCGAGCAGCAGGACGAGGACGAACGCCGCGACTAGGCCCGCGACCCGGCCCTTGCGGATGCGGAAGCCACCGGAGCGGCCCGTGGTCGTCGCGGCGCCTCCGCGGGCACCGCCGCGGGCGCCGCCGCGGCCGCCGGACTGTGCCTGGCGCGCGGGCCGTGCCGACGCCGGTGCGACCTTGGTCCGCGCCTCGGGGCGCGCCGACGCCGAGCCGGCCACCGGGCGTCCGCCCACGCGGCGCCCGCCTGCGGCGGCGGGCGGGTAGGAGCCGGGCTGGCGCTGCGCGGCGGCAGGGCGACGGTCGGAGCCCGCGGCGGGGATCTCGCGTGACGACTGGCGCCGCACGCGGGGCTCGACGGGTACCGCGTCGTCGCGCCTGCCGATGCGGCCGGACGCCGGCGGCTGCCGGGTGGAGCCGTCGACGGAGATCGCGTCGGCCACCGGGCGCGGGCGGGACGCGGAGCCGCCCTGAGGCGTGAAGCTCGGCGGGATCTGGCGGTCGTCGTTGGTCATCTCGTCACCCGCACACCGATGTCACGTCGGCGCCCGTGAATGCCTCGTTCCCGGCCTCACGCGTCCGCGTGGGCGAGGGCTCGGGCTCGGGTGTCTCCGCCGAGGCGGACGCAGACGGGTCGGGGCTTGCGGTGCCCGTGCCCTTCTTCTTCTTTTTCTTGGGTTTCTCGATCGCGTCGCTCAGCGGACGGTCGTGGTTCATGTTGTCCCAGACGGTGGCCGCCTCCGAGGTCCAGATGACGTTCGCCGAGTTGTTGGGGTCGTACATGTTCGGCACCGTCATGAACGCGATCGTGTCAGGGCGAAGGTTGCGGGCACTATAGGCGAGCCCGGCGAGTCCCTGGACCGAGGCGAAGTTCGAGCTCATGGTCATCGAGCCGGTGACGGCGCCGAGGAACTTCAGGAGCTTGGGCGAGTCCGTCAGGAGGTTCTGCCCGAGCACCTTGCGGGCCAGGGCCGCGAGGATCTCCTGCTGGCGCCCGATGCGGCCGAGGTCGGAGCCGTCGCCGATCTCGTAGCGGACCCGCGCGTACTGGAGCGCGGTGGCGCCGTCGAGGGTCTGGACACCCGCGTCGAGCTTCAGGTGGTTGGCCTTGGGGGCGTCGATGTCCTGCGGGATGCACAGCTCGACGCCGTCGACGGCGTTGATCATGTTCTCGAAGCCCGAGAAGTCCACGACGATGAACCCGTCCATGCGCACGTCGGTGAGGGTCTCGATCGTCTTCATGACGCACAGGGCGCCCGACTCGATGTCGTCGCCCGTCATGTACCCCTGGGAGAACGCGGCGTTGAACTTGACGCCCGACATCGGGGCCGTGGTGCCGCCCGAGGACGTCGGGCACGCGGGCACGTCGACTGTCGAGTCGCGCGGGATGGACACGAGCTCCACCCGGGACCGGTCGGCCGAGATGTGCATGATCATCGTCGTGTCGGAGCGGGCGCCGCTCTCGCCGTCCTTGACGATCGAGGCGTTGTCGCCCTCGCGCGAGTCGCTGCCCAGCATCACGATGTTGAGCGCGGTGCCGGCGTTCGGGTCGTCCGGGACCACCTTCTCGGGGCGGTCGTCGCCGAGCGCCTCCTCGGCGTCGACCGAGCTGATGTTGCCCGCCAGGGTCACCGCCGCCGTCGCGCCCCCGACGCCGACGAACGCGAGCACGGCCGTGGCCACCATGCCGACGGAACGCAGGGCGACATGGTTGCGCAGGTGACGCGCGTGTGCGGGGCCCTTGACGGGCACCGTACGCCCGGCGGCGTGGCGGACAGGGGAGCGGCTCACGGGCAGTGAGCATAGAGGGTCGTCATTGCGCGACTGCGGCGCGTCCGGACCGAGACGGTAGAGGAAATGTGAGGGTCGTCGCCGAAGCGCGTGCCCAGGCGGTCTATTGGCCGCTCAGCGCGTACTTCGCCTCGACGGCCGCCTTCTGCGGACGCCACCACGGCTCGTTGCGCCGGTACCAGTCGACGGTCGCCTCGAGCCCGGTGCGGAAGTCCGTGAACTGGGGCGTCCAGCCGAGCTCGTCGCGCAGCTTGGTGGCGTCGATCGCGTACCTCAGGTCGTGTCCCGGCCGGTCGGTCACGTGGTCGAAGTCGTCGCGGTCGCGGCCGAAGATCTCGAGCAGGGTGCGGACGACCTCGAGGTTGCTCGTCTCGCCGTCCGCGCCGATCAGGTACGTCTCGCCGATGCGGCCGCGCTCGCAGATGGCCCAGACGGCCGAGTTGTGGTCGTCGACGTGGATCCAGTCGCGCACGTTCTGGCCCGCCCCGTACAGGCGCGGGCGCACGCCGTCGACGAGGTTGGTGATCTGCCGAGGGATGAACTTCTCGACGTGCTGGTAGGGGCCGTAGTTGTTCGAGCAGTTCGAGATGGTGGCCTGCACGCCGAAGGAACGCACCCAGGCGCGGACCAGCAGGTCGGACCCGGCCTTGGTCGAGGAGTACGGGCTCGACGGGTTGTACGGGGTCTGCGGCGTGAACTTTCCGGGGTCGTCGAGCTCGAGGTCCCCGTACACCTCGTCCGTCGAGATGTGGTGGAAGCGCACGCCGTGCCTGCGCACGGCCTCGAGCAGCGTGAACGTGCCCACGACGTTGGTCTGGACGAACGGCGACGGGTCGGCGAGCGAGTTGTCGTTGTGCGACTCGGCGGCGAAGTGCACCACGAGGTCCGACTCGGACACGAGCGTGTCCACGAGCGGTGCGTCGGTGACCGAGCCCTCGACGAAGGCGATCCGGTCGGCCACGTCGGCCAGCGACGAGCGGTCGCCCGCGTACGTCAGGGCGTCCAGCACGGTGACCTGCACGCCGGGACGTTCCCTGAGGGTCTGGTGGACGAAGTTGGCACCGATGAATCCGGCGCCGCCGGTGACGAGCAGACGCATGCGAGTTCCTTCTGGTCGCGGAGGTGGGACCACTGTAAGGGGCCGGTCGCCGGGCCGGCACGCGTCTGGCAGGTCTTCGTCTGCCACACTGTGCGCGTGCCGGAGGACTCCACCGCCGTGACCGAGCCGCCGCGCATCACGACCGCCGCGCCGGGCCCGACGTCCACGGAACGGGCGTGGCGCCGCGCGGTCGCCGTCCTGACGCTCCTGGTCGGAGCCTGGGCCGCGACCTGGGCGGTCCTGACGCCGCCGCTGTTCTCGGCCGACGAGCAGAACCACCTGAACAGCGCCGTCCGGCTCGCGTACGGCGGCGGCTGGCCCGCGCCGGGTGACGCCTACTTCGGACCGGCCGTCGAGGCGGCGGTCGACGAGTCCGGGTACCCGTCGGACCTGCCCGGCCGCTACCGGGACCGCGACAACCAGCCGCAGTTCGTCGACCTCGAGCCGCGGCCGGACGCCGAACGGACGCGGATCGACGCCTCCACCGCGCTGCCCGCGCCCGACGCGGACCCGTCGGGCCTCACGGTCGACCAGATGACGCAGCACCCGCCGGCCTACTACGCCCTCGGAGCCCTGGTCCTGCGCGCGACCGGGCTCGCCGAAGGCCGCTGGGACGTCGCGCTGACCGCGCTCCGCCTGCTCGACGTCGTGCTGCTGATGCCCGTCGTCCCGCTCGTCGCGTCGGCGACCCGCCGGGTGACCGGCTCTCGGTCCGCTGGTCTCGTGGCCGCCACGTTCCCGTTGTTCGTCCCCCAGCTCGGGCACATCATGGGAGCCGCGAACAACGACGCGCTGGTCGTGCTGACGTCCGCGGTGGCGACCTACCTCGCGGTCCGCGTGGTCACGGGCGACCTGCGGTGGCGCGTCGCGGTCGCGCTCGGCGTCGTGGTGGGGCTCGGCATGCTGACCAAGGTCATGGTCGTCTTCGTGCTCCCGACGGTGGTCGCCGCCTACCTGCTGGTCCGCCGCGTGCCGTGGCGGCGGCGGCTGTCCCGCCTCGTCGTCGCGCTCGGGCTCGCGGCGGTCGTCGGCGGGTGGTGGTGGGTCCGCAACTACCTGACGCTCGGCGCGGTGCAGCCCGTCGGGCGCCCACGAGACCTGTCGAAGGTTCCCCTCCTGCCGCGCGAGGAGCTGGTCCACGAGTCGGTCGGGCGGCTCGCCCAGGCGTTCTGGGGCAACACGGGCTGGCTCGACGTCCACCTCTCCGGCCGGTTCGTCGTGACCGGGTCCCTGCTGCTCGTCGCGCTCGCCCTGGTCGCGGTGGTGATGCCCGGCGCCCGCCGTGCGAGCGTCGTCGTCCTGCTGGTCCCCGGTGCGCTCGCGGCCGGGGTCCTCTACAACGCGATCGACTTCTGGACCGAGACCCAGCAGCTCATCGCCGTCCAGGGCAGGTACGTGTTCGGGGGCATCGCCGCGCTTGCCGTCGTGGTCGGGATCGCCGTGTGGCAGCTCGCGTGGCGCGCCGAACCTCGGGCTGCGATCGGTGCGGCCGCGTCCTGCGTGCTCGGTGTGGCAGCCGCCGGTGCCGGCCTGGCCTGGGGTGTCACGACGATGTACCAGGGCCCGGGCGACTCTCTCACGCAGACGCTCGACCGCTGGGCCGCCTGGAGCGCACTGACCGGTCCGCAGCTCGTCCTGGTCGCCGCGCTCTTCGCGGCGCTCGCGGTCCTCGCCGTGGTGCTCTGCGTGCGCTGGGCCGTGCTCCAGCGAGGGCCGGCGAGCCGTGCGGCCTGAGGACGGGTCCGGTGTGGCGCCCGACGCTGTACGTTCTACTCGGCTGGGACTCGGTACCGCGACGCAGGCACAGCCCGTACCGCTGATCGGTGATCGGAAGGTGACGACATGGGCCGATACGAGACGGTCGTAGATCCTCGGGCGCGCAACGCGAGCCAGTCGCTCGAGGTCGAGCTGGTCGGCGAGGACCAGCGTGTTCTCGACGTCGGCTGCGCGTCGGGATATCTCGCCGACGCGCTGATCGCGCGGGGCTGCGTGGTCAGCGGCTTCGAGATGGACCGCGAGGCGGCCGAGATCGCGCGGCCCAAGCTCGAACGGCTCGTCGTCGGCGACCTCGAGACGCTGCCGCTCGCCGAGGCGTTCGCGGGATCGCGGTTCGACCGGATCGTGTTCGGTGACGTCCTGGAGCATCTGACCGACCCGGCAGCGGTGCTCCGGTCCGCTGTGGACGTGCTCGAGGACGACGGCGAGATCGTCATCTCGGTCCCCAACGTCACGCACGGGTCGCTGCGCCTGGCGCTGCTCGCGGGCAGATGGCGCTACACCGAGACCGGCCTGCTCGACTCGACCCACATCCGGTTCTTCACCTACGACGGCCTGGTCGGGCTGCTCGGCTCGGTCGGGCTGGTCGTCCGCGAGGCGTGGGGGACCTGCAAGGACCCCCTGCGGGCCGAGGTCGAGGTTCCCGAGGACGAGCTGCCCGAGGGCGCTGTCGAGTGGGTGCGGGACCAGCCCCACGCGTACTTCTACCAGTTCGTCGTCCGAGCGTCGCGAGGCGAAGCGGGCTCGGAGCCGCCTGAGGTCCGCCCTGCCATCTCCATCGACGAGATCCGCCCGGACGACCGGCACTCGAGCGATGCGCGCGAGCGGCAGGCCGCGCGCAGCCGCCAGGCTCGCCGCGCCGCGCGGGTGGGGCCGCTCGAGCGCGAGCTCGCGGATGCCCGCCGCGACCGGGACAGGGTGCTCGCCTCGAACTCCTGGCGGGTCGGGCGCGCGGTCACGGCGCCCGTCCGGCTGCTCCGACGGCTCACCCGGTCGGGTCGACCGCGGAGCGAGCATGGGTGAGCGGGAACGCGGGCGCACGGAGCGGCGTGAGAAGGCCGAGGTCTCGGCGAGCGTCGCGGAGCACGTGGGGACGGTGCAGCGTTGACCGCATGGTTGTTCCGGGCGGCGTCGAGCAAGGTGCTCACGGTGCTGCTGTTGCTGTCGTTCGCGGCGCAGGCCGTCTGGGTCGCCGTCGTCGCGCGGCAGAGCATCTACGACGAGGGTTATCACCTGCGGTCGATCCAGGCGTTCGCCGGCAGCTGGACCCCGTTCATCGAGCAGGACCCCTCGATCCACGGGGTCGGTGACCTGGAACGATATCCGTCGTACCTCTACCACTTCCTCATGAGCTTCCCGTTCCGCTGGTCGACCGGCATGGGGGCCGAGGGGCAGATGGTGCTGCTCCGGGTGCTCTCGGTGGCCATGGTGGTCGCAGGCCTGGAGGTCTGGCGCCGCGTCGTCCGCGCGATGGGGGCGGGCCCGGCGCTGGCGAACGGGGTGCTGCTGGCGGTCGTCCTCCAGCCCCTTCTCGTCTTCAGCGCCGCGGGCGTCTCGTACGACTCCCTGCTGTTCCTGGTGACCGCGGCCTTCACGCTGGTGGCAGTGCGACTGTTCCACTCGGACGCGTTCGACCCCGTGCTCTGGCTCCTCCTGGCCGGGCTGACCGGTCTGGCCGGCGTCACGAAGTACTCCGTGCTGCCGTACCTGGTGGTCGTCGTCCTGGCCGTGCTCGTCCGCCAGGTCGTCGTGATCTCCAGGTCTCGTTCACGACGCGACCCCGCCCGCCCTGCGGGCGCACGCGCCGCACACCGCCCGGTCACCCTTGCCGCAGCCGGCCTCGTGGCGCTCACCGGTGTGGCACTGGCGCTCGAACGGTACGGCCTCAACGTGCTGCGGTTCGGCACACCCATGCCCGACTGCCGACAGGTCCAGAACCTGAGCACCTGCCTCGAGTGGAGTCCCTGGAAGCGGAACCTGCTGACCGACGCGCAGTTCCCCGACGCGGCCCTGTCCGGTCAGCTCGTGGTCCAGTACGTGACCGAGCAGTGGATACCTCGGATGCTGCGCTACTCGACGCTGATCGGCGTCGCCGGCGACCCGTCGTTGCGCACCTGGGGGCCGCACGTCCTGGGGCTGCTCGTGACGATCACCACGGCACTCGTGGTCCTCGGGGTGATCGTCCTCCTGCCGTGGCTCCGCAGGCGCCCCGCGACACTGATGCTGCTGGCCGGCGTCCTCGTCTTCACGGCCGTCCTGTTCGTCACCAACATGCAGCTGTGGCTCCGCACGGGCGAGCCGGCCTCGATCCAGGGCCGGTATCTGCTCACCTTCTCGCCGATCGTCGCGGGAGCGCTGGGCATAGGCCTGTCCGCGGCCTTGCGCGGTGCGCTGCGGACCAAGCTCGCACTCCTGGCACTGGTGTGCGTCCTCGCCACCCAGGGAGGTGGTGTGATGCAGTTCCTCGTGGTGTCGACGCCGCAGTGGTGGGTCGACCAGCCGTCGTTGGTCTCGGTCCAGTCGCGGCTCGCGTCGGTCGCGCGGGACGTCGTCCTGCCCGACTCCGTCGTGCAGGATCCGCGCGACACGTGGCTCGCACCGGCCTCGCCGGGGCGGCCGGTCCGTGAGTAACCCGGCCCGTCAGTAGACTCGTCTGCCGGAGCATCGAGCCGAGGAGCGTCATGAAGGTGTTCGTCCAGATCCCTTGCCTCAACGAGGAAGAGACCCTCCCGTTGGTGCTCGCGAGCATCCCCAGGTCCATCGACGGAGTCGACGAGGTCGAGATCCTCGTCATCGACGACGGGTCGTCCGACCGCACGGTCGAGGTGGCCTCGAACCTGGGTGTGACCCACTTCGTCCGGCACACGCGGACCATGGGCCTCGCCCGGTCGTTCCGCGACGGGGTCGACTACGCGCTGGCCCACGGGGCGGACATCGTCGTCAACACCGACGGTGACAACCAGTACCCCCAGGAGCGGATCGGCGACCTCGTCCGTCCGTTGCTGGCCGGCGAGGCCGACATCGCGATCGGCGACCGCCAGACGGCGACCATCGCGCACTTCTCCCCGTTCAAGAAGTTCATGCAGCGGCTGGGCAGCGAGGTGGTCAACTTCGCGGCCGGGACGGACCTGCCCGACGCCGCGAGCGGTTTCCGTGCGTACTCCCGGGCATCGCTCATGCACCTCAACGTGGTCACCCAGTTCAGCTACTGCATGGAGACGATCATCCAGGCGGGGCACAAGCGGCTCCGCATCGTCTCGCTGCCGATCTCGACGAACCCCAAGACCCGCGAGTCACGGCTCTTCACGAACATGGGCCAGCACATGCTGAAGTCCGCGCAGGCGATCCTGCGGAGCTACATCATGTTCAGGCCGCACACCGTCTTCGTCTCGCTGGGCGCCGTGTTCTTCGTCGCGGCGCTGGTGCCGTTCGTGCGCTTCCTGGTGTTCCTGGTGCGCGGTGACTCGGACGGGCACGTCCAGTCGCTGATCTTCGGGACGGGCATGCTCGTGGGGGCGCTCGTCTGCTTCGCGCTGCTCGTGATCGCCGACCTTCAACGCACCAACCGAGTCCTGATCGAGGAGACGCTCGAACGCGTCAAGGAGATCCAGTACGGCGAGGTCATGGGGTTGCCCGTGCCGAGGGACGCGGCCGAGGCCATCCTCCCGCCGCGGCTGGGCACGGCTCCGGCCGCTCACGACGCCCGCGGCGAGCTGCGGTCCGCACCGTGATCGTTGCGTTCGGAACCTATGACGCCGCTCGACATCCCCGGGTCGCCGTGATCGTCGCCGGCCTGCGCGCACACGGCTACGAGGTTCTCGAGGCCAACCGGCCGCTCGGACTCTCGACCGCGGACCGGGTACGGATCCTGCAGCAGCCGTGGCGGCTCGGTGCCCTCGTCGTGCGCCTGCTCCGCTGCTGGGCGCTGCTCGCCGTGGACGCGATCCGGCTCCGTCGCCGGCGGGGTGCTCCCGAGGCCGTCGTCGTGGGCTACCTGGGCCACTTCGACGTCTTCCTGGCCCGGCTGCTGTACCCGCGTACGACGCTCGTCCTGGACCACCTGATCTTCGCCGGCGACACGGCCTCCGACCGCGGCGCCGCAGGGCTGCGAGTACGCCTGCTCAACCTGCTGGACCGCCTCGCCACCGCGTGCGCGGACATCGTGGTCTTGGACACCGAGGAGCACCTGCGGATGCTCCCCGAGCCCGCGAAGGGGGTCGTCGTCCCCGTGGGCGCCTCCGAGGGATGGTTCGCCGCGGGCGACGCGGCCGCCGGCACGCCGGTCCAGGGCGAGGACCGGGCGCCGGGCGGCATGCTGTCCGCCGTGTTCTTCGGGCTGTTCACGCCTCTGCAAGGCACGGCCGTCCTGGCCGACGCCGTGGCCCGAGCGGTCGAGACCGCCCGCGCGGCGGGAGGGGACCTGTCGCTGACGATGGTGGGTTCCGGGCAGGACCACGCGGCAGTGCGCACCCGCCTGGCCGACGTGCCGGGCATCACCTGGCTGGAGTGGGTCGAACCGAGCTCGCTGCCCGAGCTGGTCGCACGGCACGACGTCTGCCTGGGCATCTTCGGGGACACGCCCAAGGCGCTCCGCGTGGTGCCCAACAAGGTCTACCAAGGGCTGGCCGCGGGGTGCGTGGTCCTGACCTCGGACACGCCACCCCAGCGCCGCCTTCTGGGCGAGCACCTCGAGCTCGTCCCGCCTGCCGACCCGGCGGCTCTCGCCGACCGGCTGCTCGCGCTCATGGAGCCCCGGGCGCTCGACGCGGCCCGGCACAGGACGCGCTCGGGCCGTGACGGAGCACGTCCCGCCGAGGTGGTGCGTCCGCTCGTCGCCGTGCTCGCCGGTCGCAGCCGCCGTCTGAGAGCGGCCCTGTGAGCGCCGGGCTGTCCGCCCGGCTGGTGGCCGTGACCAGGTCACCGGTCGTGCGGCTGGGATTCCTCGTGCTCGCCGTGGGCCTGGCGGTGGTCGCGGTCGTGTCCGCTCGCGACGAGCTTGCCGACGCCGTCGTGGCGCTCTCGCCCGGCGCGCTCGTCGCGGCCCTGGTCCTCGGCGCGGGTTACGTGTGGTTCACCCTGCTCGCATGGCGTGCGGTGCTGGCCGACCTGGGGTCGACGCTGTCCCTGGGAACGTCGACGACGGTCTTCGGTCTCGGACAGATCGGCAAGTACGTGCCCGGCGGCGTCTGGAACGTCGTCGCCGCGGCAGAGCTCGGTGCCGATCACCAGGTGCCGCGGTCGCGGTCGCTCGCGGCCATGGCCGTCGCGACGCTCGTCGGCCTGGTCTCCGGATGCGTGATCGGGGCGGTCGCCCTCGCGGCCTCGGCCGACGATCTCGGGTCCTGGCGCTGGGCGGCGTGGGCCGCTCCGTTGACCGTGCTGCTGCTCGCACCGCAGGTGCTCAACCGCGTCGTGGCGTTCGTGCTGCGGCTCGCCCGACGCCCGGCGCCCGAGCACGAGCTGACCGCGCGCGGGATGCTCGTCGCGGTGGGGTGGTCGCTCGCGGGGTGGGTCCTCGCCGGACTGCACCTCGTGGTGCTCGCCGCGGACCTCGGCATGGAGCTGTCCTGGCGGACCGTCGCACTGTGCGTGGGCGGATACGCGGCCGCGTGGGTGGCCGGCTTCCTCGTCATCGTGGTTCCGGCCGGAGCAGGCGCGCGCGAGGCGGCACTGCTGCTCCTGCTCGCCGGTTCGCTCACGCACGGTGCCGTCCTCCTGACGGTCCTGGTGAGCCGGGTGCTCCTCACCCTTGTCGACCTCGCCTTCGCCGGAGCCGGATACGTCGCCCTGCGGCAGTGGCGGCGCGGGTCCAGGCTTGCGCCGCAAGGAAACGAGCCCGTGCCCTAGGCTCCGCGCGCATGGGTTTCGCCCGGCACGCTCTCGCGCTAGGTTCTCGGTCGAGCGGCGTCGACGCCGCGACCTGTCGAACCGGAGGAATCCTGTGCGTTCAAAGCCCGCGGTAGCGCCCCTCGCACCCAATGCGTGGCTGCGATGGGACGTCGTTCGACGGCACCTGCCCCGGACCAGGTCGAAGATCCTCGAGATCGGCTGCGGTGGTGGCGGTTTCGGCTCGCGTATCGCCGTCGACCACGACTACACGGCGGTCGAGATCGACGAGACGTCGCACGCCGCGGCCTCGGCGCGTATCGCCGCCGCGGCGCCGGACGCCTCGGTGCTCCACGGTGACCTCTCGGCGCTCCCCGCGGGTTCGACCTTCGACGTCGTGTGCGCCTTCGAGGTCCTGGAGCACATCGAGGACGACGCCGCCGCGCTGGCCCAGTGGGTCGAGCCGCTGCGGCCCGGCGGGCTGCTGCTCCTGTCCACGCCGGCATGGCAGCACCGCTTCGGGCCCTGGGACGAGGCGGCCGGCCACTTCCGCCGGTACGACCCCGCGGCGATGCGAGGGCTCCTGGGCGATGCCCGCCTGACCGACGTGAGCGTGACCGTCTACGGGGCGCCCCTCGGTTTCGCGACCGAGCGGGTCCGCAACCGGGTCGTGGCCCGTACCGGGACGGCGTCCGAGGGGGCCTCGATGGCGGAGCGCACCTCCGGCAGCGGGCGCATGCTCCAGCCATCCACCCAGGTGACCGGCCTCGCCACGCAGGTGGGGACCTGGCCGTTCAGGGTGCTGCAGCGCGCGTTCCCGGGGTCGGGTACCGGGCTCGTGGCCGTCGGGCGCAGAGCGGCCTAGCCGCGGCAGCGGCCGGGACCTGTCGCCACGGCCTCGGCGGCACGGGCGTCAGCCGCGCAGGGACGCCACGTACTCCTGGACCGCGTCGTACGACGGCAGCAGCCGGCGCTCGGCCGCCTCGGCCAGGCTCGGTGCGGCGGTGTCCTTCTCGGAGAGCAGGGGCGTGATCGGCTGACCGTCGCGGCCCGTCGTGGGCCACCGGAGGCCGACCTGCGGGTCGAGAGGGCTGATGCCGTGCTCGCGCTCGGGGTTGTAGCCCGTCGAGCACAGGTACAGCACCGTCGAGTCGTCCTCGAGCGACATGAAGGCGTGACCCAGACCCTCACCGAGGTAGATCGCACGGCGGTCGACGTCGTCGAGCAGCACCGAGTCCCAGGTGCCGAACGTGGGCGACCCCACCCGGAGGTCGACGACGACGTCGAGCACCGCTCCCTTGGCACAGGTCACGTACTTCGCCTGCCCCGGCGGCGTGTCGGCGAAGTGGATGCCGCGCACCACGCCGGCCGCGGACACGGAGCAGTTCGCCTGCTGGAGGTCCAGCGGGTGACCGAGCGCCTCGACGAAGGGCGACGCCTTGAACCACTCGAGGAACACGCCCCGGGTGTCGCCATACTGCTTGGGCGTGATCTCGAAGGCGCCGGGAACAGCGAGCTCGCGGAATTGCATCGGGCACATGCCTCCGGGGGTGAGGTCCTGGGCGGTAGCCATAGGATCCTACGCGTGAACCTCACCGCTGCCGCCCCCACGTCCACCGCGCGCTGGCTCGTCGTCGGGGCGACCGGGATGCTCGGCCAGGACGTCGTGACCGTGCTGCGGGAGGCCGGCGCCGACGTGACCGGCACGGGCCGCGGCGACGGGCTGGACCTCGCGTCCGCCCCGGCGGTCAGGGATGCCGTGGCCGGCTACGACGTCGTCGTGAACTGTGCGGCGTGGACCGCCGTCGACGATGCCGAGACGCAGGAGGCCGAGGCGTTCGCCGTCAACGCGGTCGGCCCCGCCAACCTGGCTCGCGCGGCACGCGAGGCGGGTGCGCGGCTCGTGCACGTCTCGACGGACTACGTCTTCGACGGCACGGCGACCGAGCCCTACGCCGAAGACGCACCGATGTCACCTCGTTCTGCCTACGGCCGGACCAAGGCGGCCGGCGAGTGGGCGGTGCGGGCGGAGGCACCCGACCACCTGGTCGTGCGGACCGCCTGGCTCTATGGCGCCGGTGGTCCCTGCTTCCCCAAGACGATGGTGCGCCTCGCCCGTGAGCGCGACCGGCTCACGGTGGTCGACGACCAGGTGGGTCAGCCCACCTGGACGATGGACGTGGCCGACCTGGTGGTCCGGCTGGTGACGGCCGGCGCGCCGTCGGGCACGTATCACGCCACCTCGTCCGGCCAGGCGTCGTGGTTCGGGTTCACGCAGCGCATCCTCGCCTCGGCGGGTCTGGACACCGCGCTGGAACCCGTCTCCAGCGAAGCGTTCGTGCGGCCCGCACCCCGCCCGGGGTTCTCGGTGCTCGGGCACGACGCGCTGCGTGCCGCCGGTGTGGAGCCCATCTCGGACTGGGCGGAGCGATGGGAACGTGCGGCCCCGTCCGTGCTGGCGTGACGACCCGAGCCCGTGGGTGCCGGGCCAGGGGACTGACAGAAGTTAATATGGCCCGCGGCCTGGGCGGCGCCTGGACGCACGGCACTCCACGCTCCCGGCCCGTGGGCCGACGACAGGGTGGTGCGAGATGACTGCTGGTGGAAGTTCGTGACTGTGCTCGTCGTGATGGCGCACTATGACGTCGACCGTGTGCTGCGTGACCACACGCTTCGCAGCGTGGCTGCCTACGCGGCGGCCGCCGACCGCACGGTCCTGGTGTCGACGTCCGGACTCGACGAGGCATCCCTGGCCCGGCTGCCCGAGAAGGTCGAGCTCGTCACGCGTCCCAACTACGGCTATGACTTCTTCAGCTACAAGTGGGGCCTGGACCACGTCGTCGACTACCCGGACTACGACCGGATCCTCATCGTCAACGACTCGTTCATCGGGCCGACCGTCCCCGTGGAGACGATCATCGGCAGCGAGAACGCCCGCAGCGTCGACCTCATGGGCATGACCCTCTCGCCGAACCACGGCTCGCACGCACAGAGCTTCTTCTTCACCGTGGGCTCGAGGCTCGCCAGGTCGCACGCGTTCCGGTCGTTCTGGCAGGACATGGTTCCCGTCTCCGACAGGTCGCAGGTCATCATGCGCTACGAGGTGGGCCTCTCTCGCATGGTCCAGGAGGCGGGTTTCACGGTGGGGGGCTACCTCCGGCCCACGGAGCACGAGGAGCAGCTCGCCCGTCGAAGGATGCTGCACTTCGGCCGCGTGAGACTGCACAACCGCAGGATCGACGAGGTCGTCTCCGAAGTGTTCTGGGCCGACGACCGCCCCCGCCGGTACAACCCGGCGGTCGCACTCGCCGATCGCGTCCTCGTCGAGGACCGGCTGCCGCTGGTCAAGTTCGACACCCTCCGGTACGACCCGTACGAGCTCGGCGCGGACGTCTTGCTGCGCCAGTGCGAGACGGCCATGCCGGAGACGTTCGACGGCGTGAGGGACTTTCTTCGCAGTACCCGGCTGCGCTACCCGTTCCGTGAGGGAGAGACCAACATCGTGACGTCGCCACGAGCACTTCGCGAGGCCCGTCTGGGCTATTGCATGGACGACGCGTTCCTCGCGGGGCGAGGGGCGGACCTGTGACGCGCCGTCCTCCGCTGCGACGCCTCGCCGCGACCGCTCGCCGCCTGCTCACCCGGCGCCGGGTCGTCGTCCTGTCCCTGGCGCTCGTCATGGCGGCACTCGTCGTCCTCGCGGCGGTGCTCCGATGGCCGATCCTGTGGGTGGTCATCGGGCTGGGCCAGATCGCCCTCCTCCTCGCGCTGGAGTTCCGCCCGGTCCGCCGGGTCCTGCGCGGGGCGGTGTCGCGGGTCGACGGCCGGCTGCGTCCGTCGACGGCCGCCGGTCCCGGGTCTGCCGTGGTGCGGGAGCGTGCCGCACGCAAGAAGCAGGTCCGGATGATCCTGGCGTCCCGCATCTTCGACGTGGACTTCTACGAACGCCTCGCCGGCCTGGAGTTCGCCGACGCGGAGGCCGCGGTCGCCCACTACCTCGAGTCCGGTCGCCGGGGCGGGCTGTACCCGCACCCCCTGTTCCAGCCGCAGTGGGTCGAGCCGGAGACCTGGCGCACGTCCGCCGTCGACCCGTTGGTCACCTATCTTCAGCGTGGCCCCGACGCGACACGCACCGTCTCGACGTCGCCGCTCTTCGACCCGGCCCAGGTCGCCGGGGAGCTCCCGCGCAACCGGTTCGGGCCGCTCGCGTCGTTCGTGCTCAATGCGCCGGACGCCGCGCTGCCGTACGACGCGGCGTCGACGGGCATCCGCCCGGGTGTGACCCTCGCCGACGTGCGGTCGCTCCTGCTCGAGACGCGCGAGGGGTGGGAGCAGCGCGAGCGGCTGCGCTACCCGTTGCGCGGGATCGGCCCCGTCCCGGTCCAGACTCCGGAGCTCCGCGAAGCCCTCCGAGCCTTCGACGCCGGGACGACCCGGCCCCTCGTCTCGGTCATCCTGCCGACGTGGAACCGTGCGGCCGTGCTGCGCACCGCGGTCGAGTCGGTGCAGGCTCAGTCCTACGACAACTGGGAGCTGGTCGTCGCCGACGACGGCTCGGTCGACGACTCGCTCCTCGTGCTCGGGTCGATCGCCGCGCAGGACCCGCGGGTCAAGGTGCTCCAGCTCCCGCACCGTGGTGTCGGTGCCGCCCGCAACGCGGCCCTGGCTGCCGCGCAGGGCGAGTACGTCGCGTTCCTCGACTCCGACAAGGTCTGGGACCGGGAGTTCCTCCGCACGATGCTCGCGGCACTTCTCCATGGCGGGCACCAGGCAGCGGCGTCGGCAGTCCAGGTGACCCGGTCGAACCGGGTGCTGTACCGGAGCGTCCCGGCGACCTACGCGTCGCTCGAGGTGGGCAACTCGATCGACCAGACGGCGCTGGTCGCGACCCGCGCGGTCGTCGAGCGGGCCGGGGGGTTCGACACCTCTCTGCGGCGCGCCGTCGACTACGACCTGATCCTCAGCGTCGCCGAGCTCACCGACATCGAGCACGTCCCGTACGTGGGACTCCGGTACAGCGAGGACGAGTCCGACCCGAACCGCATCAGCGAGGCCCAGTCGCTCGCGTGGAACTTCTACGTCAGCGACCGGCACCAGTGGGCACAGGCTGCCCTGCCGGTCCCCGAGAACGGCACCCTCTCCGTCGTCGTCGACGGCGTCTACGGGTACGCGCACGCGAAGACCGTCGTCACCGACCTCATCCAGCGGGCCGCCGGCTATGCGCTCGACATCCTCCTCGTGCCGCACGACAACAAGTGGTCGAACCTGAGCACGGTGGCCCTGACCACCTTGTCGAGCGTGGACGTCCGCATCGTCCCCGTCGTCTCGAACACGTCGAGGCCGAAGCACATCAACGAGGCCGTCCGTGCCGCACGCGGGGCACACCTGCTCGTGATGTCGGCATCGCAGGTCTTCACGTCGGGATCGCTCGCCGCTCTGGTCGAAGCGCTGGAGGAGCACGACGCCGCGGCCGTGCACCCGGTGGTGACGTCGCGGACGGGAGCTCTGCACGACGCCGGTGTCGTCTACCCGGACCACGGGCGGGACCCTGTCTACCTGCTCCACGAGATGCCGCTCGACAGTCTGCCCCGGCTCGGTGCCGGGTCCGGGCCGCTGGTGGTGCCGGGAGCTCCGCTCCCGTTGCTCGTACGGACGCAGAGCGCCTGGGACGTCCAGGGCATGAACGCCAAGATCAACGGACTCTGGGCCGACATCGACCTCTCGCAGCGGATCGCCCGGCAGACCGGCCGCCACGTCGTGACCCTGCCAGGTGTGACCGCACGGATGCGCGGCTCCTCGCCGTTCGTCCCGACGTCGGGCTCGCCTGCGGACACGCGGATGTTCCGTGAGCTGTGGCCCGTTCCGCCGTCCGGTTCCGACGCCGTCTATGACGAGGTCGGGCACCGGCCGCTGTTCGTGGGGATGGCGGCCGAGACCGCGCCGCGAGAGCACGAGCGGTGGACCCGTGCGCTGTGGTTCCCGACGCGCCGCCTCGAGGTCCGTGAGTCGGGCCCGGCGTTGCGCTGGGCCATCAAGACCGCCGCGCCCGCCGACGAGCGTGCGGAGACGTGGGGCGACCTGCACTTCGGCAGGTCGCTGGCAGAGGCGCTGCGGCGGCTGGGCCAGGAGGTCGTGGTGGACTACGCCCCGGGCGCCGATCGGGAGACGTCCTACCTGGACGACGTCGTGCTGACGTTGCGCGGGCTGCACGGCTTTGCCCTGCCTGGCGACGCCACCAAGGTCCTGTGGGTCATCAGCCACCCGGACGACATCGGGATGCACGAGATGCACTCCTACGACCTGCGGTACGCCGCCAGCGCGTCGTGGCCCGAGCGGGTCCGGGACCAGTGGGGCGTCGACGTCCGGACGTTGCTCCAGTGCACGGATCCCGACCTGTTCTTCGTCGACGACGAGCGCGTCGCGGAGCTCGAGGGCAAGTCCGTCATGGTGGGCAACACCCGCGGCCAGTTCCGCCCTGCGGCCTGGCACACGGCGCACGGCGGCTTCCCCGTGGCGCTCTACGGGCTGGGCTGGGAAGGTCAGGTGCCGCAGGAGCTCATCGGCGGCAGCTACGTACCGAACGCGCTCCTGCGCCGGTACTACCGGACGGCGACCTGGGCGCTCAACGACCACTGGGCCGACATGCGGGAGCACGGCTTCGTCTCCAACCGTGTCTTCGACGTCCTCGCGTCCGGTGGGCGTCTCCTGACCGACGACGTGCCAGGTCTCGACACGGTCGTGCCGGACGGCCTGCTGCCGAACGGGCTTGCCCGGTTCCGCTCACCGGCCGAGATCGAGGCGCTGCTCCGCACCGACGCGTCCTCGTTCTACCCGGACGACGTGCTGCTCAAGGTCTCCGAGCACATCAGGCGCGAGCACAGCTTCGACGCGCGTGCCCGCACGCTGCTCGACGACGTCCTCGCGATCCGCCGTCGCGGCTAGACCTCGCCGCCTCGCCCAGCACTCCCGCGACGAGCGGGAGTGCTGGGGCACCGGTCAGTCGTCGAGCAGACCGAGCAGGTACGTCCCGTAGCCCGACTTGGTGAGCTTCTCCGCGCGCACGCGCAGGTCGTCGTCGGACAGGAAGCCACGCCGCCACGCGACCTCCTCCGGGGCGCCGATCTTCATCCCCTGACGGCGCTCGATCGTGCGCACGAAGTCGGAGGCCTCCAACAGCGAGTCGAACGTGCCCGTGTCGAGCCAGGCCGTGCCACGGGGCAGGACCTCGACGTGGAGCTTTCCGCGGCGCAGGTACTCCCGGTTGACGTCGGTGATCTCGTACTCGCCGCGTGCTGACGGCTCGAGTCCCTTGGCGATCGCCACGACGTCGTTGTCGTAGAAGTAGAGCCCGGGCACGGCATAGTTCGACCTCGGCTCGGCCGGCTTCTCCTGGAGCGAGAGCGCGTTGCCCTCGTCGTCGAACTCGACGACGCCGTACGCGGTCGGGTCGGCGACGCGGTATGCGAACACGGAGCCGCCGTCGATGTCGGCGAACCGGGTGAGCTGGTCGCCCAGACCCTGGCCGTAGAAGATGTTGTCGCCGAGCACGAGCGCCGCCGAGTCGGTGCCGATGAACTCCTCGCCCAGCACGAACGCCTGGGCGAGGCCGTTGGGCTCGGCCTGGACCGTGTACTCGAGGGAGATCCCGAACTGGGACCCGTCCCCGAGGAGCCGACGAAACTGCTCGGCCTCGTGGGGCGTCGTGATGATGAGGATGTCCCGGATGCCCGCCAGGATCAGGGTCGAGAGCGGGTAGTAGATCATCGGCTTGTCGTAGACAGGCACGAGCTGCTTGCTCACACCGAGAGTGATGGGGTGCAGTCGGGTGCCGGAGCCGCCGGCCAGGATGATGCCACGCATGGGCGTAGCCTACGGACCCGGGGGCGTCGCTGCGCCCCGCACCGTCTGACTGGGTTTGCTTACGTGAAGGGCAGCATCAGTGAAGATCTCAGTGATCGGCCTCGGGTACCTCGGTGCCGTCCATGCGGCGAGCATGGCCAAGCTGGGGCACGAGGTCGTCGGCGTGGACGTCGACGCGACGAAGGTGGACGCCCTCGCTGCGGGCAAGTCGCCGTTCTACGAGCCCGGGCTGGACGAGCTCCTGACCGAGGTGAGCGGGACCGGACGGCTCCGGGTGTCGACCGACCTGGCGGACGTCGCCGGGGCGCGGGTCCACTTCGTGTGCGTGGGGACACCGCAGGTCGCGGACGGCCATGCGGCGGACCTGACCTACGTGAACTCGGCGATCGACCAGCTCGTCGGGTACCTCATCCCGGGCGACCTGGTCGTCGGCAAGTCCACCGTCCCCGTGGGAACGGCTGCCCGGCTGGCGGACAAGGTCCGGGCGGGGCAGCCCGGCGCGGCGCTGGCGTGGAACCCGGAGTTCCTGCGCGAGGGCTTCGCGGTGCAGGACACGCTGCACCCCGACCGCATCGTGTACGGCGTTCCCGCGGGCGAGAACGGCGAGCAGGTACGAGAGCTCCTGGACGAGGTCTATGCCGACCTGCTGGCCGAGGCGATCCCGCGCATCGTCACCGACTACCCGACGGCCGAGCTCGTCAAGGTGGCGGCCAACTCGTTCCTCGCCACCAAGATCTCGTTCATCAACGCCATGGCCGAGCTGTGCGAGGTCGCCGGTGGTGACGTCACGCAGCTCGCGGACGCCATCGGCCACGACGTGCGCATCGGCCGGAGGTTCCTCAACGCGGGGCTCGGCTTCGGCGGCGGCTGCCTGCCCAAGGACATCCGCGCGTTCAGGGCGCGGGCCCAGGAGCTCGGTGCCGGCGACGCGGTGGAGTTCCTCGCCGACGTCGACGACATCAACAACCGGCGGCGGGCACGCATGGTGCAGCTCGCTCACGAGGTGCTCGACGGCTCGGTCGCGGGCAAGAAGGTCACCGTGCTCGGTGCCGCCTTCAAGCCCGACAGCGACGACGTCCGGGACTCGCCGGCGCTCGACGTCGCGGCGCGGCTCGGCGAGCTCGGTGCCCACGTGACCGTGAGCGACCCCAAGGCCATCGAGAACGCTCGCCGCCGCCAGCCGCAGCTCGCCTACGAGCAGGACGTGGAGGTGGCGCTCGACGGCGCGGACGCGGTTCTCGTCCTCACGGAGTGGAAGCAGTACCGCGAGCTGGACCCTGCGCGCGTGGGCGCGGTCGTGGCCGGCAAGAACGTCCTCGACGGACGGAACGCCCTCGACCGGGACGCGTGGCGGGCGGCCGGCTGGCAGTACCGGGCCCTGGGCAGGAGCTGACGCCGGTCAGGTGACGCGTTCCGTCTCGCGGAGCCGGGCGAGCCGAGCCGGGTCGTCCCGGAGCTCCAGCGCCGTCTCGGCCGAGGTCAGCACGGCCGAGCCGTCGGCGGCCCAGGCCGCGAGAAGGTCGTGCAGGACGAGGCCCAGCGCTCGGTCGCCCTCCACGATCACGCGGCTCGGGCGGGACGCCGCCGGTTCGGGAACCAGGGCGGAGAACCGCACGCTCTCGTGGCCTGCGGCGATCGCGATCTCGTCCGGGTCGGTCTCGGGCGCCCACGCCACGATGTCGCCGTACGTCATCACGGCCGAGGCCGCATCGATGGCGCCGGGCGGAAGGTCGCCGTCGAACGACCGGGCGAGCGCGGGGAGCGCGACCGCCACGAGGTCGCCCTCGACACCGGACCACACGTCGGGACGCGACGTGACGACGACGTCGACCGGCTGGGCGGCCGTGCGTGCCTCGTCGGACGGCGCCAGCACGAGCGTCGAGCCGCACCGCCAGGCGCCGAGCGCCCACACCACGGTGCGCCAGTGCACGGGAAGGTCGACCAGGATCCGGCTGCCCGGCCCGGCGTCGAACTCCTCGACCACGAGATTCGTCGTCTTGCTCACCCAGTTCTGCAGCACTGCGCCGGACAGCTCGACGCGCTCGCCCTGCGGCCCGTACCACGTGAGCCGCGGCCGGCCCGGGTCTGCGACCAGCAGGTTCAGGAGCTCGGCGACCGTCCGGGGGGCTCGAGATGCGTGATTCACCGAGTCAGCGTATAGGGCTGCGGTGGCCGCCGACTGCCTTGTGAATCCCCCGTGCAGATCGCCGTCTCTATCATCTTTCGGCTTGACGCCGCCGAAAGACACGCGTGTAATTCCAGGTATGCAGTTTCCCTGAGAGGGGCGCCTGTGAACGGCGTCCGATACGGCATGGAGGGGCACGCCATGTGGAACTTGCTGGATGAGGACGCGGGAGCCTTCCCGTCCGACGCCGGCCGTGCGCCGGAGCGTGTCGCGCCGGTCCTGCCGCTGTTCGAGCAGACGGTCGACGACGACGACACCTTGATGGGGTGGCAGGAGCGAGCGCTGTGCGCCCAGACCGACCCGGAGGCCTTCTTCCCTGAGAAGGGCGGGTCCACGCGCGAGGCCAAGAAGGTCTGCGCATCGTGCGAGGTCCGCGCGGAGTGCCTGGACTACGCGCTCGCCCATGACGAGCGGTTCGGCATCTGGGGCGGGCTGTCCGAGCGGGAGCGCCGCAAGCTCAAGCGTCGCGCCGTCTGAGCTCGCGGTCACGCAGCACGGCGACCGCCACGACGACGACGGTCACGGCGAGCGCCGCGGTCGCCACCACGATCGTCACCAGCACGGGCGTCGGGAACGGGTACAGGTGCGCGACGGCTTGTGCCGCCCGGCCCCACGCGCCGAGCCCGGAGCCGTCCTCGGGCAGCCAGTACAGCCACCAGGTGTCGTACTGGAACGCCGCGTGCACCGCCGCCGCGAGCACCAGCACCCCGAGCGGCACCGCCCGCCGCGCGATTCCGGTGAGCCGTGCGGCGCCGGCGAGCGCGACCGGTAGCAGGGCGGCCATGCCGGAGTAGAGGTACCGGCCCTGCTGACCGGCGCGGATGTTCTGGTAGGCGGCGAACTGCTCCCACGACCCCTTCGCGACGATGGCCGCGAGCGCGAGCGTGGGCAGCAGCAGCACGAGTGCGTCCGCCCGGGGCAGGTTTCGCCTCACCAGCGTCACGACGACGCCCACCACGATGAGACCGAGCGCGACCCGGGACATCCACCACGACGCGTCCTGGCGCATCAGCGCGGCATGGTCCTGGACGAAGTAGAGGGTGACGAGCCGGTCGCCCAGCCGCGCGAGCCAGGCGGACCCGCCGTCGCTCCACCCGAACACCGCGGTGAGCTCCGGGGGTTCGGTGTGCGTGCCGTGCGGTTGGACGAGGCCGTAGACGACCCGGTTGCGCACCCACCACGCGATCCCGGGCAGCGAGACGGCCCAGGCCACCAGCAGCGAGACCAGCGCGGTCGGCCGGCGGAACCGGAGACCCGCCACCAGGTAGGCCAGCCCGACCCAGACCGGGATCATCAGGGCGAAGCCCTTGGTCAGCAGGGCGAGCGACGTCACGACGCCCAACCCGACGGCGGTGACCCGCGACAGGTCGCCGGTGAGCACGCGAACGACGAAGAGGGTCGCGACGGCCACGAGCATGATGAGCAGGTTGTCGTTGTTGACCGCCGACGCGAGATGGGTCAGCTCCGGGACCGCCAGCGGCAGCATGGCGGCCGCGAACGGGAGCGGGTCGGGCAGGCCCAGGCGCCGGCTGATCGCCCACAGGAGCAGGGGCAGCGGAGCCATCAGGAGCGCGTTCCACCACCGGAGCACCATCCATACCTGGTCGAAGGGGGCCGTCTCCCACTGCGGGATGAGGCTCACGACGCCCGCGCCCAGGACGTAGTACAGCGGAGGGTGCTGGACGAGCTGGTTGAGAGGTTCTGGCCCTTCGGCCCCGGAGTGTCCCGTCCCACCGGCGTCGAGGTAGGACTGGCGGTCGCCACGCGGCGGGATGTCGTCGCGGTCGGCCAGATGCTGGCGCCCTTCGATCCGGTCGTCCGGCAGGAACGCGCCGCCCCTCGTGCCCTCGGTGACGGTCAGCTGGCCGGGGCCGGGCCAGGGCCACGCCGTCCCCGTGCGGACCTGAAGGACGAGGTCGACGTGGCGCCGCTCGTCGGGCGAGCGCGCATGGGGGAAGATCGCCGTCTGGCAGAGCATCACGCCCAGGAAGAGCGCGACGACGAGCCACACCCGCGCCGGCACCGACCGGCGGGCACCGGGCGCGGCGGACGGTGGGACGAGACCAGTGGCGGTGGCGGGCGACCCGCCGTCGGCGAGCGGCACGACACGACCCTAGCGGTGGCATCCGCCCGGCGGGAGACCGACGCGCCAACCCGGCGACCCGCCGAGGGGTGGATGTCCCACGGTCGGCGCGGCGTGCATCGCATGATGGCGGGCAGGATGACTGCCCAGGACACGACCAGAGCGCTCGGGGCGCCGGGTGGGGCCGCGCGGACCGGCGCGGCCGTCGGCGTCGTGCCCGGCGTGTCGGGGGCCCAGCAGGTGGCTGCGGCCGTCACGGCCGTGGTCGTGACGCGTGGGCGCAGCCCGTTCCTCAGCGCGACCCTCGAGGCGGTCCGCGCCCAGGAGTACGCACCGGACCGCATGATCGTCGTCGACGTCGACGCGTCGCCGTCGACCGGGCTCCACCCCGACCTCACGATGGGGGGCGCACGGTTCGTCGCGGGGGGCGACGTGCGCTGCTTCGGCGAGGCGGTCGACGCCGCCCTCGCGACGGCCGGTGCCCCGGAGACGGGCTGGCTCTGGCTGCTCCACGACGACTCCGCCCCCGCACCCGATGCGCTCGCGCTCCTGCTGCGGGCGGTCGAGCACTCCAGCGCCGTCGCGATCGCGGGCTGCAAGCAGCGCCGCTGGCCGGTCGACGGCGACGGCTCGCCGCTGCCGCCCGACGACGGTGCCCCCGTGCTCGTCGAGGTGGGCTGCACCGTCTCGCCGCTCGGGCGCCGCATGACCGGCATCGACGACACCGAGATCGACCAGGGGCAGCACGACGCGCGCGAGGACGTCCTCGCGGTGGGCCTCGCCGGGGCGCTCGTACGGCGCAGCGTGTGGTCCCAGCTCGGCGGGACCGACCCGGAGGTCGGGCCGTTCGGCGACGGGCTCGACCTGTGCCGGCGCGCCCGCCTGGCCGGCCACCGCGTCGTCGTCGTGCCCGAGGCGGTCGTCCACCACGCACAGGCGTCGCTCCTGGGTCTGCGTGACCGGCCGGACGGCCCGCCCGACGCGCGCTCCTCCGCCTATGCCCGCCGGCGGGTGCAGCTCTACCAGCGGCTGGCCGGCGCACCGCTGCCGCTGCTGCCGGTGCTCCTGCTCGCGATGGTCGTCTGGGCGCCCTTCGCGGCCCTGTACCGGATCGCGCTCAAGCGGCCGCAGCAGGCGCGGGACGAGCTCGTCGCCGCACTCGTGACGGCGGTGCGCCTCGTGCCGCTCGCGCGCGCCCGGCGACGGACCGCACGTACGTCCCGGCTCCCGCGGCGCGTGCTGCGGCCGCTGCTCGGCACGTGGCGGGACGTCGCCGCCGAACGCCGCGACGCCCGGCTCTCGCGGGCCGAGGCGCAGCGCAACCGCTGGGCGCCGAGCGAGCTCGAGCGCGCCGAGCTGCGGCGCCTCGCGCGGGCGCGCCGGACCGCAGTGGCGATCGTCATGGTCGCGGTCGTGGCGCTCGCCGTCGTGCTGTTCGGTTCCTGGCAGGGCGTGCTGGCGGCGGGCGGGCGCGTCACCGGTGGCGCGCTCCTGCCGGCGCCCGGGAACCTCGGGGACGTGTGGCAGGCCGCGACGTCGGGCTGGGTGCGTGACGGCCTGGGTACCCGTGCGCCCGCCGACCCCGTGCTGCTGCCGCTCACCGTGCTGAGCGTGCTGGCGGGCGGTTCCCTGCAGGTCGCGGTCAACGTGCTCGTCACGATCGCGCTGCCGCTCGCCGCTCTCGGCGGCTGGTTCGCCGCGGGCGCGGTGACGAGGTCGGTGTGGGCACGCTCCGCGGGTGCGCTCGTATGGGTCGCCGCGCCTGCGTTCCTCGCGGCGCTCGGCAGCGGGCGCATCGGTGCGGTCCTGGTCCACCTCGTGCTCCCGTGGGTGCTCGTGGCGCTGCTGCGCTCCGTCGGGGTGCAGGCGCGCGACACGCTCGACCTGCCCGAGGTCGGTCGCCGTGGGGCCGGGCCCCGTCGGGGGTCGCTCGGGGCGGCGGGCGCCGCGGGGCTGCTGCTCGCCGTGGCCGTGTGCGCGGCGCCGGTGCTCCTGGTGGTCGCCGTCGTCGGGCTCGGGGTCGGTGCCCTGGTGGCACCGCGCCACCGCCGGTACCTGCTCCTGGCCCTGCTGCCGGCGCTGGTCGTCGCGCTGCCGTTCTGGGGATTCGTGCTCGGCTCGTGGTCCGAGGGCGGGTGGCGGCTGCTCGTCGCCGAGCCCGGCGTCCCGCTCCCGCTCCCGGGCACGCCTCAGGGCGTCGAGCTGGTGTTCGGGCTGCCCGGCCAGCAGACCTGGTTCGGTCTGGAGGACGCCCCGGGCGCGCTCGGTGCGGTCGGCACCTACGGTCCGTGGCTGACCGGCGGGCTCGTGCTGCTCCTCGCCACGGTCGCACTGCTGCGCCGCCGGAACGCGGCCGGTGTCCGCACCGGGTGGTTCGTGGCCGCGCTGGGCCTAGGGGCGGCGCTTGTCGCGGTCACGACGACGGTCGCGGGCGGCATGACGCGGACGGGTGAACCGGTCCCGGCGACGGGGTGGCCGGGTGCCGGCCTGTCGGTGCTGCTGCTCGGCCTCGGCACGGCGGCGCTGATCGCCGTCGACACCTCCGGGCCCGCGCGGCTCCCGGGCTGGGTGCGCACGAGCGGGGCGGTCGCGGTCGCGGTGCTCGCGCTCGCCCTGCCGGCCGCCGGGATCACCGCCTGGGCGTCCGATGCGACGCGCGGCCCGGGAGTCGCCGCGCTCCGCCCCGACGCCAGTCCGGTCGTGCCCGCGGTGGGGCAGCAGATGCAGGGCGACGGCCGGGCTGCCCGGGTGCTCGAGCTGGACCGGGACCCGAGCGGCGTCGTCGACTACACGGTGATGCACGCCAACGGTTCGCGGCTGCAGGACTCCTCGACCGTCGTGCGGGCGCGCGATGCGGGGCTGGTGCCCGGGCCGGTGCGGGCCGACGTCGCGCTCCTCGACGCCACCGTCGCCGCGGTCTCGACGGGCGTCGCACCCGGCGTCGCGGAGGACCTCGCCCGGCTGGGCGTGGGCGCCGTGCAGGTGCCGGCCGGGGGTGACCGTGAGCTGACGACGACGCTCGACCTGGTTCCCGGCCTCGTGCGGGTCACCGAGAGCGGCACGCTCGTGTGGCGGGTGACGCCCGACGGTCCGGCGCCGAGCTGGGCGGCGATGTTCGGTGCGGCGCCCCACGACGGCCAGGCGGCCGTGCGGACCTTGAGGTCCGACGGCACCTCGGTGACCGACGGGGTGGGTGACGGGCGAGCGACCCGCACGCTCGCGCTCGCCGAGTCGGCCGACCCCGGCTGGCGTGCGGCGCTCGACGGCCGGCCGCTGGCGGCGGTCGAGTCGGGCGGCCTGCAGGCGTTCGCGCTCGGGCCCGACGGTGGACGCGTCGAGGTCTCGTACGAGGCGACGCACCGCACCGCGTGGGTCGCCGTCGCCGGGGCCGTCCTGCTGGTGTTCGCGCTGCTCGCGCTGCCGGTCGGCCGGCGGCGGGGGAGATGACCGTGGCCGGCGGGATCGGGGCGTCCCTGCTGCCCGCAGCCGTGCGGGCGCGGCTGCGGCGTGCGCTGCGCGGCACGGGTGCGGCGGTGACCGGGCTGCTCCTCGTGGCCGTGCTCGGTGGGCTCGCCGTGCTCGGAGGCGGCTGGGCCGGTGGCTGGACCGCGGGGGCGACGGCCCCGGGCGCCGGGGAGCCGCGCGCCGTCGCGGTGAGCGCGGCCGAGTCCGTACTCGTGTGCCCGCCGCCCGCGACGCTGCCCGAGGGCGCGGACGTCGGCGACGAGCAGTTCCGGGCCACGCCCGTGGCGACCGCCTCCCGGACGGGGGTCGCCGTCCTCGGCGGCGTGCCGGACGGCCTGCGCACGACCGCCCTCGACGGGTCGCAGGCCGCCGGGCTCACGCAGGGGAGCGCGGCCGCCGTGGCGCAGGGCGACGTGACGACGGCCCGAGTGCTGCACGCGACCCCCGTGCCGGGCGTCCCGCTGCGTGCCGCCGGGGCGCTCGCCTCGGTCACGACGACGGGCGACCTGCGCGGCCTGGCGGCCGGGCGCTGCGGTGAGCCCGCGACGTCGCACTGGCTCGTCGGCGGGAGCACCGAGGTGGGTGAGAGCGCGCAGCTGACGGTGCAGAACCCGAGCCCGCGGCCGGCGACCGTCTCGCTCGAGGCGTTCGGGCCGGGCGGCGCGGTGACGCTCGGCGGCAGCGCGAGCTTCGTCGTCGGCGCCCGTGCCCAGCGGGTCGTCCGGCTGGAGTCGGTCGCGCCCGGGCAGCGGCGGCTCGTCGTCCACGTCGAGGCCGCGGGTGCGCGCGTCGTCGCCTCGCTCCAGGGGCAGGCGATCGAGGGTCTCGTGCCGACCGGCGTCGACGTGGTGACGCCGGGCGCGGCGCCCGCGAGGTCGTTCGTGGTCGGTGGGGTGGTGAGCGCGGGCGAGCCGCTCGACGACCCCCACGCACCACGCCTGCGGCTGCTCGCCCCCCGGCACGGCGGCACGGCGCGGGTCGGCGTCTACGGCCCGTCCGGTCCCGTCACGCTGCGCGGCGCGCAGGCCATGACGCTCGAGCGGGGTGTCGTCGTCGACGTGCCGCTCGGCGGGCTGCCCGCGGGGTCGTACACCGTCGTGGTCGACGCCGACGTGCCCGTGGTCGGCGCAGCGCGCTACGACGTCCGGGGAGAGCCGCCCGCGGACGCCGTGGTGGACACCCCGCCCTACGACGTCGCGTGGAGCCCTGGCCAGGCGGTGTCCGCGGCCCGGGCGTCGGACGCGCCCGTGCCCGTGGGCCAGCTGGCGCTTCCCGCCGGGGTGCGCTCGGTCCTGACGCTCGCCTCGCTCCCCGCCGAGCGCGGTCCCGACGCAGAACCGCGCGGGACGACGACCGTGACGGTGCGGGCCTTCGCGGCCGACGGGAGCGAACTCGAGTCGTCCGAGGTCGAGCTCGCGGCCGGCACCGCGGTCACGCTCGGGTCGGCCGACCTGGGCGGCGAGGAGCCCGCCGCCGTGACGGTCGACCGCACGGGCGGTGACGCGCTGCCCGTCGCGTGGACCGCGAACGTCGCCGCCGACGACGGCACCGGAACGCCCGGCACCCTCGTGGCGGTGCTGGCGCCGACGCCTGCCGTGACCGCGCCGAGCGACGTCCGTGTCCGGCGCGTCGACGCCGGTGGCTGAGCCTCAGCGCCCTTCGTAGTGCGGGTCGATCTCCTCGGGCGTGCGCGCCAGGAGGTGCGCCACCTGCTCGACCACGACGTCGCGCACCAGGTCGGCCATGTCTTCGGCGTCGAGCGCGCGCGACTCGACCGGGCGGCGGTAGACGACCACGCGCGCCGGCTGCCCGGACTCCGCCGGGAAGCAGCGGCCGAGCGCGACGCCGCCCGACTCCCAGGGGGCGGGATCCGAGGGCGGCACGTCCTCGACGGCGAACTCCGTCCCCGAGAGCTGCTCCGCCCAGCGCCGCCCGACCGCCTCGACCGCCTCGAGCACCAGGTCGTCGAACCGCTCCGCGCGGGTCCGGTGCGCGGGCATGCCGGGTGGCAGGAGGGGGCCGCGGATGCCCCGGCCGCGGCGGTCGCGCCGGCGCGGCGCGGCGACGTCGTCGGCCTGCGGCGTGACCGGGGTGACGGTGGTGGGGTCGAACGCGGGGTCGGTGGTGGGGTCGAGGGCGGGGTTCGGGCGCGGACGTCGGGGACGGCCGTGCGGCCGCGGCCCACCGGGTACCGCGCCGCGCGACGAGCCGCGTGAGGAGCCGAAGAGTGCCACCGCTCGAGCCTACGTCGGCGGCCGCGGTGCGGCAGCGCTGGCGCCACGGTCACGATGCCGTCACGGTGCTCGACGGCGCGGCGCGCCTCCGCAGGTCAGGTACCGGGCGGCGTATTCTGCCGGGCGTGAGATCGGTCAGGCAGTGCTCGCGCACGGCATGCACGCGTGCCGCCGTTGCGACCCTCACCTATGTGTACGCGGACTCGACCGCGGTGCTGGGTCCGCTCGCGCAGCATGCCGAGCCGCACAGCTATGACCTGTGCGCCGAGCACGCGGAGCGGCTGACGGCCCCTCGTGGGTGGGAGGTCGTGCGCCTCACGCCCGCGTTCGAGGAGCTCGGTCCCACGCCGGACGACCTGTCGGCGCTCGCCGAGGCGGTGCGGGAGGCCGGGCGGGTGCGCCACGATCCGGTCGGCGAGCCGTCGTCGGTCAGCGAGACCGCGCGCCGGGGGCACCTGCGCGTGCTGCGCGCGGAGGGTGACTGACCGGCTCAGTCCGTGAACAGCCAGGGCGCCTCGGCCCGCAGCTCGGCCGTGAACGCCGGTGCGAGCGACCGCGCGTAGGTGCGGGTGATGTGGTGCTGGTCGCGGTAGACCAGCACGCTCCCGATGACCGTCTCGCACCGTTCCGGGCCGCAGAAGTAGTCGGTCAGGTCCACGTGCCCGGCCGACCGGGGCACGCCGTC
>Ga0233363_1000105_pt1 | contig 41058 bp, 41 predicted proteins | sample ElkDunMinimDraft_18_FD_191534 | JGI IMG/M metagenome (GOLD analysis project Ga0233363, IMG submission 191534) | Fecal eukaryotic communites from dung pellets of Tule Elk in California, USA - Elk Dung C16 | ecosystem: Host-associated > Mammals > Digestive system > Large intestine > Fecal | place... | reverse complement strand
ACCTGGACGGCCCTGGCCCCCGCCGATGCCGCGCCTGCCCTGGTCACCTACACGCTGACCGAGGAGGACGTGGCCGGCCCGTTCCAGGACATCCCCGAGGACACGATGGAAAAGGCCGAACTCGAGGCGCTGGGCTACACCTCGCCGGAGGAGGCGCTGGGCGAGCGCTTCCGCGTCGCACCGGCGCTGCTGGCCAGCCTCAATCCGGGCAAGGCGTTCAAGGCGGGGACGACGCTGGTCGTGCCCAACTTCGAGGGGCTCGCGCCGTTGCCCCAGGCCGCCGTGGTGGTGGTGGACCGGTCCGACTCGGTCCTGCAACTGCAGGACGAGGCGGGGCAGGTCTATGCGCAGTTTCCCGCCTCCACCGGCAGCGAGCACGACCCGCTGCCGATCGGCGAGTGGAAGGTCCAGGCGGTGGCCATCGACCCGACCTACCACTACAACCCGGACCTGTTCTGGGATGCCGACCCCGCGCATTCCAAGGCGACCCTCGCGCCGGGGCCGAACAACCCGGTCGGCACGGTGTGGATCGACCTGTCCAAGCCGCATTACGGCATCCATGGCACGCCGGAACCGGCGCAGATCGGCAAGACCCAGTCCTATGGCTGCATCCGCCTGAGCAACTGGTCGGCCAGCCAGGTGGCGGGCGCCGTGAAGGCCGGGACCCGGGTCGTGTTGCAGGAATGAGGCCGGCCGCATGCGCGGGTTGATTGTCGTGGCCCTGGTCCTGCTGCTGGCCAATGCCGGCTGGTGGCTGCTGCGGGCGGAGGGCACTCAGGTGGACGTCCCGACCCGCGATCCGGCCGGGCCGGGCGCCGTGCCGGCAATGGCCGCGCCGCCGCCGCTGGGCCCGGCAGCGGTCGCGGAGACGGCGCCCCGGTTGGCCGCGCCCCGGGCCGTGCCCGGGCCGGTGTCCGCTGCCGCCGCAGGCGCCGGCGGACCGGGCGGGCTGCTCGTGCCGGTCCAGGGCATCGAGGCCAGCCAGCTGCTCGACACCTTCGGCGATGCGCGCGGCGCCGAGCGCAGTCACGAGGCGCTGGACATCATGGCGGCGCCCGGCACGCCGGTGCTGGCCGTGGCCGACGGCCATGTCGAGAAGCTGTTCGACAGCGAGCGCGGCGGCCTGACCATCTACCAGTTCGAGCCCTCGGGCCGCTGGTGCTACTACTACGCGCACCTGCAGGCCTATGCCCCCGGCCTGGCCGAGGGCGCGCCGGTGCGGCGCGGCGAGGTGATCGGCTATGTCGGCAGCAGCGGCAACGCCGACCCCGCCGCCCCGCACCTGCATTTCGCGGTCTTCGCCCTGACCCCGGAGCGGCAGTGGTGGACCGGCACGCCGCTCAATCCCTATCCGCTGCTGGCGGCGCCGCAGCAGTAAGGCCGAGGCGCGCCGCCGGCGCGGGGATCAGTCCAGCAGCGGCTCCAGCGCCGGCCACACATGGTCGAGCAGCTTTTCCTGCGCCTCGACCGTGGGGTGCAGGTTGTCGTCCTGGAAGGCGTTGCGGTCGAGCGCGATCGGCTCCAGCAGGAAGGGCAGCAGGGCGGTGTCGAACAGCTCGGCCAGCTCGCGATAGTTGCGCTCGAAGCCGCGGGTGTAGTCCTGGCCCAGGTTGGGCGGCATGCGCATGCCCACCAGCAGGACCTTGGCGCCGACGTGCTGCGAGGCGCCGATCATGCGCGCCAGGTTGCGGCGCGCCTCGCCCAGGGGAAGCCCGCGCAGGCCGTCGTTGGCGCCCAGGGCGATGATGACCACGTCCGGCCGATGGCGCAGTACCTCGGCGACGATGCGCGAGGCGCCGCCGGCCGTGGTCTCGCCGCTGATGCTGGCGTTGACCACGCGCCAGCCGGGCTTCTGGCGTTGCAGCCGCTCGCCCAGGCGCGACACCCAGCCCTCGTGCGCGGCCATGCCGTAACCGGCCGAGAGCGAGTCGCCCATCACCAGCACGGTATGTGGCTGCGTCGCGGCGGTGGGGGCCGGCTGGGCGAAGGCGGACAGGCACGCCAGCACAAGCAGTAAACCGATGGCCCATTGCATCCGGCCGCGCCAGCCGCCATAAGGATCACGATGCCCCTGCCGGCGTCGGTCACCGCGGTCCGGGCCAGGCGGGGCGGCGCGCCAGAGGGCTGGCCGCGTCCGGCTGCTGCGACGGGCCTCGCGTCCTGCCCGTCCGTGCGGTGACGACACCGGTTCCGCGTCGCATCCACAAGCCTGTTGCATCGATCGATCCTCGTTCGTCATGCCTTGCGCCTGCGACCCAAGATAACCAATCCGGAATGAACATGGCCGACGCCACCGCGCCCCTTGCCCCCACCATCGCCGCCCGCGCCGGGGCCGCCACGCCCGCCCTGCACGTGGAGGGCCTGGGCAAACGCGTGGCGCTGCCCTCCGGCCCGCTGACCATCCTCGATGGCGTCGGCTTCGACATCGCGCCCGGCGAGGTGGTGGCGATCGTCGGTGCCTCGGGTTCGGGCAAGAGCACGCTGCTGTCGCTGCTGGCCGGGCTGGATACGCCATCGTCGGGCAGCGTGGCCCTGGATGGCGACACGATTTCGGCGCTGGACGAGGATGGCCGCGCACGGGTGCGTGGGGAGAAGGTCGGGTTCGTGTTCCAGAACTTCCAGCTGCTGCCTTCGCTCACCGCGCTGGAGAACGTGATGCTGCCGCTGGAGCTGCGCGGCGATGCGGATGCCGAGTCGCCGGCGCGCGCGATGCTGGGCAAGGTCGGCCTCGGCGAGCGCCTGGGCCACTATCCGCGGCAGCTGTCGGGCGGCGAGCAGCAGCGCGTGGCGCTGGCGCGCGCGTTCGTGGCCGGGCCTTCGCTGCTGTTCGCCGACGAGCCCACCGGCAACCTCGACACCACCACCGGCCAGGCGATCATCGAGCTGCTGTTCGCGATGAACGCCGACGCCGGCACCACCCTGGTGCTGGTGACCCACGACGACCACCTGGCCGAGCGCTGCCACCGCATCCTGCGGCTGGACGGCGGGCGCCTGGTCGGCGACGGGTCGCGCTGATGCGGACCCTGGCACTGGCCTGGCGCCAGCTGCGCCGCGACCTGGCCGCCGGCGACGTGCGCATCCTGTTCGCCGCGCTGGTGCTGGCGGTGGTGGCCGTGACCTCGGTGGGCTTCGTCACCGACCGCGCCGGTCGCGCCCTGGCGATGGAAGCCAACCGCCTGCTCGGCGGCGACGCCCTGGTGCGCGGCGATGCGCCGGTCGGCGGCGCGATCGACCAGGCGGCGGGCGCGCCCGGGCTGCGGCGCACGCAGACGGTCGAACTCGACAGCATGATCCGGGTCGGCAATGGCGCCGATGCGCGACTGCAGCTGGGCGACCTGCGCGCGCTGGGCGAAGGGTTCCCGCTGCGCGGGGTTTTCCGCATCGTCGGCGCCGATGGCCTCGAGCGCGATGCGGCCGCGGTGCCGCAACCGGGCACGCTGTGGCTCAGCCGCGCCGGCGCCGACACCCTGGGCGCCAGGCTCGGCGACACGGTCGGCATCGGCACGCGCGAGTTCCGCCTCGACGCGCTGGTGGTGCAGGAGCCGGACGCCTCGATCGATTACTTCAACGTCGCCCCCAAGGCCTTCCTCAACCTGGCCGACCTCGAATCCACGGGCCTGGTGCAGGAAGGCAGCCGCATCCGCTACCGGCTGGTGGTGGCCGGCGACGCGGCCGCGGTGGAACGCTTCGCCGGGATCGCGAAGGCCAACCTCGGCCGCGGCCAGCGCATCGAGACGATCGGCGATGCGCGACCGGAAGTGCGCTCGGCGCTGGACCGCGCCGGCCGCTTCCTGGGCCTGGCGGCGCTGGTGTCGGTGGTGCTGGCGGCGGTGGCGGTGGCCATGGCCGCGCGCCGCCACAGCGAGCGGCACCTGTCGGGCGTGGCCGTGATGCGCTGCCTGGGCGCGCAGCAGCGCACCCTGGTGGGCATCCATGTGGGCGAGCTGCTGCTGCTCGGGCTGATCGCCTGCACGATCGGCGTGGCGATCGCGTTCGCGCTGCAGTGGTCGGTGGCCGGCTGGCTGGCGCAGGCGCTCAAGGTCGAGATCCCGCCGGCCAGCCTGTGGCCGGCGCTGCGCGGCTACGGCGTGGGCCTGGTGGTGCTCCTGGCCTTCGGCGCGCCGCCGGTGCTGGCGCTGCGGCGCGTGCCGGCGCTGCGGGTGCTGCGCCGGGATCTGGACGGGGCCGAGCCCTCGGCGTGGATCGTGGCCCTGGCCGGCCTGGCCGGGCTGGCGGCGCTGCTGTGGTGGCAGGCCGGCTCGGCCACGCTGGCCACGGCGATGCTGGTCGGCATCGCCGCCACGCTGGCGGCGCTGGCGCTGATCGCCTGGCTGCTGATCCTGGCCGTGCGGCGCCTGCGCACGCGCCTGCGCGGGGCGCTGCGCTACGGGCTGGCGAACGTCAGCCGCCGCGCGGGCACCTCGATCGCGCAGGTCAGCGCGCTCGGCCTGGGCCTGATGGCGCTGCTGCTGCTGACCTTCGTGCGCACCGACCTGCTCGACCGCTGGCAGCTGGCGCTGGCGCAGGACGCGCCCAACCGCTTCATCATCAACGTCCAGTCCGACCAGATCGCGCCGGTGCGCGAGTTCATCGCCGCGCGCGGCGTGGCCGAGCCGGTGCTGTTCCCGATGGTGCGTGCGCGCCTGGTGGCGCGCAACGGCGAGCCGGTGCGCGGCGAGGACTACGTCGGGCGTACCGGCGATGCGGACGAGGACCGGCAGTCGCAGCGGCGCGCCGAGCGCGAGTTCAACCTGTCGATGGCCGATGCGCTGCGCGAGGACAACAAGGTCACCGCCGGCACGTTCTGGCGCGGCGCGCCGCCATCGCCCGAGCTGTCGGTCGAGGAGAACTTCGCCAGCGGGCTGGGCTGGAAGATCGGCGACCGCATCGCCTTCGACATCGCCGGCCAGCGCTTCGAGGCGCCGATCACCAGCCTGCGCAGCGTGGAATGGGAAAGCTTCCAGCCCAACTTCTTCGTGGTCGCCTCGCCCGGTGCGCTCGACGGCTATCCGGCCAGCCATATCACGGCGGTGCAGGTGCCGCCCACGCAGCCGCGCTTCACCGCCGAGCTGGTGCAGCAGTTCCCGAACCTGTCGGTGATCGACGTGGACGCGGTGCTGGCGCAGGTGCGCAGCACCGCCGACCAGGTCTCGACCGTGGTGCAGGTGGTGTTCTGGTTCTCGCTGCTGGCCGGCGTGCTGGTGCTGCTGGCGGCGGTGAGCGCCAGCCAGGACGAGCGCCTGCTGGAGGGCGGGGTGATGCGCGCGCTGGGCGGCAGCCGCCGCCAGCTGCGCATGGCGCAGGTGTCGGAGTTCGCGGCGATCGGGCTGCTGTCGGGCCTGGTGGCGGCGATCGCCGCCTCGGTGCTCTCGGGCGTGGTCGCGGTGCAGGTGTTCGACCTGCCGTGGCGGGCGAACTGGACCCTGGCCGCGGCCGGCGGCGCGCTGGGCGTGGTGGTCACGCTGGCGGCCGGCCTGCTCGCCACGCGGCGGGTGGTGGACGCGCCGCCTTCGGCGATGCTGCGCGAACTGCAGGTCTAGGGCAGCGCACCGGACGGCCCGGCGACGGGCGCCGCCCTGCGCCGGGCGATGAAGACACGCCCGTCTGCGCGGCGGGCATCACGATCACCACGGTCGCGCCCGCGCAGGGCCGACGGACAGGACGGGACTTGCATGCAGGACATCGATTTCGAACTCGAGGGCGAACACGTCGAGCTCAACCAGCTGCTCAAGCTGTGTGGGCTGGCCGACAGCGGCGGCGCGGGCAAGGCGCTGGTGGCCAGCGGCGCGGTGCGCGTCGATGGCGTGGTGGAGCTGCGCAAGACCTGCAAGATCCGCGCAGGGCAGGTGGTCGAGGCCGCGGGGGCGCGCATCCGGGTCGGTTGAGGCCCCGGCAGGCGGCGCGGCGGCCGGTTGGCCGCGCGCGCCGTGACCGCCCGGGATCACGGCGCGATGGAACCGGGCCTCAGCCTTCCCAGCGGCGCAGCACCAGGCTGGCGTTGGTGCCGCCGAAGCCGAAGCTGTTGGACAGCACGGTGCGCAGCGGCGCGTCGCGGCTCTCGCGCACCAGCGGCAGGTCGGCCGCTTCCGGATCGACCTCGTCGACGTTGATCGAGCCGGCGATGAAGCCGCGCTGCAGCATCAGCAGGCAGAAGATCGCCTCGTGCACGCTGGTCGCGCCCAGCGAATGGCCGGTGAGCGACTTGGTCGACGAGAACGGCGGGACCGCCTCGCCGAACAGCGCCCGCATCGCACGCAGCTCGGCGACATCGCCGACCGGGGTCGAGGTGCCGTGGGTGTTGACGTAGTCGATGCCGCCGTCCAGGCCCTCGAGCGCCAGGCGCATGCAGGCGACGGCGCCGTCGCCGGAGGGGGCGACCATGTCCTCGCCGTCGGAACTGGCGCCGAAGCCGACCAGTTCGCCGAGGATGGTGGCGCCGCGCGCCTGCGCGTGTTCCAGGCTCTCGAGCACCAGCGCACCGCCGCCGCCGGCGATGACGAAGCCGTCGCGGCCGGTGTCGTAGGGCCGCGAGGCGCGCTGGGGCGTGTCGTTGTACTTGGTGGACAGCGCGCCCATGCCGTCGAACAGCATGGCCATGCCCCAGCTGACCTCCTCGCCGCCGCCGGCGAAGACCACGTCCTGCAGCCCGGCCTGGATCTGCTGCGCGGCCACGCCGATGCAGTGCGCCGAGGTCGCGCAGGCCGAGGAGATCGAATAGTTCAGGCCCTTGATGCCGAACGCGGTAGCCAGGCAGGCCGACACGGTCGAGCTCATCGTGCGGGTGACCTGGTAGGGCCCGACCCGGCGGATGCCGCGCTCGCGCAGGGTGTCGGCCGATTCGATCTGGTTGGTCGGCGAGCCGCCGCCCGAACCCATGATCAGGCCGGTGCGCGGATGGGACACCTGCGCCGGTGCCAGGCCGGCCTGGGCGATCGCGTCACGCATGGCCAGGTAGGCGTAGGCCGCCGCGTCGCCCATGAAGCGGCGCAGCTTGCGGTCGATCTGAGCCTCCAGGTCCACCTGCGGCACGCCCGCGACCTGGCTGCGCAGGCCCTTGTCGGCGAATTCCTGGTCGAAGCTGATGCCCGAACGGCCCTGGCGCAGGGCATCGGCCACGGTCTCCAGGTCGTTGCCCAGGCACGAGACGATGCCGGCACCGGTGATGACGACGCGACGGGGTCCCAGTGCCAGGCTCATACGTCGCCTTCCCGCTGGAACAGGCCCACGCGCAGGTCGCAGGCGCTGTAGATCTCCTTGCCGTCGCAGTACATGCGCGCGTCGGCGATGGCCAGGATCAGCCTGCGCTTGATCACGCGCTTGATGTCGATCTCGTAGCGCACCAGCTTCGCCTCGGGGCCGACCTCGCCGGTGAACTTCACCTCGCCCGCGCCGAGGGCGCGGCCGCGGCCGGGCAGCCGCTGCCAGGTCAGGTGGAAGCCGACCAGCTGCCACATCGCGTCCAGGCCCAGGCAGCCGGGCATCACCGGGTCGCCGGCGAAGTGGCACTGGAAGAACCACAGGTCCGGATGGATGTCGAGTTCGGCCTCGACCCGGCCCAGCCCGTAGGCGCCGCCGTCGTCGTCGATATGGGTGATGCGGTCGAACATCAGCATCGGCGGCAGCGGCAGGCGTCCGCTGCCGGGGCCGAAGAGCGTGCCTTCGCCGGAGGCGATCAGCTGTTCGAAGTTGAAAGAGTCCTTCATCGGGCGGAAACGGCTCGCGCTGCGCAGGACCGTCAAGTATCGCGGAAATGCCGCGCGAGCGGGGACACGGGGTGTGGGCGGATTGTCCTTTCGGCGGTCGGGCCCGGCCGTCACGCCGCCCCCGCGGCCCGGGGGCGGTCGCGTGGACGGCCCGCAGCCGCCCTACCTGGCCCGGCGGGCCAGGTAGTAGGCCGCCAGGTTGCCGACGCCGGTGGCCGCCAGCAGGACCGCGAACACGCCTGGAGAGGCTTCGTCCCAGGACAGCGCCTCGACCAGGCCGAAACCGGCCGCCAGCGCCAGCAGGATCACGCCCCAGCGCAGCGATGCCTCGCGCCGCCGCGTCTCCTCGCCTTCCAGGATCGTGCGCAGCATCTCCTCCGAGCCGTGGTACTGGACCATCTGCCTGCGCGCGCGCGCCTCGACCACGGCGCGGATGGCCAGCAGGATGCAGATGAACAGGACAATAGGGATGAGGAATTCGAATTGCATGGCGGCAGCCTCTGGAAGGCGGGCGGGTGGACGGTCAGGCACAGGAGATACCCCCGGTGCGCACGCGGTTGCAGGGGCCGCGCCCGGGCCGCGCGCCCGGCCTTGCAACCGCGCCCGCCACGGTCGTATCCCTGTCCCCGATGCATGAGCCTCCAGACCCCACCGATTCCAGCGAGGCGATCGTCGCCGACCGGCGGCTGGCCGCGGACGTGCTGGCCGGAACGCCCGGCGCGTTCGAGCGGCTGGTGCGCGACTACCAGGGCCTGTGCTGGCACGTGATCGACCGCATGGTGCGCCATCCCGACGACACCCGCGAGTTGTGCCAGGAGGCGTTCCTGCGCGTGCACCAGGCCCTGCACCAGTACCGCGGCGACAGCCCGCTGAAGTCGTGGATCGCGCAGGTGGCCTATTCGGTGGCCAAGCGGCACCTGGAGAAGAAGCGCATCCCCATCGCCGAGTCCCCGGGCCGGGACGAGGGGCCGTCGCTGGCCGAGACGGTGGGCGATGGCTTCGACCTGGAGGCCGCGGCCGCCGCCGACGAGGCGGTGGGCCTGCTGCATGCCGCGATCGGGCGCCTGCCGCCGCTGCAGCGCACGCTGCTCAGCCTGTATCACCTGGAAGACATGTCGATCGGCGAGATTTCACGGGTCACCGGACTTGCCGACGGTACGATCAAGAGCCACCTGTTCCGCAGCCGCAAGCGCCTGCGCGAGCTGCTGGAACCGAGCCTGGGAGCTTTCGCCGCATGACCACGCGCCCACCCCGCCACGGCCCCCGGGAAGCTGTCGCCGAGCGCGACTGGCTGGCCCAGGAACAGGCCCTGTCTTCGCCCGACCACCGCGCCGATGCGCTGCTGGCGCGCGCGTTGCGCAGCTTGCCGGTGTCGCAGCCGCCGCCCGGCTTCGCCGCGGACGTGGCGGCCCGGGCGGCGGCCGGCCGGTCCCCGTCTGCCGGCGACGGAGGGCTGGAGCGCGCGCTGCTCAACGGCCTGCTGGCGGTGCTGGTACTGGCCACCCTGGCCACGGTCGCCTACTTCGGCGGCGACTGGTGGCGGCTGGCCGGCCACGCGCTCGGCGAGGGCGCTGCCCAGTGGGCGCTGCTGGGTGCGACCTGCCTGCTGCTGGCGTGGCTGCCCGAGGCGGCGCGGCGGCTGCGCGAGACCGGCCGGCCGGTCCCGCACCAGGCCTGACCGCGCTGCGCCGCCGGGACGTGGGCCGGCGGCGCAGCGGCACCCGGGCAACCGTCAGCCCAGGAACTCCAGGTTGGCCTCGAACCGGCGCGCGTAGTCGCGTTCGTCGCTGATCCGCATCACCTCGCCGGGATCGAAATCCGGCGCGCCGTAGACCGCGCAGGTGATGCCTTGCTCGCCGCGGCCGACGGCCAGCAGCCGATAGCGGGACTGGCCGCTGCCGGTCTCCGGCGGGTAGTGGATCGGGGGTTCGCTGCCATCCATATCCAGCTCGCCGTTGTCGATGACGCCGCCAACGAACAGTGCACGCATGCTGCCTCCTTCTTTGCGGGTAGTGCCCATGCAGCCTGCGGGCGGGGATGTTCGGGCGCGGTCAAGATCGCGTAATCGGCGGCGCCGGCGGCCCGCATCCCGCGCGGCGGCTAGAATCGTGCGCCCGCCGCCGACCCTTGCCGCATGTCCGATCCCGCCCTCGATGCGCTGATGCTGCCCTTCGCCAACGGCCAGTTGCCCTGGCCCGGGTCGGGGCGGGCGCTGTTCCTGCGCGCACGCAGCGGCGCCGCGCTGCATGCGTACGCGCCGCGCACGCTGGTGTGCGAGCAGTCCTTCCGTCCCGAACACGATGCGCTGGCGCGCGCAGGCTTCAGCGTGCGCACGTCCGGCGAGGATGCGTTCCCGCTGGTGCTGCTGCTGCCGCCGCGCCAGCGCGACGAGGCGCGCGCCCTGCTGGCCCAGGCGCTGTCGCGCGCGCTGCCGGGCGCCTGCCTGGTGGCGGCGATGCCCAACGATGCCGGCGCGCGCTCCGGCCAGGCCGATTTCGAGGCCCTGCTGGGGCCGGCGACGGTGCTGAGCAAGCACAAGTGCCGGGTGTTCCGCGCCGGTACCGATCGCGCCGATGCCGCGCTGGCCGAGGCCTGGCGCGGGCTCGACGCGCCGCGGCCGATCCTCGGCGGCCGCTACCGCAGTCGCCCAGGCATCTTCGCCTGGGACCGGGTCGACCGGGCCTCGGCCCTGCTGGCGCGGCATCTGCCGCCAACCCTGTCCGGCCACGGCGCCGACCTGGGCGCCGGCTGGGGCTATCTGTCGGCGCAGGTACTGGAGCGCTGCGCCGGCGTGACCGCGCTGGACGTGGTCGAGGCCGAGCAGCGCGCGCTCGACTGCGCGCGCGTCAACCTCGCCGGCCACGGTGGTCGCGTGGCGCTGGAGTTCCTCTGGCACGACGTCACCGCCGGGCTGCCGGCGCGCTACGACTTCATCGTCAGCAACCCGCCCTTCCACGCCCTGCGCGGCGAACCCAGGCCCGAGATCGGCCGCGCCTTCATCGCCGCCGCCGCCGACGCGCTGCGGCCCGGCGGCACGCTGTGGCTGGTCGCGAACCGGCAACTGCCCTATGAGGAGGTGCTGGGCGCGAGGTTCACGCAACTGCGCGACGTGGCGCAGGAAGGCGGTTTCAAGGTCATCACCGCGGTGAAGGGGCGTTGAGCGCGATGGCCAGGCGATGCCGCTGCGGCCGCGTGCCGCCTGCGCGGACGGACGGCACGCGATGAAGCTGCTGCGATACATCGCCAACCTCGGCTACGGCAGCCGGCGCGAGGTGCAGTGGATGTTCCGCGAGGGCCGCATCACCGACGCCGCCGGCGAGCCGCTGTACGCCGACGACCGGGTCGCCCACGAGCACGTCCGCGTCGACGGCGAGCCGCTCGATCCGGCCCCGGGCATGGCGCTGATGCTGCACAAGCCGGTCGGCTTCACCTGCTCGACCAAGGATGCCGGGCGCCTGGTCTACGACCTGCTGCCGCCACGCTGGCGCGTGCGCGATCCGGTGCTCTCCACCGTGGGCAGGCTCGATCGCGACACCAGCGGCCTGCTGCTGATGACCGACGACGGCAAGCTGCTGCACCGGATCATCTCGCCCAGGGCCAGCCTGCCCAAGACCTACGAGGCGACGCTGGCCTCGCCGCTGCGCGGCGACGAGGCGGCGCTGTTCGCCAGCGGCACGCTGATGCTCGAGTCGGAGCAGACGCCCCTGCGTCCGGCGCTGCTGGAGGACGCCGGCGACGGCCGCGCGCGGCTGACGATCACCGAAGGCCGCTACCACCAGGTGCGGCGCATGTTCGCGGCGGTCGGCAACCACGTGCAGGCGCTGGAGCGCACGCGCATCGGCGGGCTGGACCTGGGCGGGCTCGCGCCCGGGCAGTGGCGGCTGCTCGATGCCGGCGACCTTGCGCGGCTGTTCGGCGGACCCGTGGAGTGAGGCCGGTCGCGCCGCTGGCGACCCTGCCCGATGCGGTCGTCTTCGACATGGACGGGCTGATGCTCGACAGCGAACGGGCGATCACCGACTGCATGGCGCGCGCCGCCGCGGCCGCGGGCCACCAGGTGCCGCAGGCGCAGTGGCTGGAACTGGTCGGCACCGGCGAGGCGGCCTGCCGCGCGATCCTCGCCCGGCGCCTGGGCGGCGAGGCGGCCGATGCCCTGCTCGCCCACGCCGATGCCCTGTACGAGGCGGTGGTCGATGCCGGGGTGCCGCACCGGCCGGGCATCGTCGCGCTGCTGGACTGGCTGGATGCCCGCGGGCTGCCGCGCGCGGTGGCGACGTCGACCCGGCGACCGCTGGCGCTGCGCAAGCTGCGCCGGGCCGGCCTGCTCGACCGCTTCCAGGCGATCTGCACCAGCAGCGACGTGGGCGCGCCCAAGCCGGCACCGGACGTCTACCTGCTGGCCGCATCCCGCCTCGGGGTGGCGCCCGCGCGTTGCCTGGTGCTGGAGGATTCGCCCATCGGCGTGCGCGCGGCGCTGGCCGCCGGCATGGTGCCGGTGCAGGTGCCGGACCTGGTCGAGCCCGATGCCGCGGTGCGCGCCCTAGGCCATCGCATCGTGCCCTCGCTGGCCGATGCGCAACGCCTGCTGGAAGCCTGCGCCGGCAGCGCGTCGCCCGGGGCGGGAGGCCGCGGCTGATCGCAGGCGCCGCTGGGCCGCGGCCCGCCAAGCGGCGGACATCGCGTCGGCCGCGCGAGGCCGGCTGTCCGCCTCCCTAGTTCGCGTGCCTGGCGTCGGTCGGGTCGCCATCCTCGTCGAGCAGCGCGCGCCATCCTTCGAAACCCAGCGCCCGCACCGTGGCGATGTTGCGCGCGATGATCGCATCGGGTTCGGGGTAGGCGTCCACCGCGCGTTCCACGCTGGCCTCGCGCAGCAGGTGCAGGATCGGGTAGGGCGCGCGGTTGGTCAGGTTCTCGACATCGTCGGGCGCGCTGTCGGCGAACTGGTAGTCGGGATGGAAGCTCGCCACCTGCAGCACGCCCTCCAGGTCCAGCGCCTCCACCAGCGCGTCGGCATCGTCGAGGAAGGCGTTGTAGGCCAGGAAATCGCCGAGCACCAGCGGATGCACCAGCAGGGTGGTGTCGATGTCCGCCGCCGGCGTGTCGCGCAGCAGGGCCAGTTCCTCGCCCAGCTGCTCGAGCAGGTCGCGCGGCGTGGCGGCATCGCTGACCACGATCCGGACCTGGCCCTTGGCGTAGACCGCCTTGGCGAAGGGGCACAGGTTGAGGCCGATCACGGCGCGCTCGAGCCAGCGCCGGACCTGCGCCTCGACGCGCGCGACCTCGAACGCCTCAGTCACGGAAGTTCTCGAACTGCAGCGGCAGTTCGAAGTCCTCGCCGCGCAGCAGGGCCATCGCGGCCTGCAGGTCGTCGCGCTTCTTGCCACTCACCCGCAGCTTGTCGCCATTGATCTGGCAGTCGACCTTGAGCTTGGCGTCCTTGAGCTTGCCCTGGATCTTCTTGGCCAGTTCGCGCTCGATGCCCTGCTTCACCGTCACCTTCTGGCGGGCGCCGGCCACGTTGGTGTCGATGTCGCCGAACTCCAGGCAGCGCGCATCGATCTTCCGCGCGATCAGGCGTGCGCGCAGGATGTCGGTCATCTGCTGGAGCTGGAACTCGCTGGGCGCGGACTGGGTGATCACCGCGTCCTCGCGCACGAACTTCGCGTCCACGCCCTTGAAGTCGAAGCGGGTGGTCAGTTCGCGGTTGGCCTGGTCGACGGCGTTGATCAGCTCGTGGGTGTCGACTTCGGAGACGATGTCGAAGGAGGGCATGGCAAAGGCTCGGTTGGGGCGGGCGCGGCCGCCTGCATGGGGGTGACCGGCGGGCGGTCGTGGCGCGTTGCGCACTAGGTTACCCCACGGTTGCGCAAGCAACGGATGCACGGGTCTGCGCCAGCCCGTACCGTGGTGCGCCCCCATGCAGGCCCGGCGGCACGTGATCCCATCCCCCACCATCGCCATCGTCGGCAGCGCCGGCACCTACGGCCGCTGGCTGCGTGGTTTCTTCGAACGGCGCATGGGACTGCACGTGCTGGGCCACGATCCGGGCGACCCGGCCAGCGACGATCCCGAGACCCTGGTCGCCCGGGCCGACGTGCTGCTGTTCGCCGCGCCGATCCGGCAGACGCCGGAACTGGTCGACGACTATGTCCGCCGCTCGGCGGGCCGCGAGGCAGGCCGGCTGTGGCTGGACATCACCTCGATCAAGCAGGGCCCGGTGGAGGCGATGCTGCGCTCGCGCGCGGAGGTGGTCGGGCTGCATCCGATGACCGCGCCGCCCAAGGCGCCCACGCTCAAGGGCCGGGTGGTGGTGGTCTGCCAGGCGCGGCTGCAGCGCTGGCAGCCGTGGCTGCAGTGCCTGCTCGAGGCGCTGGAAGGCGAGTACGTGCATGCCAGCCCCGAGCGCCACGACCGCATGATGGCGCTGGTGCAGGCGATGGTGCATGCCTCGCACCTGGCCCAGGCCGGCGTGCTCGGCGACTACGCGCAGGCGTTGGGCGGGCTGCAGGCGATCATGCCGTTCCGCTCGGCCTCGTTCGAGCTCGATGCGGCCATCGCCGCGCGCATCCTCTCGCTCAACCCGGCGATCTACGAAGAGATCCAGTTCGGCAACCCGCATGCGGCGGAGGTGCTGGACCGGCTGCTGGCGCAACTGTCGGAACTGCGCGACCTGGTCCGCCAGGGCGACGACCAGGCCCGCGCTCGCTTCCGCGAGCGCTTCCTGCACAGCCGTGCGATCTTCGGCGACCAGGGTCTGGCCGATGGCAGCTATGCCTACGAGCGCGTGGGTTACCTGCTGGCCGACCTGGTGACCCGCCGCTACGCCAGCGTGCACCTGCCGCAGGACCGGCCCGGCTCGCTGCGCGCGCTGCTGCATGTGTTCGAGCGCCATGGGGTGAACCTGGAGTCGATCCACTCTTCGCGCACGCCCGCCGGCGAGGTCCACTTCCGGATCGGCTTCGTCGGCGACACCGCACCCGAGGCCCTGGCCCGGGCGGTGGCCGAGATCGACGCCGATGGCCTGGGCCACGTGCTGGAGGCAGGCTGAGGCGGGCGCGGATGCGGCATCATGCGCATTCACCCAGCCACCGGATCCCCGCCATGGTCCCCGCCTATGCCGCCCCGGCGGCTGGTGCCCCGCTTGCGCCGTTCGCGATCGAGCGCCGCGCGCCCGGCCCGCGCGACGTGCAGATCGACATCCTGTACTGCGGCGTCTGCCACACCGACATCCACCAGGTCCGCGGCGAGTGGGGTGGCGGGATCTTCCCGATGGTGCCCGGCCACGAGATCGTCGGCCGGGTCTCGGCGGTCGGCGCGCAGGTGGGCCGCCACCGCGTCGGCGACGCGGTCGGCGTCGGCTGCTTCATCGACTCGTGCCGGGCCTGCCCCGAATGCCGCGCCGGCCTGGAGCAGTACTGCGACGAGGGCATGACCGCCACCTACAACTCGCGCGCACGCGGCACCGGCGAACCCAACCACGGCGGCTACTCCACGCGCATCGTGGTCGACCAGGATTACGTGCTGCGCATTCCCGAGGGCCTGCCGCTGGATCGCGCCGCGCCGCTGCTGTGCGCCGGCGTGACCGTCTGGTCGCCGCTGCGCCACTTCGGTGTGGTCGCCGGCCACCGCGTCGCGGTGATGGGCCTGGGTGGACTGGGGCACATGGCGGTGAAGCTGGCGGTGGCGATGGGCGCGGAGGTCACGGTGCTGAGCACCAGCGAATCCAAGTGCGCCGACGCGCTGGCCCTGGGCGCGCAGGATTTCGCCACCACCGGCGATGGGCGCGCCTTCAAGAGCCATGCGCGCCAGTTCGACCTGATCATCGACACCGTCTCGGCGCCGCACGACTACAACGCCTGCCTGGGCCTTTTGCGGGTCGATGGCACGCTGGTGCTGCTGGGCCTGCCCGAGCCCGCGCCGCTGTCGGCCTTCCCGCTGGTGTCGCAGCGCCGCCGCATCGCCGGCTCGATGATCGGGGGCATCGCCGAGACCCAGCAGATGCTGGAGTTCTGCGCCGCCCACGGGATCGCCGCCGATATCGAGCTGATCGCGGTCGACCGGATCAACGAGGCCTACGAGCGCATGCTGCGGGGCGACGTGCGCTACCGCTTCGTGCTCGACATCGCCACCCTGGCGCGCTGATGGCCGCGCCGGGCCTGCGTCCGGGAGCGGCGGCGGCGTGGATGCTCGCCGCCGGCCTGTCGTTCGCGTTCATGGACGCGGGCATGAAGTGGCTGTCGGCCGACTATCCACCGTTCCAGGTCGCGGCCCTGCGCAGCCTCTCGGCGCTGCCGCTGGTCGCGCTGTGGATCGCGGCGCGCGGCCGGGCGGGCAGCCTGCTGCGCGTGCACTGGCCGCTGCATCTGCTGCGCGGCGTGCTGGGGCTGGGCATGATGGTCGGCTTCGTCTACGGCCTGGCGCGCATGCCGCTGTCGACCGCATACACGATCGTGTTCGTGGCGCCGCTGATGATCACCGCGCTGGCGGTGCCGTTGCTGGGCGAGAAGGTCGGTCCGCGACGCTGGACCGCGATCGCGGTGGGGCTGGCGGGGGTGCTGGTGGTGCTGCGCCCTGCCGGCGACGGCGTCGCCACCGTCGCAGGCCTGGTCGTGGTGCTGGCGGCGCTGTGCTACGCGGTCGCCGCCATCACGGTGCGCAAGCTGGCGCTGCGCGACAGCCCCGAAGCCATGGTGTTCTGGTTCCTGGTGCTGCTGGGCCTGTTCGCGGGCACGATCGCCGCCTTCGACTGGCGGCCGGTGCAGGCCGCCGACCTGTGGGTGATCGCGGTGATCGGCCTGACCGGGGCCCTGGGCCAGATCGCCCTGACCCATGCCTTCCGCTTCGGCGAGGCCAGCCAGATCGCGCCGCTGGAGTACGCGTCCCTGCTGTGGGTGGTGCTGCTGGATCTGGCCGTCTGGCACACGCTGCCCGACACGATGACCTGGGTGGGCGCGGCCATCATCATCGCCAGCGGCCTGTACCTGATCCGGCGCGAGCGCGTGGTGGCGTCCGGGGCCGCTGCCGACGCGGCGCAGACCCCGCCGCCGTGAGGCCGCTGCCATGCCGCTGCTGCTGATTCCGGTCGCGCTGCTGCTGTTGCTGGCCCTGCTGCTGCTCTGGCCGCTGGGCCTGTGGCAACGCAACCGCAGCGGGCGGGCGCGGCGGCGGGCCCGGCCGGGTTGGGTGACGCTCAACGCCGTCGGCCTGCTGCTGTCGTCGCTGCTGCTGCTGGCGGGCGCAGGCGTGGCCGGCATCTGGATCGGGGGCGCGGCCTGGAATGCCGGCGCAGGCCTGCTGGCCGGGCTGGTCCTGGGGGCCTGCGGCCTGTGGCTGGCGCGCTTCGAGGCGGGAGGCGGGCAACTCCACTACACCGCCAATGCCTGGCTGGTATCGATGCTGACCCTGCTGATCGCGGCCCGTGTCGTGCTGGCCGCCTGGCAGGCCTGGCATCGTGCCTGGGAGGGGGTGCCCGCCCCGCTGCCCTGCCCCTGGCTGGCCGATCCGGCCAGCCTGTGGGCGATCGGCGGCCTGCTGCTGGGCTACCACCTGGCCTTCAATCTGGGGCTGCGGCGCAAACTGCGCAGGCTGGGGATGCTGCGGCGGCGCTGAACCGCGGGGTGCGTTCCTTGCACCCCTCGGGATCCGCTTCCGGTCGGAAGGCGCACCGCGCGGGCGCGCCATCGAGTGGTGTCCGGACCCCCGCATGCGGGGGAGGCGGCGTCGGGCAGGGATGCCCGGTCGGTCAGAAGCGCGCGCCGATGCCGAAGCCGACGGCCCAGGGATCGAAGCCGACGTCGCGCTCGACCGTCTGGCCGGCGACCTTGACGTCCGAATCGCCATCCAGGTAGCGGGCGTCCAGGCGCGCGAACCAGGTCGGGTTGATGTTGATGTCCACGCCGGCCGTGCCGATCGCGCCCTTGGGCGTGGTCATGCTGACGTGCTCGCCGGTGCCGATCGACTCGTCGCTGATGTTGGTCTGGTGGTAGCCCAGGCCCAGGAACGGGCGGAAGGTCGCGTCGGCTTCGCCGAAGTGATACTGGGCGCTGAGCGCGAGCGGCTGCGAATCGACGGTGCCGAGCTTGCCCGCGTCGCTGCGCACGCGATGGTTGAACTTGTCGGCCGCGCCCCACAGTTCGATGCCCACATTGTCGTTGACGTGCCAGGTGGCACTCAGCGTCGGGGCGACGTCGCCATCGACGCGGCCGCCCAGCGGATCGGCGGACGGATCGAGGATGGTGGCGCTGCCGACCACGGAGAAGCGCTTGCCGGACGCGGTGTCGGCCTGCTGCGCGAAGGCGGTCGGGGCGACCAGGAGGGCGGCGATGGCTGCGGAAAGGCCGTAAAGACGCATGGACTGCATGGGGAACTCCTCAGTAGTTTTGATTGCGCCCTTGAGGTGGGCGGCGCCTACCGTAGGGATGGCCGGATGAATGCAGGCCGTGGCGGGACGGCGCGCGACGCGCGCCGTCCGGCCGGCGTTCAGCGCCGTGAGTGCCCGGTCCGTTCGTGCCTCGACCGGTGTCGACGGACGAAGCCCGCCGGCACGCGGTCTGCGCGCCGTCGGTGATGCGCGCGACGGCCACGGCTGGGTCCGCGATGTGAAGGCAGCCGGCCTCCACCATCCGCACATGCGCGGGACGGGCGCTGCGGCATGGGTTGCATCCGAAACCGTATCCGCCCGAGCGCGCGGGCTGCGCACTCGGCCCCTGCGGGCATCGCGCCGTCGCACCGGCGCGCGGACGCCTTTGCCCGGGATCCGGCTGTTTCAGCGCCGCCTGGCGTCACCACGCCCGGGCGGGGGAGCGCGGCTGCCACGGCGGTTGGCGGCAGGCGAGCCATGCCGCCACAATACGAATCCCCTTGCGCCAGGAGGGCCGTATGGCCGACCTCAAAGAATCCCGCGTCCCCGATATCGGCGGTTATGACGATGTCCCCGTCATCGAGGTGCTGGTCGCGGTGGGCGATACGGTGGCCAAGGACCAGGGGCTGGTCACGCTCGAATCGGACAAGGCGACGATGGAAGTGCCTTCGGCCCATGCCGGCGTCGTCAGGGAGCTGAAGGTCAAGGTCGGCGACAGCCTGTCCGAAGGCGGCGTGGTCGCGATCATCGAAGCGCAGGACGAACAGGCGGCAGCGCCCGCGGCCGCAGCCAAGCCCCCGGCCCTGCCGGCCGAAGCGCCGACCCCGCCGCGCGCGAAGGAACCCGATCCCGTGGTCGAGCCGGTCGCCGTCTCCGGGCAGGTGGACAAGCTCGCCCAGGCCTCGATCGATGCCGGGGCCGGCAAGGCCTCGCCGCAGGGCCAGCCGCCGCTGCGTTTCGATGCCGAGGCGCTGATTCCCGGCAAGGTGCCCTACGCCAGCCCCGCGGTGCGGCTGTTCGCGCGCGAACTGGGCGTGGACCTGGCCCAGGTGACCGGCACGGAGAAGGGCGGCCGCATCACCAAGGAGGACGTGCAGAAGTACGTCAAGGGCGCGCTGTCGGGCGCGACCGCGGCGCCTTCCACCGCAGGCGGCGGCGCGGGCCTGAACCTGCTGCCGTGGCCGAAGGTCGACTTCTCCAAGTTCGGCGAAGTCGAGGAAAAGCCGCTTTCGCGCATCAAGAAGATCTCAGGCGCCAACCTTGCGCGCAACTGGGCGATGATCCCCCACGTCACCCAGCACGACGATGCCGACATCACCGAACTCGAGGCGCTGCGGGTGGCGCTCAACAAGGAGAACGAGAAGGCCGGCATCAAGCTGACCATGCTCGCCTTCCTGATCAAGGCCAGCGCCAGCGCGCTGAGGAAGTTCCCCGATTTCAACGCCTCGCTCGATGCCGCGGGCGAGACGCTCACGCTCAAGAAGTACTTCCACATCGGCTTCGCGGCCGACACGCCCAACGGCCTCGTGGTGCCGGTGGTGCGCGACGTCGACAAGAAGGGCGTGCTGCAGATCAGCCAGGAGATGGGTGATCTGGCCAAGAAGGCGCGCGACGGCAAGCTCGGCCCGGCCGACATGTCCGGCGGCTGCTTCTCGATCAGCTCGCTGGGCGGCATCGGCGGCACCAGCTTCACCCCGATCGTCAACGCGCCGGAAGTCGCCATCCTCGGCGTGTCGAAATCGTCGATGAAGCCGGTCTGGGACGGCAAGGCCTTCCAGCCGCGCCTGATGCTGCCGCTGTCGCTGAGCTACGACCATCGCGTGATCGACGGCGCCGCGGCCGCGCGCTTCACCGCCTATCTGGCGCAACTGCTCGCGGACATGCGCCGCGTGCTGCTCTGAGGGAGGCGGAACCATGGCGAACACGATCGAAGTGAAGGTGCCCGACATCGGCGGCTACGACGATGTGCCGGTGATCGAGGTGCTGGTGGCGGTGGGCGACACCGTGGCCAAGGACCAGGGCCTGGTCACGCTGGAATCGGACAAGGCGACGATGGAAGTGCCGTCCTCGCATGCCGGCGTGGTCAAGGAGCTCAGGGTCAAGGTGGGCGACACGCTGTCCGAAGGCGCCGTGGTGGTGGTGCTGGAGGCCGAAGGCGCCGGCGAGACACCTGCCCCGCCCGCGGGGGAGGCCGGCGCGCGCAGCGCGGCGGGTGGAGACAAGCGCGATGCGTCCTCGCCCCCGCCCGCGCCCTCCCCCGTGAATGGCGGCGGGAGCGACAACGCGGGCGGCGAGGGCGGCGGCGTGGTCGAGGCCACGGTGCCCGACATCGGCGGCTACAGCGACGTGCCGGTGATCGAAGTGCTGGTTGCCGTGGGCGACACGGTGGCCAAGGACCAGGGCCTGGTCACGCTGGAGTCGGACAAGGCGACGATGGAAGTGCCGTCCTCGCATGCCGGCGTGGTGCGCGAACTCAAGGTCAAGGTGGGCGATACGCTGTCCGAGGGCGCCGTGGTCGCGCTGATCGAGGCCGAGGGCGATACGCCCGCCTATGCGCGCACCCCGGAGAAGGTGGCGCCCGGCAGCAAGCCGCCGGTCGCGCCTTCGCATCGCGCCCCGGCCGGACCGGCGCCGGAAGCGGCCGCCGCCTCGGGCCGCAAGGCCGATGTGGAATGCGCGGTGGTGGTGCTGGGCGCGGGTCCTGGCGGCTACACGGCCGCGTTCCGTGCCGCCGACCTCGACCTCGACACCGTCCTCATCGAGCGCTATGCCGCGCTCGGCGGCGTCTGCCTCAACGTCGGCTGCATCCCGTCGAAGGCATTGCTGCACGCGGCCGATGTCATCGACCAGGCCTCGCATGCCAGCGACTACGGCGTCGACTTCGGCAAGCCGAAGATCAACCTCGACACCCTGCGCGGCTACAAGGACAAGGTCGTCGGCCAGCTCACCAGGGGCCTGGCCGGCATGGCCAAGCAGCGCAAGGTGCGGGTGCTGCAGGGCACCGGCAAGTTCGTCTCGGCCAATGAAATCGAGGTCGCCGGCGACGACGGCAAGACCCAATTGCTGCGCTTCGGCCAGTGCATCATCGCCGCGGGCAGCCAGGCGCTGAAGCTGCCGGGCTTCCCCTGGGAAGACCCGCGCATCATGGATTCCACCGATGCGCTCGATCTGGCCGACGTCCCTTCGAGGCTGCTCGTGGTGGGTGGCGGCATCATCGGCCTGGAAATGGCGACGGTCTATCGCGGCCTGGGCAGCGAGGTCACCGTGGTCGAACTGGCCGACCAGCTGATGCCGGGCGCCGACAAGGACCTGGTCAAGCCGCTGGCCGACCGGCTCAAGAAGCAGGGCGTCGCCACCCACCTCAAGACGAAGGTGGTCGAGGCCCGGGCCGGCAAGAAGGGCATCGAGGTCAGCTTCGAGGGCGAGAACATCCCCGCCAGTACGCTGTTCGACCGCGTGCTGGTGGCGGTGGGTCGTGCCCCGAACGGCAGGAAGATCGATGCCGACAAGGCCGGCGTGGTCGTCACCGACCGCGGCTTCATCGAGGTCGATGCGCAGATGCGCACCAACGTGCCGCACATCTTCGCCATCGGCGACATCATCGGCCAGCCGATGCTGGCCCACAAGGCGACCCACGAAGGCAAGCTGGCGGCGGAAGTCGCTGCGGGCCACAAGAAGGAGTGGGTGGCGCGGGTGATTCCGTCGGTGGCCTATACCGATCCGGAGATCGCCTGGGTCGGTGTTACCGAGACGGAGGCCAGGGCCAAGGGGCTCAAGGTGGGCGTGGGCAAGTTCCCGTGGGCGGCCTCGGGCCGCGCGATCGGCCTCTCGCGCACCGAGGGCTTCACCAAGCTGGTCTTCGACGAGGCCACGCACCGCATCCTCGGCGCCGGCATCGTCGGCGTGCACGCGGGCGAGCTGATCGCCGAGGCGGCGCTGGCGATCGAGATGGGCTGCGAGGTCGAGGACATCGGCCACACCATCCATCCGCACCCGACGCTGAGCGAATCGGTGGCGATGGCGGCCGAGGTCTACGACGGCACGATCACCGACCTGTACCTGCCCAGGAAGAAGTAGTCGCGTCGGCGCCCGGCGTTCCGCGCCCGGGCCGCCTCGTCGCGCGGGACCCGGCCGTGGCCGGGCCCGCGCCGGCGCCGCGTCAGAAGTGGAAGGTCACGCCGGCCATCGGGCCGTGCACCTTGACCTGGCCGGTGAGCGTCCCGGCGACGTCCACCGGGTCGATGCCCAGCACGGCCGCGCCCTCGAAGTCGGCCACGTAGTCATCCCGCAGCTTCAGCCGGAACCAGTCGTAGCCCACGTGCACGCCGACGCGATCGCTCACGCGGTACTCGACGATCAGGCCGGCGCGTTCGAAGTGGCCGCGCTCGTCCAGGAAGTCGCCCCAGCGGGTATCCAGGTACTGGCCTTCCAGCCCCACGTTCCATCGCTCGGCCGGCCGCCAGGTCAGGCGGGTGTGCACGCCCGGCGACCAGCCGGTCTTCTTCCACTCGCCGGTGGCGGTGCCGGGGTCGATCTCGGCGGTGCCGCTCCAGCTGCCGTTGCCGCGCGCCTGCAGGCGGGCATGGGTCACGCCCAGGCCCACGCCCCAGGTGAGGGCGTCGGTGGACACCACCGAATACTCGTAGTTGAGGCTGGCCAGGGCGAAGCGCAGCTTGCCGTCCAGCTCGATCGTGGGCACCTGCACCGGTTCGGCCGGCACGCCCGGCACCGGCACCACCTCGATCAGCCCGGCAGGGTTGAGCCAGTCGCCGCCGACGGACCAGTCGCGCTCGCGCTCGTAGTCGTAGTAGTTGCCAACCAGCGCCTGGCGCTCGCTGAACTGGTAGGCGAAGGCGCCGCGCGGTCGCCACTCGCTGCCGAAGTCCAGGGTCTCGCCCGCGGCGAAATCCTCGGTGCGGGCGCCATTGGTGGCTTCGCCGTCACCGCGCAGGCGCACCGAGGCCTCCGGGTTGAAAGCGCTCAGGCGCAAGTGGAGGCGGCGGTCAGGGTCGAACTGCTGGGCCTGGGCGGGCAGGGCCAGCGCAGTGCCGGCGGCCAGGAGGGAAATGCAAAGGACGAGCGATCGATTACAGCGGACGGGCATCGGCATCATTCTCTTCTTGTGGAGGAGTGCGTACCGCAGGCTTGGCCGTGCGGGGCGGCCTTCCAGTGTCGGCCGGGGCCGGGTCCAGCACTCGTGAAGAGGGCTGCGGGGACCAGGGGCGCTGTCTGCCGTGGCGCCACCAGACGCCATGTCTACCGGTGCCGTAGCCGTCGTTTGCAGATGCAGCTGCGATGCCGATGCCGGCCGGCTGTGCCCCGGATCCTGCGAGGGGGGGCAAAAAGAGCCCCGGCAGGGCCGGGGCTCGCCGGCCCGTGGGATCGACGAGGTGATCGCGGGCCTGCAGGGATGGACCCGGCGTCCCGGCACAAGTTCCCTGGCGCGACCGGTCAGCACGTCGGACCGCCCGGGCTGTGACGGCCGCCTCGGGCGGGCTGCGGGTTGTGCGCTGCAGCACGTTGTCGATGAAACGCCAGCCCTGCTATAATTTTGCGGCTTTGCCGGGCCGAATCCGTTTTTCGGCCGATCCTCCGACGACCAGAGGTGCGGGCTTTGCGCGATCCCATTTCAGCTCACCGCCGGGCGCTTGCGCAGGCAGTGGTGCCCCAGGTGATCGCGACGGTCCTGGCCGCGGCGGCCGCCCTGCTGCTGAGGGGTGGCGTCTGGTCACTGGGGGTGCTGGCCGGTGGGGTTGCGATCATCGCCGGGAGCTGGCTGTCGCAGCGGCTGGCGCTGGGTGGCGGCGTGGCGCCCGGGACCAGCGCGCTGCTGCGGATCCTGGGCGGCGTGGCGGTCAAGTGGGTCGTGGTCATCGCCCTGCTGCTGGCGGCGGTGGCATGGGCCGGATGGCCGGCAGTGGCAGTGTTGGCGGGAACCCTGGTTGCGCTCGTCGCCCAGGTCGTGGCGCTGGCACGGCATTGATCCGGACCAGATAGGCAGTCATCAAACAGGACGAGTCGAGACATGGCGGGCGAGTCGGAACTGACCCCAACCAGCTACATCCAGCACCACCTGCACAACCTGACCGCGCAGGTGGGCGAGGGCAGCTTCTTCACGATCAACGTCGACACCCTCGTGTCGTCGGTCGTGATGGGCCTGTTCATGGTGTTCATCTTCTGGCTGGCCACGCGCAGGCCCACCGCCGGCGTGCCCGGCAAGTGGCAGGCCCTGGTCGAGATCATGCTCGAGTTCGTCGACCGCCAGGCGCGGGACACCTACCACGGCACGAGCAAGCTGGTGACGCCGATCGCGATCACCCTGTTCTTCTGGATCCTGCTGATGAACATGCTCAAGTTCATCCCGGCGGATTTCATCGCAAGGCCGCTGGAGATGCTGGGCGTGCCGTACTGGAAGCCCGTGCCGACGGCCGACGTCAACGCCACGCTCGGCATGTCGATCAGCGTGTTCTTCCTGATGCTGTTCTTCGCGCTGCGCGCCAAGGGCATCGGTGGCTTCACCAAGGAATTCCTGACCGCGCCGTTCGGCAAGTGGATGATGCCGTTCAACCTGATCCTCAACATCGTCGAGTGGCTGAGCAAGCCCATCTCCCTGGCGATGCGACTGTTCGGCAACATGTTCGGCGGCGAGATCGTGTTCCTGCTGATCTGGGTGCTCGGCGGCGCCGGCCTGCTGGGCCTGCTCGGCAGCGCCGCATTCGGCTTCGGCTGGATGATCTTCCACCTGCTGGTGATCCCGCTGCAGGCATTCATCTTCATGATGCTGTCGATCGTCTACCTGAGCCTGTCGGAAGACGCGCACTAACGCTTCGCCATCCGTTCCACGCAATCCTTCACCCTTACCAAGCTCGTTGTTTCGGAGAAAACCATGGAAACCGCACTGACCGCCCTCGCTTCCGTCCAGGCTTCGACCGTTCTGGCCATCGGCATCATGATCGGCCTGGCCGCGCTTGGCGCCGGTCTGGGCCTGGCCATCATGGCCGGCAAGTTCCTCGAATCGGCCGCCCGCCAGCCGGAGCTGATCCCGGTGCTGCAGGTGCGCATGTTCATCACCGCCGGCCTGATCGACGCCGCGTTCATCATCTCGGTCGCCGTCGGCCTGCTGTTCGCCTTCGCCAGCCCGTTCCTGGTGGGCGGCCTGGCCCCGTAACTGTCGGCATTCCGAGCCGATGGCGCCTCCGGCGGGCCTTGCGGCCCGCTTGGTGGCATGTGGGTAGCCCCGGTCCCCGGACCGGCGGCGCCCTGAGTACAGGCAGAGCGCATCAATGAACCTCAATCTGACCCTAATCGCCCAGGCCCTGGCGTTCGCCGCCCTGATCTGGCTGATCGCGAGCAAGATCTGGCCGCCGCTGCTGGCGGCGATCGAAGAGCGCCAGAAGAAGATCGCCGAAGGCCTCGCGGCCGCCGACCACGCGCAGAAGAACCTCGCACAGGCCGAGGAGCAGGTGGCCGGCGAGCTCAAGGCCGCCCGCGTCAAGGCCAACGAGATCATCGAGCACGCCCATCAGCGCGCCAACCAGATCGTCGATGCGGCCAAGGCCGAGGCGCTGCTGGAAGCGGCGCGGCTGAAGGCGGCGACCCAGGCCGAGATCGAGGCCGCCACCACCCGGGCGCGCGAGGATCTGCGTCGCCAGGTGTCGTCGCTGGCCGTGGCCGGCGCCGAGAAGCTGCTGCGCCGCGAGATCGACGCCAACGCCCACAAGGCGCTGCTCGACGAGCTGGCGGCGGAGATCTGATCGATGAGCCAGGCCCTCACGCTTGCCCGCCCCTACGCACGTGCGGCCTTCATGCTCGCGCGCGACGGCGGTGCGCTCGCGGACTGGTCGCAGGCGCTCGGCTTCGCCGCGCGCGTGGCGGCCGACCCGCAGGCCGCCACCCTGCTCGCCCACCCGGCGCTGACGCGCGCGCAGGCGGTCGGGCTGCTGGCGCCCGATGACGCCTCGCCCGAGTTCCGCGACTATCTGGCGCTGCTGGCGGACAACCGCCGGCTGGCGTTGTTGCCGGAGATCACGGGCCTGTTCGAGGAACAGCGCGCCGAGGCCGAACGCATCGTCCGGGCGCGGGTGACCTCGGCGGCGGCACTGCCGGCCGAGGAGCTCGAAGGCATCAAGGCGGCGCTGCGCCGGCGTTTCGGCCGCGAGGTCGAGATCGAAGAGGCGGTCGACGAGAGCCTGATCGGCGGAGCGGTCATCGCCGCCGGCGACGTGGTCATCGACGGCTCGCTGCGCGGCAAGCTGGCGCGCCTGCAGTCGGCACTGGCGCATTGAACCCGGGAGCGGGGAGGGAGCGTCGCGCACCGCAAGGCCAGTCACCCGCCGCTCCGGTCCACGACCCCCGACACCCGTTCCCGACACGCATATCGAAGCGGTGAACCGCACGCTGCGGACCACCTCCAAGGAAACGAAGATGGCAACCACCACGCTCAACCCGTCCGAAATCAGCGAGCTCATCAAGAGCCGCATCGAGAACGTCAAGCTGTCCGCGGAAGCGCGCAACGAGGGCACCGTGACCTCGGTGTCGGACGGCATCGTGCGCATCTACGGCCTGGCCGACGCGATGCAGGGCGAGATGATCGAGCTGCCCGCCGCCGAGGGTGGCACGCCCACCTATGCGCTGGCGCTGAACCTGGAGCGCGACTCGGTCGGCGCGGTGGTGCTGGGTGACTACGAGCACCTGCGCGAGGGCGACGTCGCCAAGACCACCGGCGAGATCCTCTCGGTGCCGATCGGCCCGGAAATGCTCGGCCGCGTGGTCAACGCGCTGGGCGAGCCGATCGACGGCAAGGGCCCGATCGACGCCAAGCTGCGCGCGCCGGTCGAGCGCGTCGCGCCGGGCGTGATCTGGCGCAAGTCGGTCGACCAGCCGGTGCAGACCGGCTACAAGTCGGTCGACGCCATGATCCCGATCGGCCGCGGCCAGCGCGAGCTGATCATCGGCGACCGCCAGACCGGCAAGACCGCGATGGCCATCGACGCGGTGATCAACCAGAAGGGCACCGGCATCAAGTGCGTGTACGTCGCGATCGGCCAGAAGGCCTCGACCGTGGCCAACATCGTGCGCAAGCTGGAAGAGAACGGCGCGCTGGCCCACACCGTGGTGGTGGCCGCTACCGCCTCCGAGTCGGCCGCGATGCAGTACATCGCCGCGTACTCGGGCTGCACCATGGGCGAGTACTTCATGGATCGCGGCCAGGACGCGCTGATCGTGTACGACGACCTGTCCAAGCAGGCCGTCGCCTACCGCCAGATCTCGCTGCTGCTCAAGCGCCCGCCGGGCCGCGAAGCCTATCCGGGCGACGTGTTCTACCTGCACAGCCGCCTGCTCGAGCGCGCCGCGCGCGTGTCGGCCGAGTACGTGGAGCAGTTCACCAACGGCGAAGTGAAGGGCAAGACCGGTTCGCTGACCGCGCTGCCGATCATCGAGACCCAGGCCGGCGACGTGTCCGCGTTCGTGCCGACCAACGTGATCTCGATCACCGACGGCCAGATCTTCCTGGAGACCGACCTGTTCAACGCCGGCATCCGCCCGGCCGTGAACGCCGGTATCTCGGTGTCGCGCGTCGGCGGCGCCGCCCAGACCAAGATCATCAAGAAGCTGTCCGGCGGCATCCGTATCGCGCTGGCGCAGTACCGCGAACTCGCGGCCTTCGCCCAGTTCGCCTCGGACCTGGACGATGCCACCCGCAAGCAGCTCGAGCGCGGCCAGCGCGTCACCGAGCTGATGAAGCAGAAGCAGTACCAGCCGATGTCGATCGCCTACCAGGCGCTGTCGATCTATGCGGTCGACAAGGGCTACATGGACGACGTGCCGGTGGGCAAGATCCTGGCGTTCGAAGAGGCGCTGCATGCGCACTTCGCCAACACCCAGGGCGAGCTGATCGACCGCATCAACGGCAGCGGCGACTGGAACGACGAGATCGAGGCCGCGTACAAGGGCGGTATCGAGGAGTTCAAGAAGACGGGCAGCTGGTAAGCCGCGATTCGTGATCCGGGACGGGTGGTCGCACAGGCCCCCCGTTCCCACGAACCGGAAAGCACCCGATCACGATGCAGCGCAAGCGGAGCGAGTAGATGGCAGGCGGTCGCGAAATCAAAACCAAGATCAAGAGCGTGCAGAACACCCGCAAGGTGACCCGCGCGCTCGAGATGGTCTCGGCCTCGAAGATCCGCAAGGCCCAGGAGCGGATGCGGGCTTCGCGTCCCTACGCGCGCGCGATGAGGCAGATCATCGGCCACCTGGCGCAGGCCAACACCGAGTTCCAGCATCCCTACCTGATCGAGCGCAGCGAGATCAAGCGGGTGGGCTACGTCATCATCTCGTCCGACCGCGGCCTGGCCGGCGGCCTGAACAACAACCTGTTCCGCAAGCTGCTGGTCGAGATCCGGCAGTGGCAGGACAAGGGCGTCGCGGTCGACGTGGTGACCATCGGCCAGAAGGCGGCGGTGTTCTTCCGCCGGCTGAAGGTGAACATGCTCGCCAGCGTGGCGCACCTGGGCGACCAGCCCGAGGTCGAGCAGCTGGTCGGCGTGGTCCAGGTGATGTTGGAGGCCTACGACGCGGGCAAGATCGACAAGGTCTTCCTGGTCTACAACAACTTCGTCAACACCATGACCCAGCGGGCGGCCTTCGACCAGCTGGTGCCGCTGCCGGCCTCCGAAACCGACGTCCCCTCGCACGACTGGGACTACATCTACGAGCCCGACGCCGAGACCGTGCTCAGCCACGTGCTGACGCGCTACGTGGAGTCGCTGGTGTACCAGGCGGTGATGGAGAACGTGGCGTCCGAACACGCCGCGCGCATGGTCGCGATGAAGTCGGCCAGCGACAACGCCACCAAGCTGATCGATACGCTCAACCTGGTCTACAACAAGGCCCGGCAGGCGGCGATCACCCAGGAAATCTCCGAGATCGTCGGCGGCGCGGCGGCAGTCTGACCGCGCCACCCACAGAATTCACTTAGAGGAATGCAGCAATGAGTCAGGGCAAGATCGTTCAGATCATCGGCGCGGTCGTCGACGTGGAGTTCCCGCGCAGCGAAGTGCCGAAGGTGTACGACGCGCTGAAGGTGCAGAACACCGAGATCACGCTCGAGGTGCAGCAGCAGCTCGGCGACGGCGTCGTGCGCACGATCGCGCTGGGCTCCACCGACGGCCTCAAGCGCAACCTGGTGGCCGAGAACACCGGTCGCGCCATCTCGGTGCCGGTCGGCCTGGGCACGCTGGGCCGCATCATGGACGTGCTGGGCCGTCCGATCGACGAGGCCGGTCCGGTCAAGACCGAGACCACCTGGGAGATCCATCGCGCCGCACCGTCGTACGAGGACCAGTCCTCCACGACCGAGCTGCTGGAAACCGGCATCAAGGTCATCGACCTGATGTGCCCGTTCGCCAAGGGCGGCAAGGTGGGCCTGTTCGGCGGCGCCGGCGTCGGCAAGACCGTCAACATGATGGAACTGATCAACAACATCGCGACCGAGCACTCGGGCCTGTCGGTGTTCGCCGGCGTGGGTGAGCGTACCCGCGAAGGCAACGACTTCTACCACGAGATGCAGGAGTCGGGCGTCGTCAATGTCCAGGAGCCCGAGAAGTCGAAGGTGGCGATGGTCTACGGCCAGATGAACGAGCCGCCGGGCAACCGCCTGCGCGTCGCGCTGACCGGCCTGACCATGGCCGAGTACTTCCGCGACGAAGGCCGCGACGTGCTGCTGTTCGTCGACAACATCTACCGCTATACGCTGGCCGGCACCGAAGTGTCGGCGCTGCTGGGCCGCATGCCCTCGGCGGTGGGCTACCAGCCCACGCTGGCCGAGGAAATGGGCGTGCTGCAGGAGCGCATCACCTCGACCAAGACCGGTTCGATCACCTCGATCCAGGCCGTGTACGTGCCCGCGGACGACCTGACCGACCCGTCGCCGGCCACGACCTTCGCCCACCTCGACGCCACCGTCGTGCTGTCGCGCAACATCGCCTCGCTGGGCATCTACCCGGCGGTCGATCCGCTCGACTCCACCTCGCGCCAGCTCGACCCGAACGTGATCGGCCACGAGCACTACGACACCGCGCGCCGCGTGCAGTCCACGCTGCAGAAGTACAAGGAGCTCAAGGACATCATCGCGATCCTGGGCATGGACGAGCTGTCGGAGGACGACAAGCTGGCCGTGGCCCGCGCGCGCAAGATCGAGCGCTTCTTCTCGCAGCCCTTCCACGTGGCCGAGGTGTTCACCGGCTCGCCGGGCAAGTACGTGTCGCTGAAGGAGACGATCCGCGGCTTCAAGGGTATCGTCGAGGGCGAGTACGACCACCTGCCGGAGCAGGCGTTCTACATGGTCGGCAGCATCGACGAGGCGGTCGAGAAGGCCAAGAAGATCGCCGCGTAAGCGGCCGCGCCATCCACGAGAGTCGAATCGAGTATCGTCCAGGCGGGTCTGCGGGATGCGGGAATGGTGGGGGCAGGGCGCTGCGCGCGTCCTTGTCCTCCAGGCCCGCTCCGGTGTCCCGCCTCGCACAGCGAGGCACCATGAGCACCATCCGTTGCGACATCGTCAGCGCCGAAGCCGAGATCTTCCAGGGTGAAGCCACCCTGGTGGTGGCCACCGGCGAGATCGGCGAGCTCGGCATCGCGCCGCGCCACGCGCCGCTGATCACCCGGCTCAAGCCCGGCAAGGTCGTGGTGACGCAGCCCGACGGCAGCGTGCTCGACTTCGCCATCGGCGGCGGCATCCTCGAGGTGCAGCCGGAGGTGGTGACGATCCTGGCCGACACGGCGATCCGTGCCGACGAGATCGACGAGGCCAAGGTGCGCGCGGCCAAGGAAGAGGCCGAGCGCGTGCTGGCCGGACGCGGCGAAGCGATGGAGGTGGCCGAGGCCCAGCAGAAGCTGGCCGAGGTCATGGCCCAGCTCTCGGCGCTCGAGCGCCTGCGCAAGAACCTCAAGCACTGAGATCGCCCGCCCGGGTGGTCGACTGCAGCGCCGGCCTCGAGCCGGCGTTGTCGTTTGTGGCGGCGGCTCAGCGCCGGTAGACCCAGTGCCGCGACAGCAGGAAGCCGATCAGCCCCAGGACGATCTCCACCACCGGCTTGGCCAGCCAGGCCCACTTCAGGCCCAGCACCTCGTCGATGGTGCCGACCGCCAGCGTGCTCACCGCCGTGGTGCACAGCCACATCAGGGCGAAGCGCTGGAACTGCACGCGCCCCAGCGCGGTGTCGTCGCCGGCGAAGGTGAACTTGCCGTTGAGCCAGTAGCCGAGCATGGCGCCACTGATGCGGCCGGTGACGTTCGCCGGCTCGATCAGCATGCCCAGCTGCGACAGGTACACGGTCACGCCCCAGTCGAGCAGCCACTGCAGGCCGCCGATCAGGAGGTAGTGGCTACCTTGGCGACGCAGGTTCAAGGACGGAACTCCGGCTGGGCGACGCGCGCGCGGCTAGGGTAGCGCCGGCAGGGTCAAGAGGACATCCAGTGCCCGACGCGCCGTGCGACCGCGCATGCGGCCTCCTGGGCCCGCGCTCGTGCACGCCCCCGCGCCCCGGCCGGGGGCTAGAATTCCCGGTCCTGACCGGCTGGAACCGCCATGAGCACTCCCCTGCACGTCGTCATCCTCGCCGCCGGCGAGGGCAAGCGCATGAAGTCGGCCCTGCCCAAGGTGCTGCAGAAGGTGGCGGGAAGGCCGATGCTGGGGCACGTGATCGCGACGGCGCGCGCCCTGCAGCCGGCCGGCATCCACGTGGTGTACGGGCACGGCGGCGACCAGGTGCGGGCGGCCTTCGCCAACCAGACCGACCTGCAGTGGGCCGAGCAGGCCAGCCAGCTGGGCACCGGCCACGCGGTCCAGCAGGCCATGCCCGGCGTGCCCGATGCGGCGCGCGTGCTGGTGATGTACGGCGATGCGCCGCTGTTCACCGTCGATACGCTGCGGCGCCTGCTGGCCAGCGAGGGGCGGCTGGCGCTGCTGGCCACGGAGCTCGACAACCCCACCGGCTACGGGCGCATCGTGCGAGACCCCCAGGGGCACGTGGCCGCGGTCGTGGAGGAGAAGGACGCCAGCGAGGAGCAGCGCGCGATCCGGCTGGCGAACACCGGCGTGATCGCGGCCGACGCCACCGCGCTCAAGGACTGGCTGTCGCGGCTGTCCAACGACAATGCCCAGGGCGAGTACTACCTGACCGACGTGGCCGGCATGGCCGCGGCCGATTTCACCGCCGCGCAGCTGGTGATCGCCGACGACCCCTGCGAGACCCAGGGCGCCAACGACCCCTGGCAGCTGGCGGAACTCGAGCGCGCCTTCCAGCTGCGGGCCGTGCGCGCGCTGTGCCTGCAGGGCGCTCGCGTGGCCGACCCGGCGCGCCTGGACATCCGTGGCGAGGTGAGCGTCGGCCGCGATGTCGAGATCGACGTGGACGTGGTGCTCGAGGGGCGGGTGGAACTGGGAGACGGCGTCCGGATCGGGCCGTTCACCCGGCTCAGGGACGTGGTGCTGGGGCCCGGGACCGAAGTGCGCGCGCATTGCGACATCGAGGGCGCGCGTGCCGAGGGCGCGGTGACGATCGGTCCGTTCGCGCGGCTGCGGCCCGGCACGGTGCTGGCCGACGGCGTGCACGTGGGCAATTTCGTGGAGACCAAGAACGCGCAGTTGGGCGTGGGCAGCAAGGCCAACCACCTCACCTACCTGGGCGATGCGGTGATCGGGGCGACGGTGAACATCGGCGCCGGCACCATCACCTGCAACTACGACGGGGTGAACAAGTCGACGACCCGGATCGGCGACGGCGCCTTCATCGGCTCCAACTCCTCGCTGGTGGCGCCGGTGTCGATCGGCGAGGGCGCGACCATCGGCGCCGGTTCGGTCATCGGGGTCGACGCCCCGGCGGGCAAGCTCACGGTCGCGCGGGCACGCCAGGTCACGATCCAGGGCTGGGTCCGGCCGCAGAAGAAGGCATAGGCCGCGCCGGCGGCGCGGGCGCGGCCAAGGCCCGTCGCGCGGACGCGCACGGCCGGCAGGGCTTCCGGGCGCGGCGCAAGGTCTGGCCTGGCGCGCGGCGCCGGGGCGCGTCCGTCCCCGGACCGGCTCGGTTCAGGCCTGGTCCGGCAACACCATCGACACGCACAGCCCGCCGCCATCGCGGTTGAGCAGGGCGATGCGGCCGCCATGGGCCTCGGCGATCTCGCGCGCCAGCGCCAGCCCCAGGCCAGTGCCCGAGCGCTTGGTCGAATAGAAGGGCAGCAGCGCGTTGGCCAGCACCGCCTCGTTCATGCCGCTGCCGCGGTCGAGCACGTCGAAGCGCCAGCCCTCGGCGATGCGGCGCACGCCCAGCGCGACCTCGTGCGCGGCGCCGCCCGACTCGTGCGCGTTCTTGAGCAGGTTGATCAGCGCCTGCTCCAGCTGCGCCGGATCGAAGCGCACCATCTGGTCGGGGATGCTGCCGTCGATCGCGAAATCGACCTGGATGCGCAGCTTGTCGACGAACAGCGGCAGGCGCGTGGGTTCGGTGCGGGGGGCCGGCAGCTTGGCGAAGCGCGCGTAGTCGCGCAGGAAACCCTCGAGGTGGCGGGCACGCTCCTCGATGGTCGCGAGCGCCACCGGCAGCTTGTCGTGCTGCCCGCGGCGCAGCAGTTCGGCGCCCGAATGCGCCAGCGACGCGATCGGCGCGAGCGAATTGTTGAGTTCGTGGCTGATCACCCGGATCACCTTCTTCCAGGTCTGCACTTCCTGCCGGCGCAGCTCGATCGTCATCTGCCGCAGCAGCAGCAGCTCGTGCGCGCGGCCGTTGAGCCGGAACACGCGCCTGATCAGGTGGTAGATCTCTTCCTGGTCGGCTTCGCCGATGGTGAACATCCCGTCGCCACCGCGCGCCATGGCCTCGCGCATCGGGGCCGGCGCCTCCTCGACCAGCGAGGTGAACGCGCGCCCCTCGAGCTTGTGGCCCTCGCCCAGCAGCCGCCTGGCGGCGAGGTTGGCCAGCACCACGCGGCCGGATGGATCCACCAGCACCATGGCGACCGGCGTGTTCTGCACCACCGTGTCGAGCAGCAGTTCGCGCTGCACCAGGGCATTGCGCTGCTCGCGCAGCGTCTGTCCGAGTTCGTTGTGCGCGCGCACCAGTTCGATCAGGTCGGCGTGGCGGTCCCAGCGGATGTCGAAGTTGTACTCGCCGTCGCGGTAGGACGCGACGGTGCCGGCCAGGGCGCGCAGCAGCGCGCGGATGGGGCGGAAGGTGTGCCAGACGGTCACCGCCGTGATGCCGCCGATCGTCAGCGCGGACACGGCGGCCGCCGTCCAAGGCGACAGCCACTGCGACAGGGCCGCCGTGGCGGCCGCGACGGCGGCGATCGCGCCGACGATCAGCACGACCAGCTTCAGCGACAGGGGAAGGGTGCGGATCCAGCGCATGCAGCGGTGGTCAGGCGCGGGAGATGCCGTAGCGGTCCAGGCGCCGGTACAGCGCCTGCCGCGACAGCCCCAGTTCGGCGGCGGCCTGCGCCAGGACGCCGCCGCTGCGCTCGAGCGCGGCTTCGATGGCCGCGCGGTCGGGCTCGTCGCTGCCGCTCCCGGCCGAGGGCGCCGCCGCCAGGCCGAGCGCCTCGGCTTCGATGCGGCCCTCCGACAGCAGGGCCGCGCGCTGCACCGCGTTGCGCAGTTCGCGCACGTTGCCCGGCCAGCCGTGGTGCAGCAGGGCGCGTTCGGCGCTGGCGGCCAGCTGCTTGCCGGCCGGCAGGAAGTGGCGGGCCAGCGGCAGGATGTCGCGGGGGCGACGCGACAGCGGCGCAAGCCGCACCTCGATCCCGTTGAGCCGGTAATACAGGTCCTCGCGGAACTGGCCCTGGGCGATCATCGCCGGCAGGTCGGCATTGGTGGCGCTGACCACGCGCACCCTGGCGCTGCGTTCGACATGGCTGCCCAGGCGCTGGAAACGCCCGGTCTCCAGCACGCGCAGCAGCTTCACCTGGCCGGCCGGCGGCAGCGTGCCGATCTCGTCGAGGAACAGGGTGCCGCCATCGGCGGCCTCGAACTTGCCTGCGCGCGTCTTGTTGCCGGCGCCGGTATACGCGCCCGGCTCGGCGCCGAACAGTTCGGCCTCGATCAGCTCATGCGGCAGTGCCCCGCAGTTCACCGCCACGAACGGCCCGGCGGCGACCTTCGAGTTGTAATGGATGATCTCGGCGTAGCGTTCCTTGCCGCTGCCATTGGGTCCGGTGATCAGCACCGGCAATTCCGAGCGCGCCACCTGCAGGGCCAGGCGCAACGTCGCCTCGCTGCTGCTGTCGGCATAGACCAGGCCGCGCAGGTCGTGGTCGCGCTCGAGCGCGCTGCGCCGGCGACGCTCGTCGGCATTGCGCTGGAACAGCTCGCGCCGCGCCTCGGCCAGTTCCAGCAGGTTGTTCACGCTGGCCAGCAGCTTGTGGTCGTCCCAGGGCTTGCCCAGGTAGTCGGCGGCGCCGGCCTTGACCAGGCCCACGGCCGATTCCAGCCGCGTCCAGGCCGTGAGCAGGATCACCGGCATGTCCGGATGCTGCTGGCGGATCTGCCCGAACAGGGCCACGCCTTCGTCGCCGGAGGTGGTGTCGGCGCGGAAGTTCATGTCCTGGATGACCAGGTCGATATCGCCCAGGCGCAGCCGCTCCAGCCCGGCCTCTGGCGAATCGGCATGGACCGTGTCCAGTTCATGCAGCGAAAACAGCACGTCCAGCGCTGTGGCGACGGAAGGGTTGTCGTCGATGACGAGGATCGTGGGCATTCGCGTCCGGAGTTGGCGGGTCGCAGGGCGCTGTGGCAGCGTCCTATCGTAAGCGCATCAGTGGCTGCCGTGAGCCAGGCCGGTGCGGTGGCGTCGGTGTGGCACGCGCCGGCTGGCGGTCGCCGCGAAGGCCGCCGCGTCACGAGGCCGCGCGCGCCGGCAGACCACGCAGGCGGGGGCGCGGACGCGCCCCGCCCGACGTTCAGACGCTGCGTGTCGCGATCGCGGGCGGCACCGAGGCCGCGCGCCGCGCCGGCCCGAACACCGAGACCTGGCCCAGCAGCCACAACGCCACCGCGCCGACCGGCAGGTAGTACAGCGGCAGGCGCGCCAGTTCGTACTTGCTCATCAGCAACTGGTTGATGCCATAGGCGGCCAGCATGCCGAGCACGATGCCGATCGTGGCCAGCAGGAAGTTCTCGGTCTGGAAGTACGACAGGATCTGGCCCCGGGTCGCGCCCAGCGCACGGCGCACGCCGATCTGCTTGGTGCGCTGCTGCACCCAGAAGCTGGCCAGGCCGATGATGCCCAGCGCGGTGATCACCAGCAGGCCCACGCACACGATGCCCAGCAGCCAGGCCATGGAGCGTGCCGACTGGTAGAACTCGCCGCGCAGCGTCTCCATCGTCTTGGTGTTCTCCTCGACGATGATGCGCTTGGGGCCATTGCCGCGCAGGGTATCCGTGACCGCCCTGAGCACTTCGTCACGGCGTTCGGGCGAGGTGCGCACCACGTAGTTGCCGCCGACCGCGTAGCTCGGCCGCAGCGGGAACACCATGCTGTACTCGCGCGCCGTCGGGCCGCCCTGCAGGCTGGGGCGGACCAGGTGTTCGAGGATGCCGACGACGCGGATCGGCGAATCGCCCCAGCTGTAGAAGACCTTGCCCACCGCCTCCTCGCCCGGGAACAGGCGATCGGCCATCTTGCGGGTGATCAGGGCGGCCGGGATGGGCGGCGCCGTCTCCGCGCGTTCCAGGGTTTCGTAATCGATGTACTCGCCGGGATCGAAGTCGCGGCCGGCCACCACGCGCAGGCCCAGCGTCTTCAGGAACTGCTCGTCGGCCATGTACACGGTGGCGCTGAGGGTAGGCTGGTCCTGCTCCGTGCTCAGGCGCACCCCGCTGTTCCATGATGAGTTGGTGAAGGGCACCTGGTTGATCGAGGTGGCGCCGGTAACGCCGGGCAGGGCGCGCAATGCCGCCAGGTCCGCGCGCGTCTGCGCGGTGGCGTTCTCGTCCTTGCCGATGCCGTAGATCTGCACGCGCACCAGTTCGTTCTCGACCAGGCCACTGGGCTCGTTCACGAAGGTGATGCGCTCGCCGATCATGAACAACGCGTTGCAGATGATCGCGCAGGTCAGCGCGATCTCCAGCACGATCAGGGCGGCGGCGGTCTTGTGGCGCATCAGGGTGGAAAGGATCGGACGGATTTCCATGGCTGTCTCCGGGGGCGGGGCCGCGACTGCGTTACTGGGATTTGAGCTGGATGGCGGGCGCGACCTGCATGGCACGCCATGCGGGCAACATGCCGGCGAGCAGGCTGGCGGCGATGGACAGCACGAAGGTCGTGAGCAGCATGCCGAGGTCGAGGTGGGCGAGTTCGGCATAGCTGGCCGGTTGCTGGCGCACCGCCCACAGGCCCAGCAGCGACAGCCCCAGCCCCAGCAGGCCGCCGGCCAGCCCGATCGCGCCGGCCTCGACCAGGCATTGTTTGAAGATCTCGGCGCGTGAGGCGCCCAGCGCGCGGCGCACGCCGATCTCGCCACTGCGGCGCAGGAACTTGGCCAGCAGCAGGCCCACCGTGTTGAGCAGGCAGACCAGCAGGAAACCCAGGCCGAGCCACAGCTGCATCACCACGTCGTTGGGCACCACGCGGTTGAAATCCAGCCACTCCATCACGCTGCGCAGGCGCACGTTGGTGGGCCGCTCGAAGCGGCCGGCGGCGCGCTGCTGCTCGGAATAGTTGGTCAGATAGTTGAGATACGCATCGCGCTTGGCGCTCGAATCGAGCTCCACCCAGTACTGGATCCAGGCGCAGGGCACGTTGAGCGCCGTCTCGTCGCCGCGCGAGTCGCCCCAGCAGTTCATGTTGCCGCTGCGCCCCATCTTGAGATCGCGCGAGGTCGAGAAGGGCAGGAACACCGATTCGAGTTCCCCGTAGCGATCGCTGTTGAGGTCGTAGAAGCGCGGGGTGGGCCGCCATTCCTCGATCACGCCGATGACGGTGAAGTCGCTCTGGTCCAGGCGCAGCGTCTTGCCCACGCTGTTGCCGCCGCCGAACACGCGGTCGTTGAGGGTCTTGGAGATCACCACCACGCGGGCGCGCGTCTCGTCGTCGCCCGCACTCCAGCCGTTGCCGTGCAGGAATGGCACGTCGAACATCGGGAAGAAGTCCGCGCTGGCATAGCGGGAGTCGGCGATGAAGGGCGGCACATCGGCGCTCTCCGGGGAGACCGAGACGCCGCCGCCGGTCATCAGCGCCTGGCGGTCGCCGCGCTTCTCGCGCAGCAGCGTTTCCGCGTCCGTGCGGGTGAGCTGCTCGTTGGGTTCCTCGCCGGGAATGTAGCCCTGCATGGACTCCGCGGCCAGCTGCACGTAGAAAAGCTGCCCGCTCTTGCCCGGGATCGGATCGCCGGAGAGCACGCGGAACACGGTCAGGGTGGTCATGCAGGCGCCGATGCCCAGTGCGATGGCGAGCACCATCAGCGCGGTGAGCACGCGATTGCGCTTGAAGCTGCGCAGGGCGAGGTTGAGGTAGTAGCCGAACATGCGAGGGCTCCGGTGGCGGGCTGCTGCCGCGCGGTGGATGTGGTGTGCGTGCGCGCGGGCCGTTCAGGCCTCGGCGTCGGCCTCGACGGCGCTCGCGTGCGCGGCGCGGGCCAGGCCCGGGGAGACCGACAGGTCGGTGGCCATGCCGTCGACGATGTGGACGTTGCGCTGCGCGCGCGCGGCCAGTTCCGGGTCGTGGGTCACCATCACGATCGTGGTGCCGCGGCTGTTGATGTCCTCCAGCAGCTCCATGACGCTGCGTGCCATCTGCGAGTCGAGGTTGCCGGTCGGTTCGTCGGCCAGCAGCAGGCGCGGCGAGCCGGCCAGCGCACGCGCGATCGCGGCGCGCTGCTGCTGCCCGCCCGACAGTTCGGCCGGGTAATGCTTCAGGCGCGAGCCCAGGCCCACCTGCGACAGCGCTTCCTCGATGCGGATCCTGCGTTCGTTGGCCGGCATCCCGCGATAGCGCAGCGGCACGTCGCAGTTGTCGAACAGGTTCAGGTCGGGGATCAGGTTGAAGCCCTGGAAGATGAAGCCGATCTTCTCGTTGCGCAGGCGCGAGCGCTGGTTGTCGTTGAGGCCTTTGACGTTGACCCCGTCGAGCAGGTACTCGCCGCCGGTGAAGGTCTCCAGCAGGCCGGCGATGTTGAGGAAGGTGGTCTTGCCCGAGCCGGACGGGCCGGTGACGGCGACGAACTCGCCCTCGCCGACGTGCAGGTCGAGCGAGCGCAGCGCATGGGTTTCGACGAGTTCGGTGCGGTAGACCTTGGCGACCTGGCGCATGTCGAGCATGGTGGTTTCCTTCAGGGAATCGGGGGGAAGGCGCACCCCGCCGCGGCGCCCGGGAGAGAGCTCGGGGCCGCGACGGGATGGAAAGCGATCGATCAGCGCACGACGAAGCGCGCGGGCAGGGCGGTGCGCCGCGCGTAGGGCGCGACCGCACGTGTCCGCTGGCCTTCGCCGTTGGCGGCGGGGCGGGCGTCGGCCTCGGCGCTCGCGAAGGCGAACAGCTCGTGCACGCGTTGCGGCACCGCGTCGGCCAGCTGGTGCGAGGTCCAGTGGGGGCGGGAGGGGAAGTAGGCGAAAGCGTTCATGTCATTGTCCCGAGATGCGGACGCGGTCCGCGCTGTTGAACTGGTCCGTGCCGGAGATGACGATGCGCTCGCCTTCCTGGAGCCCGGACACGATTTCCACTGCGCCGAGGCTGCTGACCCCGGCCTGGATCGGGCGGCGCACGGCGCTGCCGCCGTCCACCACCCAGGCGAAGCGGCCACCGTCCTGTTCCAGGAACGGGCCGCGCTCGACCATCAGCACGTTCTCGCGCGTGTCGAGCACGATGCGCGCCGACAGCCGCTGGTTCTGGCGCAGGCTGGGCGGCTGCTGCCCGTCCTCGAAGCGCAGGCGCGCGGTGACCTCGCCGTTGACCACTTCCGGGGAAACCGCCGAGACCTTGGCCGCGTAGCGGTTGCCGGTGCTGGTGATCTGCGCCGGCACGCCGATGGCCAGGTCGCGGGCGAAGCTTTCCGGCACCCGGATCTCGACCTCGAACAGGCTCAGGTCGACCACGCTCAGGATCGGCGCATTGAGCGCGACGTTGGTGCCCTGGGCGACCTGCACCTGTCCGACCTGGCCGTCGAAGGGCGCGCGCAGGGTGAGCGCGTCGACCTGGCGGCTGAGTTCGGCGACCACCGCCTTCTGGCGCTCGGCCAGCAGGCGCTTGTTGCGCGCGTCGATGCCCGCGCCCTGGCCCTGCAGCGAGAAGTCGTTGCGCGCCGCGGCCAGCCCGAGTTCGGCCTTCTTCAGGCCATCGATCGCGCGGTCGTACTCGTTCTTGGACACCGCGCCGCCCTCGTAGGCGCGCTCGTAGCGCTCGACGTCGCGCTGCGCGGCGGTGTGGTCGATCTGCGCCTGGTCGAGCAGCTTCTGCGCCTCCGAGCGGGTCAACTGCGCATCGAGCACGGCGCGGTTGGCCTCGCCATCCAGGCTGGCCAGGGTGGACTCCTCCTGCACCAGCCGGCTGCGCAGTTCCGGACTGTCGATGACCGCCAGCTCCTGGCCTTTCTCCACCACGTCGCCGGCCACCACCCGCAGCGAGACCGTGCCGCCCGCGATCGCGTACAGCGTGGGGCTGTTGGCGGTGATCACGCGGCCCTCGGCGGACAGGTCGCGCACCAGGTCGCCGCGTGTCACCTGGGCGACGCGCACGCGCGAAGCGTCGTGGGAGGAGCTGCCCGACGCCCAGCCGCCGACCACCCAGGCCGCCAGCGCCGCCACGCCCAGCGCGGCGGCGCCGCCAAGCAGCCAGCGCCGGGGCAGGCGGCGCAGTCCGCCGGGGCGGGCGAGGACCTGGTCCTGTGCGGAGGTGTCGCGGATACGTGCGTGGGTGTCCATATCGGAATCTGGATGCGGAAAGGTGTACCGGGGTTGCAGCAATCTCCGTGCCAGCACGCAAGGCGTTGATTTTGCGCAGAAACATG
>Ga0233363_1000103_pt1 | contig 41217 bp, 36 predicted proteins | sample ElkDunMinimDraft_18_FD_191534 | JGI IMG/M metagenome (GOLD analysis project Ga0233363, IMG submission 191534) | Fecal eukaryotic communites from dung pellets of Tule Elk in California, USA - Elk Dung C16 | ecosystem: Host-associated > Mammals > Digestive system > Large intestine > Fecal | place... | reverse complement strand
TCCGGACCGAGGACGCACGGGGGTGACCGCGCCCGCGGGACCGCGTGGTCGGGCGGTGCAGACGCTCGCGGGAGCGGCACTGATGATCACGCTCGTCACGCTCGCCAGCCGCGTGGTCGGGTTCGGCCGGTGGCTGGCGCAGGCGAGCTTCGTCGGCACGGGCGGGGTCGACGCGCCCTTCAACTCCGCCAACCTGCTGCCCAACGTCCTCTTCGAGGTCGCCGCCGGCGGCGCGCTCGCGGGTGCGGTCGTACCGCTGCTGTCGGGCTACCTGGTCCGCGGTGACAGGGAGCAGGCGTCGCGAACGGCGTCCGCGCTTCTCGGGTGGACGCTCGTCGTCCTGCTCCCGATCGGTGCGCTCATGGCGCTGCTCGCGAGGCCGATCGCCGGCCTGCTCCAGCTCGACGACCCGGCGAGCGTCGACATCGCCACCGGGTTCCTGCGGGTGTTCGCGCTGCAGGTCCCGATGTACGGGATCGCGGTCGTGCTCGGCGGGATCCTGCAGGCCCACAAGCGCTTCTTCTGGCCGGCGTTCGCCCCGCTCGTCTCGAGCCTCGTGGTCATCGGCGCGTACGCCGGGTTCGCCGCGTTCGCCGACGGCAACCAGCAGGACCTGGACGCCCTGACGACGCAGGCGTTGTCGTGGCTCGCCTGGGGGACGACCGTCGGGGTCGCCTTCCTGGCGCTGCCCCTGGTGATCCCGACCTACCGCACGGGGATCCGGCTGCGACCGACGCTCCGCTTCCCCGACGGCGAGGGCCGGCGCGCGGCGCGGCTCGCGTTCGCGGGCGTCGGCGCGCTGGTGGCCCAGCAGCTGTCGGTGCTCGCGATCATGGGGGCGGCCAACGAGTCCGCGGGCCCCGGCGCCTTCACCGTCTACCTCTACGCCCAGCAGGTCTACCTGCTGCCGTACGCGGTGCTGGCCTTCCCGATCGCGACGAGCGCCTTCCCCCGGTTCTCGGAGCATGCCGCGCAGCAGCGGTGGGACGAGCTGCGACGGCTTGTCGGCACGACGACCAGGCTCCTTCTCGTGACGGTCGGCTGCGGCGTCGCGGCGCTCCTCGCCGCCGCACCGCTCGTCGAGAGCGCGTTCGACACGGTGGCGCTGGGTGACGCCTACGGGCTGGCGGCGGCGCTCACCTGGATGGCGCCAGGCTTGGTCGGCTTCGCGCTGATCCTGCAGCTCTCGCGGGTGCTGTACGCGCTCGACGCCGGCCGGGCGGCCGTGGTCGCGACCGCGACCGGCTGGGCGGTGGTCGCGGCCGGGGCGGCGGTGACGGTGCTGGTCTTCGGGGGCACGCAGGGTACGGACCTCGCGGTCCGGGCCGAGGTGCTCGCGTGGCTCGGCGCTGCCGGTACCGCCGGCATGGTCGTGGCGGGGGTGGGACTGCTGCTGGCGGTGCGGGCACGGCTCGGGGGCGCCGCCCTGCGCGGCGTGTCGCGGACCCTGGGGGTCGTCGCGGTCGCCGCGGCAGGCGGCGCGCTGCTCGGCCGGTGGGCCCTGCCTGCGCCGGACCGCGCGGGCTCGGGACCTTCGCCGGTCGAGGTTCCGTTCGAGCTGTCCTGGTTCGTGACCGACGTCGGTCGCGGGCTGCTCGCGGGCCTCGTCGCCGCCGTCGTCGTGCTCGTGGCCGTCGCGGTCACGGACCGCGACGTCCGGGGACGCCTGCGGTCTCGGATCACGCGTCGCTAGGTGTCCACCGCGGCGTGGCGGGTGATCGCTCGCGGGGTCCGGGCGCAGACTTGAACGCGAGCCGACCGCCAGTGGCCAGTCCCACACCATCGGACGACCACCCTGGTTTAGGATGGAGTTCCGTGGCAGACACCCTGAACCGACTCCCGTCCCGCTCCTCGAGCCGCTCCGGTGCAACGCACCAGACGCGCCACATCTTCGTGACGGGCGGTGTCGCCTCCTCCCTCGGCAAGGGCCTGACGGCGTCCTCGCTCGGACGCCTCCTGCGCTCGCGCGGGCTCCGGGTCACGATGCAGAAGCTCGACCCCTACCTCAACGTGGACCCGGGCACCATGAACCCGTTCCAGCACGGCGAGGTGTTCGTCACCGAGGACGGCGCCGAGACCGACCTGGACATCGGCCACTACGAGCGCTTCCTCGACATCGAGCTGCCCGCGTCGTCGAACGTCACGACCGGCCAGATCTACTCGCGCGTGATCGCCAAGGAGCGGCGCGGCGAGTACCTCGGCGACACGGTCCAGGTCATCCCGCACATCACGGACGAGATCAAGTCCCGCATGCGTGACCAGGCCGGCCCCGACGTCGACGTGATCATCACCGAGATCGGCGGCACGGTCGGTGACATCGAGTCCCTGCCGTTCCTCGAGGCGGCCCGCCAGGTGCGCCACGAGCTGGGTCGCGACGACTGCTTCTTCCTGCACGTGTCGCTCGTTCCCTACATCGGTCCGTCGGGCGAGCTCAAGACCAAGCCGACCCAGCACTCGGTCGCGGCGCTGCGCTCGATCGGTATCCAGCCGGACGCCATCGTGCTGCGCGCCGACCGGGTGGTCCCCGAGCCCATCAAGCGCAAGATCGCGCTCATGTGCGACGTCGACAACGAGGCGGTCGTCAACGCCGTCGACGCGCCGAGCATCTACGACATCCCGCGCGTGCTGCACTCCGAGGGCCTCGACGCCTACGTCGTACGACGCCTCGACCTGCCGTTCCACGACGTCGACTGGGACGGCTGGAGCCAGCTCCTCGAGCGCGTGCACGAGCCCGAGCACCGGGTCGAGATCGCGCTCGTCGGCAAGTACATCGACCTTCCTGACGCGTACCTGTCGGTGACCGAGGCGTTGCGCGCCGGCGGGTTCGCCAACGACGCCAAGGTCGGCATCCGCTGGGTCGCCGCGGACGACTGCCGCACGCCCGAGGGCGCGCAGGCGTCGCTCGAGGGCGTCGACGCCGTCCTGGTGCCGGGCGGTTTCGGGGTGCGCGGGATCGACGGGAAGATCGGCGCGCTGCGCTGGGCCCGGGAGAACCTGGTGCCGACGCTCGGCATCTGCCTGGGCCTGCAGTCCATGGTCATCGAGTACGCCCGCAACGTCCTCGGGCTCGATGACGCGTCGTCGACCGAGTTCGACCCGGACAGCACGCACCCGGTCATCGCGACCATGGCCGAGCAGCTCGCGATCGTGGGCGGTGACGGCGACATGGGCGGCACGATGCGGCTGGGCTCCTACGAGGCCCAGCTGGTGCCCGGTTCGGTCGTGGCGAAGGCGTTCGGCACCGAGCGCGTCTCGGAGCGTCACCGCCACCGCTACGAGGTCAACAACATCTACCGCGAGCAGCTCGAGGCGGCGGGGCTCGTCATCTCGGGCACGTCGCCGGACTCCTCGCTCGTGGAGTTCGTCGAGCTGCCCGCCGACGTGCACCCGTACTACGTGAGCACGCAGGCGCACCCCGAGTTCAAGTCGCGCCCCACGCGCTCCCACCCGCTCTTCGCAGGGCTGGTCGCTGCCGCGCTCGAGCGGCAGAACGCGTGAGCGCGGGCGCACAGCACGACGGCGGCGTCGCCGACCGGATCGACCCCCTGCCCGTGGTGCGCCATGAGCGGCTGCACCACGGACGGATCTTCGACCTCGTCCGCGACGAGGTCGATCTGGGCGCCGAGGGCGTCGTCACCCGCGAGTACCTCGACCACCCTGGCGCCGTCGCGGTCGTGGCCCTGGACGACGACGAGTGCGTGCTGCTGCTGCGCCAGTACCGGCACCCGATGCGGTCCTACCTCTGGGAGGTGCCCGCCGGGCTGCTCGACGTCGACGGCGAGGCTTCGCTCGACGCCGCGGTCCGGGAGCTGGCCGAGGAGGCTGACCTGGTGGCGCGGCAGTGGGACGTGCTGGTCGACTACGCGACCTCACCCGGTGGCAGCAACGAGGCGGTGCGCGTCTACCTCGCCCGTGGGCTGACGATGGTCCCGGACCACGAGCGGCACGTGCGCACGGCCGAGGAGGCGGACATGGAGCCCCGTTGGGTCCCGCTCGACGAGGCCGTCGGGCTCGTCCTCGGCGGGCAGCTGCACAACCCCTCGACCGTGGTCGGCATCCTCGGCGCGGCAGCAGGCCGTGCCCAGGGCTGGGCGTCGCTGCGGCCCACCGACGCGCCCTGGCCGCAGCGCCGGGAAGGCTGACGCCGGGCGCTGTCAGACGGGCGCTCTCAGACGGGCGCTGTCAGACGAGCTCGGCCTGGGTGGCGGCGCGCGTCCGCGTCGTCAGCACGACGCGCGTCGTCCCCGCGACGAGCAGCGCCGAGCCCAGCATGTGCAGCCCGACGAGCAACGCCGGCAGGCCGTTGAAGTACTGGACGTAGCCGATCGCGCCCTGCGCGAGCGTGATGGCGAGCAGCAGCCACGCCGCGTGCCGCACGGTGTCCGGAGCGCGCCGGACCCGCCAGAGGTAGACGGCGAGCACGGCGATGAACGCCCAGACGGCCCACGCGTGCAGCTTGCTCATCAGGGCCGGGTCGACCGTGAACCGGTAGCCGACCTCGGAGTCGCCGCTGTGCGGGCCCGCGCCGGTCGTGATCACGCCCAGGACGACCACCACCGCGGTCATGGCGGCGAGCGCCCACGCCGTCGTGCGCGTCGTGGCGTCGACCACGGGGACGGGCGGGCCGTCCCCTTCACCCGCGCGGTGCACCAGCAGCAGCGAGACGTACACGAGAGCCGCCGAGACGAGGAAGTGCAGCGACACCCAGCCCGGGTGCAGGTGCAGGAGCACGATGACGCCGCCGATGACGGCCTGGGCGATGACGCCGAGACCCGGCACGAGGCCCAGGACGCGGTAGGCGCGGTTGCGGGAGCGGTCGGTGCAGACCAGCAGCGCGACCGCGAGAGCGATGACGACCAGGACGCCCGTGAGCGTCCGGTTCCCGAACTCGACGAACTGGTGGTAGGTGGTCTCGGGGTGGAACACGGCGGTGAACTGCCCGGGTTCGCACTCGGGCCACGTCGAGCAGCCGAGGCCCGATCCGGTGAGTCGCACCGCGCCCCCGGTGACGATGATGCCGATCTGGGCCGCGAGGTTCGCGACCAGGACCGCGCCGGTCCACCGGCGGAACCGTGCGAAGGGGTCGCGCGGTGTCGCGGGCATGCCGGAGGTGCGGGCGGTGTCCGACTCGCTCGGACGCATCGCGGGCGTGGGCGTGGTCACGCCCTTTACGGTATCTGGCGTCGCGGGCCCAGCTGTCGCCAGGTCGGCCGATGCGGCGTGATCTTCGTCAACCCGTCAGCGCCAGCGGAAGAACCGCGCGGCCGCCGCGCCGAGCACCACGGTCCACGCCGCCAGCACGGCGAACGGCACGGGCGCGAGCACGCCGTCGATGAGCGCGGCCCGCATCGCGTCCCCGAGCGCGCCCGACGGCAGGAACGGCGCGACGTGCTCGAGACCGGCCGGCAGCAGCTCGGGCGGCAGGAGCACGCCACCGCCCACCACGAGCAGCACGAGCAGCAGGTTCGCCAGGGCGAGGACGCCCTCGGCGCGCAACGTGCCCGCGAGCAGGAAGGCGAGCGACGTGAAGGCGGCCGTGCCGAGCACGGCGGCGAGCAGGGCCCAGGGCAGGCCACCGGCGTCGGGCTGCCATCCGAGCGCGAGCGCCGTGCCGCCGAGGAGCAGCACCTGGACCGCCTCGACCACCAGGACGGCCAGCACCTTGCCCGTGAGCAGGCCGCTGCGGCCCAGCGGCGTCGTACCGAGCAGCCGCAGCACGCCGTTGCGCCGGTCGAACGCGGTCGCGATGGCCTGCGAGGTGAACGACGTGGTCATGACCGCCAGCGCCAGGACGCCCGGGGTGACGACGTCGACGCGGCTCAGGCCGCCGGTGCCGCCGAGCTCGACGATCGACGTGCGGGCCAGCCCGACCAGGAGCAGCGCCGGGATCACGAGCGTCAGCAGGAGCTGCTCACCGTTGCGCAGGACGGCGCGCGTCTCGAACGCGGCCTGGGCCGCGACGCGGCGCCGCGGGGGTGCCGCCTGCTGCGGCCCGAGCGGCGGCACGGGCGCTGCGGACGGCGTGGGCGGGGGAGTCGAGGTCATCGCAGGTGCCGTCCCGTGAGGTCGAGAAACACGTCCTCGAGTGTGCGGCGCCCGACCGTGACGCGCGTCAGCAGCTCGTCGTGGTCGGCGAACCAGGCGGCCACGACGGCGACCGTCCGCGGGCCGACCGGGCCCGTGACGACGTAGGAGCCGGGCTCGTCCTCGGTCACGTGCCAGTCGGGAGCGCCGTCGGCCGCGGTCAGCGCGCGGGCGATCGCGGCGGTGTCGAGGCCCGGACGGGCCGATGCCCGCAGCGTCGTCGCGTCGCCCGAGGTGAGCAGGTCGCTCGTGGTGCCGTGCGCGATGACGCTGCCGTGGTCGACGACGTAGACGTGGTCGGCCAGGTCCTCGGCCTCGTCCATGAGGTGCGTCGTGAGCACGACCGCGACGCCGCCGGACCGCAGCTCGCGGACCAGGTCCCACACCGCCAGCCGGCTCTGCGGGTCCATCCCGGCGCTCGGCTCGTCGAGGAAGACGACCTCGGGGCGCCCGACGACCGCCGTGGCCAGGGCGAGGCGCTGCCGCTGGCCGCCCGAGAGCCGCCGGACGGTCGTGCGTGCGAAGCTCGTGATGCCCAGGCGCTCGGCGAGCTGGCCGACGTCGCGCGGTCGCGCGTACATCCGGGCGACGTGCTCGAGCATCTCGAGCGCGCGCACGGCCGTCGGCAGGCCGCCGTCCTGGAGCATGACGCCGACCCGCGGGTGCAGCGCGGCGCCGTCGGACGGGTCGATGCCCAGCACGCGGACCGAGCCCGCGTCGGGCGAGCGCAGGCCCTCGCAGCACTCGATCGTGGTGGTCTTGCCGGCGCCGTTGGGGCCGAGGACGGCGGTGACCGCTCCGGCGCGGGCCTCCAGGTCGAGGCCGTCGACGACGGCGCGGCCGCCGTATCGCTTGACGAGTCCCCGCACGACGACGGCGGCGTCGTGCGACGCGGGGGAGGTGGGCACCGGACGATTCTAGGAGCGTCGCGGCCGCGGACGTGTCCCGGCGTTGCTCAGGCGGGTGTGACGCTCGCCGCGGTACGGTCGACGCGACGAACCTCGGGGGTGCACCGCCATGACGTTCTACGTGTCTGCCGAACCGCCGGACCTCGCCCCGATGGCGTCGCGCCTCTGGTACTGGCCGGTCGTGCGCGGCGTGCTCGCGCTCGTCTTCGGGATCGTCGTCATCGTGTTCCCGCTCGACGCGCCGCGCACGCTCGTGCAGGTCTTCGGGGTGTTCGTGATCGTCGACGGGCTCGTGAGCCTCGTCGACGGGCTGCGCCGCCGCCGCACGGCAGCGGGGTCCGCGAACCTCGCCGTCGGGCTCGTCGCCGTGATCTTCGGGCTCATCCTCCTGCTCCTGCCGCAGGTCGTGCTCGGCGTCGCGCTGCTGCTGATCGCCCTGTGGGCGTTCGCCTTCGGCGTGTTCCAGATCTTCGTCGCCCTCGCGCTGCGGACCCGGGCCGGCTGGTCGTGGGTGTGGGGTCTGATCTCCGGGCTGCTGTTCATCGCGCTGGGCGTGGTGTGCGTCGTGAGCCCGCGCGGGACGCTGGGCGTCATGGCCGTCGTGGTCGGGATCTTCGCCGTCGTGATCGGCATCTCGCTCATCGTCCTGGGCGTCATGCTGCGCTCCTACTCGAGGTCGCCCCGCAACGGGCCCGGCGACGTCATCGAGGGCACCGTCATCGAACCGTGAGCGTTCCGGTGTGACGCGACGCCGAGCGAACCTGCCCGTACCACCCCGTAACGGGCGCCTGTGAGGCATACCTTGCTTGACATCTGGGATTACGCAACAAGGATGTTCTCTATATCGATGACGCGCTGAGGTCGAGGTATGCCTGAGAGCCACTGCCCGGCGCGCTCGCAGCAGCAACAAGCGGAACGGAGGTGATCGGATGACGACGGCGACCACGATGCACACGACCGTCGCGACCGCGCCCTTCGGCGCCCACCCCGGCTCCCACCCCGACGCCGCACCTGGCGCCGACACCGACCGCACCACACGTCGCCGGGTCCTCGAGCTCATCGCGGCCGAGGGGCCCGTCACCACGGCAGAGCTCGCCTCGACCTTGGGGCTGACGTCCGCGGCCGTGCGCCGCCACCTCGGGCTCCTGGAGGACGAGGGCAAGATCGCGGTCCACGACGCCGGACCGGCGTCGGGCCGTGGCTCCGGGCAGCGTGGCCGCCCCGCTCGGCGCTACGTCGTCAGCACCGGCGGCCAGGCCGAGCTCGCGGGCGCGTACTCCGAGCTCGCGACACAGGTGCTGCGCTACCTGCGTGGCGCCGTGGGTCCGGCTGCCGTGGCGGGCTTCGCGGCCGAGCGGTACGAGGCCGTCGTGAGCCGGTACGCGCCGCTCCTGAGCGATGCCGAGCCGCACCGCCGCGCCGAGCAGCTCGCCGAGCTGCTGTCGGCCGACGGGTACGCGGCATCGGTGCGACCGGTCGTCGGACCGGCCGGCGCGATGCTGCCGACCGTCCAGCTCTGCCAGGGTCACTGCCCCGTCCAGCACGTGGCCGAAGAGTTCTCGGAGCTCTGCGAGGCCGAGGCCCGCGCGTTCTCCGCACTGCTGGGCACGCACGTGCAGCGCCTGGCCACCATCGCGGGCGGAGCACACGCCTGCGTCACCAACATCCCGCTGACCACACCCACCCCCGCCGGCCGCGCGCTCGGCGAGCAGGAAGGAACACGATGAGCGCTCCCACACAGGACGCCGCCCAGGCGGTACCGGAGCAGCGCACCGACGAGGAGATCATCGCCTCGATCGGCGCTTACGAGTACGGCTGGCGCGACAGCGACGCGGCCGGCGAGGCCGCGCAGCGCGGCCTGTCGGAGGACGTCGTGCGCAACATCTCGGGCCTCAAGAACGAGCCCGAGTGGATGCTCAACCTGCGGCTCAAGGCGCTGCGGCTGTTCGGCAAGAAGCCCATGCCGAGCTGGGGTGCCGACCTGTCCGGCATCCACTTCGACAACATCAAGTACTTCGTGCGCTCGACCGAGAAGCAGGCGACGAGCTGGGAAGAGCTGCCCGACGACATCAAGGCGACCTACGACCGCCTGGGCATCCCCGAGGCGGAGAAGCAGCGCCTCGTGGCCGGCGTCGCGGCGCAGTACGAGTCCGAGGTCGTCTACCACCAGATCCGCGAGGACCTGGAGGCCCAGGGCGTCATCTTCGTCGACACCGACACGGGCCTGCGCGAGTACCCCGAGCTGTTCCAGGAGTACTTCGGCACGGTCATCCCGGCCGGCGACAACAAGTTCGCCGCGCTCAACTCGGCCGTGTGGTCGGGTGGCTCGTTCGTCTACGTGCCGCCGGGCGTGCACGTCGAGATCCCGCTCCAGGCCTACTTCCGCATCAACACGGAGAACATGGGCCAGTTCGAGCGGACGCTGATCATCGCGGACGAGGGCTCGTACGTGCACTACGTCGAGGGCTGCACCGCGCCGATCTACTCGTCGGACTCGCTGCACTCCGCGGTCGTCGAGATCATCGTCAAGAAGAACGCGCGCGTGCGCTACACGACCATCCAGAACTGGTCGAACAACGTGTACAACCTCGTGACCAAGCGGGCGACCGCAGCCGAGGGCGCGACGATGGAGTGGGTCGACGGCAACATCGGCTCCAAGGTCACCATGAAGTACCCGGCGATCTACCTGCTCGGCGAGCACGCGCGCGGCGAGACGCTGTCGATCGCGTTCGCGGGCGAGGGCCAGCACCAGGACGCCGGGGCCAAGATGGTCCACGCGGCGCCGCACACGTCGTCGTCGATCGTGTCGAAGTCCGTGGCGCGCGGCGGCGGGCGCACGTCCTACCGCGGCCTGGTCCAGGTGCTCGAGGGCGCCGCGCACTCGGCCTCGACCGTGCTGTGCGACGCGCTGCTGGTCGACCAGATCTCCCGGTCCGACACCTACCCGTACGTCGACGTCCGCGAGGACGACGTGTCCATGGGGCACGAGGCGACGGTCTCGCGGGTGAGCGAGGACCAGCTGTTCTACCTCATGTCCCGAGGCATGGAGGAGACCGAGGCGATGGCCATGATCGTGCGCGGGTTCGTCGAGCCCATCGCTCGCGAGCTGCCCATGGAGTACGCGCTCGAGCTCAACCGCCTCATCGAGCTGCAGATGGAAGGGTCCGTCGGCTGATATGTCCGTGTCTCCTGAGTTGACCACCGACCACTCGCGGGCGACCGCCGACGGCGCCCACTCGCACGGGGTCGTCCCGCAGGGCTCGCGCGCCGAGCGCGTGACCTCGTTCGACCTCGACGCGATCCCCGTGCCCTCCGGGCGCGAGGAGGAGTGGCGGTTCTCGCCCGTCGCGCGGCTGCAGCCGCTGTTCGCGCCCGAGCTGGGCGCCGGCGGCGTCCTGACGACCGTCGTGGCCGCGCCCGAGGTCAAGGTCGAGATCGTCGGCCGTCGTGACCCGCGGCTCGGCACCACGGGCGCCCCGGGCGACCGGACGGCCGTGACCGCGTGGAACGCGTTCGCCGAGGCCACCGTCGTGACCGTCCCGGCCGAGGCCGTGGCGTCCGACGTCACCTCGATCCGCATCGAGGGCGCGACCAAGGACCCGACCGCCACGCACCTGCTGGTGCACGCCGAGCGCCACTCCGAGGCGGTCGTCGTGATCGACCACCTGGGCGACGCGACGCTCAACGAGACGGTCGAGATCGTCGTCGAGGACGGCGCCCACCTGACGCTCGTGACCGTCCAGGACTGGGCCGAGGGTGCCGTCCACGCGTCGTCGCACCGCGCCCGCATCGGCCGCGACGCCCGGCTCAAGCACGTGGTCGTGACCTTCGGCGGCGACGTCGTCCGCATGACGCCCGACGCCACGTTCACGGCCGAGGGCGGCGAGGTCGAGATGGTCGGCCTGTACTTCGCCGACGCCGACCAGCACCAGGAGCACCGGCTCTTCGTCGACCACGCGGTGCCGCGCTGCAAGTCGCGCGTGACCTACAAGGGCGCGCTGCAGGGTGCCGGGGCACACGTGGTGTGGGTCGGCGACGTGCTGATCCAGCACGCCGCCGAGGGCACCGACACCTACGAGCTCAACCGCAACCTCGTGCTCACCGACGGCGCCCGCGCCGACTCGGTCCCGAACCTCGAGATCGAGACCGGCGAGATCGAGGGCGCGGGCCACGCGTCCGCGACCGGCCGGTTCGACGATGAGCAGCTCTTCTACCTCATGGCTCGCGGCATCCCCGAGGTCGACGCCCGCCGTCTGGTCGTGCGCGGCTTCTTCGCCGAGCTGATCGACCAGATCGGCGTCGCTTCGGTCGAGGAGCGCCTGATCGCCTCGATCGAGGCCGAGCTCGAGAAGTCGATGAGCGTCATCACCGGCGTCGTCCCCGCGGGGGAGACGGCGTGACTGCACAGCTCGCGTGCATGGCCGACGACCTAGGACCGGAGGAGGCGATGCTGGTGCAGCTCGACGGCGCCGACGGCGCCCCGGTCCCCGTCGCCCTCGCGCGCGACGCGGACGGCGGGTGGCACGCGCTGTCCGACATCTGCTCCCACGGCGCGGTCTCGCTGTCCGACGGCGAGGTCGAAGGATGCCTGGTCGAGTGCTGGCTGCACGGCTCGCAGTTCGACCTGCGCACCGGCAAGCCCGTGCAGCTGCCCGCCACCCAGCCCGTACCGGTCTACCCGGTGACCGTCGACGGGGACCGCGTCCTCGTCGACGTCGACGAGCCGCTCGCGGTCGCGTCCTGACCGCCCCACACGTGACGAACCACCTTTTGGAGAACTGAGAATGTCCACCCTGGAGATCCGCGACCTGCACGTCAGCGTCCAGACCAAGGAAGGCGCCAAGCCGATCCTGCGCGGCGTCGACCTGATCATCAACTCGGGCGAGACCCACGCCATCATGGGCCCCAACGGCTCGGGCAAGTCCACGCTGGCCTCGGCGCTCGCGGGCCACCCGAAGTACGAGGTGACCGCCGGCACCGTGACGCTCGACGGCGAGGACGTCCTCGCGATGACCGTCGACGAGCGCGCCCGCGCCGGCCTGTTCCTCGCGATGCAGTACCCGGTCGAGGTGCCCGGCGTGTCGGTCGCGAACTTCCTGCGCACCGCCAAGACGGCCATCTCGGGCGACGCGCCCGCCCTGCGTACGTGGGGCAAGGAGGTCAAGGAGGCGATGGAGCACCTGCGCATCGACTCCTCGTTCGCCGAGCGCTCGGTCAACGAGGGCTTCTCCGGCGGCGAGAAGAAGCGCCACGAGATCTTGCAGATGGAGCTCTTCAAGCCGCGCTTCGCGATCCTCGACGAGACCGACTCGGGCCTCGACGTCGACGCGCTGCGCGTGGTGTCCGAGGGCGTCAACCGCGCCAAGCAGAACACCGACGCCGGCATCCTGCTCATCACGCACTACACGCGCATCCTGCGCTACATCACGCCCGACTTCGTCCACGTCTTCGTCGACGGCAAGATCGCCGAGGAGGGTGGCGCGGAGCTCGCCGAGCGCCTGGAGGACGAGGGCTACGACCGCTACCTGGCAGCCGGGGCGAGCGCCTGACGCTCGTGGCCGCCTGGTGGCCGAGCCCGTCGAGGCCACCCGCACCCAGTCCGGACCCTGAGGGGACACCATGACGACGACCGACACCGTGCGCCCGGCCAGCGCGCGCCTGACCGACGCCGAGCTGGCCGCGGTCCGTGCGGACTTCCCGCTGCTGGCGCGCACGGTGCGCGGTGGCCGTCCGCTGGTCTACCTCGACTCGGCCGCGACCTCGCAGAAGCCGCAGGTCGTGCTGGACGCCGAGGTGGACTTCTACGAGCAGCGCAACGCGGCCGTGCACCGCGGCGCGCACCAGCTCGCCGAGGAGGCCACCGAGGCGTTCGAGCAGGCGCGTGCCGCGGTCGCGGCGTTCGTCGGCGCGGACACGGGTGAGATCGTCTGGACGCCGAACGCGACCGCCGCGATCAACATCGTGGCGTACGCGCTGGGCAACGCGACCGCGGGCCGCGGGGGCGAGGCCGCACGCCGGTTCGTCCTCGAACCGGGCGACGAGATCGTCGTCACCGAGGCCGAGCACCACGCGAACCTCGTGCCCTGGCAGGAGCTGTGCGCCCGCACGGGCGCCGTCCTGCGGTGGTTCCCCGTGGGCGACGACGGCCGGCTCGACCTGTCGGGCATCGACGAGCTGCTCACCGAGCGCACGCGCGTCGTCGCGTTCGGGCACGTGTCGAACGTGACCGGTGCGATCGCGCCGGTCACGGAGATCGTCGCCGCCGCCCGGAGGGTCGGTGCGCTCACGGTGCTCGACGCCTGCCAGTCCGTGCCGAACCTGCCGGTCGATCTGCACACGCTCGGCGTCGACTTCGCCGCGTTCTCCGGCCACAAGATGCTGGGCCCGACGGGTGTCGGGGCGCTCTACGGGCGTCGCGAGCTGCTCGAGGCCATGCCGCCCGTCACCACGGGCGGCTCGATGGTCGAGGTCGTGACCATGACCGAGACCACCTACGCGCCGCCGCCGCAGCGGTTCGAGGCGGGCACCCAGATGGTCGCGCAGGCCGTGGGCATGGGAGTGGCCGCACAGTGGCTCGGTGAGCTCGGCATGGACGCGGTGGCTGCGCACGAGCGCGAGCTCGCGGCCGAGCTGCTCAAGATCGGCGAGATCCCGGGCGTGCGCATCATCGGGCCGGCCGACGCCGACGACCGGCTCGCGGTCGTGTCGTTCGTCGTCGACGGCGTGCACTCGCACGACGTCGGCCAGGTGCTCGACGACGCCGGCATCGCCGTCCGGGTCGGCCACCACTGCGCGCAGCCGCTGCACCGGCGCTTCGGCATCGCCGCGACCGCACGCGCATCTGCGTCGGTGTACACCACTGCCGAGGAGATCGCGTTCTTCCGGGAAGCCCTGACGGGTGTCCGGGCGTTCTTCGGTGAGGACTGAGGAAGGGACGTTCGTGAGCTCTCTGGAGCAGATGTACCAGCAGGTGATCCTGGACCACGCCAAGCGGCCGCACGGCCGCGGGCTGGTCGAGGCGCCCGCGGGCCACCAGGTGGGGGAGTCCCACCAGGTCAACCCCACGTGCGGCGACGAGGTGACGCTGCGGGTCGACGTCGACGGCGGGACGGTCGCCGGAGTGTCGTGGGAAGGCCAGGGCTGCTCGATCTCGCAGGCCTCGGCGTCCGTGATGACCGAGCTGGTCACCGGGCGCGACCTGGCCGAGGTCGCGCGGATCGACGCCGTGTTCCACGACCTGATGGCCTCGCGGGGCAAGGGGCTCGAGGACGACGACGCGCTCGACGCGCTCGGTGACGCGACCGCGTTCACCGGCGTCTCGCAGTACCCCGCCCGTATCAAGTGCGCGCTGCTCGGCTGGGCAGCGCTCAAGGACTCGCTCGTGCGCAGCGGCGCGCTGGCCAGCTGACCTCGGAGGAGACCATGACCGAGAACACGACCGAGAACACGACCGAGACGGCCCCCGTGGCCGCCCCGTCGCCCACCACTGCGGCCGACGTCGAGGAGGCCATGCGCGACGTCATCGACCCCGAGCTGGGCATCAACGTGGTCGACCTCGGCCTGGTGTACGGCATCCAGGTCGACCCGAACAACTTCGCGGCGATCGACATGACGCTCACGTCGGCGGCCTGCCCGCTGACCGACGTCATCGAGGACCAGGCGGCGACCGCGCTCGAGGGCATCGTGGACGGCTTCCGCATCAACTGGGTCTGGATGCCGCCGTGGGGTCCGGAGAAGATCACCGACGACGGTCGCGAGCAGCTGAGGATGCTGGGCTTCAACGTCTGACGTCGCCATGGGCGCGCGCGGGCGAGGCCGCCTAGGTGTGATGTCTAGGGACGTTCCGCCGAGTCGATTCAACCCCCGTGATCTTGGTGAGATCGTCGGGTGGGGTGTTAGCTTGATGTCAGCGTCGCGTGTCGGTGGCAGTCCGTGTCAGACATGGAGGCGTGGGATCCGAAGGAGGACGACATGATGATGTCGCCGCCTTCGCCCTCTCGTGACTGAGGGCGAAAACACCGGGCCGGTGGCCCGGAGCAATGAAACAGCCGACACCCTTGCGAACACGTTCAATCGCGGTGTCATCGATGAGTTCCGTGTGAACGCGGGCCGCGTGGGCGGGATGTTCGACGGTTTCGCCCTCGCTCTGCTCACGACGACCGGCGCGCGCACCGGCATCCGCCGCACGACACCGTTGGCGTACTTCGAGCTCAACGGGATGCCTGCCGTCGTCGCGTCAGCGATGGGCGGGCCACGCCACCCAGCATGGCTGGCGAACGTCCGGGCGCATCCTCAGGTGAGCGTCGAAGTCGGAGCGGAGTCGTTCGACGCACTCGCGTCGATTCCGACGGGCATCGAGCGCGACCGACTGTTCGCGCAGGTCGTCGAGCAAGATCCGGACTTCGCGGGCTATCAGGCCGGTACTGCGCGGGTGATTCCGGTGGTGATGCTTCAGCGACTCGGTACGCCATCTGCACCGCCATCCGAGGGGGAACATGCCCGTTTGGTTGCCTGGGCGACCGAGCTGCGCCAGGTTCATGACCGGCTCCGTCAGGCATTGCGCGTCGCGCAGGAAGCTGCCTTACAGGGACGGTCGCCCGAGACTGCGGGGCGGGAGCTGCTGTTGTTCTGCCATGGTTTCTGCGCGGCACTGACGGGGCATCACGAGGGTGAGGACCGCGAGCTGTTCCCGGCGATCGCGGCCGCGCATCCGGAACTGCGGGACACGTTGCGGTATCTCCAGCAAGATCACTCGATGATCGCCCACCTCGTCGGCGGGTTGCAGTCATCGGTGAAGGCATCGGCGACACCAGTCGAGCTCGCCCGGCACCTGGAGGGGATCGCCGCGATCATGGAGAGCCATTTCCGCTACGAGGAACGGCAACTCCTCGAAGTGCTCGAGACTCTCGCGCTCAACGCCGACCCCAAGCGCGTTCTCGGCCCCCTCTGATTTGTCGTTGGCGGGCCGAGCAACGCGCCCTGACGCCAAGCCCGCGCTTTGTCTTATTCGAGTTGCTGCTCATATCCCACGTCAACGCTGTCCTCACTCCGCGCACACGGCTTCGCCTCGCCCGCATGATCGTCGAAGCCAAGCATCCTGTCGGCCACGTCGCGAAGCTGTTCATGGTGTCGCCGGTCACTGCTCGCACATGGGCTCACCGCTACCGCGCCGAGGGCGCGACCGGGATGAAGGATCGGTCAAGCCGCCCGCACCGCATCCCGCATCGAACAGCCGAGCACATGAAGCGGAAGATCATCGCGTTGCGCTGGCGGCAGCGCCTCGGCCCCGCGCAGATCGCGGCCCGCCTCGGCATTCCTGCCTCCACCGTTCACGCCGTTCTCGTCCGATGTCGCCTGAACCGTCTCTCTCGCATCGACCGAGTCACGGGCGACCCGTTGCGGCGTTATGAACACGATCATCCGGGTTCGATGATCCACGTCGATGTCACGAAGTTCGGCAACATCCCCGACGGCGGCGGCTGGCGATTCGTCGGCAAACAGCAAGGCGACTGGAACCGGCAAGCCACCGCCCGCCGCACCGGGCAGCGCAACAGTCGGTCAGAGCCTCGACCTCGGCACTGCCTTCCTCCACACCGTCCTCGATGACCACTCTCGCGTCGCCTATGCCGAGATCCATGGCGACGAGAAAGCAATCACCGCGATCGGTGTTCTCGAACGGGCGGTCACCTGGTTTGCCGAACGCGGCGTGACCGTCGAGCGGGTGCTGTCAGACAACGGCTCCGCCTACAAGTCACACGCATGGCGCGAGACCTGCCGCGCGCTCAGGATCCGACATAAGCGCACTCGCCCGTATCGACCGCAGACGAACGGGAAGATCGAGCGCTTCCACCGCACTCTCGCGGACGGCTGGGCCTATGCCCGCTTCTACGCGCCAGAGACATCCCGCCGCGACGCGCTGCCGGGTTGGCTCAACTTCTACAACCAGTACCGTCACCACTCAGCGATCAACGGCACACCCTACGCCAGGCTCAACAACCTGCCTGAACATCACACCTAGGGCGCCGGGGTGTAGCCGTTCTCGCGCGAGATCGTGTCGGCGACCTCCAGGAGCAGGGGGATGTGCTGCTCGAGGTCCTCGAGCGTCGCGACGACCTCGATCGCGGTGACGGAGAGCGCGGCGACCACCTCTCGCCGGGAGTCGCGGACGGGTACGCCGACGCACATGACGTAGCTGTCGTGCTCGCCGTTGTCACGAGCCCAGCCCTCCGCACGGATCCGTTCGAGCTCCTCGTCGAGCGCGTCCCGGCCGGCGAACGTCGTCGGGGTGAACTGCTCGAACTCCACCTCGCGCAGGAGGCGGTCGCGCTCCTGGGGAGTCCGGTAGGCGAGGATGATCTTGCCGACGGCCGAGGCGTAGATCGACACGGCCCGACCGATGCGCGAGGGCAGCTTGACGGCGTCGAACGCCGGGCTGTCGACCTTGTCGATGTAGATGACCTCGTCACCGGTGAGCTGCGCGAGGTGCACGGTGTGACCGGTGCGCCGCTGCAGGTCGACCAGGTGCGGGTGCGCCGCCTGCCGGAGGTCGATCGAGCCGAGCGCCATCTCGGACAGCTCGATGATGCCGCTGCCGAGCACGTACGTGCCGGCACCGGTACGGCGCACGAACCGCGCTGCCTCCAGCGTCTGCAGCAGCCGCAGCGCCGAGGACTTGTGCACCCCGAGCAGCTCCGCGGCCTCGCCGAGGCTGAGCGGCCGCTCCGCGCTGCGCCGCACGAGCGCGAGGGCGCGCTCCACCGACTGTGCCATGGCATCCGTCCCGTCCCGTGCGATGCGCCGCGGCTCGCGGAGCATCGGACAGTCTCGCGGACCAGTTGCAGCATGCGCAACAGCGCCCCGGACGATCGATCCTTGACGCGTTGCACAGGGCGCGAATAGCGTTGCGTGCAGCGAGTCTCCCGCAGCTTCCGACCGCCGTGCTCGACGATGCCGTCGCCGCCCGCCCGCCTCGGACGAGCTGCCCCGACGTCAACCTCGGAGCCGATGACCGATGACACGCACGGAACCACCTGGCCATCGCCCTCCGTGGCACGGCGGCGCGGGCTTCGCACTGCCCGTCGACGCCGACGATGCCGTGCTGGTCGGTCGCGTCTGGGACCCGGGCGTCGGCGGGCCCTCGCCCGTGGTGGTCCGCGACGGCCATGTCTACGACGTGAGCGACACCTTCTCGACCGTGCGCGACATCTGCGAGGCGCCAGACCCGGCCGACGTGCGGCACGTACGAGGAAAGCCGGTCGCCGAGCTCGACGAGCTGCTGGAGAACACCGGTCGCGACGACCGCGACGCCGCTCGGCCGCACCTGCTCGCGCCGATCGACCTGCAGGCGATCAAGGCGGCGGGGGTCACCTTCGTCGAGTCGATGCTCGAGCGCGTGATCGAGGAGCGCGTCCGCGGGAACCCCGAGGCGGCGCACGACGTGCGCCAGCCCTTGACCGACGAGATCGGCACGGACCTGCGCAGCCTGCGCCCGGGATCGCCCGAGGCGATGCGGCTCAAGCAGGCGCTCGTCGCCGAGGGGATGTGGAGCCAGTACCTCGAGGTCGGCATCGGGCCGGACGCCGAGATCTTCACCAAGGGCCAGGTGCTCTCCGCGGTCGGGACCGCCGTGCCGGCCGGCGTGCTGGCCGAGTCGCAGTGGAACAACTCCGAGCCCGAGGTCGTGCTGCTCGTCGCCTCGAGCGGGCGGGTCGTCGGCGCGACGCTCGGCAACGACGTCAACCTCCGCGACGTCGAGGGCAGGTCCGCGCTGCTCCTGCCCATGGCGAAGGACAACAACGCGTCGTGCGCCATCGGCCCCTTCGTGCGGCTCTTCGACCACGGCTTCGGCATGGATGTGGTGCGCGAGCTGTCGGTCCGGCTCGAGATCGACGGGGACGACGGGTTCACCCTCGCGGCGGTCTCGGACATGGCGCGCATCTCGCGCGACCCCGAACAGCTCGTCGCCCAGCTGATCGGTGCGCACCACCGCTACCCCGACGGCGCCGCCCTCATGCTGGGCACGATGTTCGCGCCCACCGTCGACCGCGGGGAGCCGGGGGCCGGGTTCACGCACCGCACGGGGGACGTGGTGAGGATCCGCACCGACCGCCTGGGTGGCCTGGTCAACCGCGTCCAGCGCGCCGAGGACTGCGAGCCGTGGACCTTCGGGATCCGGGCGCTGCTCTCCAACCTCGCCGTGCGCGGCCTGGCGTAGGCCCGCCGAGCGGGCACCCCCACACGAACCCTCACGAGAGCGAGCACAGGATGACCGACGTCGTCAGCATCGACCCCCGGACCGGACAGGCCGTCGAGGTCGTCGCGCAGGAGACCACCACCGACGAGGTCGACCGGATCTGCGTGGCCGCGGCGCAGGCGGCGGCCCCGCTCGAGGCGATGGGCCGCGCGGGGCGTGCCGCGCTGCTGCGCGCCTGCGCCGACGCGCTCGAGGTGGCACGCCCGCGCATCGTGGAGCTGGCCGACCGCGAGACCGCCCTCGGCACGACCCGGTTCGAGGGCGAGCTGAGCCGGACGACCTTCCAGCTGCGGCTCTTCGCCGAGGTGCTCGACGAAGGCTCCTACCTCGAGGCGAGCATCGACCACGCGGGTGACACGCCGATGGGGCCGCGCCCCGACCTGCGCCGCATGCTCGTGCCCACCGGGCCCGTTGCCGTGTTCGGGGCGAGCAACTTCCCGCTCGCGTTCTCGGTGCCGGGCGGTGACACGGCGTCCGCGCTCGCCGCCGGGTGCCCGGTGGTGGTCAAGGCGCACGGATCGCACCCGGCCACGTCCCAGCTCTGCGCGGACGTCATGTCCCAGGCGCTCGCCGAGGCCGGCGCGCCGCCCGGGACGCTCGCCGTCGTGCACGGCGTCCAGGCCGGCGCCCACCTCGTGCAGCACCCCGCGATCACCGCGGTCGGGTTCACCGGCTCCCTCCAGGGCGCGCAGGCGCTCGTCGAGCTGATCGGACGCCGCCCGGACCCGATCCCGTTCTACGGTGAGCTGAGCAGCCTCAACCCCGTGGTCGTCACCCCGGCGGCCGCGGCCGAGCGCGGCGCCGGGATCGGCACGGACGCCATCGGCTCCGCGACGCTGGGCGCCGGGCAGTTCTGCACCAAGCCCGGCTTGTTCCTCGTGCCCGACGGTGCTCACGGTGACGCGGTCGTGGAGTCGATGATCGCGGCGACCGAGGCCCTGCCGGCGCAGGTCCTGCTGAGCTCGGCCATCACGTCGTCGTTCCTCCGGACCGGGCAGGCGCTCGCGGACACGGACGGCGTGCGGGTGCTCGCCCGCGGTGGGGCCCAGGTGTCCGACGACGCGTCGCGCGTCGCCCCCGTGCTCCTGGGCACGGAGGCGACGACGATGCCGGACGCCGTCACCGAGGAGTGCTTCGGACCCGTGACGGTCGTGGTCAGGTATGCCGACGCGGACCAGCTCATCGCCCTGCTCGACCGCCTGCCCTCGTCGTTGACCGCGACCGTGCACCGGGGGAGCGGCGAGACGGAGCTGCCGCGCGTCCTGGCCGAGCGGCTGCGCCGCCGTGCGGGCCGGCTCGTGTTCGACGCCTACCCGACCGGCGTCGCCGTCTCCTGGGCGCAGCACCACGGCGGCCCGTGGCCGTCGACCAACTCGCAGCACACCTCGGTAGGCACGACGGCGATCCGCCGCTTCCTCCGGCCGGTCAGCTGGCAGGGCGCGCCGCCCGAGCTGCTGCCCGACGAGCTCAAGGACGGGCCGAGCCCTGTACCGCGCCGGGTCGACGGGGTGCTGCACCTCGCGCGCTGAACGACGCTGCGGCCGTGGTGCGTCAGCGCGTCAGTGCGACTCGCGGGCCACCGCCGACCCGCTGGACCCGAGGAGGAAGTCGAGGTCGGCACCCGTGTCGGCCTGCAGCACGTGGTCGACGTAGAGGCGCTCCCAGCCGCGCGCAGGGTCGGCGAACGCCGCGACCGTGGCCTTGGGCGCGCGCCGGGCGCGGAGCTCGTCGTCGGGCACGAGCAGCTCGAGCCGGCGCCCGGCGACGTCGAGGAGGATCTCGTCGCCGTCGCGGACCAGAGCGAGCGGCCCGCCTGCCGCCGCCTCGGGCGCGACGTGCAGCACCACGGTGCCGTACGCCGTGCCGCTCATCCGGCCGTCGCACACCCGCACCATGTCGCGCACGCCCTGGGCGAGCAGCTTGGCGGGCAGCGGCATGTTGGCGACCTCGGGCATGCCCGGGTAGCCCCGAGGGCCGCAGCCGCGCAGCACCAGCACGGACGTCGCGTCGACGTCGAGGTCGGGGTCGTCGATCCGCGCGTGGAAGTCCTCGACCGAGTCGAAGACGACGGCGCGTCCTCGGTGCAGCAGCAGCTCCGGGCTCGCCGCGGCAGGCTTGACGATCGCCCCGTCGGGCGCCAGGTTGCCGCGCAGGACGGCGATCCCGGCGCTCTCGACCAGGGGAGCGGTGCGCGGGGCGATCACGTCGGTGTCCCACACCGGGTTGTCGGCGAGGTGCTCGACGAGCGGACGGCCCGTGACCGTCATCGCGGACGGGTCCAGCAGGTCCTTGACCTGCTCGAGGACGGCCAGCGGGCCTCCGGCGCGGAACAGGTCCTCCATCAGATGCGTCCCGGCGGGCTGCAGGTTGACGAGCAGGGGGACGTCGGCGCCCACGCGGTCGAAGTCGTCGAGCGTGAGGTCGATGCCGAGCCGCCCGGCGATCGCCAGCAGGTGCACGACGGCGTTGGTCGACCCGCCGACCGCTGCCAGCGCGACGATCGCGTTGAGGAACGACCCGCGCGAGAGGACCTGGCCGATCGTGCGGCCGGACTCCACGAGCTCGACCGCGAGCCGCCCTGACGCGTGCGCGCCCTCCAGGAGCCGGCTGTCCGCAGCCGGCGTCCCGGCGATGCCCGGGATCGTGGTGCCCAGCGCCTCGGCCATGACCGCCATGGTCGAGGCCGTGCCCATCGTGTTGCAGTGCCCGCGGCTGCGGATCATCGAGGACTCGGAGCGCACGAAGGTGTCCTGGCTCAGGCGCCCGGCCCGTACCTCCTCGCTGAGCTTCCACACGTCGGTACCGCACCCGAGGGGCGTACCGCGGAAGTGGCCGTTGAGCATGGGGCCACCGGGCACGACGACGGCCGGCAGGTCCACCGAGGCCGCGGCCATGAGCAGCGCGGGGATCGTCTTGTCGCACCCGCCGAGCAGGACGAGACCGTCGACGGGATTGGCCCGGAACATCTCCTCCATGGCCATCGCGGCCATGTTCCGCCACAGCATCGCCGTGGGCCGGACCTGGGTCTCCCCGAGCGAGACGACGGGCAGGTTGAGCGGGATGCCGCCGGCCTCGTAGACGCCGTTCTTGACGGACTGCGCGACCTCGTCGAGGTGCGCGTTGCACGGCGTGAGGTCCGAGGCCGTGTTGGCGATCGCGATCTGCGGGCGTCCCTCGAACGCGCTCGACGGCGCTCCGCGGCGCATCCACGCGCGATGCAGGTAGGTGTTGCGGTCCTCGCCGTCGTACCACTGCGCGCTGCGCAGCGTGGGTGCATCGGGGCGGTCCGTGGCCATCTCCGTCATCCCTCGCGCAGCTGGTCGAGCAGCGTCGTGCGCACGTCGCACTCGGCGAACGAGAAGGACGTCGCGAAGGCCTCGAGCGCGTCGTCGTCCAGGCCGCGGAAGAGCTCGGCGTACTCGTGGGCGAGCGGCTGTGCCAGCCCGAGGTTGAGGGTGAGGGTGCGTACCCAGTCGAAGCGCCCCCACGGGTACGGGTCGAACGAAGGGAACTCCCGGGCGACGAGCTCCTGCAGCGGCTGCGTCGCCTCGCGCTCGCCGATGCCGTCCGTGCCCCACTGGTCGGCCGCGAGCCGCTTCTTCTTGGCCACGAAGTCACCGAAGTGCCGGAGGTAGGGCGAGCCGGGCGGGACCGTCAGCAGGCCCTGCGTCCCGACGTCCTTGTACGTCCAGACGGTCCAGCTCGCGTCATGCTCACGGTAGATGTCGAGCTGGTCGGCCAGGATCTGGCGGCGCACGGCGTCGACCGACTCGTCACCCGTGTAGATGGGGCCGAACTCGCCCACGAGGATGGGCGTGCCGGTGGACCGGGCGAACTCCGAGCGCTCGAGGAACTTCGCCAGGGCGATGTCCTTGCTGTAGTCGGGGCTCCGGCCGAGCCCGGCGGCCACGTAGTCGTGCAGCGTGTAGACCGTGTTGGGCGCCGGGTCGGTGAACATCGAGAAGTCGGTGGAGTACGTGTTGCCGTCGAGGAACACGATGTGGTCGGGGTCGACCTCCCGGACGGTGGCGAGCAGCCGGTCGTACACCTGCCCGACGACGCGGCCCGTGGGGTCGGCAGGCTCGTTCATGAGGTTGTAGCCCGCGACCCAGACGTTGCCCCGGTAGTGCTCGGCGATCGCCCGCCACAGCACGTCCACCCGGTCCTGGAACTCGCGGTGGACCCAGAACTTCGCGATGTGTGTCTCGTTGTCGGAGTGCCAGTGCTGGTTCTGCGACCCGGGCAGGGCGTGCAGGTCGATGATCGAGTACACGCCGTGCCTGCCGAGCGCCTCGATGACGCGGTCGAGGTGCCGGAACCCGTCCTGCACGATCTCGAACGGCGCGTCGTCATGCTGCAGATGGTGGTAGTTGACCGGGATCCGGACGAGGTTGAAGCCGTTCTCGCCGAGGAACCGCGCGTCGTCCTCGGTGAAGAACTCGCTGAGCAGGCGCTCGAAGAACCGGTCGGCACGCTCGGCGCCGAGCACCTGGGAGACCGTGCGCCGCATGAGCGACTCGTTCGCGGCGTACCCGGTGATGAAGTTCTCCATGTTGAGCCAGCCGCCGATGCAGACTCCGCGCAGGCGCACGTCGTTGCCGAAGCCGTCGACGAACTGGCTGCCCTGCGTCGTCAAGGGCCGAGGGGGAACGGGAACGGTCATGCGGGGCTCTCCTTGGGGCGAGTGCGTCCTGGGCCGGGCCGGACGAGGGGCGAGCGGCGGGGTGTCCGCACGCGTGCGGTGCGGCCGCGGGGCATGGCGCCCGCGACCGCACCGCTGCGCGCGTGGCTCAGTGCGCCGACGTCACTGGCCGAGCTCGTTCTGCAGGGTCGACTGTGCCTTGTCGAGCGCTTCCTGGGCGGGCGTGCGGTTCTCGTACGCCTCGTTGAGCGTGACCGTGGTGAACGTGTTGTCGACCGTCGGCCAGTTGGGGTCGCTGAACGACTCGAAGTGCCCGATGCCGTCCTTGACCTCGTTGAGCACGTCGAACAGGTTGGTCTGGAAGTACTTGTTGAACTTGTTCTCGGGGTTCTTGGTGATCTCCTCGTCCTCCCAGACCGACATGTTCACGGGGTCGAAGCCGAGCACCTCCCACACCGCGACGTTCGCCTCGGGGGACAGCTTGGCGAAGGCCAGCCACTCGGAGGCGAGCTCCTTGTTCGGCGAGGTGACGGGGACCGCCGCCCCGGTCCCGCCGCCGCCGATCGTCTGGAACTTGGCGCCCTCCGGTACGGGTGCGGGCGCGATGGCGACCTTGCCGGCCAGGTCGGGCATGTAGTCGACGTAGCGCGAGGTGTACCACGCCGGGTAGACGATCGCGGCGTAGTCGCCGTCGTTGATGGCGCCGTAGGCCTCCTCGGAGTCCGGGCTGCCGCCCGGGATCGTCGAGACCGCGCCGGCCTCCTGCATCTCCTGGATCATCGAGACGGCCTCGACGACCTCGGGGCTGTTCACCTGCACGTTGCCGTCGGCGTCGAAGATCTGCCCGCCGAGCTGTGCCGTGATGAGCGGCTCGATGAAGTTGACCCCGGTGCTCGCGACGCCGAAGGCCTTCCCGGTCTCGGCGTTGTAGGTGCTGCCGGCCTCCCGGAAGTCGTCCCAGGTCGTGATGGTCGTGTAGTCGATGCCGGCGCCCTCGAGCAGCTCGGTGTTGTAGAAGGCGACGAAGGCTCCCACGTGCGTCGGGAAGCCGTACACCTTCCCGTCCTTGCTGTAGAGGTCGAGGCGTGCCTGGACGACGTCGTCCTTGTAGGGCGCCGCGGCTTCGGTCAGGTCCATCAGCGGGGGGTTGGAGCCCTTGACGAAGTTGGCGAACTTGTTGACCTCGATGTCGACGACGTCGGGCAGGCCCTCTCCCGAGTTGAAGGCGAGCTGCAGCTTGTTGTGCATGTCGTCATACGGGTAGACGGTGACCTTGAGATTGATCTCCTTGTCGGGGTTCGCCTCGTTCCACTGGGCGGCCATCTCCTCGTAGTAGGCCGCGTGCACGTCGGCGAACGTCCACATGTTGAGGTTGGTCGAGCCGTCCTCGTTCGTCGTGGGCTCGGACCCCTGGCCGCCGCTGCAGGCGGCGAGGGCGGTGACGGCGGCAGCGGCGACAAACGCTGACACCGTTGCGCGTAGCTTTCTCATGAAGCTTCTCCGTTCGATCTGGTGGAAATCAACCTTTGACGGCCCCTGCGGTCATTCCTTCGATGAAGAACCGCTGGAATGCGAGAAAGAGGATCAGGATGGGGATGAGCGAGAAGAAGGCGCCGATGATGAGCAGCTCGTAGTTGTTGCCGTACGGCGTCAGCAGGGTGTTGAGCCCGATGGGCAGCGTGAACTTCTCGGGGGAGCGCAGCACGAGCAGCGGCCACAGGAAGTTGTTCCAGCAGATCATCCCGTTGAGGATCGCCATGGCCGCCATCGCGGGCTTCGTGATGGGAAGCACGATGCGGAAGAAGATCCCGAACTCGGTCACGCCGTCGACCCGCCCGGCCTCGAGCAGCTCCTTGGGTATGCCCAGGAAGTACTGCCGGAAGAAGAAGATCGTCACGGCCGAGGCGAGGAAGGGAAGCACGATCACGGTATAGGTGTCGGCCAGGCCCATGTCGTTCACCTGGACGTACAGCGGCAGCATGAGCATCTCGAACGGCACGGTCATGACCAGGAGCACCATGATGAACCACAGCGTCTTGCCCTTGAACTCGTACATGGCGAACCCGTAGGCGACGAACGAGCTCACGAGCAACGTGCCCACGACCTGGACCACGGTCAGCAGCAGCGTGTTGCCGAACCAGCGGAAGTACGGCCCGGAGTCGGTGAACAGCAGGACGTAGTTGTCGAGGCTGAGCGCGCTGAGGTCGACGTCGAACGTCATGCCCCGGCGGATGACCTCGTTCCCGTCCTGGAAGGTGCCGACGAAGATGGCAAGGAGCGGCACGAGCGAGATCGCGGCGATGAGGACGAGGAAGCCCGCTTGGATCCACGTCGCCGCGGCCGGCGAGATCCGCGGGCCGTCGGCGGGGGACGTCCGCCGCGGGCGTCGGCCGCGGTCCGTCCGTGGCTGCCCCGCTGCGGGCCTGCTGTCGAGTGTGGTGGGCGGTAGAGCAGCCATCACGCCTCCTGCTTCTTGAACGTCCCGCTGGCGAACAGGTAGGTGATGTTGATCGTCATGACGATCACGAGCAGCACCACGCCCACTGCCGACGCGAAACCGAGGTCGTTCTCTTCGATGCCCTTGCGGTAGAGATAACCGACCACCGTGAGGCCTTGGTTGTTCGGCGAGTTGTTCCCGGCGTAGAGCATGAAGCTCTCGAGGAACATCGCGAGCCCGCCGTACACGCTGATGGTGACGACGTAGACGAGCGTGGGCTTGATGTTCGGGACGGTGATATGGATGAACTGGCGGAACTTGCTCGCCCCGTCCATCGAGGCCGCCTCGTAGTACTCCGAGGGAATGGCCTGCATGCCGGCCAGGAAGTACATCATGTTGACTCCCGCCCACCGCCAGAGCGCGAGCGCGAGCAGTGCGACGAGTCCGGTCACATCCTCGCGCAGCCACCGCACGGGGCCGAACCCGAAGAACTCGGCGACCTGGTTCATCATGGCCGAGTCGGACTCCGCGAAGATCAGCCGGAAGACGATGCCCGCGACGACCACGGAGGTCAGTGCGGGAACGAACATCGACGCCTTGAAGAAGGCCTTGATGCGAGTGCTCCCGATCCTGGAGTTGACGAGCGCCGCGAGCACGAGCGGGATCGGGATCAGGATCAGCAGCGTCAGGACCATGTACCGGATGCTGTTGAACAACGCCTTCCAGAAGATGTCGTCCCGCCAGAGGCGCTGGTAGTTGTCGAGCCCGATGAAGGTCGACTGGCCGTAGAGCACCTCCTGCGTGCTCATCAGGACCGATCGGCCGAGGGGGACGACCCAGAAGACGGCGAGCGTCACCAGGAAGGGCAGGATGAAGAAGTAGGGGGCGAGCTTCTTGGAGTACAGGATCTGCTTCACGACGGTGTGGTCTTCCTCGACGGGGGCGTGATGTTCGCTCGCTCGGTGCCGTCACCGTGTCGCGCACGGCCGACGCCTGGCCGGATCGGCGGACAGGCATGATGGGCGTCGTGGTGACGATGAGCGACGTGGCGCGAGAAGCCGGCGTCTCCAAGATGACGGTGTCGAACGTCATCAACGGGCGCCCCGGGGCGAGCACGGACACCCGCGCCCGCGTGCTCGCCGCCATCGAGCACCTCGGCTACCGGGTCAACGCGACCGCGCGGCACTTCCGCGCCGGGCGCAGCGGGGCGATCGGGCTGCTCGTGCCCCATCTCGACGGGCCCTACTACGCCCACCTCGCCGCGCGGCTCGACACCTTGGCCAAGGCCCGCGGGTACCACGTCATCATCGAGCGCACGGGCGCGAGCCGAGAGGGGGAGCTGGCCGCGATCTCCGCCGGGCGGGTCCAGCAGTACGACGGGATCGTGTTCAGCCCGGTGCAGCTCGACACCGCCGAGGTGTCCGCGGCCGGCATCGAGGTGCCCGTGGTGCTCCTCGGGGAGCGCGACCTCGCCGGGCCGTTCGACCACGTGATGATGGACAACGTCGCCGGGGGCGACCTGGCGACCATGCACCTCATCCAGGGGGGAGCGCGCCGGATCGCGCTCGTGGGCGGGCGCCAGGACGTGGGCGTCGACAGCATGGCGACCTTGCGCACCCGTGGTTACCGGCAGGCGCACGCCAAGGCCGGCATCCCGGTCGACGAGCGGCTCATCGTCGACGCCGACTCGTTCACGACGGCGGACGGGTACGACGCCGTCATGCGCATCGCGCGTGACCAGCTCCCGTTCGACGGGGTGTTCGTGCTCACCGACGCGGCCGCGATGGGCGTCCTGCGTGCGCTCGCAGACCTGGGGCGGCGGGTTCCGCAGGACGTCCAGGTCGTCGGGTTCGACAACGATGTCGAGGGCCAGTACCTCGTGCCACGCCTGAGCACGATCGACCCGGACAACGACTCCATGGCGTCGCGCATCATGGACCTGCTGCTGCACAGGGTCGACTCGCGCGCACCGCTGGCCGCTCACGCCGTCGAGGTGGTGACGTCTGCACGCCTCGTGGTGCGGGAGTCGACGCGTGGCCGCGTCCTTGCCTAGTCGTCGAGCCGTCACCAGATCTCTTCCTTGAGTCCGCCCCACCGGCCGTGCTGGGTGTATCGGTAAAGTACGGACCGCCATCGAGGGTGTCAATGACGTCACACCCCGGTGCGATCCCGTCCCCGGCCCTCGCCCGTGGGATCCGGCGAACCGTTGACGGTTGCATATTATGCGAATAGCGTTGCATGTTGTAGGCCCGGATCGCCGTCCTCGACGTGGAGAGCGGGGCACCTCGACGAGGTCCCCGGCACGGGTTCCGGCGGTGCCGGTCCTCGTGGTCGAAGAGATCGAACTGCGGATGAGAGGGAAGTCGATGGCGATGGAATCTCAGGCAACAGTGGACGACCGACCGGCCCGGCGGGGACGAAGAGCGCTCGCGACCGCGGCCGCCGCGGCGCTGGGAGCGGCGACGGTTCTCGTCGCCCAGCCCGCGGCCGCCGCCGGCGTGAGCGCCGACCCGTGGGTGAGCGAGGTGCCGAACAACCCGATCTCCGACGTCTACCGCTTCACGGTGCCGTCGGCGGCCGTGACGGAGGCGACCGGCATCGAGAACGGCCTCGTCGCCGTGCAGGGGAACTTCGGACCCGGCAAGGCGTGGACCGACCTCAACACGGGGGCCAACGGGCCGAACCTGACGGCGACGCTCGGGCCCCTCGAGCCGGGCCTGTACTACTACCAGTACGCCGCGCGTCCGGCCGCCGACCAGGACGCCGTCGCGTTCCGCAACCCCGACGCCCCGCAGGAGGTGACGTCGAAGCCCACCTACAGCACGTTGTTCGTCTCGGGCCCGGGTGCGGAGTGGTTGGAGGACGTCGACGGCGGCGGCGCGCTCGAGACGCTCGAGTACGGCAAGGCGCCCCGGCACCAGGGCGAGGCGCTCGTCTGGACGCCCCCGGGCTACGACGAGGACCGCGCCGAGCCGTACCCCGTGCTGTACCTGATGCAGGACGAGGGTCAGGGCTATCGCGAGTGGGCCGAGCTGGGACGCGTCCGGCAGATCATGGACAACCTCACGCTCGCGGGAGATGCGGAGCCGATGGTGGTCGTCATGGCGGACGGCACGACCACGGGCGTGAGCAAGGAGCTGCTCTCCGCGACCGAGCGACGGCTCAACGTCTCGCGGGACGGCGACGACCGCGCGATCGCGGGCATCGGCCGCGGTGCGGAGCAGGCCTTCGAGACGCTCGTCGCCAAGCCTCGCGACTTCGCGAACGTCGGCTCGTTCTCGGGCGGCTACGAGGCGGACCTCTCCCGAGGCAAGGTCAAGCAGATCAACGCCGCGACCGACGTCATCCGGCTGTACGCCGGCAACGTCACCGACCCCGGGTACGACGGCACGGTGGCGCTCGCCGAGTCGCTGACCGACGCGGGCGTCGACTTCCAGTCCGACGGGTCGGACCCCGAGACGGGCGCCACGTGGGACACCTGGCAGAAGGCCTTGCACGACTTCGCGCAGCGCATCTTCCGCGACGTGGACGACGAGGGCCCGAGCGAGGGTCACCTGCCGTTCGTCGAGCACGAGCTGCCGGCCACGGGCACGACCCCGACGCCGTGGATCGACGAGAACGGCGTGGTCACCTTCGAGGTCGGCCCCGAGTTCGCCGACGCGAACAACATCACCGTCTGGGGCAACTTCGGCCCGGCCGGGAGCTGGCCGCGCACCCACATGGTGCGTCAGGCCGACGGGTCGTGGCGGCTCTCGCTGGCCGTCGACGGCGGCTCGTACTACTACAAGTTCGTGGTCGACGGCGTCGACCACAAGGACTCCGGCAACCCCACGACCGTCTTCTCGGAGCCCACGTGGAGCACCTTCACGGTCGAGGGCGACACGCTCCGCGGCCAGTACACCGCGCAGGTGCCGGCCGAGGCGCGCGGCGACGTCACCGTCATGAGCTACACGAGCACCGCCGGTGGGCAGGAGCGCTCGGCCTACGTCTGGACGCCGCCGGACTACGACCCGGACCGCGCCGAGGAGTACCCGGTCTTCTACCTCCAGCACGGGGGCGGTCAGACGTGGACCGACTGGATCGAGGTCGGCTTCGTCGACCGCATCCTCGACAACCACTACCTGCGGGGCACGATCGTGCCGATGGTGGTCGTCATGGCCAACGGGAACGGCGTGGACTTCCCGACCGAGGTCACGACGCGGATCGCACCGGCCGCCGAGGAGCAGTTCAACGTCAGCTCCGAGGGCGACAAGCGGGCGCTCGCGGGTCTGTCGATGGGCTCGGGGCACACGCTGAGCACGCTGTGGGCGTACCCGGGCGAGTTCGGCTACATCGGCGCCATGTCGGCGTTCGGCGGTCCGCCGGCCAACGCGGACGTCGAGGCCATCAACGAGGGCACCAAGCTGCTGCGCGTGTACACGGGTGACGTGCAGGACTTCACCTTCGGCGCGACGATGCAGCTCGTCGCCGCCATGGAGAACCGTGGCGTCGACCACGAGCTCGCGCCGGTCATCCCCGGCCCGCACAGCTGGGACGTCTGGCAGAAGGCGGTGATCGACTTCCTGCCCCGCCTGTTCGTGGAGGGCGCTGGCGCATAGCGGGTACGACGCACGGTGCGGCCGGCGGGTTCGCTCCCGCCGGCCGCACGTGCGTCCAGATGCCGTGCGGTCCAGATGCCGTGCACCACGGATCGCTCCCGAGCCCGTTGGGTAGTCTCGGACGCAGATCGACAGCGGTGCGGCGCGGGTGCTCGCGCGGCTCCGCACCCCCGCGCCGGCAAGGAGTACACGTGGCCTCGAACAGCCTGACCGCCCTCGTGGCGGGCGCCGTGATCCCGTTCGGCGGCGACCGCTTCACGACGGTCCCCGCCGGCCTCGCGGAGGCCTTCCGACCGGGCGACCAGCTCCATGTCGTGCAGACCACGGGCGCACTGCTCCACGTCCCGGCGGCCGTACGGGACGCCGTGGCGCAGCAGGTCGACGCCGCCGTCGCCGCCTTCGAGCGGCTCCGCACCGCCGGACCGGGCCCCGTGCGGGACTTCTACGTCGCCTTCGCGGACGCGCTCGCCGACGACGGCGTCTGGGCCCGCGTCGCGGAGGCGAACGCGGCCGACGTCGCCCGGGCCGAAGGGCTCGGGCGGTCCACGACCCGCCTGCGCGTGTCGGACCGGATGCGCGAGGACATGGTCGAGGGCCTGCGCGGCTGGGCCGCGCACCTCGACGGGTCCGCGGGCCCGCAGGTCGTGTCCCGCGTCGAGCACGACGACTGGGCCGTCGAGACCGTCACCGCGCCGCTGGGCGTCATCGCGTTCGTCTTCGAGGGCCGTCCCAACGTCTTCGCCGACGCCGCCGGAGTCCTCGCTACCGGCAACACCGCGGTGCTGCGCATCGGAGGGGACGCCCTGGCCACGGCCGCGGCGATCCAGGAGCACGCGCTGCAGCCCGCCCTGCGGTCGTCCGGGCTGCCCGACGGCGCGGTCTGCCTGGTCCCGGTCCGCGAGCGCTCCGCGGGATGGGCGCTGTTCAGCGACCCCCGGCTGGCGCTCGCGGTCGTGCGCGGCTCGGGCTCCGCGGTCACCGAGCTGAGCAGCGTGGCCCGGCAGAGCGGCATCCCGGTGAGCTCGCACGGCACGGGCGGGGCGTGGCTGGTCGCGGACCGCACGGCCGACGCCGGGCGGCTGGCGGGCGTCGTCCGCAACTCGCTCGACCGGAAGGTCTGCAACACGCTCAACGTGGCCGTCGTCGTGCGCGAGCGCGCCGCCGAGCTGGTCCCCGTGGTCCTCGCGGCGGCCGACGAGGCCGCCGCGACGCGTGGCGGCCTGGCGCGCGTCCACGTGGTCAAGGGCAGCGAGTCCTGGATGCCCGACGACGACCTGGCGCGCGAGATCGAGGTGCGGCGCGCCGAGGGCACGGTGACCGAGCCGCGTGCGACCCTGCTCGACGCCGACGAGCTCGGCACGGAGTGGGAGTGGGAGGAGACGCCCGAGCTGAGCCTGGTCGTGGTCGACGACCTGGACGAGGCCGTGCTGCTGTTCAACGCGCACAGCCCGCAGTTCGTCGCGTCGCTGGTCGCGGAGGACGCCTCGGCGTACGCGCACTTCCGGGACGCGGTGAACGCGCCGTTCGTGGGCGACGGGTTCACGCGCTGGGCCGACGGGCAGTACGCGCTGCACCAGCCCGAGCTCGGCCTGTCGAACTGGCAGCACGGTCGTCTGCTCGGCCGCGCGGGCATCCTGACGGGTGCCGACCTGACGACCCGGCGCATCTTCGCCCACCACGAGAGCGCCGACCAGCACCGCTGAGCCGGTCCCCGCGCGCACGTCATCCGCGCAGGTCACCCGTGCGGGTCACCCGTGCGGGTCACCCGCGCTCCGGCGGGCGCCCTCCTGCCGTCGCGCGGTCGCGGGGCAGGGCGCGCAGCAGCCGCAGCACGGTCTCGGGCGGAACCTCGCACGGCCGGAGCACCGGGCCCGACGCCGTCAGCCAGACGTTGGCACCGAAGCGGTCGGCACCGCCCAGCTGCTCGGCCTCGAGCGTGACCGCGCGCCCGTCCGCCCGGGCGACCCGGGACACCGCCCACGGCCGCCCGTCGACCGTGAACCGGGTCCAGCCCTCGGGTACGCGCGCGAGCAGCTCGTCCAGGTCGTCGGCCGGAGGCGCGCCGGCCGGAGGGTCGGCAGGGGGGTCGCAAGGAGGCTCGGCGCTCACCCACGTCACGCTATGCGACCGGGCGGGACTCGACGAAGGATGGCGAGATGCACACCTTCCTGATCCCGCTGATCTTTCCGGACCTCGACTCGGCCAAGCGCGACGCCGGGTCGCTCGTCGAGGCGCTGCGCGCGTCGGGCGTGCACGCCGAGCTCGTCGACGACGCCGCCCTGGGTGACGGGGACGACGCCGGACGCCCCGACCCCGGGCCCACGACTCGCGAGCTGCACGTGCACGCCGGCACGGCTGACGAGGCGCGCCACCGCGTCCAGCAGGTCATGGACGGACGGCTTCCGCCGGGCGTGGTCCTGCTCGGAGAGCCCACACCCCTGTGACGGGTGCGAGCGTTCCGGGCCGCGGCGCGGGCCGGAACCCGGCGCACCGCGGTCAGCCGAGCAGGCGCGACTTCTGTGCGGCGAACTCCTCCTCGGTGAGGACGCCGCTCGCGCGCAGCTGGCCGAGCCGCTCGAGCTGGGCGATGAGGTCGTCGCCGGTCGGCGGCGCGCTCGGCGCCGGCGCGTATGCCGGCTGGGGCGGCGGCGCGGCGTACTGCGGCTGCGCGTAGCTGTCTTGGTAGGCCTCCTGCTGTGCCCAGCGGCCGGCCTGTCGCCGCGAGACCCGGTTCGAGACCGCGGTCGCGGTCCCCGCGACGACGGCCGTGCGCGCCATGCCCCCGATCAGTCCCATCTCGCGTCCCTCCCGCGTAGCTGCCCGGGCCTCACGCCGGGGCGTCCGACTCGAGCGTCTCGAGTGCTGCGATGACGTTCTCCGCCGGGATCCGGCCGCTCGCGACCACCTCGGCGCCTGCGCTGCGCATCGCCGTCACGAACGGGCCGGCCCACGTGTTCTCGTACACGATGACCCCGACGGCGTTGCCCGGGGCCGCCAACGCGGCCGCTGCGTCGATGTCGTCCTCGTCCAGCAGCCCGGACTGGACCCCGTCGAAGATCGCCAGGTCCAGCTCTCCGTCGTCGTCGAGGTCGGTGATCTCGACCGCGACGACGTCGCCCGCGTCGGTGACCTTCACGACCCGAAGGTCGAGGATCCGGATGATTCCCCGTTCCACCAGGTCGACCAGCGCGGCCAGCCCTTTGCCCTTGAGCCGGGCGTCGGGGAACTCCAGCGCAAGGTAGTCGATAGGTCCGACGTCGATCGGCCCAGCGTCCTGACCGGTCATCGGTGGTCCTCCCTGGCGTCGACGTGAGGCGGCGGCTGAGGTCCGCCTCGGCATCACGCTCGCACCGGTGGGGGTGGGCGGACGCCACCCCGGCAGGGGTGAAGCGGTACCACCTGGTTCCCGGTCACGATCGCCCGAAGGGCGCCGACAGAGCGCCGGTGGAGGTTCTCGATGACCGTGGTGCCGACGTACGACGCCGAGCAGCTCGCCGGCGTGCTCGCGATCCTGCCCGACGTCGACGCCGTCGAGCTCAAGCTCACCGTGCCGGACGACCGTCAACGCTCCGCGGTGCAGACGCTCGGGATCGACCCGCTCGACGCCGTCGTCCGGCAGGTCGCGTTCCTGGACACGCCCGACCTGCGGCTCTCGTCGGCCGGGATCGTCATCCGCGCCCGCCGGACGCAGCGCAAGCCGGGTGACATCACCGTCAAGCTGCGGCCCATGCTGCCCGCGGACGTGCCGGCGGGCCCGCGCGGCAAGAACGGGTTCAAGGTCGAGATCGACGCCTCGCCCAGCGGGTACACGTGCTCGTGCTCGCTGACGGCCGAGGTCTCCGACCGCAAGGCCCGCGAGCTGCTGGCGGGCTCGCGGGCCCTGAGCGACGTGCTCGACGACGTCCAGCGCCGCCTGGTGCTCGAGCGGGCACCGGCCGGGGTGGGCCTGGACGACCTCACCGTGCTCGGGCCGGTCAACCTGCTCAAGTGCAAGTTCAGCCCGGCCGACTTCCCCCGGCGGATGGTCGCCGAGCTGTGGGTGCTGCCCGACGGGTCACGGATCCTCGAGCTGTCGGCCAAGGCCCCGCCCGCCCAGGCGTTCCAGGCCGCTGCCGAGGCCAAGGCCTTCCTCGCGGGCAAGGGGATCGACCTGACCGCGCCGCAGGAGACCAAGACCCGGGCGGCGCTCGCCGCCCTGGTCGCGGACCGGGCCGGGTCGACGGGCTGACGCGGACCTACGGCGCGGGGTCGCGCGCCCCGACGGGCCGCTGGGGTACGAGCCGGGTCAGGAACACCGCTACGGCCGCGAGGACGGCGAGCACGGCGAGGCTCGTGCGCAGGCCGTCGATCCGCGCCGACGCGTTCTCCTCGACGACGGCGTCGACCTGGCCGGCGGGGAGCCCGGCGTCGGTCAGCCCGGACCGGAGGTCGGCGTCGGACAGGAACGGGATGCCGCCCGCGAGCTGGACCGTGGCGGAGTCGGCGAGCTCGTCGGGCACGGCGCTGTTCTCGTCGACGCCGAGCAGGAAGCTCGTCGTCAGCGCGCCGATCAGCACCGACCCGGCGAGCGCCGTGCCGAGCGACGCCCCGAGGTTGGTCGAGGTGTTCTGCAGGCCGCCGACCTCTCCGGTGAGCTCGTCGGGGACGGCGGAGACCGTGACGGCGCCGAGCTGGGACGACAGCGCACCGACGCCGACGCCCGCGAACAGCAGCGGGACCGTGACGATCTCCGGCCCGGCTCCGACATCGAGCGCGAGGATCAGCGAGACGATGCCGACCAGCAGGGAGACCAGCCCGATGGCGACGACCCGGCGAGGCGAGGCCCGCGGCCACAGCTTCGGGACGGCGACCGCCGCCCCGAACAGCGCCACCGACAGCGGCAGCAGCCGGACGCCGGTCTGGAACGCGCTGAGCCCCAGCGCTACCGAGAGGTAGAGGGGGATCGTGAAGAACAGCCCGGCCTGGAGCAGGAACTGGAACAGGAACATCAGGAGCCCGCCCGTGAGGCGCGAGTTGTGCAGCAGGGCGACGTCGACGAGCGGCTCCTGACCGCGCTCCACCCGGCGCCGCTGCCACCAGAAGAAGGCCCGGACGACGAGCAGCCCCGCGATGATCAGCAAGAGCGTCGCCGAGACGCCCCACAGGGACGGCGCGTCCGGCTTCGCGCGGACCCAGCCCCACTCGCTCGAGCGCAGGACGCCGAACACCGCCATCCCGAGGCCGAGGGCCGAGAGCACGACCCCGACGAGGTCGATCCGCGCCCGGTCGCTCGGCACGGCGTCCTGGATGCGGCGGGTCAGGAGGAGGATCACGGCGACGACCACCACCTCGCCCGCGAACACCAGCCGCCACGTCCAGTACGTCGTGACCGCGCCACCGATGAGCGGGCCCATGGCCACGGCGATCGCGCCCGCGGAGGCCACCAGGCCGTAGGCGCGAGGACGCCCGGCGGGTGCGAAGTTGGACGCGACCAGGGCCACGATGGCCGGCATGATGAGCGCCGCTCCGAGCCCTTCCAGCACCGACCAGCCCAGGATCAGCACGCCCAGGTTGGGCGCCAGGGCCGTCGTCAGGGAGCCCGCGCCGTAGATCACGCACCCGATGGCGAAGGCCTTGCGGCGGCCGATCATCGTGCCGATCTTCCCGCCCGTGATCATCATCGTGGCCATCACGAGCGTGTACAGGGTGATCGCGGTCTGGACGCCCGTGACGGTCGTGCCGACGTCGTGGGCGACCTGGGCGATCGAGACGTTCATGACCGAGCTGTCGAGCGTCATCAGGAACTGGCCGGACGCCAGGGTGAGCAGCACGACCCCTGCCGCGCCGGCCGCCCGCCCGGTCGTGGGCTCCGTCGCCATCGCGTCCGTCCTCTCGTGCGCACCCGGACGGCCCGACCGCCGTCACCTGAGCATCGTCCGGCGCTGGGTGGGCGGGCGCCATCCGCTGTGGGGTGGTGCCGGACCACCCTGCTCGGGGCGATCATCTGACCGCAGGCACCACGACCAGCATGCGGACGGGGCTCCATGGAAGGCGTGTCGCGGGCCGACGCAGGCGCCGCGCTCGACGGCGACCTCGTCGAGTACCTCCTGGTCTCGGTCGCGACGCTCGACCGCGTCGACGGCGTCGTCGCGGCCGTGGCGGAGCTGGTCCGGTCGGGGACGATCCGGCTGATCGACGTCGTGCTGCTGCGCCGCGCCGGCGGTCAGGCGTCGGTGGTCGTCGGCGAGGCGGACGACGTCGAGGAGCTGTCCCCGCTGTCCGCCCTCGCCGACCGCCGTGCGCGCCTCAGCTCGCACGACATCGCCCTCGCCGCGGTGACCGTGGGGCCCGACGACGCGGCCCTGCTGCTGCTCGTGGAGGACCGGTGGGCGGCCTCCCTGTCGGCTGCCGCGCAGCGGGCGGGCGGCAGGTTCGCCGGGGGCGAGCGGGTGAGCCGCGAGCGGTTCCTGACGGCCACCCGCCCGGGGGCCGACGCCAAGCGTCTCGCGGTCGACGACCTGCTGGTGCGTGGCCCGGCCACGACCGACCACCCCGAGCTCGCCGTCGACCCGGCGGCCCAGCTCCAGACGCTCGCGGAGCTCGTCGACCGCGGTGTCCTCACGCTCGAGCAGTACGAGGCTCAGCGACGCCGGGTGCTCGCCGGCTGACCGCGCCGGTGCGGGCCCATCATGGCCCGCGCGAGGTCGGCCGCCTCGGCACGGGACGTGCACCCGAGCTTGCGATAGATCACCTTCAGGTGGAACTTGAGGGTGTTGACCGAGATGTAGAGCTCGTCGGCGATCTCCCGCAGCGTGAGGCGGCTCGGCAGCATCCGGAGGATGCCGAGCTGCCGGTCCGTGAGCCCGTCGACCAGCTCGACGGCCCGGGTGCGCGACGGCGGAGTGCCCGACACCGGCACCCGCCGCAGCCGGACCAGCCAGTGCTGCGGCACGCGCCAGGTCAGCCGCTCGATCGCCTCGACGACGTCGGCTCCCTCCGACGCCACGGTCTGCACGAGTCCGTGCGCGGCGGCGAGCTGGACCGCCGCCAGCAGGTGGCCCTCGGCCGCTGCCGGGCTCGTCTCCGCGCGGCTGAGCAGCAGGCCGCGCACGACGTGATGGCGCACGCACCGCGGCTCGGCGTCCGCCAGCGCCTCGACCGCGCCCTGGGCGCTGCCCTCCGCCAGGAGCACGCGCGCCCTCACGACCCCGGTCCAGAACGGGTCGTCGACCTGCGAGGCCCAGCTCCGTGCCTCGTCGAGCCGCCCGGCCGCGAGGGCGAGGAGCACGCCGGTCCGGGCCAGCCAGGTGCGGCCGCCCGGGCCCGTGACCACGGTGTCCACGATCTCGGTCGCGACGCCGAACGCGCGTTCCGCGGCCTCCAGGTCGCCGTCGTCGAGCCGCGCCCGCGCGAGCTCGGTGCAGGCCAACAGCCGGCAGTGCAGCACGGGGTCGTAGTCGGTCTCCGCCAGCTGCAGGAGCGACGGCAGCGCCATGGACACGTCACCGACCTCCCGGTCGGCGACCGCCTCCGCGGTCAGCAGCTCGGCCCGCAGGGTCGTCATGTTGGACACCTCGGACGCCTGCCGTGCGCCGGAGACCAGCCGCAGGGCGTCGACCGGATGCCCCGCCAGCGCCGCGCCGAGCGCTCTGGTGCCCTCCAGGCTGATCCGCCGGTCGAGGGCGGCACCGACCGTGAGGGCGACCTTGCGCACCTCGGACCTGGTGTCGTCCCACCGTTCGTCGAGCGCGATCTCGCGGGCGACCAGGTTCCAGCCGAACCGGACGACCGGGTCGAGCAGCCACCGGTCGCCGATCATCGTGAGCGCCGACCGGGAGCGGACGGCGCTGCCCGCCCAGTCGCCCCGGACCGCGGCGCACACGGAGCGGAGCAGCTCGAGCCGCGCGAGCTGCGGCGGATCGAGGTCGGCCCCGTCCTCGACGAGCGCACCGAGGCCGTCGACGGTCTGCAGGAAGGCGCCACGCTCGGTGAACAGCTGGCACCAGGCCAGCTCGATCATCGCGGTCAGGTCCGCCGAGGCGACGCCCGCCGGGATCGCGTTCATCGTGCGGCGGATGGTCGCCTCGCGCCCGCTGTCGTAGAGCTGGGCCACGCAGGTCATGAGCAGGCGCAACGCCTCGCGGTGCTCGTCGGCGCGCACCAGGTGCTCGAGGGCCACGACCGGCTGCCCGTGGTCCTCGAACCAGCGAGCCGCGACCCGGTGCAGCTCGGTGACCCGCTCGGGCGCTCGCTTGCGGTGCACCGACAGCAGCGCCTCCCGGACCAGCACGTGCATCTCGTACGCGCCCGACGGCTCGATGCGCGCCGCGAACAGGCCGCGTTCCTCGGCGGTCGCCAGCAGGTCCGGTGCGTCGTCGCGTCCTGCGAGCTCCCGGGCGAGCGCCGGGTCGACCCGGTCGGTGATGGCCGTGGCCAGCAGCACGTCGACGACGTCGGGCGGTTCCCCGGCGAGCACCTCGTGCCACACGTAGTCCTCGAGAAGGCGGTCGCCGTCGTCGTGGCGCGGCGCGCCGGGGACCGCACGCGCCTCGGCCGACCGGGCGGCGAGCGCGGCGAGCTGGATGCTCGCGGCCCAGCCCCCGGCCTGCCGCGCGATCGCTCTGCTGCGGTCGGGGGGCAGGGCCGGGGCCAACCGTGACAGCATCTCGGTGGCCTCGTCGAACGAGAACCGCAGCTCGGGGAAGTGGACCTCGCCCAGCAACCCCCGCGCGCGCAGCCGGTCGACCGGCAGGTGCGGTGCGTGCCGGCTCGCGACGACGACCCGCAGCCAGCTCGGAAGGTGCTGGAGGAACATCACCAGGGAGGCGCTCACCGCCTCGTCGTGGGCGACCAGCTGCAGGTCGTCGATGACGAGCACGCGCGGGTCGTACCGCCGTGTCTCCAGGTCGTCGAGCAGGCTACCCACGGCGTCCAGGAGGGCCGATCGCCGTCGCAGCGGGTCGGCCGCCGGCTCGGCGCACCCGGGGGCGATCGTGTCGAGAGCGGCGAGGATGCCCAGCCAGAGCTGCGCCGGGTCGCGGTCGGACTCGTCGACGGACAACCACGCGTGCGGGAGCGAGGTCTGCGCCACCCAGTCGCGCAGCAGCGACGTCTTGCCCGAGCCGGCCGGTGCGACGACGAGCGTGAGCGGGGCCTGCACGGCTGCGTCGAGCAGCTCGATGAGCCGGGGCCGGCGCACGAGGTACTCGGGGTTGACGGCCGGCCGGAGCTTCGCCTGGTAGACGGTCGAGAGGAGCCCTCGCGGCCCGGTGGACATGGGGTCGAGGTCGGTCAGCCCGCCGCCGTCGCGTTCGCGCTTCATCCGCAGCTCCGCCCTCTCCTACGGGCAGGATAGGTCGCCGAACGGGTTCGAGCGCCTCGAGGAGCGGGGGAGAGTTCAGTACTCGGTGGGCGTCTTGACCGACTGCCAGTGCCAGGGCTCGGGCAGGCGCCCGTCCGGCCCGGCCCAGTCCGGGTGGGCCCAACCGAACCGCTCGGCGTTGTCCTTCAACCAGGAGTAGCGCGCGCCGGCGAAGCCCTCGGCGCCCACGCTGAGGTCGACCGCGGTGCCCAGGCCGTGGTTCGAGCAGCCGGGCGGCGCCGCGAGGGGGTTGGGCGAGTCCGGGTTGTACACCTCGACCTGGTCCGCATAGGTGCGGTACGCGGAGTTGACGGCGAGGTTCTCGCCGAAGTGTGCCCGGTAGGCGTCGTTGAGCTCGACGAGCCCGTCGAGCAGGTCCGCCCGGACGGAGTGCCCGGGCGCCCAGGGGATCGCCACGAGCCGCGCCGGGTCGAGCTTCCCGGCTTCCGGGAACCAGACCTGGTCCGGGTACGGGCACACGACGGCGTCCTGCGCGGTCATCAGGTCGACGGTGGCCCGCTCGACGTCGGAACGGCCCGTCCGCAGGCCCGCCGCGGCCTCCTCGACCTCGGCGAGCGCGGCGCTGCCCAGCTGCTCCTCGGTGGTCGTCGCGAGCATGCCGTCGGCCGCGTCGAGTGCGGTGCCGAGCGCGGACCGGACCTCCTCGTCGGTGCCCTGCCCCTGCGCGCGGAGCTCGTCCGCCGCAGTGAGGACCCGCTTCGCGCGGCGCGTCACCGGCTTGAGCGCCTCGTGTGCGTCGGAGGCCTCCGTCAGGGCGAACGTCAGGCGGGACTCGCCCACGGCCGTCATGTCGCGCTCGACCCGTTCGCGCGCCTCGGTGGCGTCGCCCGGGAGCCGGTCGACGATCGGGACGCCGTCCAGGAGGTCCTCGGCGTCGTCGACCGCCGCGGCGAGCGTGGTCAGCACGGCGGCGTCCGCGACCCGGCCCTCGGAC
>Ga0233363_1000100_pt1 | contig 42298 bp, 35 predicted proteins | sample ElkDunMinimDraft_18_FD_191534 | JGI IMG/M metagenome (GOLD analysis project Ga0233363, IMG submission 191534) | Fecal eukaryotic communites from dung pellets of Tule Elk in California, USA - Elk Dung C16 | ecosystem: Host-associated > Mammals > Digestive system > Large intestine > Fecal | place... | reverse complement strand
CGGGCCGCGGCTGCTCTCCGAGGTGCTCGAGCTCGCCGAGCGGCGCTCGGGGGTGGCCGACCAGGCCGAGCTGGGCAACGGCGTCGACGTCGCCCGGGCGCCCGACAAGCTGCTCGTCGACCTCGGGAACCGTCTGTGGCGGCTCGGCTACCTCGTGGAGACCGACTACGGCACGGGCGACGGCGACCGCATCCCGCTCGCCGTCGGGCACCCGGACCTCCCGGGCGAGCTCCTCGTGGCCGTGCTGACCGACGACGCCGCCTACGTGGCCGAGCCGTCGGTGCGCGTGCGCGACAGGCAGGTCGCCGAGCGGCTCGAACGACTCGGGTGGGTCGTGACACAGGTGTGGTCGGCTGCCGCGTTCCTCGACCCCGACGGCGAGGCCGAGCGGGTGCGGACGCTCGTGCAGCGCGTGCGCGACGAGCGGATCGGCACGGCCGGCGGCGTCGTGGCGCCGCGGGAGGTCGTGGTGCCGGTGCTCGACGACGAGGACGACCCCGAGCAGGTGGACTGAAGCCCTGCCGCCGGGAGGGTTGACGGGCACATCGGTTCGTGACAACTTACTGTTCGTGGGGACTTACCGAGGAGGCCGTCAGCTCGACGCGCTGGGCGATCCCAGCCGACGGGCGATCGTCGACCTGCTCGCGGGCGGTCCGACGTCCGTGGGCAAGCTCGCGGAGCTGCTGCCCATCAGCAGACCGGCCGTCTCCCAGCACCTCAAGGTGCTCAAGGACGCGGGCCTGGTGCGTGACCGTGCGGAGGGCACGCGCCGGATGTACTTCCTCGATCCGAGCGGCCCGGTAGAGATCCGGGCCTACCTCGACCGCTACTGGGGCGAGCATCTCGCGGCGTTCGCCGAGGCGATGTCCGAACAGGCGATGCGCGACGCCGTCGGACGTCGCGGCTCTGACCAGAGACAGGACGAGTCATGACCGATATCGAAACCTTGCCGGGCGTGGTGCACGAGATCACCGTGCCCGCCCCCGTGGACCGGGCCTTCGAGGCGTACACCCGGGAGCAGCACGCGTGGGTCGCCGAAGGCCATTGGCTCGGTGAGAGCCGCCCGGCGGCCGTGGTGTTCGAGCCGCGGCCCGGCGGCCGGTGGTTCGAGCGTGCCGCCGACGGCACCGAGTCGGAGTGGGGGCGGGTGCTCGAGTGGGACCCGCCCGGCCGGCTGGTGCTGTCCTGGATGATCGGCGTGATCGACGACCGGTGGGGCTTCGACCCCGACCCCGATCACGGCAGCCGCGTCGAGCTGACGTTCACGCCCACCGACGACGGCCGCACCGTGGTGCGCATCGAGCACACCGGATTCCAGGCGCACGGCGGGGGCGCGCAGGCGATCCACGACGGCGTCGGAGGCAGCGACGGCTGGCCGGCCGACCTGGCGGAGCTGGCCGCGTACGTCGGGCGGTGATCCTTGCCGCCCGCTTCCCGGCGACAATGGACTCGTGACCGACCAGACTTCCGCGACTGACGGCGAGCGCGACCGCGACCCGGCCGCGCCGCCGTCCCCTGCGCCTCGCCGCCGGCCGCGCCGGGCCGTGCGGCGCGGCACGGAGCGTGAGGACGTGCCGGGCGTCGCGGCCGACGAGCGCGGCGGGCACGACCCCAACGACGAGCGCCTGCGCCGGGACGTCCCGCCGCACTGGTGAAATCCGGCTCAGGTACGGGGGCCGCTCGGGGGCGAACCGGGCGCGGTCGGCCCCGCGCCGGCGGCCAGCAGGTCGCGGATCTCCTGGAGCAGCAGCACGTCCTCGGCCGGAGACTCGGGCTCCGGCTGCCGTCCACGCTTGCGGAGCTCGGCGAGCTTGTTGACCGGCACCACGATGAAGAAGTACAGCGCGGCCGCGACGATCAGCAGGTTCACGACGGCGGTCAGGATGCCGCCCACGTTGATGATTGACGGGTCGACGGGCTGGCCCGTCGCATCCGTGTAGCGGCCGCGGAGGGTGATGTGCCAGAGCTCGTCGAAGTTGGGCTTGCCGAAGACGGCGGCGATCAGGGGCGTGAGCAGGTAGTCCACGATGGCGGTCACGAGGCCCGTGAACGCGGCTCCGATCACCACGCCGACCGCCAGGTCGATCGCGTTGCCCCGCAGGACGAACTCCCTGAAGCCGTTCACGACGTTCTTCACGCTGTATCCCCTTCGTGCCGCTCGCATGCGCGGCGTGCGTCCCGCGCCGGACTGCGATCCTGCCACGCACCGGCTCGGCCGCCGGGGCGCGACGCTCAACGCACGAGCACGGCCGCGACGGTTCCCCAGCCGGACGCCGCGGACAGGCTCGGAGCCTCGTCCGGAGCGACCGCCACGAGCGTCGCGGGTGCGGCGCTTCCCGCGGGCGCCCCGCCGATCAGCCCGCCCGCACCGGCAGCCGAGCCCTCGTCGTCGCCGTTCCCGAGCCCAGGGAGGACGAGCGCCCGGCGCGCCAGGTAGACGCCGTCCGGGTCGTCCGTGGCATCGGCGCTCGTCCCGGCTGGGCGGGCATCGGTCGTGACGACGAGGTCCACGTGGTCGCCTGGGTGCAGCCACCGCGCGGTGGCCTCGTCCAGACGGACGGGCACGACGACGGTGCCGCGCGGTGCCTGGGCCACGATGCCGCCGCCCTGCACGAGGTCCGCGTGCAGCGGCAGGCCCGCGGGCACCGAGACCGCCGGCACCCGACCCACCGCGTCGGCCGGGTCGGTCAGCACGTCGTCGGGGACGAACGCCGCCGGGACGGCCGTGACGGTGACGTCGTCGGCCTCGACGGTCGCACCCACGACCAGACGGTGGGCGGGGACGACGACGTCGACCGTCGCCGGGGGGTCTGGCCGCAGCGCCTGAACGGTCGCGGTGGCAGCCAGGCCGCAGCACAGGGCCACGAGCACGAACCGCGTGCGCCAGAGAACCGTTCGGACCCAGCGCCGGGCGGCACGGCGTCGCCGGCCGGGGTCGTCGGGACGCGAGCCGCTCCCGGGGCCGGTCGCGGCGGTACGGACGGTGCCGTCGTTCGATCGCATGCCGCGCACGCTACGAAGCCGCCGGACGCCGCTCGGCCTACTGCGGACTCGTTGTGGACCACCGCCTGCTGGGGGCGGGCTCCGCGCCCAGGGTCAGGAGGAGGCGGCCTTCGAGGTGGATCCGGACGTCGACGAGCTGGTCGAGCTGCTCGTGGATCCGCTCGACGAGGAACCGCCCGAGGAGCTGCTCGTGCCCGAGTCCGAGGACGAGCCCGAGGTCGACGTCGTGCCCGAGGAGCCCGAGGTGGAACCGGCCTTGGTGCCCCGCGAGTCCGTCCGGTAGAAGCCCGAGCCCTTGAACGTCACGCCCACCGACCCGAACACCTTGCGCAGCCGACCGCTGCACTCGGGGCAGACGGTCAGGGCGTCGTCGGTGAACGCCTGGTGGATGTCGAAGGCGTGGCCGCAGTCGGCGCACCGGTAGGCGTAGGTGGGCACGTGCTCTCCTCGGGGCGAGAACGGACAGTCAGGGCTGGTGGGGCCGGTGCGTCCGACCGCCCGCACCTCATGCTCACCGTGCTGGCACTCGAACGCTGTGAGTGCCAATCATACGCCGACCGGTAGTCTCGCCTGCGTGTCTGCGAGCCCCACCGCCGAACCGACCGACCACGACGACGCGCCTGCTCCCCGGCGGCGTTCCCGGCTCCGCCGGATCGCCGTAGGAGTCGCCGTGGTGGTCGCTCTTGTCCTCGTCGCCGGAACGTCGTTCGGCGTCGTCACCGTGCGGCGCCCGCTGCCGACGACCGACGGGACGCAGCAGGTGCCCGGCCTGAGCGCCGAGGTCCGCGTCGTCCGCGACGCCCAGGGGGTGCCGCAGGTCTACGCCAGCACCCCCGAGGACCTGTTCGCCGCGCAGGGCTATCTGCAGGCGCAGGACCGCTTCTTCGAGATGGACTACCGGCGCCATGTGACGGCCGGGCGCCTCGCCGAGCTCGTCGGTGACGTGCCGGCCGCGATCGAGGCCGACATGGTCACGCGCACGTTCGGCTGGCGGAAGGTGGCCGAGGAGGAGTGGCACATCCTCTCCGAGGAGACCAGGTCCTACCTGCGCGCGTACGCCGAGGGTGTCAACGCGTACCTCTCGACGCACGACGCCGACGAGATCGCGCTCGAGTACACCGTCCTGGGCGTTTCGGTCGACGTCGCCGAGCCCGAGCCGTGGGAGCCGGTCGACTCGCTCGCGTGGCTCAAGGCGATGGCGTGGGACCTGCGAGGCAACTACGACGCCGAGCTCGAGCGCGCGCTCGCCTACAGCACGCTCGGCGAGACCAAGCTGGTCGACGAGCTGTTCCCGTCCTACGCGACGAGCGGCAACCAGCCGATCCTGCGCACCTCCGAGGTCGCCGACGAGGACTCCGGGGACGGCGGAACCGAGGACGGCGGAACCGAGGACGGCGGCTCGTCGAGCGCCGACGCCGCCCCGTACGGGGCACCGGACTTCGACCAGGCGGTCGCCGCGGCCCATGACGCGATCGACGCGGTGCCCGTGCTGGTCGGCCGGGGGGAGGGCGTCGGATCGAACTCGTGGGCGGTCTCGGGCGACCACACGGCGTCGGGCGCGCCGATGCTCGCGAACGACCCGCACCTCACGCTCGGTGCGCCGGGCATCTGGGCCCAGGTGGGCCTGCACTGCGACATCGTGGACGCGCAGTGCCCGTTCGACGTCTCGGGCTTCTCGTTCGCCGGGTTCCCCGGCGTCATCATCGGGCACAACGCCCACCTCGCCTGGGGCCTGACCAACATGGGCGCCGACGTCACCGACTTCTTCATCGAGCGCGTGCGGGACGACACGTGGCTGCGCGACCGCGAGGCGGAGGCGTGGGAGCCGCTCGACGTCCGCCAGGAGACCATCCGGGTCGCAGGCTCCCAGCCGATCGACATGGACGTGCGCAGCACCGCGCACGGGCCGATCATCTCGTCGGTGCTCGACATCGACGACGTCGTCGACGCACCGACCGAGGCGGGCACGGACTTCGGCGAGTACGCGGTCTCGCTGAGCTGGACGGCGTTGCAGCCCGGGCACACCGCCGACGCGGTCTTCGCCATGAGCACGGCGCACACCGCGAAGGACATCCGGGCCGCCGCCGCCATGTTCGACGTGCCCGCGCAGAACATCGTGTTCGCGACCGCGGACGGCCACATCGGCTACCAGGCCCCGGGCAAGATCCCCGTGCGCAACGACGTCGACGGGCCCGTGCCCTCCGACGGCACGTGGCCGCGGCCCGGCTGGGAGCCCAGGTACGACTGGCAGGGCTGGGTGCCCGCCCGGCAGATGCCCCGGGCGCTGGACCCCGAGGAGGGGTTCATCGTCGCGGCCAACCAGGCCGTCCTGCCCACCGGCGACGACCCGTTCCTCACGCGGGACTGGGACTACGGGTACCGGTCCGAGCGCATCCGTACGCTGCTCACCGCACAGATCGACACGGGCCTGCAGTTCAAGGTCGACGACATGAACCGCATCCAGAACGACGCCTGGTCACCGTTCGCCCAGGCGCTCGTGCCGGTCCTGCTCGACGTCGACCTGCGCGACGACTACGACGCCGCCGGCCAGGAGCTGCTCGCCGGCTGGGACGGGAACATGGCCGTCGACTCGCACGCCGCGGCGTACTTCGCGGCGGTGTGGCGCAACCTGCTCGAGGCCACGTTCTGGGACGACCTGCCCGAGTCCATGCGCCCCGACGGCGGCAGCCGCTGGCTCGTGGTCATGCAGCACATGCTGGAGCGCCCCGACCACCGGTTCTGGGACGACCGCTCGACGCTCAACGTCGTCGAGAGCAGGGACGAGATCCTCACGCGTGCGCTGGTGACGGCCCGCCGGGACCTGACCGTCGAGCTGTCCAAGAACCCCGACGACTGGCAGTGGGGCACGCTCCACCAGCTGTACCTCACGCACCCCGTGCTGGGCGGCGAGGGAGTCCCGTCGATCGTGCGCGAGTACGTGAACCCGGACCCGGTGCCGATGGCAGGCGGTTCGTCGATCGTCAACGCGACCGGCTGGGACGCCGGGACCCGGAGCTTCGCGGTGCGGACCGGTCCGTCGATGCGGATGGTCGTGGACATGGGCAACCTCGACGCCTCGACGTGGGTCACGGTCACGGGAACCTCAGGCCACCCGGCGTCGGTCCACTACGACGACCAGCTCGACGCGTGGGCCACGGGGAAGACCTTCCCCTGGCCGTTCTCGCGCGCGGCGGTCGACGACGCGCTCGAGACCGAGACGATGCTGGTGCCCTGAGCCGCGAGGGCGGCGCGGGTGCGCGGGCGGGCGCGCGCGGCGCGCCCGCTCAGGCGGGGAGCGTCCGCCAGCTCTCCGGGGTCGCGACGATGTGCACGGGCATGTCGTGGTCCTCGACCGGGAGCGGCCGGTGCTCGGCGTCGTACAGCTCCTCGGGGAACACCATCGCGACGACGGTCACGCCGTCGCGCGCTTGCTTGAGCGAGCGGTCGTACCACCCGCCGCCCTGACCCAGCCGCATGCCTCGGGTGTCGACCGCCAGGGCGGGAGCGACGATGACGTCCGCCTGCGCGATCACGCCGGGGCCGAGCGCCGGACCGCTGGGCTCGGGCGGGCGGCCCGGAGCGCGCTCGCGCAGGTCGTCGTGGCCGGCGTACTCGGCCCAGTCTCGTGCCAGCCCTGCTCCCAGCACGGGCAGCAGGACGCGGGCACCGCTCTCGGTGAGCCGGTCGAGGAGCACGCGTGTGCTGGGCTCGGTGGGTCGAGAGGCGTACGTGGCCACGACCCGCGCGTCACGCACGGCGGGCACGGTCAGGATGACGTCGGCGAAGGCTTTGGCCGCGACATCGCGCTGCCGAGACGTGCGCGCGGCACGCTGGGCGCGGATCGCTCGACGCAACTCCTCCTTGGCCTCGGCGCTGTCCATACCCGCGATCAGCGGGTAGGGCTGGCGTGCTCTGGATCCCGTGGACTCGCCGCGCATGGGCCCATTGTGGCAGGGTCCGTTGCCTGGGGAGCCGCACCGTGCCGGCGCCAGATCGAGGGTGACATGTCGCACAAGGTTGCGAAGGGCTGGTCGGTGGCCAAACCGTGGCCGGTGACCCTGCGGGAGGACACTCCGGCGGGCGCCGTCGTCCTGCGCCCACTGAGGCGCCGGGACGGCGCCACGTGGATGCGGCTGCGTGCGGAGAACGCCGCATGGCTCGAGCCCTGGGAGGCGACGTCGCCCGTCGCGCAGCCGGGCATGTCGACGTTCGGGGAGTACCTGCGGGCCCTGTGGTCCCAGGCGCGGGCCGGCACCTCTCTGCCGTTCGCGATCGAGCTGGACGGTGCGCTCGTCGGGCAGCTCACGGTCTCGTCGATCACGCACGGCTCGCTCTGCTCGGCGAGCATGGGCTACTGGGTCGCCCGCGAGGCCGCCGGGCGCGGCGTCGTGCCCACGGGTGTGGCCATGGCGACCGACTACTGCTTCGCCGTCCTCGGACTGCACCGCGTCGAGATCAACATCCGGCCGGAGAACGCACCCAGCCTGCGGGTCGTCGACAAGCTCGGGTTCCGCGACGAGGGCGTCCGCGAGAGGTACCTGCACATCCAGGGTCAGTGGCGGGACCACCGCACGTTCGCCCTGACCGCGGAAGAGGTGCCCGAAGGGCTGCTGGCACGCTGGCAGCGCACGCGCGAGGCGTTCTAGGCGATCGGGCGCGGGACACGCCGCTCGGGCTGCGGGGCAGCAGCACGGCGCTCGCCTACCGTCGTGGCGTGGACAAGTCGGCAGCAGGCGTCGCAGCGTTAGCGCTGTTCGTCCTGTGGCTCGGCTTCTGGGTCCCGCACCTGCTGCGGCACCGGGAGGATCTGGTCGCCTCCCGGCTCGACGACCGGTTCTCGGGCGGCCTGCGGGTGCTCGCGGTCGCAGACGGACCCGTGGGGGTTTCCGGGACGGCGGGCGGAGGGTCCGGCACCGGTTCGGCCCCGTTGCTGATGGCCGGCCGGCCCACCGGCACAGGAGGAGGGGAGCGAGCGATGCGGCAGGTGCAGCACGACGGCGCGCTGGTGCGTCGTCCGGCGACGGGGGCGGTCTCGGCCGATCGCGTCTCGCGTCTCGCGCAGCTCGAGCGCCGTGCGGCCCGGGCGCGCCGTCGCCTGGTGCTGACGCTCCTGCTGCTGCTCGTCTCAGTCGTGGCCTGGGCTCTCGTCGCGTTCCAGGTCGTGCACTGGTACGTCGCGGCGGTGCCCTCGGCGTTCCTGGCGGTCGTGCTCGTGCTCGGACGCATCGCCGTCGTCGCCGGCAGACGGTCCGACGCGCGCTGGGCGGCCGCGGCACGTGCCGCGCGGCAGCAGGCGACGCAGGCGCGGGCGCTCGCGAACGGCGGCCCTTACGTGCCCCGCAACCGGGCCCGTGTGACCGGTCACGCCGTCCAGTCCTCGGCCACCCGGACGCAGATGATCCCGCGCGTGTCAGCGGCCGACATCCGGCGTGCGGCGGCGGCCGAGAAGGCATCGACGCGCGACGGCAGCGGCCCGGACCTCGCCGGCCCGGACGTCACCAGCCCCGACGCCGCCGACCCGACCCCGGTCGCGGAGCCTGCGATGACGATCATCGAGGAGCCTGGCGCGGGTGCGTCGCGGTCGGGCATCGGCGGGGAGGCGTGGGACCCGGTTCCCGTGCCGCTGCCCACCTACGTGACCAAGCCGATGGCACCGCGGCGCGAGCCGCGACCGCTGTCGGGCGCGACGCCCGTCGCGGCGTCGTCGTCTGCACCGCAGGCCGGTGACTCCGGGCGCTCGGACGCTGCCCGCGAGGAGCTCATGGCCGCGGACCCGCCGCGTCCAGCGACCGAGACCCTGGGCCTTCCGCTGGAGCAGATCCTGGCGCGCCGGCGCGCGGCCGGCTGAGCCGATTTGCGGACCGGGCGACGGCCAGTGCTACTCTTATCACCGCTCCGGGGGCCATGGCGCAGTTGGTAGCGCGTCTCGTTCGCAATGAGAAGGTCGGGGGTTCGAATCCCCCTGGCTCCACCGAAGAAACCCTCGTCTGACCGGGCTCAACAGCCGGGCAGGCGGGGGTTTCTGGCGTCTCAGGCACCGCTTCATCGTCTCCCGCGTACCCGCGGGCTAGGCGCCTGCCCGTACCTCGACGAGCGCGTCCTGGCGCCCGAGGGCGGTGCCCTCAACCGCGCGTCGGCGAGCCCATCAGCGCGTTCAGCTCGCCGTAGTCGACGGCCTCGGAAGTCGCGCCATAGGTACCGGTGGAGACGAGCTCTGTGGCGGCGCGTCGAGCGACCGCGTAGGCGGCCTGCGCGACGCCCGAGCCGAGGCTGACACGCGCCACACCCAGCCGCCCCAGCTCTGCGACGCTGGGTGCACCCACGCCGGCCATGACGTTCAACGGGGCATCGATCCCGGAAGCGAGTGCGCCGATCGTCGTGGTGTCCACCACCCCGGGAACGAAGATGCCGTCAGCGCCGGCATCCAGGTAGCGCTGGGCGCGGTCGAGGGTCTCGGCCAGCCGCGCTTCGGGGGCGCCGATGCCGGCGAGGAACACGTCGGTGCGGGCGTTGATGAACAGTTCCACTCCGGCGGTGTTGGCCGCGGACCGCGCGGCCGCGACCCTTGCGGCGAGCTCTTCTGGGGAAAGAGATCCGTCCTCGATGTTGACGCCGACAGCGCCCGCGCCGAGCATGCCGTCGATGGTCCTCGCGACGTCGCCCGCCGAGTTCGCATACCCGCCCTCGACGTCGGCGGTCACGGGCACCTTCACGGCAGCCACGATCGCCCGGACAGTGGCGATCGCTTGCTCGCGTGCGAGGTGGTTCCCGTCCGGCAGGCCCAGCGACCACGCGACGCCGGCACTCGTCGTCGCCACCGCCGACACGCCAGCGGCTTCGCTGATCAAGGCGCTGGCCACATCCCAGGCGTTGCTCAGAGCGAGGGGTTGCCGAGGGTCGTGAAGGGAGCGGAAGAGGAGCGCGTCGTGAGCATCCGGGGTGTTCATGAAGGCGAGTACAGCGGCTCTCGATCGCACTGTCTGGCGGGAATCGGACCTCGCCGTGCCGGTCACGCCTCGCTCACCCTCATCGACTCCCTGCTGTCAGGCAGTGCGGGCCGGCGGGGCTCCGACGGAGCATGATGAGTCATGCTCGAGCGCGCGGACGACCTGTACGACGAGGCGGTCGCCATCGTGTCCGCCGAGAGGGCGGCACTCCACGCCAGAGGCGTCCCGGGGGAGCTGGTCTGGACGGGCGGGTCGAGCGTGCCCGGCGCGCTCACTCGGGGCGACGTCGATCTGCACCTCCGCGTCGCGCCGGCGCTGTTCACGACGGCCGTCGAGCTGGTCCGGCGTGATCATGCCGTGGTCCACCCGGAGATCTGGTGCGCCACCCTCGCGACGTTCGCGGTCGAGGCACCGGTGCCTGCAGGCCTCGCGGTCACCCCGATCGGGTCCGAGCACGACCTTCGCTTCACACGGACGTGGGACCGCCTGCGAACGGAGCCTTCCCTCCTGGCCGAGTACAACGACCTGAAGCTCGCGGGGGAGTCGCTCGATCCCCACGAGTACGAGGCGCGCAAGAGCGCGTTCTTCACGCGCCTCGCCACCGCTCCGAGGGGTAGCTGACGGCTGAGGGCGCGACGCGCTCAGGCGGACCCGGGGTCGTAGGCACCCCGGTCGGCCCACGGACCGTTGGGGTCACCGGGCTCCTGGTTGCGGCTCCACCACTTGGCCTCCCACAGGCGGCCGTCCAGGGCGACGACATCTCCCCGGGAGTAGGTCCACGAGCTCGTCCAGGTGCGGAACGTCCCGGAGTCGGTCGAGACCGACAGCCCCACCTCGGCCCACGCACCCCACGGCGTCGAACCGGGTGCTTCGCCACGCGTCCACCACTGCGCCTGGAACAGGCGCCCGTCGTGGGCGACGTACTCGCCACCGGTGTAGGCGGTCGAACGATCCCAGCCGGGCGCGCGCACGAGCTGGTCGAGCGCCTGCGCGAGCCGGTCCGCCGCCTCGTCCACCTGGAACTGGTACGGGTAGGCCATCGCGTCGATCTCGCGCGCGGCCGCCAGCGGGCCGGTCAGCTCAGCCCAGCTCGCGGGCAGGTAGTCGAGCTCCGACCGGGAGGCGGCGTCATCGAGCAGAGCCCGCAGCGCCTCCCGGTCGCTCGCCGGTGTGCCGTACACCATGACGTCCGCGACCTGCATGAGGTGGCCGTCGGCTCCGCCGGAGCGCAGGCGGCTGCTGATGACCCGCACGAACGAGGCCTGGACCGGCTCGTCGAGGGTGAAGACCCGCGGCTGCGCCTTGCTGCCGTCGTCCCCGGTCACGTCGGCGACCGTGGTCCAGCGGCGACCGTCGCGCGACGTCTGCACCTGGTAGTCGACGGCGAACGTCCCGGTGGCGTGCAGCACGACCTCGTCCACGTCGTACGCCGCTCCGAGTGCGACCGCGGCCCACTCGACCGCGTCCGGACCCGCGTTGCGGTTGAGCCCGCTGGACCAGCCGTTGTCGGTCCGGCCGTCCGTGAGGAACTTCGACGACCATCCCCACCGCTCGTGGCTGGCATCGGGCGTCGACGACGACACCACGACCGTCTTGCCCTGGGCGATGTTCTGCCCGTCGACGTAGGGCCCCGGCCGCGGGATCGCGGGCGGCTGCTGGGCTGCCGGCGTGCCGCCGTCGTCGTGGAACACCTCCACCTCGGCCAGGGCCGCGGAGTAGCCGCCGGACGACTCGTTCATCTGCTGCACCGCCACGCGCACGTAGCGCGCCTGCACGGCGTCGAACGTGTGCGACCGCGGCGCCGACGGCGGATCCTGACCCGCCACGGTCGCCACCGTCTGCCAGGAGTCGCCGTCCGGCGAGACCTCGACGGCGTAGTCGCGCGGGAACGCCGCGCCGTAGTCGAGCAGGTTGCCGGCCGGGTAGAGATCGACACGGTCCACGGTCTGGGTGCGGCCCAGGTCCACGGTCATGGTCTCGGCGCGCGAAGCGTCCGTCGTCGTGGTGCTCCACCCGTTGCGCGAACCGTCGGAGAACCGGGCGCCGTCCGTGGCGCTGCGCGTGAACCAGCCGTCCTTGCCCACCGAGCTGCTGGCTCGCACGGTCTTGCCGAGGGCGAGGTTCGTGTTCGACGGCGTCGCGGCCGCCTCGTAGTCGTACGACGTCGGGAGGGCGAAGAGCACGCCCTCGCCCTGGGCGAACCGCCGCTCGAGCGCGCCGTCCGCCAGTGCGACGTCGACCGGTTCGCCATCGACCCGGCTGACCTCCTGCAGCGACCCGATGGCGTCGTCGAACCGGAGCGTGACGTCCTCGGCCTCGGTGAAGCTGTTGTTGACCACCATCACGTAGTTGCGGCCGCTCTCGCGGTCGCGCAGGTACGAGAACGTGAGGTCGCCGTCGGACGTCGCCTGCACGGGGAACGACTCCGGCACGGGCTGCTGGCCCCAGGTCTGGCCGTGGAGGTAGACCTCCTTGGCGTCGAGCCGCATCAGCGTCGGGCCGAGCGCGTGGATCTCGGAGTTGAGCTGCTTGACCGGCTCGTACAGGTCGGTCTTCTCACCGGTGGGCGTCATGATCGCCTCGGTGAAGTTCTCGCCGCGGTTGGTCGGCGTCCACCAGGTGAAGTAGGAGAGCTGCTTGTAGCCGTACGCGAGCGACATGTTGGCCTGGTAGCGCAGCTCGGCCTCGTTGGTCCGGCGGAAGTTGTTCACCACGCCCACGGACTGCAGGTAGAGGCCGGTCTTGATGTCGTTCGCCAGGCCGACCCGCCGCACGGACTCCATGTTGGACAGCATGCTGGCGTAGTCCAGGGTGCCGGGCGCCCAACCGAAGGGATACCGGTCGTACATGAGGTAGTCCCGCGCGCCGGTCTGCTCGACCCACCGCTGCATGTACTCCTCGTACTCGGCCATCGAGGGGTATGCGAAGCCGGGCAGGAAGTTCATGTGGTTGTAGTACTCGGGCGCGGCGTCCTTCATCGCGTTGAAGACGCGTGCGAACGGCGTGGGGTCGTACGGCTCGTCCAGGATGTAGAAGCCGCCGACGCCGGGCACGTTGGTGTACTCCCGCACCAGGGACCTTATCTGCTGGTCGGTCAGGTTCAGCAGACCCGGCCCGAACCGGTCGTCGGACACGCTGATCTGCATGCCGTGCTGGTGCGCCAGCCGGGCCATCTCGAGGTTGGTCGACTTGTCGGTCAGGTCGCCGGTGTGCACGTTCTGGATGAAGTCGATCCCGGCATCCGCCAGGTAGCCGTACTGCGTCTCGTCGACGTAGTCCTTGGTCGGCGGCCAGAACACCGTGATCATGAAGTCGTCGCCCGCCCGCTCCACCTCGTCGGCGACCTCGACCGTCGTCGTGGCTGTCAGGCCGGCTGCCGGCGCCGAGAGCGTCACGACCGCGTCGCCCGGCGCGACGGCGGTCACCCGCCCGCTCTGGTCGACGGTCGCGACGGCCTCGTCCGACGACGACCAGACGAGCTCCGGCTCCTCGTCGCCGAGGTCCGCCTCGAAGGTCAGCTCCTCGACCATGCCCGGCTCCAGCAGCAGCGCAGGCTTGCCGATCGCCAAGGAGACCTCCGTGGTCTCACCGAACACGGCGAGCTCGGAGAGCTGCACGAGCTTGCCGTCGTTGTTGTTGCCACCGCCCGTGGCGTCCTTGCTGTACCGCAGGGAGACGTCCACGCGCACCGACGCCGCGGCCACCGGGGTGTCCAGGTCGACGACGACCGGAGCCGTCGGCCGGTCGGTCTGGGTCAGCGGCACGCTGTGCACCGGCTGCCCGGCGGCGTCGAGCAGCTCGACCGTGTACTCGACCGGGAAGTACGCACCGTACGGCTCGGCGCCCACGTCGCTGCGGGGGAACAGCACGATGCGCTCCACGAGCGAGTCCGTGGGCATCGACGCCGCCACCCACGCGGGCGTGGCCGGGTCGGTCACCTGGTCGTACGGGCTCGTGGTCCACCCGTTGGCGGCGCCCGGGGTACCCAGGACCCCGTCCACCAGCTTGGCCCGGCTCCACCCCTCGCCCGGCATCTCGTACGACGACGAGGCGGTCACCGTCCCGCCCGCGGCCAGGTTCTCGGTGCCCGACGGCGCATAGGAGCCGATGTCGGTGGGACTGGGCTCGGCCTCGGCCGCAGCCCGAGCGGTGGCCGGTCCGCCGGCGAGCACGGTCAGGGCGAGTGACAGCAGCAGGACCATCAGGGTGCGGGCCGGGCGGGGGAAGCTTCGAGCGGTCATGGCTGCTCCTCGTCGAGCGGTCATCGGTCCACGTCTCGTGCCTTGCCGGGGCTCTTGCTGATACTCATATACACGAAAAGTGCGTCGCAGTGAAAGGGATTTTCACAATCTGGTCGCACGCGGCAATGCCGGGCGCAGGGCGCCACGGCCGTGCGGAGGCGGGTCAGCGCAGGGCGGCGAGCGTGGACGTGACCGTGTCGAACACGGCGGCGTCGACAGCGACCCCGGCATCGCGCAGCGCCAGCACGGCGGCGCCCACGAGCCCGTCGCTGACGGTGCGGACCTCGGGCGCGGCACCGCCGTCGGACAGGCGGTCACAGATCCTGTCGACCAGCGTGGGGTGCAGCGCGAGCGTGCCGCCGCCGAGCACCACGGGCCCTCGGACCTCCGGCACGACGACCGCGTCGAGCGAGTGGACGAGCGCGTCCGCGGCCGCTCCGACGATGGACTCGGCCGTCGCGTCGCCTCCGGCCTCGAAGGCGAGCCGGGCGAACCGGGCGAGCTCGACGGGACGCATCTCGTAGAGGGCCTCGACGGCCCGCTGCAGCACCTCCGCCCGGCCGTGCTGTGGCGGTCCGGACGGCTCGGCGAGGCCGAGCTCGCGAAGGAGCAGCGCCGTGAGCGCCGTGGGACCGTCGCGATGGTCGAGGTCGGCGAGCGCGGCCCGGACGACGCGCCGGCCGATCCAGAACCCGGAGCCGTCGTCGCCCAGGAGCCACCCGAGCCCGTCCGCGGAGACCACGACCTCGCCCGACTCGACCCGGATCGCGGCCGCCCCGGTGCCGGCGACGAGCCCGTAGCCCGTGTCGCGGTAGGTGCCGGAGAAGAACATGGCGAGCAGGTCCGAACGGAAGAGGGGCGCGGCCGTGACGCCCAGCTCGCGGACCGGTCGCAGAAGAACCTCGACGGGCGTCCGGGGGTTCACGCCGGCCATCGCGCACGTGATCGAACGGACGCCGTCGGCGGGCACGCCGGCGTGGGCCAGCGCCGTCGCCGCGCCCGCCGCCGCGGACGTCCCGGCCGCCTCGAGCCCGACCGCCACGGGGTTCCCGCTCCCGCTGCGTCCGTACCCCAGGCACCGCCCGGTGGGCGTCACGACGACGCACCGCGTCGACGTCCCCCCGGCGTCGACGGCGAGCAGGACGCCCGCCTCGTTACCAACCCGTAACTCAGGCACCATTGCCCCCACGAGAGCGCTGCAACTAGTTTTCATAGAGCCCGCTCCGGAATGGTAGGGATTCACATGGATGTGACAGCCCCCACCGTGCCTGCGGGTGGGTTCGGCTTCCGGAGCCGGATCCGGGCGAACCTACCGCACATGTCGGGGGCCATGACGAAGATCGCTCAGCTCCTCCTGGAGGACCCGGCACTGCCGCTCGAGCTCTCGATCACCGAGCTCGCCGGCCGCGCCGGCACCTCCGCCGCGACGGTGACCCGCTTCTGCCGCCTGATCGGCTACGAGGGCTATGTCCCGCTGCGGGTGGGTGCCGCGGCCGACGTCGGCAGGTCCAGCGCCCAGGGGGCGTCCGACCACGACGTCCGGCGCGCGTTCGACCCGGCCGACAGCCCGGAGGACGTGATCGGCACGCTCTTGCGCGCGCACGTCGCCGCGCTCCGGTCCACCGCCGACCTGGTCGACACCGCGACCCTCGAGCAGGTCGCCGCGGCCGTCGCCGGGAGCGACCAGGTGGACATCTACGGCATCGGCGGCAGCGCCAGCATGGGCGCGGAGCTCCAGCTCCGGCTGTACGGCATCGGGGTCAACGCACACGCGTGGAGCGAGGTGCACGTCGGCCTCACGAGCGCCGCGCTCCTGCGCGGCTCGACGGTCGCGATCGGCATCTCCAACTCGGGCCGCACCAAGGAGACGATCGACATGCTCTCCCTGGCCAAGTCGTCGGGGTCCCTCGCGGTCGCGGTGACCAGCGACCCGAGCTCGCCGCTCGCGGCGGTGGCGGACGTCCACATCACGGGCTACGCGCCCGGCGAGTACCTCCAGCCGGACGACCTCTCGTCCCGCTACGCCAAGCTCTTCGTCCTCGACCTGCTCTACCTGATGGTGGCGCGTCAGGACTTCCAGCGCACGACCACCATGCTCGCGGCGTCGTCCGCCGCGATCTCCTCCCACCGCCGCGCTCCGCGCCGGGAGGCTCGGGCCCACCGCCCGGGCCGGGCTCCCAGGAAAGGAACGACCACGGGATGACGGCACTCACCGTTGACTACCTGACGCAGGTCACGGACCGCCTGCACGCCATCGACTCGGAGGCGCGCACGGGCGGCCTCGACCCGGCGATCGCGCTGCTGGCCGCGGCCCTGGAGAACGGCGGGGTCGTGCAGGCGTTCGGCACGGGCCACTCGCAGGCGTTCGCGATGGAGATCGCTGGCCGCGCCGGCGGGCTGATCGCGAGCCACGCCCTGTCCCTGCGTGACCTGGTGGTCAGCGGCGTGCGCGACGTCTCCGCGCTCGGCGGCGCCGACCTCGAGCGGGACAGCAGCATCGCCGACGACCTCTACGACCTCTACGAGATCCACCCCGCCGACGTCTTCGTGATCGCGTCCAACTCGGGCGTGAACGGTTCCGTCGTCGGGCTCGCGCTGCGCGCCAAGGCCGAGGGCCACCCGGTGATCGCGGTCACGAGCCTGGCGCACACGCGCGCCGTGGAACCGAAGCACCCGACCGGCAAGCGCCTGAGCGACGTCGCCGACGTCGTCCTCGACAACCGCGCGCCGTACGGGGACACCACGCTCGACCTCGGCGAAGGCATCGAGGTCGGGGCCGTGTCGTCGATCACGGCCGCGTACCTCGCGCAGCTCCTGACGATCGGTGTGGTCGAGCGCCTGCGGGCGTCCGGCGCCGTCCCGCCGGTCTATGTCTCGGCCAACGTCCCCGGAGGTGACGAGCACAACCACGCCCTCGAGCAGCAGTACGGCGCGCGCATCAGGCATCTGGCCTGAGCCCGTCCGGTCAGACCCGCACCACCCCGGCGTCGACGACGACGCCGGAGCTCCCGAAGGTCACGCAGTGTGCACGACCGTTAACGAGAGGTAGGGACCGATGTCCACCGAGCAGGCCCAGATCAGCCGCCGGACGATCGTCCGCGGGGCTGTCGCCACCGCCCTGATGCTTCCCTTCGCCAGCACCCTGACCTCGTGCGCGGCGCCGAGCAGCGGCACCGACGACGAGACCGCCACCGGCACGACCAGCGCGGACAACCCCTTCGGCCTCGCCGAAGCCGCCGAGGTCGAGGCGATCATCTTCAACGGCGGGTACGGCTACGACTACGTCACCTTCGCCGCGGACAAGGTCAAGGAGGCGCACGAGGGCGTCACGGTCAAGGTCTCGCCCTCGACCGAGATCGCCCAGGAGCTCCAGCCGCGGTTCGTGGGCGGCACGCCGCCGGACCTGATCGACAACTCCGGGGCAGGAGCGATCGGGTTCAACACGATCGTGGACCAGCTCGAGACGCTCGACGACGTCTTCGAGGCGCCCAACTATGAGGGCACCACGATCGCCGACACCCTGTACCCGGCCGTCAAGGCGCCCGGGACGTTCAACGACCGGTTCGTCGCCCTCAACTACGTGATGACGGTGTACGCCATGTGGTACTCGGCGTCCCTCTTCGAGGAGAAGGGGTGGGCGCCGCCGAAGACCTGGGACGAGGCCAAGGAGCTCGGCGCGAAGGCGAAGGCCGACGGCAAGTACCTCTTCGTGTGGGGCAAGGAGGCCGCGACGTACTACCACACGATGGCGATCGACTCGGCGATCAAGGAGGGCGGCGACGAGGTCCGCCTCGCGCTCGAGAACCTGGAGCCGGATGCCTACTCGCACCCGGCCGTCCAGGGCGTCTTCACGGCGCTGTACGACTGCGTGCAGGCGGGCTACTTCGTCCCCGGCGGTGCGGGCACCCAGTTCACGGCCGCACAGGCGCGGTGGAGCAACGGGCAGGAGGCGATCCTCTACCCGTCCGGAGGCTGGATCGAGAACGAGATGAAGGACACGACCAAGGAAGGGTTCGAGATGACCGGGTTCCCGACACCCACCGTCTCGGACAGCCCGGCACTGCCGTTCGAGTCGCTGCGCAGCGCCGCGGGCGAGCCCTTCATCGTGCCCAGCCAGGGCAAGAACCCCGCGGGCGGCAAGGAGATCCTGCGGGCCATGCTGTCCAAGGACGCGGCGACCAACTTCTCCAAGACCCGCCTCGCACCGACGATCGTCAAGGGCCTGGTGCCGGCCGACGGGTTCGGCTCCACCGCGCTGGTCTCCCAGACGTCGATGCTCGACGCCGCCGGCGAGAACGTGTTCAACCACGTGTTCAACGACTACTACGGCCTCAACGCCGACCAGCTGGTGATCTGGAACTCGTTCCTCGCGGGCGACGTGGACGTCGCAGGGCTCACGAGCGGGCTGCAGGGCATCAGCGACAAGGTCGCCAACGACGACTCCATCGAGAAGCTCACGATCAGCTGAGCCCGATGACCATCACCCTGACGTCGACGCCGGCCGGTCCCGCGCGGACCGGCCGGCGCCGCCGCCGCAAGCTGACCTTCGACCGGGCGAGCTTCATGGCGGTGTTCCTGGTCCTGCCGCTGACGATCTTCGTGCTCTTCGTGGTCTCTCCGTTCGTCCAGGCGCTGTACTTCGCCATGACGGACTGGAGCGGATTCTCGCCGGACATGGCGTTCGTCGGCCTCGACAACTTCACCAAGCTCCTCCACGACGACGTCTTCCTCCGGGCGGTGCGCAACAACGTGCTGCTCGCGATCGTCGTGCCGTTCGTGACGATCGTGGTGGCGCTCGCGATCGCCACGATGGTCACCGTCGGAGGCCCGACCAAGGGCGGCATCCGCGGGGTGCGCGGCTCGAGCTTCTACCGGGTCATCTCGTTCTTCCCGTACGCGGTCCCCGCGATCGTCATCGGGCTCATCTGGGCGCAGGTCTTCGATCCCGCGCGCGGCCTGCTCAACGGGGTCCTGACCGCCGTCGGCCTCGACGGCTTCCAGGACTTCCCCTGGCTGGGCGACACCGCGACGGCGATGCCCGCGTCGATGTTCGTGATGATCTGGGGCTGCGTCGGGTTCTACTCGGTGCTGTTCGTCGCCGCGATCAAGGGCGTGCCTGCGGAGCTCTACGAGGCCGCGCGCCTCGACGGCGCCGGCCGCATGCGCACGGCGATGGCCATCACGCTGCCCCAGATCCGCGACAACGTGCAGACCGCGTACATCTACCTGGGGATCCTCGCGCTCGACGCCTTCGTCTACATGCAGGCGCTGAACCCGTCCGGGGGCCCCAACTACGCCACGCTGACGATGAGCCAGGAGCTGTACATGGTCGCGTTCCGCAAGGGGCAGTTCGGCTACGCGACCGCGATGGGTGTGGTGCTCGCCGTCATGACACTGCTGTTCGCCGCGATCGTCTTCACGGTGGGACGCGTGGCCGCCGGGCGCGCCGAGGGGAGCGCACGCCGATGACCACGCTGACCACGAACGGGGCCGCCGACACGTCCACGGAGCCGCCGCGGCGCGGCGGCCGGGCGACCGGCACCGGCGGAGACGTCGCAGTCTCCACCACGTCGCACACGCTGCTGGTGATCTGGTCGGTCGTGGTGATCGTCCCGTTCCTCTGGGTCCTGCTGTCGTCGTTCAAGACGTCGCAGGAGATCCTCGCGTCACCCTTCTCGCTGCCGGCAGAGTGGAGCTTCCGCAACTACGCGGCGGCGTGGACGGACGCGGGCATCGGCCGCTTCTTCCTCAACACCGTCGTGGTCGTGGGCTGCGCGCTCGCGATCGTCATGCTGCTCGGTGCGATGTGCGCTTACGTGCTGGCCCGGTACCGCTTCCCGGGCAACCGGCTCATCTACAACTCCATGCTCGCCGGACTGACGTTCCCGATCTTCCTGGCGATCGTGCCGCTGTTCTTCATCCTGCGGAACTTCGGCCTGCTCAACACGCTGCCAGGGCTGATCCTGACCTACGTCGCGTTCGCGCTGCCGTTCACGGTGTTCTTCCTGCACTCGTTCTTCAGGACGCTGCCCGACGAGATCTACGAGGCGGCCGTGATGGACGGGGCGGGGGAGTGGCGCACGTTCTTCCAGGTCATGCTGCCCATGGCCCGGCCCGGGATGGCGTCGGTGGCGATCTTCAACTTCCTCGGTCTGTGGAACCAGTTCCTGCTGCCGGTCGCGCTCAACACCAACCAGGACAACTACGTCCTGACGCAGGGCATGGCGACGTTCGCGTCGCAGGCCGGGTACTCCGTCGACTTCGGTGCGCTGTTCGCCGCCGTCGTCCTGACCGTGGTGCCCGTGCTGGTCGTCTACCTGATCTTCCAGCGCAGGCTCGAGGGTTCGGTCGACAAGGGGACGTTCCGCTGACCCGACCGCCCGAGGGTGAATCCGTTCAGTAGGAGGGCCGGGCAGTCGGCCGACCCGTGCAGCAACGGGTCGGCCGCGCTCGCCCGGCGAGCCCTCGACGGCGTGTCGGCTGCCTGGTCCTGGCACGTCCGGCCAGGTCCGGCCAGGTCCGCCGACACGTCGCACACAGCCCCTGACATGCGCAAAGATGGGTGTCGTGCCTCTCCGGACCGCCCGATTCGTCCCGCGTGCCATCACCGTCCTCATCGGGGTGTCCGCGCTGGCCCTCGCAGGATGCTCGGGGCCCGGAGACGGCCAGCCCTCGCAGAGCGCGGTGCCCCCGAGCCCGGCCGTCGCGGCCCAGGAGCCGACGTCGCACACGATGGTGCTCGACGCCGACGACACGGCCGAGCTCGCCCTGACCGCGAGCCAGGTGCTGTTCCAGCGGGCCGACGTCGTGGTGCTGGCGTCGGCCGACGCGACCACCGCCATGCCGGCGATGTCCGCGGCCGCGGTCGAGCTCCACGCGCCCGCGCTGCTGGCGGGGGGCAGCACGTCCGACGCGGGCCTCGGGGCCGAGCTGGACCGGCTCGGAGCGTCGACCGCGGTCGTGGTCGAGGCGGAGCCCCACCCGCTCGACGTCGACCCGCTCGAACCGTCGGCCTCGCCGTCGGCGACCGACAGCGCGGCCGGGCAGGCCGCCGCGAGCGCAGGTCTCGACGTCGTCCGGCTCGACCCGGACGCCGTGGGTCCCGACGGAGAGCTCGACCCCGTGGACCTCGAGGAGCTGCAGGCATCGGTGCCGTCGACGGGCGAGCCGCAGCTGCTGAGCGAGGTGCTCGCGCTGACCGACCCGCAGCCGGGTCAGGAGGCGGCGATCGCGACCGTCCAGGCGGCCGGAGCCGTCACGTACGAGGTGCCCGGCGGGGACCTGGGTGCGGACGCCGACGCGATCCAGATGCTCGACGACGCGCAGGCGCTGACCGTCGTCGGCGTGGGGCACACCTTCGGTGACGCGCGCACCTTCGCCTGGAAGGTGGCGGCGGCCGAGCGCGGGGCCCTGCTGCCCACGGGCAACCACCACCTGTTCCCGGGCCGCTACGTCACGACGTCGGCCGGTCCCGGGGACGTCCCGGAGCAGGTCGTGGCCCGGGCCGCGGCCGACGCCGAGGAGTACCGGCTCGAGGACGTCCCGCTCGTGCCGACCGTGTCGGTGACCGCGAGCAGCGCGTCCTGGTACCAGGGCGATGACGGCGACTGGGTCGACGAGGCCGCGATCGAGGACCTCGAGCCGCTCGTGGCCGCCGCTCGCGACGAAGGGCAGTACGTGCTGCTCGAGATCGGCGCGGGCACGGCGCCGCTCGTCGAAGAGGTGCGCACCTTCGAGCCGCTGCTGTCCCTCCCGGGTGTCGGCGTGGCGATCCACCCCGAGAAGCGCCGCGGCGACGGCGTCACGACGACGTCCAACCAGGTGTCGGCCGACGAGATCACGGCCGTGATCGAGTACCTTGCCGATGTGACGACGCACGAGGGCCTCCCCCCGACCCTGCTGGTGATCCATCAGACCCGTCCGGACTCGGTCCCCGCGAGGGACCAGCTGCGCTCGTCGCCCCAGGTCGGCGTCGTGATCCAGGCCGACCGGACGGGCGGTGCCACGACGGGCGAATGGGTCTGGAACGAGGTGTCCCGCGACGTCCCGCCGACCGTCGAGCTCGGCTGGTCCGGCCCGTCGGCCGTGTACGGCGGCGCGTCCGCGCTGGTCCCGGCCGACCCGGCGCCCGTCCTGGTGGCTGCATCGTGAGCGCCGCGACGCCCGTCCCTGACCTCCGGGCCACGCTCCCGCTCGTCCCGTGGCCGTCCGCCGTCGAGGCGCTCGACGCGCCGGTGGCCGGCCTCGCCGTGGTGCGCCTCGACGCCCCGGACGACGAGCTCCGCGAGCTCGCTGCCGAGCTCCTCGTCGCGGCGGGCGCGCAGGTCGACCCCGCCGCGACGGTCTCCGTGGCGCTGAGCCTTGACGCCGACGCGGGCCCCGCCGGGTCGGCGAGCCCCGAGCGGTACACGCTGCGCGTCACCTCGGACGGCGTGGTCGCGACCGCGCCGGAGCGCGTGGGCCTGCTGCACGCGGTCCGCACCCTGCGCCAGCTCCTGGGCGGGACGGGCGGCCCTGACGCCGTGCCCGCGGTCGTGGTGCGGGACGCGCCGCGCTACCGGTGGCGGGGCCTGTCGCTCGACGTCGTCCGGCACTTCTTCGGCCCGGCGGACCTGCGCGCCGTCGTCGACCTCGTGGCCGCGTTCAAGCTCCGCGTGCTGCACCTGCACCTCACCGACGACCAGGGCTGGCGCATCGAGCTGCCGTCCCGGCCCGAGCTGACCGAGAAGGCGTCGCAGACGCAGGTCGGCGGCGGCCCCGGCGGCTACCTGACGGGTGCGGAGTTCCGCGACCTGCAGCGCTACGCCGCGGCGCGCTTCGTCACCGTGGTCCCCGAGATCGACCTTCCGGGGCACGTCAACGCGGCCACGCACACCTACGGCGACCTCAACCCGGACGGGCGGCCGACCGACGTGTACGAGGGCATCGAGGTCGGCTTCTCGCGCCTCTGGCTCGACCTCCCGGCCACCGAGCCGTTCCTGCGCGACGTGCTGGGCGACCTCGCACGCCTCACCGACGGGCCGTACGTGCACGTGGGCGGCGACGAGGTGCACACCATGGACGCCGACGAGTACGCCCGCTTCGTCGAGCGTGCCGGCAGCATCGTGCGCGACGCCGGCAAGACGCCCGTCATGTGGCAGGAGGCCGCGCGCGGCACGCTCGCGCCCGGCACGCTCGCGCCCGGCACGCTGCTGCAGTACTGGGACCCGAAGGCCGACCGCGAGCCGTTCGTCGACGCGGCCCGGGCCGGGGCGCGCTTCATCATGTCGGCCGCCGACCACGCGTACCTCGACATGAAGTACACGCCCGAGCACCCGCTGGGGCTGGACTGGGCCGGCTGCGTCGAGCTGCGGGACGCCTACGAGTGGGAGCCGGAAGAGGTCATCCCCGGGCTGCCCGCGGACTCGGTCGAGGGAGTCTCCGCCGCGGTGTGGACCGAGACCCTCACGACGCGCGACGAGCTGTTCTCGATGCTGCTGCCGCGGCTGCCCGCGGTCGCCGAGGTCGCGTGGACGGCGCCTGCGAGCAAGGACTGGGCGGCGTTCCGTGCGCGGGTGGCCGGCCAGGCTCCCGCGTGGCGCGACGCCGGGTGGGAGTTCCACCCGACGCCGCAGGTCGACTGGCCGTAGGGCTGCCCGGCCCCTCGGGCCAGAGGACCTCGGGCTAGACCCAGCTCTCGAGCCGGACGAGCTGGCGCCAGTAGTCGTACGGCACCTGGATGCCCGCCCACAGCGGGTAGTACAGCACCGACAGGCCGACGATCAGGACCAGCACCGCGATGATCGACGCGACGACGGTGCGGCGCGACCGTCGATGCTCGGTCCGTTCGAGCGCGACCGTGAACACGTAGGTGAGCGTCAGCACGACCCAGGGCGTGAACGCGATCGAGTAGAACGTGAAGATCGTCCGGTGGGCGTAGAAGAACCACGGCACCCACCCGGCCAGGATGCCGCTGAGCACCGCGGGCACGCGCCAGTCGCGGTACCTGATCCCCAGGACGATCGCGACCACGATCGCGGCGGCTCCGAGCCACCACAGCAGCGGGTTGCCGAGCGACGTGACCGCCGTCGCGCACCCGTTCACCACGTCCGGCCCGCAGGTTCCCTCGCCCGGCTGGTACTTCTCCCAGTAGAACGACGTCGGACGCCACTGGAAGATCCACCACCACGGGTCGGCCGCGTAGGCGTGCTCGCTGTCGAGCGTGTTGTGGAAGGTCCACATCTGGGAGTGGTACTCCCAGAGGCTGCGCAACGGTGCGGGCAGCCAGCTCACGCCCTGGCCCGGGTTGTCGGCCGCCCACTGCCGCAGGTAGGCGTCCGGGTTGGCGAACCAGGACCACCACGACGCGACGTAGGTGACGAGCGCCGTGGGCACGATCGTGAGGAACGCCGGCACGGCGTCGACCACGAGGGCGTCCTCCCACCAGCGGCCGATGCCCGCGCCCTTGCGCGCCGCGAAGTCCCACAGGACCGTGAGGATGCCGAACACCGCGACGAAGTAGAGGCCCGACCACTTGACCCCGCACGCGAGGCCCAGCGAGACGCCGGCCGCCAGGCGCCACCAGCGGAAGCCGAGGCGCGGCCCGTAGCGCACCGTCATGCCGGCGTCCAGCAGCGCGGCCACGCGCCCGGCCAGCCGTCGTCGTGCCCACTCGCGGTCCATCACGAGGCAGCCGAACGCGACCAGCACCCAGAACATGAGGAACTGGTCCAGCAGGGCCGTCTGCGAGTGCGCGATCGCCTCGCCGTCCACGGCCAGCAGCAGGCCCGCGACGAGCCCCATGGCCGACGACGCGAAGAGCTTGCGTGCGATCCGGATCAGCAGGAGCACCGCGAGCACCCCGACGACCGCGCTCGCGAGCCGCCACGCGAACGTGCTGGTCACGCCGCCGCCGAGCTCCATGCCGAGCCAGATCATCCACTTGCCGACCGGCGGGTGGACCACGTAGGCGGCCTGGTCGAGGTAGGTGTTGACGTCGCCCGCCTCGAAGGCCGGGTTGGGATCGTCGGGCCACTGCGCCTCGAACCCCTCGCGGCCGAGCGTGTAGGCGTCCTTGACGTAGTAGGTCTCGTCGAAGACGAGCGACCGCGGCTCGCCGAGCTGCCAGAACCGGGTCACGGCGGCGACGGCCGTGACGAAGAGCGTGCCGAACCAGCCCCAGAACCGGCTGGCCCGCGTGACGTCGAGCGCGAGCCGGCGTGCTCCGAGGAGCGTGCGCAGCAGGCGCTCCTCGGTGGTCAGGGCGTCGGCGTCCGCGTCACGGGCAGCCTCGCCACCGTCGCGGTGCCGCCGGGCCCGCGCCGGCGGCGGCGCGGTGACGAGTGGCGACTCGCCGGAGGCGGGGGCGGCGTCGGGAGCGGTCACCGCGCCATCGTAGGGGGCGTGCGACGCTGGTCACCATGACCCCACACGTTCCCGCAGGCGCGCTCGTCCTCGCGGCAACCCCCATCGGCAACGCGGACGACGCCTCACCCCGGCTGCGCCGGCTCCTGACCGAGGCCGCCGTCGTGGCCGCTGAGGACACCCGGCGGCTGAGGGCCCTGGCGGCCCGGCTCGACGTGACGATCGGCGGCCGCGTGGTGTCGTACCACGAGCACAACGAGCTGGCGCGTGCCGACGAGCTGCTCGACGTCGTCGCCGACGGCGGAACCGTCGTCGTGGTGACCGACGCGGGCATGCCGGTCGTGAGCGACCCCGGGTACCGGGTGGTCGCGCGCGCGGTCGAGCGCGGGCTGCGGGTGACCGCGGCGCCCGGGCCGTCGGCGGTGCTCACGGCCCTGGCCCTGTCCGGGCTGCCCACCGACCGGTTCACGTTCGAGGGGTTCCTGCCGCGCAAGGCGGGGGAGCGGACGCGTGCGCTCGGGGCCCTGGCGCTCGAGCCGCGCACCATGGTCTTCTTCGAGGCCCCGCACCGGGTCGCCGAGGCGCTCGCCGCGATGGCGCAGGCGTTCGGGCCCGGGCGGCCCGCGGCGGTCGCGCGGGAGCTGACCAAGACGTACGAGGAGGTGCTGCGCGGAACGCTCGCCGAGCTGGCCTCGGTCGCCGAGGAGCGCGCGGCGCAGGGCGACGGGCTGCGGGGCGAGATCTGCGTGGTCGTGGGCGGGGCGCCGGCTGCGACCGCGCCGAGCGTCGAGGACCTCGTCCGGGAGGTGCTCGACCGGGCCTCCGGCGGCGAACGGCTCAAGGACGCCGTGGCCGACGTCGCCGTCACGGCGGGGGTGCCGAAGCGCGAGCTGTACGCGGCCGCGCTCGCCGCGCGCTAGCAGACCGTCAGACCGCGGTGCTGTCGGCCAGCTCGACACCCGCGGCCGTGAGCTGGGCCCGGGCCTGCTCGCCCTGCTCGGGGGACACCGGGATCGTCAGGTCGGTCAGCACGCGGGTCGCGAACCCGGCCCCCACGGCGTCGAGCGACGTGTGCTTGACGCAGTGCGACTCGACCAGCCCCACGACGTCGACCGCCCCGACCCCGGCGTCGCGGAGCACCTGCTCGAGCGACCGCCCGTCGTCGTCGGTGCCCTCGAAGCCCGAGTACCCGTGCGCGTACTGCCCCTTCCTGACCGCGGCGTCGGGTGCGAGGCCGGCGAGCGCGGGGTGCAGCTCGGCGTTCGGGGTGCCGGCGAGCCCGTGCGGGGGCCACGAGTCGACGTAGTCCGGGTCGTCGCTGAAGTGCTCGCCGGGGTCGATGTGCCAGTCCTGCGTCGTGACGACGAGCTCGTACCGGTCGCGGTGCGCCGCCACGTAGGCGGCGACGTCCTCGGCGACCTTGTTGCCGCCCTCGACCGCGAGCTCGCCACCCTCGCAGAACGTGGGCTGGACGTCGACGACGACAAGGGCGCGCGGAGCTGTCATGGGCCCCACTGTGCCACCGCGCCGCGCCGCCGCGGAATCAGACGGCGGCGGGTATCAGTCTGTGGGCGGACGGGCCGGGGGCGTGGTCGGCGGCTCGACCGAGGGCGGCGGGATCGTCATGGGCGGCGGCGCGGTCGGCGTGGTGGGAGGGATCCGCTCGCTCGGCTCGAACGGCGCTTCGGGCCTGGCCGGCGGCTGGGTCCCGGACGGCGTGTCCGTCTCGCGGGACCGGCGGCGCTCGTCGAGCTCGGCCTGCAGGCGGTCGGCGTGCGGGCGGGCGGCCGCGACCGCGCGGTCGTCGACGGCGTCGTACACGACCGTGCCGAGCCAGACGATCAGCGTGGCCCACACCCAAGTCCAGAAGCCCCGGATGGAGAAGCCGCTCGACGGGGACAGCAGCGATGTGAGGACGAGCGACAGGAGCACCGTCACGATCCCGAGCACCCAGGTGTAGCCGTGCACGTGCTTGCCGAACCGCTGCACGATGAGCGGGCGCAGGATCGTGATGCTGAGCGTGAACAGCGCCCACGCCACGAGCGCCCACAGGAACGAGATCCGCATGCCCGACAGCACCAGCGCGGCGACCGTGAGCGTGATGCCGTAGGCCACGGCCGCGACGATGAAGCTGAGCACCTTGCCGTTCATCTCTGGTCCCTCCTCAAGGGGTCGCGCCCAGTCTCTCGCGTCACGCGCCAGGTCGCACTACCCAGCAACGAGCATCTTCGCTGATCACCGCCCCGACGGGCGGGTCGCTGCGGTCGGGGGAGCCCGAGCAGAGCACAATCGGCAGATGAGCGAGCGACGCCGGGCGACACGTGCGTGGGGAGGCGTCGTCGCGGCCCTGGCCCTCGTCGGGGCATGCACGGCCGGGGAGCCGTCGATGGGCGTGTCGTCCGCGCCGGAGTCGACCACGCCCGCGAGCACGCCGGCGAGCCCTGCGCCGAGCCCTGTGCCCACAGCCTCGCCCGGACCGGCCGGCGAGGCGCTCGGGAGCGGCCCCGTGGAGGCGACCGCACGCACGGTCGTCGACGGCCTGGACGCGCCGTGGGGCCTCGCGGTGCTCGACGACGGGCGGCTCCTGGTCAGCCTGCGCGACGAGGCCCGGCTCGTGCTCGTCGACCCGTCCGCCCGGACCACGACGCCCGTGACCGGGCCGGGGGCCGACCAGATCCGCAGCGAGACCCGGCCGGACGGCGAGGGCGGTCTGCTCGGGGTCGCGGTCGACGAGTCGGGCCAGGTGTTCGTCTACCGGACCGGCTCGGACGACAACGCGGTGCTGCGCGCCCGGCTCGACGGCGACCGGCTCGGCGAGGTGACGACGGTGCTCGACGGCATCCCGCGGGCGAGCAACCACGACGGCGGACGGCTCGCGTTCGGGCCGGACGGGTACCTCTACGTCACGACGGGCGACGCGGGCGACACGTCGAGGGCACAGGACCCGGGCTCCCTGGGCGGCAAGATCCTGCGGGTCACGGCCGACGGCGAGCCCGCGCCCGGCAACCCCGACCCGGGCTCGCCCGTGTGGTCCCTGGGCCACCGCAACGTGCAGGGCCTGGGCTGGGACCCGGACGGCCGGATGTTCGCGAGCGAGTTGGGCCAGAGCACGCTCGACGAGGTCAACCTGATCGAGCCGGGCGCCAACTACGGCTGGCCGGACGTCGAGGGCCCGGGCGGCGGTGACGCCGGGTATGTCGACCCGATCGCGTGGTGGCCGACGTCCCAGGCCTCGCCGTCCGGGCTCGCCGTGACGGGCGACGCGGTCTACGTCGCGGGCCTGCGCGGCGAGCGGCTGTGGCGCGTGCCCTTCGAGGGCGAGGGGTTCGGGCGTCCGCAGGACCTGGTGCGCGACCACGGGCGGCTGCGCGCGGTCGTGGCCGACGCCGACGGGTCGCTGTGGGTGCTGACGAACAACACCGACGGCCGCGGTACGCCCGCCGAGGGCGACGACCGGCTGCTGCGCGTGGTGCTCCGGCCGTCCTGACTGGCGGAAACGACGTGATGACGCCACCGCCGGGTCATTACGATGGGGCTCATGCCCGAGCCCGCGAAGTCCTTCTACCTGACGACCCCGATCTACTACGTGAACGACGCCCCGCACATCGGGCACGCGTACACGACGGTCGCGGCCGACGTCGTCACCCGCTGGCACCGCCAGCGGCAGGAGGACGTGTGGTTCCTCACCGGCACCGACGAGCACGGCGAGAAGGTCCTGCGCACCGCCGAGGCCAACGGCGTCTCGCCACAGGAGTGGGCCGACCGCCTGGTCGAGACCGCGTGGAAGCCCGTCCTCGAGATCCTCGACGTCCGCAACGACGACTTCATCCGCACCACGCAGGAGCGGCACACCGTGCGGACGCAGGCCTTCCTGCAGGACCTCTACGACCGCGGCGAGGTCTACGCCGGCAAGTACGAGGGCTACTACTGCGTCGGCTGCGAGGAGTACAAGCTCCCGGGCGACCTCGTGGACGGCACGGGCGAGTACGCCGGGCAGAAGGTGTGCCCCATCCACGGCACGCCCGTCGAGCTGCTGTCCGAGGACAACTACTTCTTCCGCATGAGCGCGTACGCCGACCGCCTGCTCGCGCTGTACGAGGAGCACCCGGAGTTCGTGCAGCCGGCGAGCGCGCGCAACGAGGTGATCGGCTTCGTCAAGCAGGGCCTCCAGGACCTGTCGATCTCGCGGTCCACGTTCGACTGGGGCATCCCCATCCCGTGGGACTCCGAGCACGTGCTCTACGTGTGGTTCGACGCGCTCCTGAACTACGCGACGGCGGTGGGCCTCGACAGCGACGACCCGGCCGAGCAGGCGCAGTTCGCGCGCACGTGGCCGGCCGACGTGCACCTGGTGGGCAAGGACATCCTGCGGTTCCACGCGGTCATCTGGCCCGCGATGCTCATGGCGGCGGGTCTGCCCCTGCCTCAGCGGGTGTTCGCGCACGGGTGGCTGCTGGTGGGCGGCGAGAAGATGAGCAAGTCGAAGCTCACCGGCATCGCGCCGTCGGACATCATCGACACGTTCGGCTCGGACGCCTTCCGCTACTACTTCATGCGGACGATCGCGTTCGGCGGTGACGGCTCGTTCTCGTGGGAGGACATGGTCGCCCGGTACAACGGCGAGCTGGCGAACGGCTTCGGCAACCTGGCCTCGCGCACCGCGGCGATGATCGGCAAGTACTTCGGCGGGGAGCTGCCCACGGCCGGCGCGCTGACCGAGCTCGAGACCGGGCTGGCCGACGTCGCGGCTCGCGCCGTGGCGGACGCCGAGGCGGCGATCGACCGGCTCGCGATCCACGACGCGCTCGGCGCCGTGTGGTCGCTCGTCGACGCGACGAACGTCTACATCACCGAGACGCAGCCGTGGAAGGTCGCCAAGGAGCCCGGGGAGACGGACGCGGACGGGCGGGGGGTCGACGGCGGTCGGCTCGCGACGTCGCTGGTCACGGCCGCGGAGGCGCTGCGGTCCCTCGCGGTGCTCCTCCACCCGGTCACGCCCAAGGCGGCCGCGGCGCTGTGGGACGCCCTCGGCGCGGAGCCGGCGCTCGGGCCGCTCGACGCGCAGCCCGTGGCGAGCGCGGCGTCGTTCGGCGTCCTGCCCGCGGGTACCCGGGTGACCAAGGGCACGCCGCTCTTCCCGCGCATCGAGGCGGACGCCTGACGGTGCCCCGCACACGCGAGCGCGGGTTCCCCGCGGACCCGGAGCCGGTCCCGGTCGCCGTCGTCGACAACCACACGCACCTCGAGTCCATCGCTGACGTGCTGCCACCGGACGCGCCGGTGCCGTCCGTCGCGGAGCACCTGGGACGGGCCGCCGCGGCCGGCGTCGACCGGATCGTGCAGGTGGGGTGCGACCTGGAGTCCGCCCGCTGGACGACCATGCTCCTGTCCGGTGCCGAGCATGCGGCTGGTCGAGGTTCGGAAACCTCAGACCCCAACAACCGCATGCTCGGCGCGGCGGCGGCGGTCGTGGGTGCGCTCGCGATCCACCCGAACGAGGCGACGCTGCACGCGGGCGTCGACGAGGTCGGCCCCGACGGGCTCGTGCCCGCACCGCTGCCCCGGCACGCGGCCTCGCTCGACGACGCGATCGCCGAGATCGCCGCGCTCGCCAGGTCGAACGACCGCGTGCGCGCGATCGGTGAGACGGGCATGGACCTGTTCCGCACCGGGCCGCTCGGTGAGCAGGTCCAGCGTGAGGCGTTCCGGGCGCACATCGCGCTCGCCAAGGAGCTCGGGCTGGCGATGCAGATCCACGACCGTGACGCGCACGCGCAGGTCATCGACGTCCTGCGTGCCGACGGCGCGCCCGAGCGCACCGTCTTCCACTGCTTCTCCGGCGACGCCGAGATGGCGCGCCTGTGCGCCGAGCAGGGCTGGTACCTGTCCTTCGCCGGGCCCGTGACCTACAAGGCCAACGACGAGCTCCGTGCGGCCCTGCGCGCCGTCCCGCTCGAGCTGGTGCTCGTCGAGTCCGACGCCCCGTACCTGACGCCGCACCCGTTCCGCGGCCGGCCCAACGCGCCGTACGTCGTCGCGCACACCGTGCGGGCCATGGCCGAGGTGGTCGACCGCCCGCTCGAGGACGTCTGCGCCACGGTGTCGGCGACGTCCGAGCAGGTCTACGGGCCGTGGTGAGCCCGGACCCAGGGCTTTCCAGCAGGTCTCGGTTCGGTTACGGTCTGGTGCTCGTGCGAAGGTCGAGGACGCGGCGTGCTTCCCCAGGGGGGCCTGGCGTCGTCACGACCGGGCGCAAGGGCCTGGCTCCGCTCGGCAAGGGCCGGCGTCACGTGCTGCACGGGGTGGTGCTCCTGGCCCTCGTAGCGAGCACCTTCGCCTACACCGACGCCCACAAGTCCGTGACGATCGACTACGACGGCACCGTGAAGACCGTCACCGCGTACGGCAGCACCGTGGAGGACGTGCTCGGGTACCACCGCATCGCCGTCCGCCCGGACGACCTGGTGCAGCCCGGGCTGTCGTCCGCTGCCGTCGACGGCGGCGAGGTCGTCGTCCGGTCGAGCCGTGCGGTGACGGTCGAGATCGACGGTCAGGAGCTCACCTTCCCGACGACGGCCCACACGGTGGGCGAGCTTCTCGCCGCGCTCGGGCCCCGCGGCGACGGCGCGCTCGCGTCGGCGTCGCGCTCGAGCCCGCTGGGCCGGGACCCGGTGCGCGTCTCGACGCTCAAGACCGTCCAGGTCGTGGTGGACGGCTCGGTCGTCCCCCTGCGCACGACCGAGGCCACGGTCCGGGGCCTGCTCGAGGACGTGGGCATCACGCTCGGGCCCGACGACCGCACCTCGGTGCCCCTGGGCGCGGCCGCGGTCGACGGGATGGTCGTCATGATCAGCAGGGGCGACACGGGCTCGGACACGGTGACCGAGGTGATCCCGTTCAAGACCCAGCGCATCGAGTCCGCCGACCTGCCCCAGGGCTACGAGATCGTGCGCACCGCCGGCGTCCCGGGCGAGTCGGTCACGACCTACTCCGTCCGGACGCTTGCCGGCGCGGAGGTCGAGCGGACGGTCCTGAGCAGGAAGGTCACGCGCGAGCCGGTCGACGAGGTCGTCGTCGTGGGGACGATGGACGTCTCGCAGGTGGACGTCGACCCGGGTTCCGCACGTGCGATCGGCAAGGCGCTCGCCGCCGAGCGCGGCTGGGGCGACGACCAGTTCGTGTGCCTGGACAAGCTGTGGACCAAGGAGTCCAACTGGCGGTGGAACGCCGAGAACCCGTCGAGCGGCGCCTACGGCATCCCGCAGTCCCTGCCCGGCTCCAAGATGGCGACCGCGGGTGCCGACTGGCAGACCAACCCCACGACGCAGATCCAGTGGGGTCTCGGCTACATCGCGGGCCGGTACGGCACCCCGTGCAACGCCTGGAACCACTCGATGGAGAAGGGCTGGTACTGACCCTTCGGGGGCGCGGGTGCGGGGGCCGTCGTGTGCACGACGGCCCCCGCACTCGTGCCCGGAGGCGTTGTGCGTGAATGACGGGGATGACGAGCGGACCCGGAAAACAGTCGGGGTGACCTTTCGGGCAGACCCGGACAGAGGTGTGCGTATATACCACAACTGACCTTGGCTGACGGTAACGATGCGGTTACGGTCTTCGGAGCCGCCGGATCGGCGCGGCCCCGGCTGTGGTCGGGAGCACGCCCCGTGCCCGGTACGTCCGAAGTCTGGAGCCGCGTGAACGACGCCGCTGAGAACCCCGAACTGTCCGCAGCCGAGACCCCGCCGCAGCGCCGGCGCTGGCCCTGGGTGGCCGGGTTGGCAACCTTCGCCGTCGTCGCCGCGGGTGGTGCCGCGGTCGCGTACGAGAACGCGCACAAGACCATCACCCTGGATGTCGACGGCCGCACCGAGACGGTGTCGACCCTCTCCGGCTCGGTCGCGGGCCTCCTCGAGGAGGAGGGCGTGCGGCTCGCCGAGCGTGATCTGGTGGCACCCGGCCCGGACGCGGCGCTGCGTGACGGTGGCGAGGTCGTCGTGCGGTACGCACGCCAGCTCACCGTCGACGCCGACGGCGCCCAGCGCGACATCTGGGTCACGGCGCTCGACGCCGACGAGGCCCTGCGCACGCTGTCCGAGCGCGGTGCCGACGTCGCCCTCGTCCCGTCCCGCTCGGGCGAGCGCGCGACGCTCCCGCTGCGTCTCGACGTCGGTGAGCCGGTCACGCTCGTCGACGGCGGCAAGGGCCGTGTCGTCGAGGAGGCGAGCGTCGGGCTCGAGGACCTGCTCGAGGCCGAGGGCGTCACCCTCGACGGCGACGACCGCATCCGCGTCGAGCGCAGCTCGGCCGACGAGCTGGGCGACGCCACGGTCCGCATCGTCGTCGAGCGTGTGCACACCAAGAACGTGACCAAGCGCCACGACGTGCCGCACAAGACCCGGACCGTGACCGACGACGACCGCTTCGCCGACCTCGGCACCGCGGTCCGCCGCGAGGGCCAGGAGGGCGTGCGCAGCATCGTGTACCGCGTGACGCGCGTGGACGGCAAGGTCGTGACCCGCAAGCAGGTCTCCAACGAGGTCACGCGCAAGCCGGTGACCGAGATCCTGATCAAGGGCACCAAGGAGCGGCCGCAGCCGGAGCCCGCGCCCGAGCCTGCCGCGCCGGCGCCCTCGCGCTCGTCGAGCTCGAGCTCGTCGGGCTCGAGCTCGTCCGGCTCGTCCGGCGGCGGGGGCAGCGCACCCACGAGCGGGGTGTGGGCCGCGCTCGCGCAGTGCGAGTCCGGCGGCAACCCGTCGACCAACACCGGCAACGGGTACTACGGCCTGTACCAGTTCTCGCTGCCCACCTGGCAGGCCATGGGCGGGAGCGGGCTGCCGTCCGAGGCATCGGGCGCGGAGCAGACCATGCGCGCACAGAAGCTGCAGGCGCAGTCGGGCTGGGGTCAGTGGCCCGCCTGTGCCGCCAAGCTCGGCCTTCTCTGAGGTCCAGCCGCACGTCACAGACGCGTTCGCCCGCCGAGTCTCCCTCGGCGGGCGAACGCGTCTGTGGGTCCGGGCCGCCCGGTTCTCGAAGTGACCTTCGTCCCCATCTCGTCATCTCGTTTGGATTTCAATAACAAGTGGGTTACGGTCTGGTGTCCCGCGCGATGAAGAAGCACCTTGTGCTGTAGGCGGGGCGGCCCGCTAGAGGGCACAAGACCGCCGGATCGGCCGGTCGAGCCGCGACGGTACTCCGTGCCGACGATGCTGCCGAGGTGTGACTGCCCTCGGGGCCCGCGGAGGGTTCAGAACTGACCCGCCTCGACGGTCGTGCCCGGATGTGCACGACGTCTGGATCCGAGTGACTTCTTCCCACGACTCCCGCGACCGCATGCCTGCTTCGTCGTCCGACGAGCAGCACACCCACCCTCGTCGCCGCCGACTGCCGCTCGTCGCCGCCCTGACGGCCGCCGCGGTCGTCGTCGGCGGTGGCGCCGTCGCCTACGGCGAGGCGCGCAAGACGGTGACGCTCGACGTCGACGGCACCGTCGAGACCGTGTCGACCCTCGCCGGCTCGGTGGCCGGCGTACTGGCGTCCCAGGGCGTCGAGGTCGACGAGCGCGACCTCGTGGCGCCGGGCGCCGACGCGCCGCTCAACGACGGCGACGAGGTCGTCGTCCGCTACGGCCGCGAGCTGAACGTCGAGATCGACGGCAAGCAGACCGACGCCTGGGTCACCGCGCTCGACGCCCAGGAGGCGCTCGACACGCTCGACGCTCGCGGCGGCGACGTGCGGATCGTGGCCTCCCGTTCGGGTGACCGCGCCGCGCTGCCCATCCGCATCGACGCCGAGGGCCCCGTCGCCGTCGTCGTCGGCGACAAGTCGACCGTCGTCCCCGCCGGTGGTACCGAGGTCGACGCGGTGCTCGACGCCGCCAAGGTCGAGATCGACGGCGACGACCGGGTCAGCGTGCTGGACGCCGAGGACGCCGGTCTCCGCGGCGCCGACGCGCCCGAGGTCGCGCTGCAGGTCGAGCGCGTCACGACCAAGAAGGTGACCAGGAAGCTCGCCGTCCCGCACGAGACGCGCACCCGGACGTCGGACAACCGCTTCGAGGACCTGGCGGCCAAGGTCGCCCGCGAGGGCCGCGCCGGTGTGCGGACCGTCGTGCATCAGGTCACGCGCGTCGACGGCAAGGTCGAGTCGCGCAAGAAGCTCTCCGACGACGTGACGCGCAAGCCCGTCACGGAGGTGCTGGTCAAGGGCACCAAGGAGCGCCCGGAGCCCACGGCTCCCGCCTCGTACTCCGGCTCGACGCGCTCGATCGGCCGCCAGCTGGCCGCCGCGCGCGGCTGGACCGGTTCGCAGTGGACCTGCCTCGAGTCCCTCTGGACCAAGGAGTCCGGCTGGAACCACCTGGCCAAGAACCCCTCGTCCGGCGCCTACGGCATCCCGCAGTCGCTGCCCGGCTCGAAGATGGCCAGCGTGGGCTCCGACTGGGCGACCAACCCGGCCACCCAGATCAAGTGGGGGCTCGGCTACATCGCCGACCGCTACGGCACGCCGTGCGGAGCGTGGGGCCACTCGCAGTCGGTGGGCTGGTACTGAGCACGGACCCCGTCCGGGTGAGTGACGCCTCGGCGGCTACGGCCGCCGGGGCGTCGCCGTCTCTTCCGGCGACTAGGCTCCCTGGCATGACCGACACCCCCATCAGCCTGCTCGGGCCTGCGGAGATCCGCGAGATCGCAGGCCGGCTGGGGGTCCGTCCCACCAAGACGCTCGGTCAGAACTTCGTGCACGACGGCGGCACCGTGCGCAAGATCGTGCGCGCCGCGGGCATCACGCCCGGCGAGCGCGTGGTCGAGATCGGGCCCGGTCTCGGCTCGCTGACGCTGGGTCTGCTCGAGGCAGGCGCCGACGTCGTCGCGGTCGAGATCGACCCCGTGCTCGCGGAGCAGGTCGAGCGCACCGTCGCCGGGCACGCGCCCGACGCCGCCGACCGGTTCGAGGTGGTGCGTGCCGACGCGCTCGACGTGACCGAGCTCCCGGGCCGCCCGCCGACCGCGCTCGTCGCGAACCTGCCCTACAACGTCGCCGTGCCCGTGCTGCTGACGTTCCTGGAGCGGTTCGACTCGCTCGAACGCGTGCTCGTCATGGTGCAGGCCGAGGTGGCGGACCGGCTCGCGGCCGGACCCGGCTCCAAGGTCTACGGCGTGCCGTCGGTCAAGGCGGCCTGGTACGCCGACGCCCGGCGGTCGCTGACCGTGAGCCGCAGCGTGTTCTGGCCGGTGCCCAACGTCGACTCGGCGCTCGTGGCGCTCGAGCACCGCGAGCCGCCGTCGACCAGCGCGGCCCGCGAGCAGGTCTTCGCCGTCGTCGATGCCGCCTTCGCGCAGCGCCGCAAGACCCTCCGGGCGGCCCTCTCGGGCCTGTTCGGCTCCGGGCCGGACGCCGAGGCGGCGCTGCGGGCCGCGGGCATCGACCCGTCGTTGCGCGGCGAGCGCCTCACGGTCGGCGACTTCGCGCGAATCGCCGAGCAGCTCCCGTCCGCCGTGCATCCCGCCGGACCGGCTGGCACGGTGGACGCGTGACCTCGCACCTGGCGGCTGCGCCCTCGCCGGCCATCCGCGTCCGTGCGCCCGGAAAGGTCAACCTGATGCTGCGCTCGGGGCGGGTGCAGGACGACGGCTACCACCAGCTCGTGACGATCTTCCAGGCGGTCGCCCTGTACGAGCAGGTCACGGCGACACAGGTGACGCCCGGCGCCGGCATCTCCCTGACGGTCGACGGCCAGCAGGCCGACCGGGTGCCGGTCGACGAGTCGAACCTCGCGTGGCGCGCCGCCGTGGCGCTCGCACAGCACACGGGCGTCTCGCCGGACGTCGCGCTCCACGTGACCAAGGGCGTGCCGGTGGCCGGCGGCATGGCGGGCGGGTCGGCCGACGCCGCCGCCGCGCTCGTCGCGTGCGACGCGCTGTGGGAGACCGGTGTGCCGCGCACCGAGCTGTCGGCGATCGCCGCGAGCCTGGGTGCCGACGTCCCCTTCCCGCTGCTCGGGCACACCGCGGTCGGGACGGGGCGCGGCGACGTGCTGACGCCCGCGATGACGCGCGGCGAGTTCCACTGGGTGTTCGCGGTCTCCGACGAAGGGCTGTCGACGCCCGAGGTGTTCGGCGTGTTCGACGAGCTCAGCGGCGGCACGGCCGACGAGGCGGAGCTGGCCGACGAGGCGCCGCTCATGCTCGCGCTGCGCGCGGGTGACCCCCACACGCTCGGCCGGGCGCTGCACAACGACCTGCAGGCCGCCGCGCTCGAGCTGCGGCCCCAGCTCCAGCGGACGATCGACCTGGCCCACGAGAGCGGCGCGCTCGGAGCCGTGGTCTCCGGGTCGGGCCCGACCGTGGCCGCGCTCGCCCGCTCGCGTCAGCACGCCCTCGCGATCGCGGCGATGTGGACCGCCGAGGGCGCGGCCGACACCGTGTGGTGCACCACGGGCCCCGTGGCCGGCGCGCGCATTCTGGCCTGACCGGGCCCGGCGTCAGACGTACTTCGAGAACCAGTCGAGGGTCGGCGAGAACCGGTAGGCGTCGCCGCCCTCGTGGCCGTTGTAGGGGTAGACGTCGACCTGCTTCGGCACGTCCGCGTCGAGCCCCCACTGGTTGAACGCCGCGTACACCGTCGACGGCGGGCAGACGGCGTCCATGAGCGCGACCGAGAAGAGGCCGGCGGCGCGTGCGCGCCGCGCGAAGGAGACGCCGTCGAGGTAGGAGAACGTGCGCCACACGGCGTCCTCGTGCTCCCGGTGGACCGACAGGTACTGGGTGATCTCGCCGTAGGGGAACGCGTCGGTGATCTCGACGGCACGGCGCAGGTGGCACAGGAACGGCACGTTCGGCGCCGCGGCCGCGACGTCGGGCACGAGCGCCGAGACGGCGATCGTGATGCCCCCGCCCTGGCTGCCGCCCGTCACCGCGACGCGTGCCGGGTCGACGCCGTCGACCTGTCGCACGGCGTCGACCGCCCGCACCCCGTCGGTGAACACCCGGCGGTAGTAGTGGTCGTGCGGGTCCAGGACGCCCCGCGTCATGTATCCCGGTGACGCCGGCCCGTGGCCCACGGGGTCCGGGGTGTCGCCGCCGGCGCCCCAGCCCGAGCCCTGGCCCCGCGTGTCCATGACCAGGTGGGCGTAGCCGGCTGCCGCGAGGCCCAGCCGCTCGTGCGGCAGGCCGCGACCCCCGCCGTATCCCACGAACTCGACGACCGCGGGCAGCGGGCCGTCGGCGTGCGCGGGGCGGGCGAGCCACCCCTTGATCGGGTGGCCGCCGAACCCGGGGAACGTGACGTCGTCGACGACCACCTGGGTGAGGCCGGTGCCGACCCGCTCGAGCGTGGGTGCGTCGTCGAACTCCCGAGCCTGGGCGACGGTCTCCGCCCAGAAGGCGTCGAAGTCAGCGGGCTCGTCGATCTCGGGGACGTAGGTCTCGAGCTCGGGCAGGGAGAGGTCGAACTGGGCCATGCGCGCACCCTATCCAGCCAGGCCGCGGACGTGTGCGCCCGGTGGCGCGCAGGGCGCACTACCCTGAGGCGACGGTGAGGCGACGGCTCGCCGGTCGCGGCCGGGTCGTGACCGGCGCCTAAGGTGGTGGGGCGTGAGAGCGCGACGCGGTACCAACCTGCCGCGCGTCGGCGACTTCAACCAGATGGTCGTCCTGGACAGCATCCGGCGCGCCGCCGACGGCGTGAGCCGGGTCGAGCTGGCCCGCAGCACAGGGTTGTCCCTGCAGACCATCTCCAACATCGTGACCCGGCTGCTGGCCCGGGGCCTGGTCGTCGAGGGCGAGCGCCGGGGCGAGGGGCGCGGCAAGCCCCGCACCATGCTGCACCTCGACCCGCGGGGCGCGTACGCGCTGGGCGTCCACGTCGACCCCGTGGTCGTGACGGCCGTGCTCACGGATCTCGAGGGCGGCCTGGTCGAGGAGCGCATGTTCGACACCCCGACCGGGCCGGACGCGGTGGTCGCCGCGGTGGCCGCGAGCGCCGCGGAGATGCTCGGGCGGGCGGACGTGTCGCGCGACGAGGTGCTCGGGCTGGGGGTCGCGGCGCCGGGGCCGATCGACATGGTCACGGGCCGGGTCATCCACCCGCCCCTGCTCGAGGGCTGGTCGGACGTCCCGTTGCGCGACCGGCTGGCCGAGGCGACGGGGTTCGACGTCCTGCTGGAGAAGGACGTCAGCGCGGCCATGGTGGGCGAGCTCTGGCGCGGCAACCGCATGCTGCGCGGCACGTCGATGTTCTTCTACACGGGGTTCGGCGTGGCCGTGGCGGTCGCGCACGACGGCGAGCTGTTCGCGGGCTCGTCCCGCAACGCGGGCGAGGTCGGGCACCTGATCGTGGACAGCGACGGGCCCTTGTGCACGTGCGGCAACCGGGGGTGCATCGGGGTGTCGGCCGCGGCCGAGACCCTGGTCCAGGCCGCGGTCGCGCGCGGCGTGCTGGACGCCGGTACGCCGCGCGTCACGCCGCGCGAGCTCGACGCCGCTCTCACGACGGTGTGCCGGTCCGCGACGTCGGGCGACCCGGCCGCCGAGGACGTGCTGCGTACCTCGGCCCGGCGGGTGGCCCACGGCGTCACGATCGTCGCGGACCTGGTCGACGCCGACGTCGTGGTCTTCGGCGGCCCGAGCTGGGAGCGCCTGGCCCCGTTCTACGTGCCGGTCGTCCGGGACGAGCTGGCCGCCCGCGCGACGCTGCGCGAGATGCACGCCGTGGAGGTGCTGGGGTCGGCCGTGGGCGAGCACGTCGGGGCCATCGGGGCCGCGAGCCTGGTGCTCGACCACACGTTCACGCCCCGCCCTTCCGGTCTCGTGCGGACTCCCGGGGCGGCCGTCACTCCGTAGCCCGGGCCGACGGTCGACCCGGCGTGTGCCCTTGACACGTGTTAACTCCATTCGGTTGAGTTAATCGGGTCAGCCGGTCCGACGACGTCGGGCCCCGCACGTGGCAAAGGAGCACCATGCGACTGGCACGACCCCTCACCGCGGGGATCGCGGCACCCATGCTCGTCCTCGCGCTCGCAGCCTGCGGGTCCGGCGGAGGCACGGGCGGCGACGGCGACGGCGACGCGACGATCAAGATCGCCTACCAGAAGTTCGGCAACTTCACGCAGGCCGACGAGCTCTTCAAGGACGTCAAGGCCGAGTACGAGGACGAGAACCCGGACGTCACGATCGAGCTCGTGCCGATCGAGGCGAGCCAGAACGACTACTTCACCAAGCTCGCGCTCATGCAGCGCTCGCCCAGCACCGCGCCCGACCTCATGTACGAGGACACGTTCATGATCAAGTCGGACGTCGAGGCGGGCTACCTGCTCCCGCTGGACGACTACCTCGCCGAGTGGGACGAGTGGGACCAGTTCGTCGACCAGGCCAAGCAGGCCGGGCTGGGCGACGACGGCAAGACCTACGGCGTCCCCATGGGCACCGACACGCGCGGCCTCTGGTTCAACAAGGACGTGCTCGCCAAGGCCGGGCTGCCCGAGGACTGGGCGCCCACGACCTGGGACGAGCTCCTCGAGGCGGCCCGCGCGATCAAGAAGGCGGACCCCGAGGTCATCCCGCTCAACGTGTACTCCGGCAAGCCGATGGGCGAGGCGTCCTCCATGCAGGGCTTCGAGATGCTGCTCTACGGCACGGGCGGCACGCTGTACGACGCCGACGAGTCGAAGTGGGTCGTCGGGTCGCAGGAGTTCGTCGACTCGCTCGAGTTCATCCAGACCATCTACACCGAGGGCCTCGCCCCGACGCCCCAGCAGGCGCTCGACCCGAACGTCGGCAACACCGTCTCGGCCGAGTGGCTGCCGCAGGGCAAGCTCGGGATCGCGCTCGACGGCTCCTGGATGCCGGGCACCTGGCTCGAGAACGGCACGGCCCCCTGGCCCGAGTGGACCGAGGTCATGGGCACGGCGCCCATGCCCACGCAGGAGGGCCAGGAGCCGGGTGCGGTGAGCATGTCCGGCGGCTGGACCATGGCGGTCGGCGCCGGCACCAAGAACCCGGAGGTCGCCTTCGACGTCCTGACGCACGCGCTCGACAAGGAGCACGCGCTGTCGTTCGCGATCGAGAACAGCCAGATCGCGGTGCGGTCGGACGTCGCCGAGGAGCCCTCGTACTCCGAGGCCAACCCCACGGTGCCGTTCTTCTCCGAGCTCGTGAGCGTCACCCAGTTCCGGCCCGCGACGTCGGACTACGCCCAGATCTCGAACGCGATCCAGGTCGCGATGGAGTCCGTGATGACGGGCCAGCAGACCCCGCAGGAGGCGGCCGAGGTGTACGACCAGGCCGTCGTCGACCAGGTCGGCGAAGAGAACACCACGGAGGGCTGACGCCGTGACCACCCTCGCCCCTGCCGAGGCAGGGGCGAGGGGGGCAGGTCCCTCGACGCCGCGCCGCTCACACCTGCGGCGCAGCACCGGGCGCCTCGTCCCCCTCGTCCCGGCGATCGTGCTCCTGGCGCTGTTCATGCTCGGGCCGGTGATCTGGTCGTTCTACGGCTCGTTCACCAACGCCGCGCTGACCGGCCCCAACGCCGCCGAGCCCGAGTGGATCGGGCTCGACAACTACGTCCAGCTCCTGAGCGACCCCGACTTCCCCAAGGCGCTGTGGCTCACGGTGCTGTTCGTGCTGGCGTCCGCCGTCGTCGGGCAGAACGTGCTCGGGCTCGGGCTCGCCATGCTCATGCGCTCGGCGCTCAAGCCGGTGCGGGCCGTGGTCTCGACCTTGGTCGTGACGGCGTGGGTGCTGCCCGAGATCGTCGCCGCGTTCGCGG
>Ga0233363_1000096_pt1 | contig 42894 bp, 33 predicted proteins | sample ElkDunMinimDraft_18_FD_191534 | JGI IMG/M metagenome (GOLD analysis project Ga0233363, IMG submission 191534) | Fecal eukaryotic communites from dung pellets of Tule Elk in California, USA - Elk Dung C16 | ecosystem: Host-associated > Mammals > Digestive system > Large intestine > Fecal | place... | reverse complement strand
CCACCGGTGAGGTTGCCGCTGCTGTCGACGTTCCGGCCGGCGTAGTCGGTGCCGACACCGCTCTCACCACCGTAGTAGGCGAGCACCCGGCCGGTCTTCGGCTCGATGGCGACCATGGCCGCCATCAGGTTCTTCGGCTGCCCCTGCATGGGCGAAGTCTTGGCGGCCCGCCGGGCCGCCGCCTGCGCCGCTTTCTGAGCCTTGACGTCGATGGTGGTGACGATCCGGTAGCCGCGGGTCATCAGCGCCTGGCTGCAGCCGGGCTTGGACTCGGTGACCTCGTCGGCCTTGCTGGTGCAGAGCCCCTTCTCGATGAGCTCCTGCCGCACGTAGTTGACGACGTTGCCGACGGGGGTCTCCACGCCGTAGTCCAGGCCCGGGCCCGTGCTGTCACGCGGACGGGTCTTCGGGAACTCGGTGGGCCGCTCCTCGGCCTTGAGCCAGCCCTTGCCCACCATGCCGTCGAGGATCCAGTTCCAGCGGCCGACGGCCTCGTCGTAGTTGAGCTCCGGGTCGTAGCTCTTGTGGCCGGCGGCCGGCTCCGGCTGCTTGATCATGCCGGCGAGGACCACCGCCTCGCCCACGGTGAGCTTGGTGGCGCTCTTCTTGAAGTACGCCTGCGCCGCCGCCTCGATACCGTGCGCACCCCGACCGAAGTAGATCGTGTTCAGGTAGTGCTGCATGATCTCGTCTTTGTCGAACTGGTCGTTGAGCTTGGAGGCGAGGATCGCCTCCTTCAACTTCCGCGAGTACGTGTTGTCCTGCAGGTTGTCGTACGCGTTGCGGGCGTACTGCTGGGTGATCGTCGAGGCGCCCTGCCGGGTGCCGCCGGTGACGTTGTTCCAGGCGGCCCGGGCGATACCCACATAGTCCACACCGGAGTGCTCGTAGAACTTGCGGTCCTCGGCCGCGGCAACCGCGTACGCGACGTGGTCGGGCAGTTGCTCGATCTTGACGAAGGCCCGGTTCTCCTGGCCCAGCTTCGCCAGCACGGTCTTGCCGTCGCTGTAGTAGATGCTGGTCGCCAGCGGCGGGTTCTGGTGCTGCGGCAGCACCACGCCGGTGGAGTAGTAGGTCAGACCGACGACCCCGAACCCGGCCATCATGATCAGCACGGCGAAGCCGGCGATCACGAAGTTGAGGCGCTTGCGGCGCTTGGCCCGCTTCAGCGCCTGCGGGTCCTTGCCGGCCCCGCCACCGCGACCGCCGCGGCCCGGACCGGTCGGTCCGCCGGGGCCGCCCGGCGCGCCACCGTCCGGCGAGACGGCGGCCCGTGCGCCAACCCGGCCGGCACCGCCGACGGAGGCGGCGCCCACCGCGGCGGCACCCACCGATACCCGGCCGGCACCGCCGGGCACCTGGGCCCGGCCCGGCGCACCGGGAACCTGAGCCCGCCCGGGAACCGCACCCGGCACCTGTGCCCGGCCCGGCGCACCGCCCGGCACCTGGGCCCGGCCCGGCCCACCAGGGACCTGAGCCCGCCCGGGAACCGCACCCGGCACCTGCGCCCGACCCGGCCCACCGCCCGGCACCTGAGCCCGGCCCGGCCCACCAGGAACCTGAGCCCGCCCGGGCCCGCCGACCTGCGCACGGCCGGAGCCGCCGCCGACCGAAGCGCGCCCGCCGGTGCCCGCCGGGGGCACGGAGGCCCGCCCGGCGCCGCCGGGACGGCCGTACGAATCAGGGCCCGGTTGCGGTTCCTCCTCCTCACGGGGCGTCTGCGCGCGCCCGTAAGGGGTATTGGGATCGCCGTACGAGTTCATTCCTCACACCCTGCTGTCTCGGGGCCCGCGCCATGACGCCGCCACCGGGTTGCCGTGAGCCAGACGGTCGGGGCGGCTGAGCGCCTCGCCTGTGCTCGTACTGTCGTGATGCTCCGGACCAGGGTCACCGTCGCGCTCGTGAGTCGCGGCGGGTCCCGGACGTGGGACCAGGGTCCGTGCCGGCGGCTGCGGCCTCCGGCACGTCGGTTCCGGCGCCTTCGGCTGCCAGTCCGTCCCTGCCGAGCAGGAACTGCTCGACGAGATGGTTCCAGTCACAACTTCGGCACACCTCCACCACGAATACCTGAAACTCACGCAGCGTCATCGCCAGGACGGAGAGTTCCGCCCGGGTACGCGCCTGTCCGGCCGAGGTCTTCAGTTCGTCGCCGTAAATGTAATGGACGTATGTCAGGTTCTCCCCGCGGCAGACCGGGCAGCGCTCCTCGGTGGCCTCGCCGTGGAACCGCGCGGCGTTCTTCAGGTACGGCGAGGCGTCACAGACGTCGTGCGTGCCGATGCGACCGGAGTGCAGCTCACGCAGGACCGCTCGCTTCTGCAGCGAGTAGTCGACCACCTGGCGAGACGTGCGCACGCGGGAAAGGGTACGCCGTCGGGCGGAACGAGGCGAGGAGGGTAACTCTGAGTAGTTTTGCCCGCGCGCTGCGATGGGTTTGCCTGATCCGCGGCGAGGGTTTACGGTGCGATGTATCGCCTCGATACATCGTGACGAAGGTACGCAGCGGACCCGGAGGAGGGCGGCACGGTGCTCGAACTCGCCCTGCTCGGACTCCTCCAGGAATCGCCCATGCACGGCTACGAGCTGCGCAAGGAGCTCACCGCCAAGCTCGGCACCATCCGCGCGGCCATCAGCTACGGCTCCCTCTATCCGACCCTGCGCCGGATGCAGGCGGCCGGCTGGATCACCGAGGCCGAGGCGGCGCCGGTCACCTCGGACGAGGTCCCGCCCCTGACCAGCCGGCGCGGACGGGTCGTCTACGAGATCACCGCCGAGGGCAAGGAACGGTTCGCGGAGCTGATCGCCCAGACCGGCCCCGAGACGTACGAGGACACCGGCTTCAGCGTGCACTTCGCGTTCTTCGCCCGGACCGACCAGGCGACCCGCCTGCGAATCCTCGAGGGTCGCCGCCGCAAGATCGAGGAGCGGCGTGAAGGCCTGCGCGACGTGCTCGGCCGGGCAGCCGAACGCCTCGACGCGTACACGCTTGAACTGCAACGCCACGGTCTCGACGCCTGCGAGCGCGAGGTCCGCTGGCTGGAGGAGCTCATCGCCAACGAGCGCTCCGGCCGAGCCCCGGCCGTCCTGGACAACGGGACTGCCGGTGGCCGACGAGAAGACAAGAACCCGCCTCCGCCTGGAGTGTCCAGGAATGAGCGGCCGTGACCAGAAAGAAGGAGGCAAACGCGATGGGCTCCGTTCGCGTCGCCATCGTCGGTGTGGGCAACTGCGCCTCGTCCCTCGTGCAGGGCGTCGAGTACTACCGCAACGCTGACCCGAATGACCGCGTCCCGGGTCTCATGCACGTCACCTTCGGCGACTACCACGTATCGGACGTGGAGTTCGTAGCGGCGTTCGATGTGGACGCCAAGAAGGTCGGCATGGACCTCGCGGAGGCGATCGTCGCCAGCGAGAACAACACCATCAAGCTCTGCGACGTGCCGCCGACCGGCGTCACCGTGCAGCGCGGTCCGACCTTCGACGGTCTGGGCCACTACTACCGCGAGATCGTCGAGGAGTCCGGCGCCGAGCCGGTCGACATCGCCCAGGCGCTGCGCGACGCGCAGGTCGACGTGGTCGTCGCCTACCTGCCGGTGGGTTCCGAGGACGCCGCCAAGCACTACGCCCAGGCCGCGATCGACGCCGGCTGCGCCTTCGTCAACGCGCTGCCGGTCTTCATCGCCTCCGACCCGGTGTGGGCGCAGAAGTTCACCGACGCCGGTCTGCCGATCGTCGGTGACGACATCAAGAGCCAGGTCGGCGCCACCATCGTGCACCGCGCCCTGGCGAAGCTCTTCGAAGACCGCGGTGTCGAGCTGCTGCGCACGTACCAGCTCAACTTCGGCGGCAACATGGACTTCATGAACATGCTGGAGCGCACCCGCCTGGTCTCGAAGAAGATCTCGAAGACCCAGTCGGTCACCTCCCAGATCCCGCACGAGATGGGCAAGAGCGACGTGCACATCGGTCCGTCGGACCACGTGCCGTGGCTGGACGACCGCAAGTGGGCCTACATCCGCCTGGAGGGCCGCTCCTTCGGTGACGTCCCGCTCAACGCCGAGCTCAAGCTCGAGGTGTGGGACTCGCCGAACTCCGCCGGCGTCATCATCGACGCCGTCCGCGCCGCGAAGATCGCCCTGGACCGCAAGGTCGGCGGCCCGATCCTCTCGGCCTCGTCCTACTTCATGAAGTCCCCGCCGGTGCAGTACGCCGACCACGACGCCCACCAGGCCGTCGAGGACTTCATCGCCGGTTCCATCGAAAGCTGACGCCACCGCGTCCCGCGCGGACGCGTGTGACACCACGAGGGCCGGATCCGCCACGGATCCGGCCCTCGCCGTCTTCGCACAACAGCCGGCACCCGTTCCCGGCCGAACTGCACGTGCGCTACGTCGTATCCCTCGCCGTACGGTGATGCCACCGCCGCGCCGGGCGGACCCGCCGCCCCGGCGCGCGAGCCATCAGACGGTCACTTCCAGGGCCACCGGGCGGGCGAGGGCGTCGCGCAGGGCGAGGCGGTGCCGACGCCGGATCTCGGCCTGCCGGAACGACCGGTGGTCCTCCTCGGTCTGCGGCAGCAGCGGCGGGACCGTCCGGGGAGTGCCGTCGTCGTCGACGGCGACCATCACCAGGTGGGAGGTGGCGACCGTGGTCGCCGGCACATCCCGGTCCCACCGGTCGGCGGTGACCCGGACGGCGACCTCCATCGAACTGCGCCCGGCCCAGGTGATCCGCGCGTGCAGATGGACCACGTCGCCGACCCGGACCGCCTGCAGGAAAACGGTCTCGTCCATGGCTGCGGTGACCGCGGGCCCGTCGGAGTGGCGGGCGGCGACCACGCCGGCGGCCGAGTCGATCAGGTTGAGGATGCGCCCGCCGTGGACGGTCCCCATCAGGTTGGTGTGGTGCTGATCCATGATCTGCGACAGGGTCAGCTGGGAGGCCGCGGGCGGCCGTCCGGGTGAAGTCATGCTCGTCTCATCCGTTCCGCGAGATGGCGGCCTCACGGGCGGAGGGCAGCGCGACGACACCTCACCCCAGGGCGGGGCGCGGCGCACGTGGGGCCCACCCGCGAGGCCGACGGCGGCACACACCGGTGGGTGTGTGCGGCGCGGGCAGGTCTTCGGACTCGCGGGCGTGACCTGACGGTCGCCTACCGGCCGTCGCTTCCCGGACCTCGCGATCCAGTGCTCGATGACGGCTTCCGTTCCCGCTCACCGCTGCGGGGCAGTCCCGGATTTCCACCGGGTTCCCTCTTGCGACGCCCCGGCCGGCAACCGGCGGGGCGAACCAGCGCTGCCGACGAGCATAGTCAGCAGCCGGCCGGCGTCCTTGGGTGAGCCGCGACCCGATCACCCCATGGGACGCCCTGTCGACAGCGCACGATGCCGAACGGCAGCGACACACCACACAGTATCTGGTGTTGCCATTTCCCACCCGGCCCCATATATGGTGTCTTCCGCAGCTGGTTCGGGCACCGTCGTAGGTGGCCGAGGCAAGAGGGAATCCGGTGTGAGACCGGAACTGCCCCGCAGCGGTGAGTGGGAACGAAAGCCGTCAACGAAGCACTGGACCATCAGGTCCGGGAAGCGACGGCCGGTAGGCGACCGTCAGGTCACGCCCGCGAGTCCGAAGACCTGCCAGCGCGCCGTACGCCACCGCGGCGTACGGCGGTCGAAGGCCGCGCGGGACGGTCGACGCCAGCCGCCGCGGGCACCCCTGCCCGCGTACGGCGGTGTCCTCCCGCGCGTCCCGACGGCCATGGGCTCGCGAGGAGAGGGTTCGTGACAACCACCGAACACACCACCGTGCCGGAGCAGCGCCGGCAGGTCATGCAGGTCCGCAAACGCGACGGCGGGTTCGAACCGGTCGACGTCAACAGGATCGTCACCGCCGTGCAGCGCTCGGCTGACGACCTGTCCGAGGTCGATCCGCTCCGGGTGGCGACCAGGACCATCAGCGGCCTCTACGACGGCGCCACCACCGCGGAGCTGGACAAGCTGTCGATCCAGACCGCCGCCGACCTCATCGGCGAGGAGCCGCAGTACTCGAAGCTGGCGGCCCGGCTGCTGTCGGCGTACGTGCACGAGGAGGTTCGCGGCCAGGGCGTCGCCAGCTTCAGCCAGTCGATCCGGTACGCCCACGACCAGGGGCTCGTCGGCGACGAGACGGCAGCATTCGTGGCCCGGCACGCCCGCGAACTCGACGACGCCGTGGATCCCCGCGGCGACCTGCGGTTCGAGTACTTCGGCCTGCGTACGGTCGCCGACCGTTACCTGCTGCGCCACCCCGAGTCGCGCCTGGTCGTGGAGACACCGCAGTACTGGTTGCTCCGGGTCGCCTGCGGGCTCTCCGAAACACCGGGCGAGGCGATCTCCTTCTACCGGCTGATGTCGAGCCTGGCGTACCTGCCCAGCTCGCCGACGCTGTTCAACTCCGGCACCCGGCACACCCAGATGTCGTCCTGCTTCCTGGTCGACTCCCCCCGCGACGAGCTTGACTCGATCTACGAGCGGTACCACCAGGTGGCGAAGCTGTCCAAGTTCTCCGGCGGCATCGGCATCGCCTGGTCGCGGGTCCGTGGTCGGGGCAGCCTGATCCGCGGCACCAACGGCCGATCCAACGGCATCGTGCCGTTCCTGAAGACCCTCGACGCCGGCGTGGCCGCGGTCAACCAGGGCGGTCGGCGCAAGGGCGCGGCCTGCGTCTACCTGGAGCCGTGGCACCCCGACATCGAGGAATTCCTCGAGTTGCGCGACAACACCGGCGAGGACTCCCGGCGTACCCACAACCTGAACCTCGCCAACTGGATCCCCGACGAGTTCATGCGGAGGGTGGCCGCCGACGCCGACTGGTCGCTCATCGACCCGTCGGACGCGCCCGAGCTGCCCGACCTCTACGGCGAGGAGTTCGACGCGGCGTACCGGGCCGCGGAGCCCCGCGCCGTCCGGACCGTCAAAGCCCGCGAACTGTACGGCCGGATGATGCGCACCCTCGCGCAGACCGGCAACGGCTGGATGACCTTCAAGGACGCCTCGAACCGGCTCTCCAACCAGACCGCCGAACCCGGCAACGTCATCCACCTGTCGAACCTCTGCACCGAGATCCTGGAGGTCAACAACGACGGGGAGACAGCGGTCTGCAACCTGGGCTCGGTCAACCTCGCCGCCCACGTCACCGCCGACGGCATCGACTGGGAGAAGCTGCGCGCCACGGTCCGGACCGCGGTCGTCTTCCTGGACCGGGTCATCGACATCAACTACTACCCCGCCGAGCAGGCCGCGGCGTCGAACCCGCGGTGGCGCCCCGTCGGGCTGGGGCTGATGGGGTTGCAGGACGCCTTCTTCACGCTGCGCCTGCCCTTCGACTCCGCCGCGGCGAAGGAGCTGTCGACCCGGGTCCAGGAGGAGATCTTCCTGACCGCGCTGGAGACCTCCGCCGGCCTCGCCGAACGGTTCGGCCCGCATCCGGCGTACGCCCAGACCCGTGCGGCACGGGGTGAGCTGCACCCGGACCTCTGGGGCGCGGAGCCGACGCAGACCGCACGGTGGGCGGCGCTGCGCGCGACGATCGCCGCGCACGGCCTGCGCAACTCGCTGCTGGTGGCGATCGCGCCGACCGCGACGATCGCCTCGATCGCCGGCTGCTACGAGTGCATCGAGCCCCAGGTCTCCAACCTCTTCAAGCGGGAGACCATGTCGGGGGAGTTCCTCCAGATCAACACCTACCTGGTACGCGAGCTCAAGGCTCGTGGGCTCTGGACGGCGCCGGTCCGGGAGCAGATCAAGCGCGCCGACGGGTCGGTGCAGGGCCTCACCGACCTGCCACCCGACGTCCGGGAACTCTTCCGCACCGCCTGGGAACTGCCACAGCGCGCGCTCATCGACCTCGCCGCCGCCCGGGCGCCCTTCATCGACCAGTCGCAGTCGCTGAACCTGTTCCTGGCCGCGCCGACCATCGGCAAGCTCTCCTCGATGTACCTCTACGCCTGGCAAGCCGGGCTGAAGACCACCTACTACCTGCGCTCACGCCCGGCGACGCGCATCCAGCAGGCCACCGTTTCCATCGCCCCGGCGGATGCCCCGGTGATCCAGCCCGTCGTCAGCGGTGACGACACGCTCGCCTGCTCCCTGGAAAACCCCGACTCGTGTGAGGCCTGCCAGTGATGCTGCTCGACCCCGGAATGGACCTGACCCTGCGGCCGATGAAGTACCCGCACTTCTTCGACCGTTTCAAGGACGCGATCAAGAACACCTGGACCGTGGAGGAGGTCGACCTGCACGCCGACCTCGCCGACCTGGCCCGGCTCACCCCCGCCGAGCAGCACCTGGTGTCGCGGCTGGTGGCGTTCTTCGCCACCGGCGACACGATCGTCGCCAACAACCTGGTGCTCAACCTCTATCAGCACGTCAACTCCCCGGAGGGACGGCTCTATCTGTCCCGACAGCTCTTCGAGGAGGCCGTGCACGTCCAGTTCTATCTGAACCTGCTCGACACCTATGTCCCCGACGAGCGGGATCGCGCCGAGGCCTTCGCCGCGGTGGAGAACATCCCCTCGATCGCGCGCAAGGCGGAATTCTGCTTCAAGTGGATCGACTCGGTCTTCGCGCTGCGTGAGCTGAAGACCCGCGACGACCGGCGGGCGTTCCTGCTCAACGTGATCTGCTTCGCCGCCTGCATCGAGGGCCTCTTCTTCTATGGCGCCTTCGCGTACGTCTACTACCTGCGCTCCCGCGGTCTGCTACACGGATTGGCGTCCGGCACGAACTGGGTCTTCCGCGACGAGTCGATGCACATGGCCTTCGCCTTCGACGTGGTCGACACCGTACGAGCCGAGGAGCCGGAGCTTTTCGACGCGGAGATGGAGCAGCAGGTCCGGGAAATGATGTCCGAGGCCGTCGAGTGCGAGGTGCAGTTCGCCGTGGACCTGCTCGAACAGGGCGTCTCCGGAATGTCCCCGGCCGACATGCGCGAATACCTGCAGCACGTCGCCGACCGGCGGCTGGCCATGCTCGGTATCGCGCCGCTCTACGGCAGCCGGAACCCGTTCGCCTTCATGGAGTTGCAGGACGTCCAGGAGTTGTCGAACTTCTTCGAACGGCGGGTCTCGGCCTATCAGGTCGGCGTGACCGGCAGCGTCAGCTTCGACGACGATTTCTGATCCGACGACCCCGCGCCTCCCGTGGCTATTGCAGGCCATCACTACCATGCCAGGCGTGGCCTCGGGAACCTTGGTATTTCTCATCATCGGCGGGATCGGCATCGCCCTTCTGATCGTCTCCCTCTTCGGTCTCGAATTTTTTGAGATCGGTTCGGGGGAGGGCGGGATCTCCACGGAGGCGCTCGCCGGCTTCACCGGCGCCCTCGGCTTCGGCGCGGCGATCGCCAACGAACTCATCGGTGGTTCCAGCCCGGTCCTGGTCGCCGCCGCGGCCGGGATCGGGCTGGTCGCCGCCGTCCCCACCGCCGCTTTCGCGCTCCGGCTCGGCCGGGCCGCGGACCGGATGAACACCGACGCCACCCCGACCCGCAACGACCTGATCGGCGCCCTCGGCGTGGTGGTCACCCCGATCCCGGCCAACGGATACGGCGAGGTCCGCGTCCGCGTGGGCGGCCAGCCGGTCAAGCTCAACGCGAAGGCGGACAGCGCGATCCCCACGGGAGCGGGCATCTTCGTCGTCGCCGCCCCCTCCGACACCAGCGTTCTGGTCGAGCAGACCCCCCACCTCATCGAAGGAAGCTAATGCCACTGGTCATCGCCATCGGCGGCGCTGTCGCGCTGCTGCTCATCCTGGTCCTCTTCGTCCTCTCCCGGATCAAGGTCGCCGGGCCGAACGAGGCGTTCATCGTCACCGGCCGCAAGGGCCGCACCACGCAGACCGTCGACGGCGTCCGCTCCACCGACAACTCCGGCCAGAAGGTCGTCATGGGCGCGTCGGTCTTCGTGCTGCCGGTCGTGCAGAAGATCCAGTCCCTGGACCTCTCCAGCCGCCGCATCCACGTCGAGATCACCGGCGCAGTCAGCAAGCAGGGCATCCGCGCCAACCTCCAGGGCGTCGCGATCGTCAAGGTCGGCGGCACCGAGGACGCGATCCGGGCCGCCGCCCAGCGCTTCCTGCACCAGCAGGACGAGATCGAGGAGTTCACCCGGGAGGTGCTCGCCGGCGCGCTGCGCTCCATCGTCGGCCGGCTCACCGTCGAGGAGATCATCCGCGACCGGGCCGCCTTCGCCAGCGCGGTGGCCGAGGAGGCCGAGCACTCGATGACCAACCAGGGTCTGGTGCTCGACACCTTCCAGCTGCAGGACATCATCGCCGAGGGGTCGTACCTGCAGGACCTCGGCCGTCCGGAAGCCGCCCGGGTGCTCAAGGACGCCTCCATCGCCGAGGCCCGCGCCCGGCAGGCCGCCGAGCAGGAGCGCCTCCTCGCCGAGGAGGCGATCGCCGAGGCGAACCGCAACCTGGCGCTGAAGCAGGCCGGCATCGCCGCCGAGATCGACGCCGCCAAGGCCAAGTCCGCCGCCGCCGGCCCGCTCGCCCAGGCCGAGCGGGACCAGGCGATCCTCTCCGAGCAGCAGAAGGTCGCCGAGCGCAACGCCGAACTCAAGGAGCGTCAGCTCGACACCGAGGTCCGCAAGCCCGCCGACGCGGCCCGGTACAAGGTGGAGCAGGAGGCCGAGGCGGATCGCGCCGCCGCCGTGCTCGCCGCCGACGCGCAGCGCCAGGCCACCATCGCCGCCGCTCAGGCCACCGCCGAGCAGGCCCGCCTGATGGGTGAGGGTGAGCGGGCCCGCCGTGCCGCGCTCGCCGAGGCGAACGCCATCGAGGGCGCCAAGGAGGGTGAGGCCGAGCAGCGGCGTCGTACCGCCATCGCCGAGGCGATCGAGCGGGAAGGCACCGCCGAGGCCGCCGCGATCCTGGCCAAGGGGCAGGCCGAGGCCGAGGCGATGGCCCGCAAGGCCGAGGCCTTCAACGCGTACGGCGAGGCCGCCGTCCTCGACCTGCTGGTGAAGATGCTGCCGCAGGTCGTCGAGGCGGCCAGCGCCCCGATGGCCGGCATCGACAAGATGACCGTCATCTCCACCGACGGCGCCTCGTCGCTGACCAAGTCGGTCGCGAACAATGTGGCCCAGGGGCTGCAGCTCGGCACCGACCTGACCGGAATCGACCTGGCCGGCCTGCTCGGCAAACTCGGCGCCACGCAGAACGGCGGCAACGGAGCCGGTGACAACCACAAGGCCGTGACCGGCGGCGAGACCGCGGTGAACTGACCGACCGCACCTACGCGAAAGGGCCGGGTCCTCATCGGACCCGGCCCTTTCGGGTGTTACACCCTGCTAGGCGGCGTTGATCGTGAAGGTTTCCCACGATCCGAGCGGCGCCTCAGCGTGCGTCTTGGCGATCAGCGGCTTCTTACCACCGTCGTCGGCCCGGACCCACCGCTCGTTGACCAGAGCGAGAAGGACGATCTCGCCCTTCTCGAAAGCACCCGGCAGGAAGAAGGCCGCCGGGAGAGTAACGGACTTCAGCTTCGCCTGAAGCGGCTTCGCCCCGCTGCTCGGCGCGGCGACGAACCGGTTGTTGACCTTGGCCCGGAGTGCGACCAGCCCGTAGCCGAGGTCGACGAGCTCGAACTTCTCCCAGCCACCGACGGACTTGCTCTTGGCGATCAGCGGCTTTGCGCCCGCACCGTCGGCGGTGACGTACCGGTTGTTGGCCTTGGCCTTCAGGCTGACGATCGGATTCGGCGCCTCGATGTCGAACTTCTCCCAGGAGCCGATCCCGTTGCTCTTGGCGATCAGCGCCTTGGTGCCCGCACCGTCGGCGGCGACGAACTTGCCGTTCGCCTGCGACTTGAGGCTGATGCTGCCGTCGGTGTTGTGGATCAGCTGGAACTTCTCCCAGCCGCCGACGGACTTGCTCCGGGCGACCAGCGGCTTCTTGCCACCGTTCTCGGCCACGACGTACCGGTTGTTCGCCTTCGACTTCAGCGCCACCAGGCCGCCGCCGGCGGAGACGATGTCGAACTTCTCCCAGCCGTCGAGGAACCAGCCCCGCGCGAGCAGCGGCTTCTTGCCGCCGTCCTCGGCGACCACGAGACTTTCGTTGATCTTGGCGCGGAGGCCGATGGAACTCCGGTTGACCGGAACGGCACCGACGTGCAGCAGCCGGTCGATGCTGTCGTACGTGCCGAACGCCGCGCCGCCGATGCCACTGGTGACCATGGCGTCGCGCACCTGCTGCGGCGACCAGGTCGGGTTCTGGGCGAGGAGGATCGCCGCCGCGCCGGCCGCGTGCGGCGCGGCCATCGACGTACCGGAGATCGACTTCTTGGCGGTGCTGCTTCCGATCCAGGCGGAGGTGATGTCGACGCCCGGAGCGAAAATGTCCAGACACTGACCGACGTTCGAAGACGCGGCCACGATGTCCAGCCGGTCGGTGGAGCCGACGGTGATCGCGTTCGAGACCCGGGCCGGCGAGTAGTAGCAGGCGTCATCCGCTTCGTTGCCGGCGGCGACGACGACGCTGATCCCGGAGTTGATCGAGGCGTTCACCGCGTCGTCGATGACCTGGGACTCAGTGGTGCCCAAGCTCAGATTCGCCACCGCGGGCAGCTGGGCGTTCGCCTTCACCCAGTTGATACCGGCGAGAACGTGCTCGGTGGTGCCAAACCCATCGCAGCCGAGCACCCGCACGCCGACCAGGTTGACGTTCTTGGCGACGCCGTAGGTCGTACCACCCAGGGTGCCGGCGACGTGGGTGCCGTGGCCCATGCAGTCGTCGCCGTTGCCGCCGAGAGCGTCGAAGCCGATGCTCGCCCGGCCGCCGAAGTCCTGGTGCGCCACCTTGATGCCGGTGTCGATGACGTACGCGGTGACGCCGCTCGTCGATACATCCGGGTACCGGTAGGAGCCGTTCGGCTTGGGACCGGTCTGGTCGATGCGGTCCAGTCCCCAGGAGGGGGGATTGGACTGGGTGCCGTTGGTCGAGAACCTGCGGACCTGCTCCACGTACGCGACGTCCGGGTCGGCCGCGAGCCGCTTGGCCTCGGTGGCCGTTAGCTCGGCGGAGTAACCGCGCAGCGCGTTGGTGAAGACCTCGCGCACCTTGCCGCCGTTGGCCGTCGTCAGCGCCTTCACGGTGCTGCGGGTGGCGCTCGGCGTGGCCTTGCCGTCCTTGAGCTTCACGATGTAGCGGCCCGGCACCAGCTTCGGGGTACGGTCACGCGCTCCGCGCCGGTCCATGGGCGCCTCGGCCCGGAGCTTGTCGCGCAATTCCAGACCGGACAGGTCCAGACCGGATGGAGTAGCTGGGTCGGCCATTGCCGCGCCACCGGTGGTGACGGACAGGACCGAGGTGACGAGGGCGAGCGCGAGCCCGGCCCCCGCCGAGCGGCGCATAACGCCTCGGCGTCTCACAGAAAGATCTCCCCATGGGATGGACGAAGTCCGCCCAGCCGATCCCCGGGATGAATGACACCGGTGATGCGGGGGCGAACAGAGGGTTTGATGATCTTTCCACTATCGACGATCCGAGAAGTGCTCGCCTCGTCCGAACGGCCAGATGATCGCGTTTCGTCAAGTAATTGACAGCGGTACACGGGAGGCATTTCCCGAATTGCTTCTATCTCCCTGCGGCAAGCGCCGTCCCGGCCTCTTCGTACGGCGAACGCCTCCCGACGGACGCGTCGTTTCGCGGTCGAGCCGGCGACGCCGCAGTTGCGCTTTCGTTCTGCGATCAGCCGGCGATGCCGCGCTCGCGCGCCCAGCGCAGCAGCTCCGCCTCGGCCTCGTCGCGGTCCAGCGGGCCGCGTTCCAGGCGCAACTCCTTGAGGTGCTGCCAGGCCTGGCCCACCACCGGCCCCGGCGGCACCCCGAGCAGCTCCATGATCGCGTTACCGTCGAGGTCCGGCCGGACCCGCGCGAGATCCTCCTCGGCGGCGATGCGGCTGATCCGCTCCTCGAGCGCGTCGTAGTCGGCGGCGAGCGCCGCCGCCTTGCGCCGGTTGCGCGTGGTGCAGTCCGACCGGGTCAGCTTGTGCAGCCGCGGCAGCAGCTCACCGGCGTCGGTGACGTAGCGGCGTACCGCCGAATCGGTCCACTCGCCACGGCCGTAACCGTAGAAGCGCAGATGCAGCCCGACCAGCTTGACCACCTGGCTGGTGACGTCCTTCGGGTAGCGCAGCGCCTTCATCCGGTGCTTGGTCAGCCGGGCGCCGACCACCTCGTGGTGGTGGAAACTGACCCGCCCGTCCGAACCGACCGCCTTGGTGGCGGGTTTGCCGATGTCGTGCATCAGCGCCGCCATCCGCAGCACGAAGTCACAGCCGTCGGACTCCAGCGCCACCGCGTTGCTCACCACGGTGAGCGTGTGCTCGTAGACGTCCTTGTGCTGGGCGTGCTCGTCGATCTCCAGCTTGAGGCCGGCCAGCTCCGGCAGGAACCGGTCGGCCAGCCCGGTGTCGACCAGCAGCCGCAGCCCGGTCACCGGATCGGCGCCGCAGAGCAGCTTGGTGAACTCGTCCCGGATCCGCTCAGCGGTGATCCGATCCAGGTCCGCGGCCATCCGCTGCATCGCCGCACGCACCTCGGGGTGCACGGTGAAGCGTAGCTGCGCGGCGAACCGGGCCGCCCGCAGCATCCGCAGAGGATCGTCACCGAATGACTCCTGCGGCGTGCCGGGCGTACGGATGATCCGCGCCGCGAGGTCGTCGAGCCCGCCGTACGGGTCGGTGAAGTCGTGGTCGGGGAGGCTGACCGCCATGGCATTGACGGTGAAGTCCCGGCGCTTGAGGTCGTCGATCAGATTCGTGCCGTACGCCACCACCGGGTTGCGGCTGACCTGGTCGTACGACTCGGCGCGGAAGGTGGTGATCTCCAGGCGGAGACCGTCGCGCTGCGCGCCGATGGTGCCGAACTCCCGGCCGGTCTCCCAGATCGCCTCGGCCCAGCCCTTGAGCAGACGCAAGGTGGTGTCCGGGTGGGCGTCGGTGCAGAAGTCGAGATCGTCGCCGAGGCGGCCGAGCAGGGCGTCGCGTACCGAACCGCCGACCAGGTGCAGCTCGTGGCCGGCCTGCGCGAAGCGGCGGCCCAGCTCGTCGGCGACCGGGGAGACCCGGAGGAGTTCGGCCACGGCGTTGCGCTGGGCGGCGGTGAGGCGGCGCCGGTCGGGCGCGGACGGGGTGTCGCCACTGCCGCCGTCGGGTGCGATGGCACCGGCGGGCGCGGGGCGTGCGGAGGCTTCGGACATGGGACCGCCAGCCTATCGGGCGCGGGGGCGCCGGGCGGCGGCGGGCGCACAGACGGGCGGACCGGGTCACACCCAACCGAACTGCGGAAAGTGACTAAGGTCTTCAACGATCGGATCGGTGCACCCTGGGAGGCTCGATGAGCGGCGGTCTCTACCGCAGCGCCAATGCCAGCGCCGGGGGCCCACTGCCACCCGACGACGGTGCCACGTTCATCTCCGCGGAGCCGCCGAACAGCCCGGCGCTGGAGGGTGCGCCCCCACCGGAGCAGGTCGCCGAGGGCAGTGCCGCCGCCAACAGCGCCGTCATGGCGATGGGCAGCCTGGTCAGCCGGGGAACCGGCTTCCTGCGGACGATGGCGATCACCGCCGCGCTCGGCAAGGCGATCGGTGACGCGTACACCTCGGCGCAGATCCTGCCCGGGATGGTCTACGAATTCCTTCTCGGCGGGGTGCTGACCAGTGTGCTGGTGCCGGTGCTGGTGCGCCGCCGCAAGGCCGACGCCGACCGCGGTGAGGCGTACATGCAGCGCCTGCTCACCCTGGCGGTGCTGGCGCTCGGCGTCGCGGCGCTGCTGGCGGTGGTGGCCGCCCCGCTTCTGACCTGGCTGGTCGCCGGTGGCGACGAGACCACCCGCGACTACCCCGACCTGATCACCGCCCTGTCGCGGTTCATGCTGCCGATGCTCTTCTTCACCGGGCTGAGCGCGCTGATCAGCGCGGTGCTCAACACCCGCGGCCACTTCGCCGCCCCGATGTGGGCGCCGATCCTGAACAACATCGTGGTGATCGCGGTCTGCGGGATCTACGTGCTCGTCTACGGCGCGCGCGTGCTGGACCCGAACCAGATGACCATCGGTCAGATCGTGCTGATCGGTGGCGGCACGCTGCTCGGCGTCGCGGTCCAGGCCGCGGGGCTCTTCCCGGCGCTGCGCAAGGTCGGCTTCCGCTGGAAGTGGCGGTTCGACTTCGGCGCTCTCGGGCTGCGGGAACTGGGCCACCTGGGCGCCTGGATGTTCTGCTACGTCGCGGTCAGCCAGATCGGCGTGATCGCCGTGTTCAACCTGGTCAACCGGGCCACCGGCCGGGGCGAGGCCGGCGCGCTGAGCTACAACAACATCTATCTGCTGATGATGATGGCGCACGGCATCGTCGCCGTCTCGATCATCACCGCGCTGCTGCCGCGGATGAGCGCCGCCGCCGCCGACGGCCGCTTCGCCGACCTCGCCGCCGACCTGTCGCGGGGCACCCGGACGGTCACGGCCGTCCTCGCCCCGATCGCGGTCTGCTACTGGGTGCTCGCCACTCCGGTGGTCTTCGCCCTGTTCCAGCGCGGCGCCTTCACGGCCGACGACGCCCGCTCCACCGTGCCGGTGCTGATGATCGCCGGTCTGGCGCTGGTGCCCTTCGCGATCAGCCAGCTCTTCACCTTCGCCTTCTACGCGCTGCCCGACACCCGCACCCCGGCACTGATCAACATTCCGGTGGTGGTGGTCCGGGTGCTGGTCCTGATCGGGCTCTTCGCCGCCTTCTCCGCGAGCTTCGCCGCCAGCGCGGCCATGATCGGCAACGCCGTCTCGTACGTCGCCGCCGCGGTGCTCTCGGCCTGGCTGCTGCGACCCCGGATGGGGAGCCTCGGGATGGGGCAGATCACCCGGACCTTCGGCAAGGTGATCGTCGCCGCCGGCCTCTCGGCGGTGGTCGGGACCGTGGTGGTGAAGCTCCTGCCCGGCGGCGACGCTCCCGTGTTCTGGGAATCCGTCGTGCAGATCCTGGTCGGTGGCGCCGCGGTCGGCCTCACCTATCTCGGCCTCGCCATGCTGCTGCGGATCAGCGAGATCACCGAGGTGATCGGGATGGTACGCAGCCGCCTCGGCCGCTGACGGAAGCCGCCGACACGACATTCTCGCTGCTCAACTGGCACGCCGCCGTTATGGGCACGAAGATGGATGTCGGAGATCCCGCCCGCGCGGGTAAGGTCGCTCTGGACGGATCGGGGGCAGCACCGACCGTCGGTCGGGGAACGCCGCGCCGGAGAGGCCGCGGACGGGCGCCGCACCGGCGCCGGTCGCACGACGCCCATCGATTGACACGAGCACCGAGGGAGGACTGGTGACCCAGGTCGGCGAAGGTCAGGGAGCGGGCGACAGCGCCCCATCGCTGATGACCTTCGGTGCTCCCGAGGTCGGCGAGATCCTCGCCGAGCGGTACGAGCTCGCCGAACACATCAACGACGACAGCGCCGGCCGGCAGGTGTGGCGCGGCGTCGACGTCGTGCTCCGGCGACCGGTCGCGGTGATCCTGCGCTACCCCGGTGGCGACTCGGCCACCGCGATGCTCCAGTCCGCCGTGACCGCCAGCCGCGTCGTGCACCCCAACCTCGCCGGCGTCTACGACGCCATCGACGAGGGCGAACGCGCGTACGTGGTGCGCGAGTGGGTCAGCGGCCGGTCGCTGCGGGAGATCGTCGCCGAGGGCGTGCTCGACCCTGCGCACGCCGCCGGCGTGGCCCACGCGGTCGCCGCCGCCCTGAGCGCGGTGCACGCCACGAGCATGGTGCACGGCAACGTCCACCCCGGCACCGTGATGATCAGCGATGACGGCCGGGTGGTGCTCGCCGACGGTCGTTCCGACGTGGTCGACACCCAGGAGACCGACGTCCGGGCCGTCGGCGGGATCCTCTACTTCGCACTGACCGGACGCTGGCCGTACGCCGAGGCGCCGATGCTCGGCGCCACCGCCGGCCAGGGCCGGGCCGCGGTCGCCGACGCGATCCGCGACGGCAGCGGCAGTGCCGCCGCCCCCCGCCAGGTACGCGCCGGCATCCCGTCCTACCTGGACGAGCTGACGACGGCCCTGCTCGACCCGCAGGCGCCGCAGCCCACCGCCGAGGCGCTCGCCGCCGAACTGGGCAGCCTCGACGCCCTCGCCGAGGAGCCCGAACCGGAGGGCGGCCCGCTGCGGTTCGCAGCGGCCGTCGACGACGAGCCGTCGGCGCTGGGCCAGCTCGGTAACCGCAAACTGCTGCTGAGCATCGGCGGCGGCGTCGCCGCCGCGCTGATCGCGCTGCTGGTCGGGGTCACCGTGCTCACCCCCGGCGACGACCCGGCACCGGGACCGGTCGCGCAGACCAGCGCGGGCACCGACCCGTCGGAGACCCCGGGCGACAGCAGCCCGGCACAGATCGTCCAGATCGCCATCGGCGCCGACCAGGTCCGCGTCGTCGACCCGCCGGGCGGCGACCGCGACGAGCTGCGCGACATCGAAAAGGTCGTCGACGGTGACACCGACGGCGGCTGGTTCACGCACAAGTACTTCAGCCCGAAGTTCGGCAACGTCAAGGCCGGCATGGGCATCTTCATCGACCTCGGCGAACCGCGCATGGTCAAGTCGGTCACCGCGGAGCTCTCCGCCGCCGGCGCCTCCGCCGAGCTCTACTCCGGCAGCATCAACCCGCCCTCCACCACCGCCGGGGACCAGGAGCTGTTCCAGAGCTACCGCAAGACGCCGGTCGGCGCGTACGAACGGCACGACGGCACCACCATGACGTTCAGCGACTTCGACCCGGACCAGGAGTACCGCTACCTGCTGCTCTGGTTCACCGAGCTGCCGGCCACCTCCGACGGGGGCTTCCAGGTCGGCGTACAGGAAATCATCGTCCGGGGTCAGTGATCCCGCCGCCGGCCGGCGCGGGCACCGCGAGGTCAGGAGCGTGGATTGATCGTCGGGGACGAAGAGGGCCCGACCGGGCCGGCTGATCAGACGGACCCGGCCGTCCCGACGGCCCCGGCCGACGATCCTCGGGACGACGCGGCGCTGCTGCGGGCGCACGCCGACGGCGACCCGCTGGCCTTCGCGACGCTGGTGCGGCGGCACCGCGACCGGCTCTGGGGGGTGGCGCTGCGCACCACCGGTGACCGCGAGGAGGCCGCCGACGCCCTGCAGGACGCCCTGCTCTCGGCCCACCGCGCCGCCGGCCGCTTCCGGGGCGAGTCTGCGGTGACGACCTGGCTGCACCGGATCGTCGTGAACGCCGCCCTTGACCGTCTGCGGCGACGGCAGGCCCATCCGACGGTGCCGTTGCCGCAGCAGCGCGACGATTTCGGCCACCCGGCCCGGGAGCCGGCCGCCCCCGAACTGGACCACGACACCGGGCTGCTGGTGCGCCAGGCGCTCGCCGAACTCGCCGCGGAGCAGCGGGCCGCGTTGATCCTGGTCGACGTGCACGGCTACCCGGTCGCCGAGGCGGCCCGGCTGCTCGGCGTCGCCGAGGGGACGGTCAAGAGCCGGTGCGCCCGCGGCCGGGCCCGGCTCGCCGTGCGTCTCGGCCACCTGCGGGCCCGCCCGCCGGCGCCGCCCGCCGTGACCGGCCACACCGCCGGGAACCGCGCCGGCGCCGAGGACGTCGAACCGGCAGCGGAGCAGCACACGCAGGAGACCAGTCGGGAGGCCCGGTGACGGCCGGACGGTTCAGCGAGGTCGACCACGACCTGCTCGCCGAGTACGCCGGCGGGGCACTGGATCCCGCGCGGGCGGCCCAGGTCGATCGGCTGCTGCGCGACGATCCGCAGTGGCAGCGGGCGTACCGGGAGACGGTCGTGGCGCTGGCGGCGGTGACGGCGGAGCTCGCCGCGTACGGCGCGTCGGCGCCCCCGATGCCGCCGGACGTCTTCGCTCGGCTGACCGGCGTGCTCGCGGAAGCCGGGCCGCTCACCACCGCGACGCCGGCCGGGCAGGAGTCCGCGTCGGCGGCCGACTCCGGCCGGCAGCTCGGGGCGGGCGGTCACGACGGGGCCCGGATCGGCCGGGCAGCCGACAACCGTCCGCCGAATCGCCCGGTCGGTGCCACCCCCGCCACGACAGGACGGGACACCCGCCGGCGTCGGCGGGCCCGGTTGGCGGCACCGGTGGCGGTGGCCGTGGTGGCGCTGGCGGTCGTGGGGCTCGGCCTGGGGCAGCTGCGCGGGCCGGGCGAGGACGCGGCCGGCACCGCCAGCTCCGCCGCGGAGGTCACGGCACCCGGCGCCGATCGGCTCATCGCCTCCGGCCGCGACTACACAGCGGCTACGCTCCCGCTGGGGGTGCCCGCCCGCCGTGCGGCCGACGTGCCGCCGGGACCGACCGAGGGCGCCTCGCTCGGTCCGGACGCCGCACCGGATCCGGCCGATCCGCAGCCACCGGTCGGCGTGCAGACCTTCGGCTCACCGCTCGAACGGCTCCGCGGGCAGGCCGCCCTCGCCTCCTGTCTGACGGCTGTCGCGGCGGAACACGGCGGTGGCGCGGTCACCGTGGTCGCCGTCGACTACGCCAACTTCGAGGGCGCTCCGGCGGTGATCGTCGAGTTCGTCGACGGCCGCGGCGAACGCTGGGCTTTCGCCACCGGACCGGCCTGTGGCCTCGGTTCTGACGCCGACGTCCGCCGGCGGGCCCGGGTAGGGTGACACCACACATCGCCGCCGGAACGTGGCGTGAGATGGCGCACCGACGACCGATCCGGGAATTGCGGATTCGTACGATGCGTTCTGGAGGTCAACCGGCGGTGCTCACCATCGGTGAACCCCACCGGCATCCGGCGCGCTCGCCGGTAGCCACACACAGAGACTCGGGAGACGGCAGTGGACGAGGTCCGCAACCTGATCATCATCGGCTCGGGGCCGGCCGGTTACACGGCGGCCGTCTACGCCGCGCGCGCCAACCTGAACCCGCTCGTGATCGAGGGCGTGCAGTCCGGCGGCGCGCTGATGACCACCACGGAGATCGAGAACTTCCCCGGTTTCCCGGACGGCATCATGGGCCCCGAGCTGATGGACAACATGCGTAAGCAGGCCGAGCGCTTCGGTGCCGAGTTCGTCACCGACGACGTGACCCGGGTCGAGCTGGTCGACACCGGCGTGCCGGGCACCGACACGGTGCAGACGGTCTGGGTGGGCGAGACGGCGTACCGGGCCAAGTCCGTCATCCTGAGCACCGGTTCGGCCTGGCGGCCGCTGGGCGTGCCGGGTGAGCAGGAGTACCTCGGCCACGGCGTGTCGTCCTGCGCGACCTGTGACGGCTTCTTCTTCCGGGAGCAGCACATCGTGGTCGTCGGCGGTGGTGACTCGGCGATGGAGGAGGCGACCTTCCTGACCCGCTTCGCCGCCTCGGTGACGATCATCCACCGGCGGGACGAGTTCCGGGCCAGCAAGATCATGGCGGAGCGGGCGCTCGCCAACGAAAAGATCAAGGTCGAGTGGAACTCGGTTGTCGAGGAGGTCCTCGGCGCCGAGGGCAAGGTCACCGGCGTACGGGTCCGCAACGTGCGCACCGGCGAGGAGAAGATCCTCGACGTGACCGGGGTCTTCGTGGCGATCGGCCACGACCCGCGCAGCGAACTCTTCCGCGACCAGGTCGACACCGACGACGAGGGGTACGTCCGGGTCCAGGCCCCCTCGACGCGGACCAGCGTGCCGGGCGTCTTCGCCGCGGGCGACGTCGTCGACCACACCTACCGTCAGGCCATCACGGCCGCCGGCACCGGCTGCTCGGCGGCGCTCGACGCCGAGCGGTTCATCGCCACCCTGCAGGACTGAACGACTCGAAGTAGTACCCCCAAGGAGGGTAATCGTGGGAGCAATCAAGGCGGTCACGGACGCGAGCTTCGCGGCCGACGTACTGAAGTCCGACAAGCCGGTCCTGGTGGACTTCTGGGCCGAGTGGTGCGCGCCGTGCCGGAAGATCGCTCCGCTGCTGGAGGAGATCGCCGGCGAGATGGCCGACCAGGTCAGCATCGTCAAGCTCAACATCGACGAGAACCCGGAGGTCGCGCGCAACTACCGGATCATGTCGGTGCCGACGCTGACCATGTTCAAGAACGGTGAGCCGGTGCAGTCGATCGCCGGCGCCAAGCCCAAGGGCGACCTGGTCAAGCTGGTCGAGTCGGCACTGTAGGGCAACCTCGCACTCGGCCCTCGGCGGAATCGCCGAGGCAGCGCCACCCGCGCACCGCACCGGCGTCCGGTCCTGATGGATCCGGGCGCCGGTGCTTTCGTCTGCGGTCACGTCGGCCATGGAGCAGGCCCATCAACTGGTCCGACGACACTCCGCCCACGCCCGGGCTCCGACCCGCAACCACCCTCGACAACCGGGCCGTCACGGTACGCTCATCCCGACGTCTGCTGCTCGCCGCTGCCGAGCCGCAGCGGCGCGGCAGTCCCACGCCGGGGAGTCGAATCACGTATCCACGAGGGGGTTTTCCGTGCGACCGATCCGCCTCGGCGCCCGAGGACCCGCGGTACGCGAGATCCGAAGCATCCTCACCAGCGTCCAACTGCTCGACGAGGGTGGCGGTGACGAGTTCGACGCCGCCACCGAACGAGGCGTACGGGCCTTCCAGCAGAGCCGCGGCCTCAGTGTCGACGGCCGGGTCGGCGCGGAGACCTGGCGTGCCCTGGACGCCGCCCGCTGGCACCTCGGCGCCCGCACCCTCTACCACGCCATCCCGGCGCCGCTGACCGGCGACGACGTCCGGGTGCTGCAGGAACGGCTGCTGGAGATGGGGTTCGACGCGGGCCGCTCCGACGGCATCTACGGCATGCGCACCGCCCGCGCGGTGGCACAGTTCCAGCGCGAGGTGGGACTGACCCCCGACGGCACCTGCGGACCGCACACCATGCACGCGCTCCGCCGGCTGGGGCGCAAGGTGATCGGCGGCCGGCCACAGTGGCTGCGTGAGTCCGACGCGCTGCGCCAGTCCGGCACCACCCTCGTCGGCCGGGTCGTCGTCATCGACCCCGGGCACGGCGGCAGCGACCCCGGAGTGGTGGTCAGTGACGGGCCGCAGCGCTGGACCGAGGCCGAGATCGTCCACGACCTCGCCAGCCGGCTGGAAGGGCGCCTCGCCGCCGCCGGAATGCGGGTACACCTGACCCGCGGGCCGGCCCTCGCCGAGGGGCCCGACGACGCCGCCCGCGCCGCGCTCGCCAACGACGTCGGCGCCGACGTCTTCATCTCGCTGCACCTGGACCACCATCCGAACCCGGACGCCGAAGGGGTCGCCTGCTACCACTTCGGCACGGACAACGGCGTCACCTCGGCGACCGGCGAGCGGCTCGCCGGGCTGGTGCAGCGCGAAATCGTCTCCCGCACGGGACTGCTGGACTGCCGCACCCACGCCAAGAGCTGGGAACTGCTGCGTTTCACCCGGATGCCCGCCATCCGCGCCGAGGTCGGCTACCTGACCTCCCCGCGGGACCGCGCCCGGCTGATCGACCCCCGGTTCCGCGACCGGGTGGTGGAGTCCATCATCGCCGGCGTGCAGCGGATGTACTTCCCGATCGAACAGGACGTACCGACCGGCTCCATCGACGTCAGTGAACTACGTGCCCGGCTGACCGCCGGCACCCACGCCGAGTAGGGAATCGACTCAGTCGCTGCGGGCGGAGACCGTGCTGCCGGCCGGACTGACCGCGGGACGTACCGGCCGCAGCAGCGTCTCCGGGCTCATCGACCCGAGCAGCTTCTCCAGCGCGTACTCGACGTCGGACTTCCAGGAGAGCGCCGTGCGCAGTTCCAGGCGCAGCCGGGGAAAACGCGGATGCGGCCGTACCGTCTTGAAGCCCACCGACAGGTAAAAGTCCGCCGGGGCGAGACAGCGCCCCCGGGCCTCGCTCCCCGCATCGGCCTCGGCGTCGCCGAACGCCTCGATCGCCTTGATGCCCCGCTTGGTGAGGTCCCGGGCGACGCCCTGCACCAGCATCCGGCCCAGCCCGCCACCGGCGAACGACGACACCACGTGGGCGGTGGTCAGCAGCGCCGCGTCCGCCGAAACCGGTGAGGTCGGGAAGGCCATCGACCGCGGGACGTACGCCGGCGGGGCGTACATGACGAACCCGGCGGGCATCCCGTCGACGTAGACGAGCTTGCCGCAGGAGCCCCACTCCAGCAGGGTCTGCGACACCCAGGCTTCCTTCTCCAGCCCGGGGTCACCCGCCGCGCAGGCACGATCCGCGGCGACCGGGTCGAGCTCCCAGTAGACGCAGGCCCGGCAGGAACGCGGCAGATCCTCCAACGTGTCGAGGGTCAGGCTGACCAGCCGTCGGGACATCGCGCCACCCTTGGTTCGAATCCAGCACCCGTCCGCGCCGACGCCGGCCGCCCGGCACGGTCCTCGACGAGCGATCGTACGCCCTGCCACGGCACCCCGGGAGCGGACGCACCAAGGAGGTGGGCGGACGGTCGTACCGGCCCGCGTGACCTGCGCCTCCGACCGAATAGCCGGGGCGTGCGCCGTGATCGGAGGACTACCATCGACCGACAGCCCCCTGCATTCGAGGTGATGTCCGTGACCGGCACGACGCTCGACGACTACACCGACCGGTACGCCCGGCGGGTCCGCGGCATGACGGTGTCGGAGATCCGGGCCCTCTTCGCCGTGGCCAGCCGTCCGGAGGTCGTCTCGCTCGCCGGTGGCGCGCCGTACATCGCCGCGCTCTCGCTGGACGCGGTCGGCGACATGCTCGGCCGCCTCGGCTCCGAACAGGGCGTGGACACCCTGCAGTACGGCATCGGCCAGGGCACCCTGGCGCTGCGGGAACGCATCTGCGAGGTGATGTCCCTCTCCGGCATCGACGTCGGCTGCGGCGCCTCGCCCGAGGACGTGGTGGTGACCGTCGGCGGCCAGCAGGCGCTGGACCTGGTCTCCCGCCTCTTCCTGGACCCGGGCGACGTGGTGCTCGCCGAGGGGCCGACCTACGTCGGCGCACTCGGGGTGTTCCAGGCCGCCCAGGCCCAGGTCGTGCACGTGCCGATGGACGACGACGGGCTCGTTCCCGAGGCGCTCGAGGCCGCGATCGCCGAGGTCGCCCGGACTGGCCGGCGAGCGAAGTTCCTGTACACCATCCCGACGTACCAGAACCCGACCGGTGTGACGCTGAGCGAGGAGCGCCGGGAGCGGGTGCTCGACATCTGCGAACGCGCCGGGCTGCTGGTGGTGGAGGACGACCCGTACGGTCAGCTCGGCTTCTCCGGTGACGCGCCCCGGCCGCTGCGGGCCCGGCGCCGCGACGGCGTCTTCTACCTGAGCACCTTCTCCAAGACCTTCGCCCCCGGGCTGCGGGTCGGCTGGATCCTCGCGCCGCACGCCGTCCGCGAGAAGCTCGTCATCGCCAGCGAGGCGCAGATCCTCTGCCCGAGCGCGTACGCCCAGGCCGCCGTCACCACCTATCTGACGACCATGCCCTGGCGGGACCAGCTCAAGATCTACCGGGAGATCTACCGGGAACGCCGCGACGCGCTGCTCGACGCGCTCGGTGACCTGATGCCGGAGGGGACCACGTGGACCCGGCCGGACGGCGGGCTCTTCATCTGGGCCAGTCTGCCGGACGGACTGGACTCCAAGGCGATGCTGCCGCGGGCGATCGCCGCGCGGGTCGCGTACGTGCCGGGCACCGGCTTCTACGCCGACGGCTCCGGGCACGGCTTCATGCGGTTGAACTTCTCCTTCCCCTCGCCGGAACGGATCCGGGAGGGGGTGCGGCGCCTCGCCGGGGTGATGGAGCAGGAGCTCGCGATGCGTCAGGTCTTCGGCGGCGTGCCGGGCCCGGTCGGCCGCCGCGGACAGGCCGGCGCGGACGTGCCCGGTCCCGACTTGGCATGATCAGGCCCATGGGTACGACCTCAGCGGAGTCTCTCCGCGCCGACAGCGCCGTCGGCCACGACTCGTCCGGACAGCGGCGTGACCTGCGGTCAGTGGTCCTCGCCGGTGGCCTCTCCTACGAACGCGAGGTGTCGCTGCGCTCCGGTCGTCGCATCCTCGACGCGCTGCGCTCGGCCGGGATCGACGCCGAGCTGCGGGACGTGGACGCGACGCTCCTGCCGACGCTGGCCGCCGATCCGCCGGACGCGGTGGTGATCGCGCTGCACGGCGCGGCCGGTGAGGACGGCTCGCTGCGCGGCGTGCTCGACCTCTGCGGTGTGCCCTACGTCGGCTGCGATGCGCGTGCCTCGCGGCGGGCCTGGGACAAGCCCTCCGCCAAGACTGTGCTGCGCGAGGCGGGCATCCCCACCCCGGACTGGGTGGCGCTGCCGCACGACCGCTTCTCGGAGCTCGGCGCGGTCGCCGTGCTCGACCGGATCGTCGACCACCTCGGGCTGCCGTTGATGGTCAAGCCCGCCCAGGGCGGTTCCGGCCTGGGCGCCGCGGTCGTCCGGGACGCCGCCGCCCTGCCCGCCGCGATGGTCGGCTGCTTCGCGTACGACTCGACCGCCCTGGTGGAGCGTTACGTGTCCGGTGTCGACATCGCCGTCTCCGTGATCGACCTCGGCGACGGACCGCAGGCGCTCCCCGCCGTGGAGATCGTTCCCCGCAACGGCCGCTACGACTACGCGGCCCGCTACACGGCCGGCCTCACCACCTGGCACACACCGGCCCGGCTCGCCGAGCCGGTGGCGGCCGCGGTGGCCGAGACGGCGCTCGCCGCACACCAGGCGCTCGGCCTGCGGGATCTCTCCCGGGTCGACCTGATCGTCGACGAGGCCGGGGCACCGCACGTGCTCGAGGTCAACGTCTCGCCGGGGATGACCGAGACGTCGCTGCTCCCGCTCGCGGTGCAGGCCGCCGGGCTGGACCTCGGCCGGGTCCTGGCGACGATGGTGGCGCGGGCCGCCGACCGGGACCTCTGACAGTCCCGGCCGGGCGCAGCCGCCGCCCCGCGAGTCCGCACGCTCCGCGGTTGGCCGTTCTGGCGGTGGCAGCTCTTGGCGGTTGTCAGCCTTCGCTGCGGGGCGTCGGCGCGGTGTAACCGGAGGCGCGGTCGGGCAGACCAGCGCCCCGGTCCGGGCTGACGCTCTCGGGGTCGCCCAGGTCGACCGGGTCGACCGGGTCGTCGGCCAGGCCGGCGCGTTGAGCCGGGATGCGAACCTCCGGCCCGCTCTCGGCCGGCTCGGGCAGAGCGTTCTGCGACGACTCGCTTCCCGTCACCCCGGCGTCCGTCCACGCTCCCCGTTCCCCGGCAGCCTCCGCTTCCCGGGCGCGATCCGCTTCCCGGGCGCGATCCGTCGCGGCTGCGGCGTCCCTCGACGCGAAACTCGCCGGCGCCTGCCACTCGATCCGGGGCGGCTCGGCGACCGGCCGGCCCTCGAAGTCCGCCAGCCAGGCGGCAACCATGGCGAGGCTCTGACGCCACCGCTGCTCGGAGATCGGCGGGAGAATGTCGTCCCAGAGCGACAGGAACGTTCCCCGCAGCTGCAGACGCCCGTACGGGCGGGCGAGGAACCAGAGGTGCAGGTGCGCCGAGCCGTCACCCCAGCGGTTCACGTGTACCCGCGCCACACCGTCGAGAGATCGGATCGCCCGTTCGAGACGTACCGTCATGACGCCGAGCTCGGCGGCGAGCAGGTTGGGCAGGTCGCCCAGATCGTAGTGGGACCGGGTCTCCAGGATCAGCACCATCGGCAGCCCGGAAGGGCGGTCCATGGCACGCACCCGCCAGCGCTCACCGACCCAGATGTACGCGTCGTCGGGAGTCTGGCAACTCAGGCACTCACGGTCTCCCTCGCCTCTCCGGTCCGGCTCGACCGCTACTGGATCGTCGAGCTTCTTGACGCGGAAATCCCCTTCGAAGGGGAACGAGGGCCAGGTGCTGAAAGCAGGGAGAGGAGGGGTGTCGGACACGAGGTGACCCTAGCCCAGCCGGAGACGGTTGTCCCCATCGCTCAGCCCGTGAACTTCGCCCCTGAGCGCCGGAAAACCCGGTAATCCACGAAGTAATCCACAGGCCCGCACCCGCTTTCACGCGGGGTTTCACGTGAAACCACGCTGCCTGTGGATAACTTGTGTGGACAACTCTGCCGCCGCTGGGGATCCCGAACATCCAACGAACATGACCCCTCTTCGGTACGGCCGCGAGCCCGAAACCGGCCGGACTTTCCCAGGGCCGCCGGCCCTCGATCGGACGGAAATCAGCTCCGGCGGCCGGTGGTGCGCCGATGCTCTCCGCAGGCGCTGCTTCGCCCGCACGCCACCGGCCGAATCGCGGCTCTGCCGGGGCCCGATCGCGGCTGACCGGCATCCTGGGGTCGGGACCGGTCTGGCCGCAGAACCATGTGCGGCTGACCGGCAGGGAGGGCTTGCCGTCCCAGACCTCTCCGCGGGAAGGCGCGCTGTCGATGCTGATCCGGCTCGGCCGGGTTCGATCCGACGACTCGCCACCGGGCGGAGGCTGCCGCGTTTCACGTGAAACGCGGCTCCGCCACTGACACGCCCGCTCGACGAAGGCAGGCGTGGATCCGGTGATACCGGCGACGCGAGACGGGAAATCGCCAGAGCGAGGCACCAACGCCGTGCGTGGCTGCCGGCTCGCACGAAGAACGCGTCCGGCGCGGGACCGGCTGATCACCCCGCTGTCGCCGGAGCACGCAGCCCGTCGGGCGTCGGGCGTCGGGCGTCGGGCGTCGGGCGTCGGGCGTCGGGCGTCGGGCGTCGGCACAATGATGCCGCCGCCCCGGTTCCACGTGAAACCGAAGCTCGCCATTCCGGGCTTGAGCGTCGGCCCGCCCCCGCAGACGAAACGGCGGGCCGCATCTGACTGCGCGGCCCGCCGTTCTTCGCTGCCGGAGTTCGCACCTGCCAGGGCAGGCGACTCCGGGGAATCACTCCTCGGGCAGCTCTGACTCCTCCTCGATGCCGATCAGCCCGACGATCCGCTCCAGGTCGTCCACCGTCGCGAACTCAATCGTGATCTTTCCCTTGCTGCGGCCGATGTCGACCTTCACCCGGGTGTCGAACCGATCCGAGAGTCGATCGGCGAGGTCGGTCAGCGCCGGAGCGTGCGGCTTGGCCCGCCGCTTGGCCGGGGTCTTCGCGGGGCCGTCTGCGAGCGCCAGCTGGACGATCTCCTCGGTCGAACGCACCGAGAGTCCTTCCGCCACGATCCGGCGCGCCAGCTCCTCCTGGGCGGCGGCGTCGTCCAGCGCCAGCAGCGCACGCGCATGCCCGGCCGAGAGCACACCTGCCGCCACCCGGTTCTGCACCTGCGGCGGCAGGTTCAGCAGTCGGATGGTGTTGGAGATCTGCGGGCGGCTGCGGCCGATTCGCCGGGCCAGCTCCTCGTGCGTGGCACCGAACTCCTCCAGCAGCTGCTGGTAGGCGGCGGCCTCTTCCAGCGGATTGAGGTTGGCGCGGTGGATGTTCTCCAGCAGAGCGTCCCGCAGCATGGCGTCGTCGCGGGTGTCCCGCACGATCGCCGGAATCGTCTCCCGGCCGACCTCCTGGGCGGCGCGCCAGCGTCGCTCTCCCATGACGAGTTCGTACTTCTCGTCGTCGAGGGCCCGCACCACGATCGGCTGAAGGAAACCGACCTCCTGGATCGAGACCTTGAGCTCCTCCAGCGCTTCCTCGTTGAAGACCTGCCGGGGCTGCTTCGGGTTCGGGATGATCGACGAAACCGGAATCTCGGCGAACCGCGCGCCCGGCACCGGGGCGAGCTGCGCTCCGGCCGGTTCGGCAGGGGAGAACGTCTCGACGGCCGGCGGAGCGGCCGGAGCCGGGGACGCCGGAGCCGCGACCGGGACCGAGGCCGAGGCCGGTGCCGCAGCAGGTCCGCCGGTCGGCGGCTCCGCCGTGGCGACCCCTCCGCCGGCTTCGGCGGCGACGGGCACCGGAGCCGTCGGAATCAGCGCGCCGAGGCCCCTACCAAGGCCACCCCGCGGACGGTTCTTCATACGACGCCTCCCAGCGACTCGTCACCACTACGCATTGCGGCCCACCGGTGCCATCGCCCCTCGCTCCGCGATCTCCTGGGCCGCGGCGAAGTAGCTCATCGCACCGCGGGATCCCGGGTCGTACGTCATCACCGACTGGCCGTAGCTCGGCGCCTCGGAGACGCGGACGTTGCGCGGAATGACCGCCTGCAGGACCTTGTCGCCGAAGTGGTTACGCACGTCCTGCTCCACGGCGTCCGCAAGGCGTGTCCGCCGGTCGTACATGGTGAGCAGGATGGTGGAGACGTCGAGCCGCGGGTTCAGGTGCTGGCGTACCAGGTTGATGTTGTTGATCAGCTGGTTGAGCCCTTCCAGGGCGTAGTACTCGCACTGGATCGGGATCAGCACCTCCTGGGCCGCCACGAGCGCGTTGACCGTCAGGAGCCCCAGCGACGGCGGGCAGTCGATGAAGACGTAGTCGAAGTGACCCGGGTACGCCTCGATGGCGCGGGAGAGCCGCGACTCACGGGCGACCACAGAGACGAGCTCGATCTCGGCACCCGCGAGGTCGATCGTCGCCGGTACGCACCAGAGGTTCGGGATGCCCTCGACGCCCTGCGCCACCTCTTCCAGCGCCATGCCGTTGATCAGACAGTCGTAGACGTCCGGAACGCCGGTGTGGTGCGGCACGCTCAGCCCGGTCGAGGCGTTGCCCTGTGGGTCGAGGTCGACCACCAGCACCCGGTTGCCGTGCAGCGCCAGCGCTACCGCCAGGTTGACGGTGGTCGTGGTCTTGCCGACGCCACCCTTCTGGTTCGCGACGCACATGACGCGAGTCCGCTGCGGGCGGGGCATGGTCACCTCGCCGCTGGGATTCAGAATCTGCACGGCACGCATCGCCTCCATAGCAAGGGGTGGATCATCATCATGACGCATTTCCGTTTCACGTGAAACGTACGCGTCCGATTGTTGGCCCGCCGTATTCGACACCGGCGTGGCCTCGTCAACCGAGGGCGCCGAAATGGCGACCTCGTCCGGCGGCAGCCGCTGCTCCGGCGCCGGCGCGTGCTGCACCCCGGCGATGGCCTGCGGCTGGACGGCGCTACCGGAAATTGCGTCCGGGTGGGCTTCGGTTTCACGTGAAACCGAAGCCTGAGGGGAATAGCCGCGTGTCAGTTCTGGCTCGTCATATCTACCGTCGTGATGCACCCTGTCATCCCTACCCGCTGCGGATGGTCGGCCGGTCCGGCAGGAGCGGCGAGGGGCTGACCATCACGCTGCCCACCCGCTCCACATTATCGACGCGCGGTCAGCCTACGGCGCACGGGCGGATCAGGTCCACGACACATCGGGCGATGAGGCCAGTACCACCTGGTCTCCACGCTGGCCGCATCGGCACATAGTGCTCGCACTTGCGGTCACAGATCGGCTCTCGCGTAAAAACGGAAGCAACCACGGCCGCAGCAGGGAAGAGCAGCAACCGCCGGCTGCGTGTCCCGCCAGCCCTCACCCGGAACACGCTTCCCGTCCCCTGAAAGCCGGACCGGATGCCAGGCTTGTGCCCGGCATCCGGTACTTGACTCCAGCAAACCGACGCTGCGCCGACGGGCCGATCGTACGACCGCCATGCCGTACGCCCCAGCGCCCAACAAGGCGTCGGTCAGCGGCGGTTGCGCCCCGGAGCGCCGCGCCGGTTCGCCCGGGACTTCTTCGCCGGCCGTGCACCGGGCGGGTGGACGATCCGTTCGCGCACGAACTCCACAACGGTGGTCGGCGGATCGATCACGCCGACACCGCAGCGGTGCACCACCGGGGCACTGCCACCGAGGCGTTCCACCGCAGCGGTGTGCTCGGCGACCTCGTCGGCCGCGGTGGCGCCCTTGAGCGCCAGCACCCGTCCGCCGCGTACCAGCAACGGCAGCGCCCACCCGGCGAGCCGGTCCAGCGGCGCCACCGCCCGCGCGGTCACGATGTCACCCGTGATCACACCGGCGTTGGTCGTTCCGGCCGCGGCCTCTTCGGCGCGGCCGCGCACCACCCGCACCGTGCGCGCCAGACCCAGCTGCTGCACCGCTTCCAGCAGGAAACTGGTCCGCCGGGCGAGCGGTTCGATCAGCACCACGTTCAGGTCCGGCCGGGCGATCGCCAGCACGAGGCCGGGCAGCCCGGCACCGGAACCGACGTCGAGGACGGTGACTTCCGGCGGGATCACCTCGGCCACCGCGGCACAGTTGAGCAGGTGCCGATCCCAGATGCGCGGCGCCTCGCGAGGCCCGATCAGACCGCGCAGCACACCGTCGGTGGCGAGCAGCTGCGCGTACGCGGAAGCCAGTTCGAGGCGGTCACCGAAGAGCGCCTGCGCGGCCTCGGTGAGCTCCTCCGGGAGCACGATCTCGGCCTGCGCCGACGAAAGTTCGGTCTCGGCGGCCGGCTGGTCCGCGGTGTCCGGCGCCGGCAGGGGAACCTCCGCGGCCGGCGCCGAGGGGCTCGGCTCGGCGTCGGAGGGCGGGACGGCGGTTGTTTCGTAGGTCATGCCGCGGTCAGTCGGCCGGGCGGACGATGATGCGGCGGTTCGGCTCGACGCCTTCGGACTCGCTCTGCACCCCGGACATCGCGTTGACGACGTCGTGCACGCACTTGCGCTCGAACGCCGACATCGGCTCCAGACGTACCGGCTCGCCGTGCGCCTTGACCTTCTCCACCGCGTTCTTCGCCACCGCACCGAGTTCCTTGCGGCGTTCGGCGCGGTAGCCGCCGATGTCCAGCAGCAGGCGGCTCGGAGAGCCGGTCTGCCGGAAGATCGCCAGGCGGGAGAGCTCCTGGAGCGCCTCCAGGGTGGCGCCGCGCGGGCCGACGAGCGCCTCCACGTCACCACCGACCACCTCGACGACCGGGCGGCCACCGGCGACCAGCTCGTCGATGTCGCCGTCGTAGTCGAGGATGTCGAGCAGCCCCTCGATGTAGTCGGCGGCGATCTCGCTCTGCGCGAAGAGGTCCTTCTCGGCCAGGGAGCGCTTGGGCGCCGCCGCGGTGCCGGCTTCCTCGTCGGCCTCCGCGTCGTCGTCCTCGTCGTCCTCGTCAGCCGTGGCGTCGATCTCCTCGATCTCCTCGATCTCGCCGGCTTCGGCAGAGTCCAGGCCGGCGCCGCGCTGCTCCGTGATCGCCTCGGTCTCCTCGCTGGGGGAGTCGTCGGCGCGCGGGGTGCTGGTGTCGGTCACGGTGTCATCTCCGTACTCGTTCGGACGCGGGCCCGGGGGGCCCACTGGTTTCCCGCGTCCGACGGTGGTGGCCGGCTCCGCGGGCAGGTCTGTCAGGGCAGTTTCGCCCCTGCTCGCACTCTGCGCGATCGATTCCGGATTTCGGCGCTCCGTCGCTGCGGAACCGGCCTCACGGAGAACGTCCGGCCGCCCCGCTGGTGGGGCGGCCGGACGGCAGTCTCAGCCCTTGCGCTTGGTGGATCCGCGCTTCTGATTGGGGCGTACCGGCTTCGCTCCGGGCTTCGGGGCGAGCGCCTTGTTCACCGGCTTCGGCTCCGGCTGCACCGGGGCCTTGCGGCCGAGCAGTCCGGCCTTGGCCGGCTGGGCCTTGCCGTTCTTCGCCTTGCCCGCCGGGGCGGACTTGCCGGCGCCGGTGGTCTTCTTGGCCGTGGGCGGCGGCGGGTACTTGCGCAGCACCCACTGCTGCTGGGCGAGGCTGAAGAGGTTGTTCGTGACCCAGTAGATGACCACGCCGATCGGGAAGATCGCACCGGAGACGAGCAGCGAGAGCGGGATGCCGTAGAGCATCAGCTTCTGGATCATCGCCTGCTGCGGGTCCTCGGCCCGGCCGGTCTTCATGATCATCTGCCGGGTGGTGAGGAAGGTGGTGGCCATCATGGCCAGGACCAGCACACCAGCAATGATCTTGACGACGGTGCCGTTGGCGCCCAGCACCGCCAGCTCCTCGGCCGAGGAGCCGAAGGTCGCCGAGATCGGCGCGGTGAAGAGCTGCGCGACCGAGGCGTCGTGGAACTGCTCGGCGGTCCAGCCGTAGAGGGTGATGTTCGCGTCGGTGCGGCCCGGATCGAGCCGCCGCAGGATCCAGAAGAGGCCGAGGAAGACCGGGACCTGCAGGAACATCGGAAGGCAACCCATCAGTGGGTTGGCCTTCTCCGTCCGGTACAGCTCCATCATCTTGGCCTGGAGCTGTTCCTTGTCGTCCTTGTACTTCTCCTGGAGCTCCTTCATCTTCGGCTGGAGCGCCTGCATCGCCCGCTGCGACTTGATCTGCTTGACGAAGAGCGGGAAGAGAATGACCCGGAGCGTGACCACCAGGAAGACGATGGAGAGGATCCACGACCAGTTGGTGCCGAGCACGGCCCGGTCCGGGATGATCAGATCCCAGAGGTCATGCCAGCGCAGCAGGATCCACGAGATCGCCGTGTAGATCCAGTCGAGATTCAATTCGGGTCTCCACTCACGTCGACGCGGCGGCGGCCGCCCGGCTCCGGAACCGGGTCATGTCCACCTGGGTGAAAGGGATGGCAGCGCAGCAGTCGCCTGCCTGCCAGCGCGGTCCCCCGCAGCGCACCGTGACGGCTGATCGCCTCGAGGGCGTAGGAGCTGCATGAGGGGTAGAAGCGGCAACGGGCCGGCAACGCCGGGCTTATCCAGCGACGGTACGCGACGATGGGGCCGATCAGGATGCGGGCACCGAGCGACCGCGGGGCCTGCGAGCCGGAACCGCTCACCGGGACCGCCGGCCACGACCGCGTTCGGAGCGGGCTGCGGCGAGGGCGGCGTCGAGATCCGCGCCGAGCCGGAGGTAGGAGGCGTCGGCCGCGGCGGGGAGCGCCCGCACCACCAGGATGCTGCCGGCGCTCAGTTCGCCGAGCCGTTCGCGGACCAGATGCCGCAGACGACGGCGGACCCGATTGCGTACGACCGCATTGCCGACGGCCTTGGAGACGACGAAACCGGCGCGGGGCGACGTGGAGACGTACTCCACGTCGGCGCTCCGCGCCGGCTCCACTTCGTGCGTCAGGCCGGGGTCAGCCGATTTCAGGTGCACCACCAGCGTGCCGCGGGCGGCTCTGCGCCCACCACGAAACGCTGCGGCGAAGTCGCTGCTGCGCCGCAGTCGCTGCGCGGCGGCCAGCACGACTGCCTTGGTCTCCCGGATCGGCCCGGCGTCGGCGTCAGGCCGACAGTCGGGTGCGACCCTTGGCACGACGGGTCGACAGGATGGCGCGGCCGGCCCGGGTGCGCATGCGCAGCCGGAAGCCGTGGGTCTTGGCGCGCCGACGGTTGTTCGGCTGGTAGGTGCGCTTGCTCACGTCAGGCTCTCCGTCTTCTCATACCCCCCGGGCGGTGGGACCGCCCGGATCAGCTGTGTGGTCTCGCAAGCCACCTCGACAGGTGGCCTGTTCGCTGCCCGTAGCCGCCTGAGGGTCGGCATGACCCGTACGCGTCCTGGAGGTCCTGACGCGGTCGGCTGAGGCCGGTCAGATCCGACGGGGTCGGTCCTGAGCGGTCGAGAGCCGGTCCGAGTGCGTTCAGCTCAGATGGTCCGGGGCAGCAAGCACTCATCACCCTAGCAGAGGGTCACAGAGCAGCCGCACAAGCCTACGCAGCGAAGCAATCACCGTCAACGCGACACCTCGAGGCGCCTTTTGCCGATAGACACCGTGAGCAGCGCGGGAGAACGGGGACGGTTGATCGACAAAGGCCCGTTTCCGGCAGGTTTCCGAGGATCGGACCGGTTGAAGCGGTGCCGCCGACGCTGTTACCGTGCCCGATTGCGGTACGCGTCCGGAGGCGAGGGCGCTGCCGGGCAAGACCACGCAGGGCGCTGCCGGGCAAGACCTCACAGGGCAGTGGATCGTTCAGGAAGGTGAACGCGCTTCAGCGGGTCGTTCGGGTGGGGGCGGGGTCCCACACATGGTCGGTCGTCGGTCACAATCGGTCTGTGCACAGGTTGTGGATAACTTGTGGACGGCGCAGGCTTGACCAGAGGCGGCAACGCCCCGCGGGCCGTGACACGTAGCAGCCGGTCGGCGAATCAGCGGTGACCGAGAAGCAGGGCGAGGGGGTGCACGGACGGTGGCCGGAGCGATCGATTTCGCCGCGGTGTGGGCCGCGACTACCGACGAACTCGCCGACGAGATCATCTCCGCCCAGCAGCGTGCCTACCTCCGGTTGACCCGCCTCCGCGCGATCGTCGAGGACACCGCTCTGCTCTCCGTCCCGGACGCCTTCACCCGTGACGTGATCGAGTCGCGACTGCGCCCGGCCATCACCGAGGCGCTCAGCCGCCGGCTCGGCCGCGAGATCCAGGTCGCGGTCACCGTGCGCGCCACCGAGGACGGCGCCGGCACCAGCCCGGGAACGATCTACAACGGCGTGGCCGGCGGCTACCCCGAACCCACCGCCGAGTACGGCTACACCGGTGGACCCGCGACAGCCGAGCCGCCCGCCCGCCCGCGCTTCGACGAAGCGCGGCGCGACGAGTACCCCGCCCCGGGGTACTCCCGGCCCCGTGGCGAGGAACACCCCCGCGGAGAAGGGCCCCCGGCCGAGCACGAGCCGCAGCCGAACCGCCGCCCGGATCTGATCGAGGAGCAGGTACGTCCCGGTCTCATCCCCGCCAGCCGGGAGGGCCAGGCGACACTCTTCAACCCGGCCTACCCCTCGCGCCCCACCCCGCCCCGGCGCGAGCCCGCCGAGTCCGAGCCCTCCGCGCGCTACCGGCAGGACGATCACAACCCGGCGCACGCCATGGGCCGCGACCGGCCGATGGCCGAGCGGCCGACGCGCAGCGGGGACAGTGGTCCGGGGCGGCTCTCCGTACCCGGGGATCACCGCGTCCCGGAGCGGCGGCCCACGGGCAGCGGCGGCGGCAATCAGCTCAACCCGAAGTACATGTTCGAGACCTTCGTCATCGGATCGTCGAACCGCTTCGCGCACGCGGCCTCGGTCGCCGTGGCGGAGTCGCCGGCGAAGGCGTACAACCCGCTCTTCATCTACGGGCACTCCGGGCTGGGCAAGACCCACCTGCTGCACGCGATCGGGCACTACGCCACCACGCTGGGCAACGCGAAGTCGGTGCGGTACGTCTCCACCGAGGAGTTCACCAACGACTTCATCAACTCGCTGCGCGACGACAAGACCAGCGCCTTCCAGCGCCGTTACCGGGACGTGGACATCCTCCTGATCGACGACATCCAGTTCCTGGAGACCCGGGAGCGGACGCAGGAGGAGTTCTTCCACACCTTCAACACGCTGCACAACGCGAACAAGCAGATCGTGATCAGCTCGGACCGCTCGCCCCGGCAGCTCGCCACGCTCGAGGACCGGATGCGGACCCGCTTCGAGTGGGGGCTGCTCGCCGACATCCAGCCGCCGGACCTGGAGACGCGCATCGCGATCCTGCAGAAGAAGGCAGCCCAGGAGCGGATGTACGCGCCGCCGGACGTGCTGGAGTTCATCGCCTCGCGGGTCTCCAACTCGATCCGGGAGCTGGAGGGGGCGCTCATCCGGGTCACCGCGTTCGCGTCGCTGACCCGCTCGACGGTCGAGTTGTCGCTGGCCGAGGAGGTCCTGCAGGACTTCATCCCGGACGGCTCCGGACCGGAGATCAACGCCGACCAGATCATGGCGGCCACCTCCGAGTACTTCGGGGTGAGCCTGGAGGATCTGCGCGGCCACTCCCGCTCCCGGGTGCTGGTCAACGCCCGCCAGGTCGCCATGTACCTGTGCCGGGAGCTCACCGACCTCTCGCTGCCCCGCATCGGGCAGGCATTCGGCGGTCGCGACCACACCACTGTGATGCACGCCGACCGCAAGATCCGTCAGCAGATGGCGGAGCGGCGCTCGCTCTACAACCAGATCGCCGAACTGACCAACCGCATAAAGCAGACTTCCTGATCCTCCGGCCTCCGGTAGGTCCACCGCGGAGGTCCGCACGTCCCGAACAGGCCCGGCCGCCCGCCGGGCCTGTGGTCGTTCCATGGCTCGTCTGCGGTCGCCCCGCGGCCCCGCCCGGCGAATGTCCGGTGGTCGGACGGGAGCCGTCGCGGACAAGCAGTCGCCATCGGCGCACACGGTGTCCGTCAACGCAGGAGATCCCCGACACGTCGGGACGGCTCCGAGCCGCGCTGGCACGGTGGCGGAACCCGGGATGTGAAGATCCACAGGCCGGCCGACCGGGTGCCGCAGCGGCCATCTCCCGCTGTGAGCAGGTGCTTCGCGGCCTGTCGGCCCCCAAAAACGCTCTTGCGCCCGTCCACATATCCACAGCTTGTACACAGGTGGTTTTCCCCACCGGTGGATATCCGGTCTCAGACAGCGACACTTATCCACAAGATGTGGAGAAGTCCTGTTGACAAGCCTGTGGAAGTTGCTCGATCCGCATTGCGTTGTCCACCGGCGCGAGGTCGGGTGTGGACATCCTGTTGAAGGTTCTGGGGACAACGCGTCGGAAGCCCGACTCACGTGTCCACAGCCTTGGGGAGAAACCCGGTGGATAACCGGTGGATAACCGGTGGACAGCGGTGGACAACCGCGGCGGCGGCGGCGCCTGTGGACCAACCACCGAGTTTTTCCCATGTTTCTCCACAGGTAAACCACCGGTGGATAACCCGCTGGCCTGCACGAACACGGGTTCTCCACAGTTTGCACAGCAGCTATGAAGACGATGAGTTTTATCTTCTAAAGAAACAAAAACCAATCATCACCGTTGGGCTTTCTGTGGATTGCCGGTCGCACGGTCCGCCGTGGGCCCGGCGTACCCCACAGCACCGGGGCCGGGCACACGGCTGCCGGTCACGCGCCCTAAGGTTCCAGGGTGACCCACGCTGTCCGGGGGATCGGTCAGGTGGCCGCCGGCATGAGAGAGTTGTCGTCGACGTCAAGGCGGAGGCAAGCATGAAGTTCCGAGTAGAACGCGACGCGCTCGCCGATGCGGTGGCGTGGACGGCCAAGAGCCTGCCCAGTCGCCCCTCCATCCCGGTGCTCGCCGGGGTGATGCTCCGCGTCGCCGAGGGCAACCTGCACGTCTCCGGCTTCGACTACGAGGTCTCCAGCCAGGTCACCGTCGAGGTGCAGGGGGACGCCGACGGCTCCGCCCTGGTCTCCGGTCGGCTGCTCGCCGAGATCACCAAGGCGCTCCCCGCCAAGCCCGTGGACATCGCCGCGGTCGGCTCCAGCCTCGAACTCGTCTGCGGCAGCGCCCGCTTCACGTTGCCGACCATGCCGGTCGAGGACTACCCGAGCCTGCCGGAGATGCCCGCCAGCGCCGGCACCATCGACGCCGTCGCGTTCGCCTCGGCCGTCGCCCAGGTCGCGGTCGCCGCCGGCCGCGACGAGACGCTGCCGATGATGACCGGCGTGCGGATCGAACTCACCGGCAGCACGCTGGCGATGCTCGCCACCGACCGCTACCGGCTGGCACTGCGCGAGATGCAGTGGAGCCCCGACGACCCCGACATCAGCCTGAACGCCCTGGTGCCGGCCCGGACGCTGAACGACACCGCCAAGGCCCTCGGGCCGCTCGGCGGCGAGGTGACGATGGCCCTCGCCCAGGGGGCCGCCGGCGAAGGCATGATCGGCTTCTCCGGCGGGACCCGGCGCACCACCAGCCGGCTGCTCGACGGCGCCAACTACCCGCCGGTGCGTTCACTCTTCCCGGCCACCCACAACGCCGAGGCCCGGGTACCGGTCGCCGGTCTGATCGAGGTGGTCAAGCGGGTCGCGCTGGTCGCCGAGCGGACCACCCCGGTGCTGCTGAGCTTCAGCGCGGACGGACTTGTCGTCGAAGCCGGGGGCACCGAGGAGGCGCGCGCCAGCGAGGCGATGGACGCCACCTTCACCGGCGAGGCGCTGACCATCGGCTTCAACCCGCAGTACCTGATCGACGGTCTGCAGAACCTCGGCGCGGCGTACGCGCAGCTCTCTTTCGTCGACGCGTTCAAGCCCGCGGTGATTTCTCCCGCGGGCGAGGATGGGGTGGTCATTCCCGGGTACCGCTACCTGATCATGCCGATCCGGGTCACCCGCTGATCCACCACCCGACACGGAGGAAAGACAGATGCAGCTCGGTCTCGTAGGCCTCGGCCGCATGGGCGGCAACATGCGCGAGCGGTTGCGCACGGCCGGCCACGAGGTGGTCGGTTTCGACCAGAACGCGGAGGTGAGCGACGTCGCCACCCTCACGGAGCTGGCCGAGAAGCTCGCCGCGCCGCGCGCCGTCTGGGTGATGGTCCCGGCCGGCGTCACCGACGAGACCATCGAGGCCCTCAGCGCGGTGCTCGAGCCCGGTGACCTCATCATCGACGGCGGCAACTCCCGCTTCAGCGACGACGGCCCGCGCGCCGAGCGGCTCGACGCTCTGGGCATCGGCTACCTCGACGCCGGTGTCTCCGGCGGGGTCTGGGGCCGGGACAACGGCTACGCCCTGATGGTCGGCGGCTCCGACGAGCACGTCGCACGGCTGATGCCGATCTTCGAGTCGCTCAAGCCGGCGGGTGAGTTCGGCTTCGTGCACGCCGGGCCGGTCGGCGCCGGGCACTACGCCAAGATGGTGCACAACGGCATCGAGTACGGCCTGATGCACGCCTACGCCGAGGGCTACGAGCTGCTGGCCAAGTCCGAGCTCGTCACCGACGTACCCGGGGTCTTCAAGTCGTGGCGGGAGGGGACCGTGGTCCGCTCCTGGCTGCTGGACCTGCTCGACCACGCCCTGGACGAGGACCCGGAGCTGGCGAGCCTGCGCGGCTACGCCGAGGACACCGGCGAGGGGCGCTGGACGGTCGACGAGGCGGTCCGGCTCGCCGTGCCGATGAACGTCATCGCCGCCGCCCTCTTCGCCCGCTTCGCCTCCCGCCAGGACGACTCCCCGGCGATGAAGGCGGTGGCCGCGCTGCGTCAGCAGTTCGGCGGCCACGCCGTCACCAAGCACTGACCCCGGCGTGTACGTTCGCCGGCTCGAACTGGTCGACTTCCGCTCCTACGAGCGGGTGTCGCTGGAGCTCGAACCCGGCCCGAACGTCTTCGTCGGGCCCAACGGGGTCGGCAAGACCAACCTGATCGAGGCGCTCGGGTACGTCGCGACCCTCGACAGCCACCGGGTGGCCACCGACGCGCCGCTGGTGCGGATGGGCGCCGCGGCGGCGGTGATCCGCTGCGCGGTGACCCACGAGGGCCGGGAGCTCCTGGTCGAGCTGGAGATCGTGCCCGGCAAGGCGAACCGGGCACGGATCGGGCGCTCCCCGGCCCGGCGGGCCCGCGACGTGCTCGGCGCGCTGCGCATGGTGCTCTTCGCCCCCGAGGATCTGGAGCTGGTCCGCGGCGACCCGGCTGAGCGGCGCCGCTACCTCGACGAGCTGCTGGTGACCCGCCAGCCCCGCTACGCCGGGGTGCGCGCCGACTACGAACGGGTGGTCAAGCAGCGCAACGCGCTGCTGCGCACGTCGTACCTGGCGCGCCGCACCGGCGGCACGCGCGGTGGTGACCTCTCGACCCTGGACGTCTGGGACGCCCAGCTGGCCCGGTACGGCGCCGAGCTGCTCGCCGGGCGACTGGAGCTGGTCACGGCCCTGACGCCGCACGTCGCCAAGGCGTACGACGCGGTGGCTGCCGGGCAGGGGGCGGCGGGGATCGCCTACCGGCCCTCGTTCGAGCTGGAGCCGGTCGGCGGCGACCGGGCGGCGCTGGAAGCGGGCCTGGCGGCGGCGCTGACCCAGTCGCGCAGCGCGGAGATCGACCGGGGCACCACCCTGGTCGGCCCGCACCGCGACGACCTGACCCTCACCCTCGGTCCGCTGCCCGCCAAGGGGTACGCCAGCCACGGCGAGTGCTGGTCCTTCGCCCTGGCGTTGCGGCTGGCCGCGTACGACCTGCTGCGGGCCGACGGCATCGAGCCGGTGCTGGCCCTGGACGACGTCTTCGCCGAGCTGGACGCCGGCCGGCGCGAGCGGCTGGCGGAGCTCGTCGGCGGGGCGGCACAGTTGCTGGTGACCTGTGCCGTCGACGACGACCTGCCGGTGGCGTTGCGCGGCACCCGCTACCAGGTGGAGCGGGGGACGGTGACCCGTGTCGAATGACGCCACCGGGGCCCGGCGCCCGCGCCGCGACGCCGACACCCCCGGCGCAGCCGCCGACCGGACGACCCGGGGCGGCCCGGCACCAAGCGCCTCCAAGGCAGGCGCCTCCGTAGGGAATGCGGCCGCCGCGGATTCGTCCGGGCGGGGCGGATCCGCGCCAGGATCGCCGGCGCCAGGTTCACCCGAGGCCGGAGCTGCCGCAGCCGGGGCGACTGCCGACGGGAACCAGGCGGGGCCGGAGCTGGCCCGGGCGGTACTGGACGCGGCCAAGGCACGCCGCCAGGCAGCCGCACCGCGACGGCGTACGACGCGCGGTGGCGGCGAGGGCGGTGAGCGCCGTCTGCGCGGCTACTCCGGGCCGGGACCGGATCCGCGCGACCCGCAACTGCTCGGTGCCGTGCTGGCCCGCATCGTCAAGGCCCGGGGCTGGCAGCAGCCGACGGCGGAGGCGACGGTCTTCGGCGCCTGGGGACGGGTGGTCGGCGCGGAGATCGCCACGCACAGCCGCCCGGTGAAGCTGGAGGAGGGCGTGCTGACCGTCGAGGCGGAGTCGACCGCCTGGGCCACCCAGCTGCGGCTGCTCAGCGCCGCCCTGCTGCAGAAGATCGCCCGCGAGGTCGGGCACAACGTGGTCACCCGGCTCAACATCCACGGCCCGGCGGCGCCGTCCTGGTCGCGCGGTCCACGCCGGGTACGCGGCCGCGGCCCCCGCGACACGTACGGCTGACCCGATCCGCCCGGCCCGCCGCAGCCGGCTCGCGGAGGGTTACGCGGACGGGCGGCTGGCGTAGACGGCGAAGCCGGAGTCGGCGCAGCGGCGGTAGAAGGCGCCCAGGACGCTGATCTCGGTGCGGGCGAAGTTCCAGCCGGGCGGGTTGCCGACGGCGTCGCGCA